>WNGJ01010326.1_pt1 | contig 13956 bp, 17 predicted proteins | sample 5400611 | NCBI WGS metagenome assembly WNGJ01 (sample SAMN13153375, study PRJNA577476) | soil metagenome | isolation source: 40 cm soil or saprolite under Garry oak tree replicate 1 | place: USA:California | collected 2016-06-15 | reverse complement strand
AGATCAATCCCAACGATCTGCCTACCGTCGTACTCTTCGCTCACAGGGGCCTCCTTCGTCGTGGACGACGTGAGCACCCCGAGCATCAGACTCGGGAGCCACGAGGAGCGAGGCCCCGCTCCTTCATCGCATCAGGCATCGAGTGCGGCGCGGACGAGGTCGCTGAGTTCGCCGTCGGAGATTGTGGCTGCGTCCTCGGGTCGTAGCCGCAGGGTCCCCTTGCTCGTCTTGAGCGCCGGGTGGCGGGCGGTGAAGGCGTCAGCACCGCCCTGCTGCCAGCCGTAGATCGACACGCCGTGCTTCCAGGCTCCGACGTGCAGGCGCCGGTTACCGACCTGGTAGGTGGGCATCTTGTAGGACAGGACCACATTGGCGTCGGAGTGTGTCGCCAGGATCAGCCGGTGCAGCCGGTCGAACAGGGGGCGGTGCTCGGGTGCGATGCGGTCGATGTAGCCCTGCACTTGTTCGTCCATCGTGTTCATCGTCATCTACCTCCAGAGTGAGGATCGTCGAGCTGGTGGGCCGTCATTCGCGTCGGCGTCCAAACGGGCGACTTGGGCGTGTAGGTAGCGTTGCTGTTGGAGGTTGGTCGCTGCGCGGGCGGCGGCTGCGTAGGATGCGCAGGCCCCGTCCCGGTCTCCGGTCATCTCCAGTAGGTGGGCTCGTACGGCGTGGAAGCGGCGGTCGTCGTTGACCCTGGTGTCGGATTCGAACAAGGCGAGGAGTTCGAGTCCGGCCTCGGGGCCACGAGCCATCGCGACGGCCACCGCGTGATTGAGCGCGACCACCGGGCTCGGGTCGAGGCGGAGCAGCACGTCATATAGCGCAGCGATCTGCGGCCAATCGGTGGCCTCGGCGCTCGGGGCTTCGTCGTGGATGGCGGCGATTGCTGCTTGGAGTTGGTAGACCCCGGTAGGGCCACGCGGTAGGGCGCTGGTGATCAGAGCGACACCTTCGGCAATCTCCTCGGTGTCCCAGCGGCTGCGGTCCTGGTCGGCCATCGGGATCAGCGTGCCGGCTGACCCGATCCGGGCACGGTGGCGGGCGTGGATGAGCAGCATCAGCGCGAGCAGCCCGGCGACTTCGCTGTCAGTGGGCCGTGCCGTGTGGACCATGCGGGTCAGCCGAATCGCTTCGACGGCCAGCTCGGTGCGCTGCAGGTCGGGGCCGGCGGTGGCCGCGTAGCCCTCGTTGAAGACCAGGTACAGCACGCGCAGCACCGCATCGAGGCGCCCCACTGCTTCGTCGGCCGCGGGCATCGCGAACGGGATCCCGCTGTCTTTGATTGACTGCTTGGCTCGGGTTATCCGACGGGTCACCGTTGCCTCGGACACGAGCAGAGCTCGCGCGATCTCGGCGGTGCCCAGGCCGCCCACGGCCCGCAGGGTTAGCGCGATCTGCGACGCGACCGAGAGCGACGGGTGACAGCACAGCAACAGCAGGGTCAGCGTGTCGTCGGAGTCGACGGGACTGCGCTCACCGCCAGGATCGGGGTGCGTGTCGGTCAGCGCCCATTGCGCGACGGTGTCCTCTCGCCGGCGCCGGGCCTGTTCGGAGCGCAGCAGGTCGGTCAGCTGCCGTCCGGCGACGGTGATCAGCCACCCTTTGGGGTTGTCCGGTCGGCCGTCCCGTGGCCACTGGAGCGCGGCGGCCAGTAGCGCTTCTTGTACGGCGTCCTCCGCGGTGTCGAAATGGCCGTAGCGGCGCACCAGCGCGCCGAGGATCTGCGGCGCCAGTTGGCGCAGCAGGTCCTCGAGCTCGCCGTTGGGCATGGGTCAGCCCTCGAAGTCGGGCTGATGCTCGTCGATCGGTCGCACGTCGGCGTAGGCCCGGGCCCGGACCTGTTCCGGGGCCGGGCAGTGCGACAGCCGGCCGGCGATCTCGGTGGCCCGGTCGAAGCTGTCGCACTCGACGATCCAGTAGCCGGCGAGCACCTCCTCGGCCTCGGCGTAGGGCCCGTCGGTCGCCACCGGCAGCCCGTCCCGCAAACGGGTTCGGCGGGCGTGCACCGGCGCGCTCAACCCGCGGGTCTCCACCAGTTCACCCGAGTCGATCAGCTCTTGGTTGAACGCCTTCATGAACTCCCCCAGCGCGGCGAAGTCCTCGCCCGTCCACGCCGGCGCGGCCGACCCCTTTCCGGCCATCCCGTCGTAATCCTGCTGCGACCCGAAGGTCAAGATCATGTACTTCATCGACCCGTCCTTTCCTACCGGCCCCGGTCGGCGCCGCTCATCAACAACGTCGGAGCCGACCAGCCGAACCGGACATCACGTCGGCCACCGACGCTCGGGCCGGTCGGACTCGCACAGGGCCGGTCGGCCTGACACCCGAGATATTGAAGGATCTGGTGATCGTTTGTTCACGATTGCGCTCGCTCGTACCCCTGACCTCCGAGTTGAGAACCGATCAAGTATCCGTTCCGGTTGAGGTTGGGCGACCGGGACGCGGATGTTGCACGCCGGGACGCTGTGGACGACGATGTGGTCGTGGCTACGCGTAATGCCTCCGTTCCGCCGTACTCGGTCCTGCCGATCCTCGCCTACGACGACGTCCGCGCGGCCGTCGAGTGGCTGACCCGGGTCTTCGGGTTCGCCGAGCGCGTCCAGATCGGCGACCACCGAGCCCAGCTCAGCGCCGGCAGCGGCGCGGTGATCGTCGCGGATGCCACGCACGGACGGCGATCTCCGGCCGCCGAGGATGGTGTCGCGCAGTCGGTCATGATTCACGTCCAGGACGTTGACGCGCACTACCGTGCCGTGCTCGCGGCCGGTGCGGAGGTGACCAGCGAACCCGCCGACTACTCGTACGGCGAGCGGCAGTACAGCGTGCGTGACCCGGCCGGCCACCTGTGGACCTTCACCGAGTCCGTGGCCGACGTTGCTCCGGAGACCTGGGGTGGCGTGACCGTCTCGGCGTGGTAGCACCCGTTGCCCGGACGCCGCCTCGGCACGGCCGCGCCGTCTGCTGGTCCCACGTCCGGGCGATCCGCGCCGGCGATCAGCGCGGGGCAACGACATGCGGTGCGATGCCACGCCGTCGCGGCCCACGCCCGGTGACGGATCCTCTTGCGACACGACCTGGCTCGGTCTGTCGTCTCCGGATCAGCATGGCCTCGCTCTCTGGAGCCGGTTCACTCACTGGGCGCGGCGCTGAGTCGGGCGCGTTGAGCACCTCATCTATTTGGTGCTGATGATGAGCCGTTCGCGGTCGAAGATGGCTGAGGCGAACTGCCAGCCGAGGCGGTCGAGGATCAGCAAGCCTGCCCCGAATGCGAGGGCCACGGTCACGGTCGCGGGGATCACGTTGAATGCTATGAGTGTCGTGACCGCGACCGACGGGAGGCTGACGAGGATGGACAGCTGTCCTGCGGTGCGGGGGTCGCTGCACCGGGCTGAGACGGCGATGGCGCGAGCAGGTCCGGGCCTTGGATGAGCGCGGAGGCCACGCCGGGGTGGGCGAACAGTTCGACTGCGGCGATGAAGAAGGCGTAGACGCCGTAGGCGACGGCCAGGGATGGCGCGAGGGCGGCGAGGGCCTTGCCGAGCAGAAGCTCTTCGCGGCGCACCGGGGTCGCGAGTACCGGTTCGAGAGTTCCTTGCATGCGCTCGCCGACCACCGAGTAGGAGGCCAGCGCGGCGGGCACGAGCGCGGGGATGGCCAGCATGTAGATGAGGGAGTGCTCGTGGTGCAGGGTCGCCGATGCCGAGCTCGGCAGGGTGAAGATCTGGATCAGTGGTTGGAGGAGGAAGACGAGTGGGAGGATCACCATTGCATAGACGATGTTGCCGTTGTGCCGGTACTCCCGCAGCTCCTTGTCGAAGATGGCTCGCACCCGCCGCCAGCTCATGCCGGTCTCGCTTCGTCGTCGGTGTCGATGAGCTCGAGGTACACGTCTTCTAGCGAGTGGTGGGACTCGCTGATCGACAGCACATCGGCCCCGGCCGCTACGAGCGCCCGGGCGACCGGTGGCGCGGCGGCCGCCGGGTCGGACACGATCAGGACATAGCACCCCGCGCCGTCACCGCGCCAGCTGTCAACCGCGGGAAGGCCGGTGAAGACATCGCCCGGCTCGGGCAGCGCAGCACCAATCCGGACGGTGAGGGTCCTCGCGAACAGGTGGTCGCGGAGCTCGTCCGGGCGGCCGATCGTGCGCAGCGTCGTGTTCAGAATGGCGACGCGGTCACACAGACGCTCAGCCTCCTCGAGGCGGTGCGTGGTGAGGAAGATCGTGACGCCGCGCTGCCGCAGATCGCCGATCAGCTCGTGGACATCGCGCGCTGCGACCGGGTCCAGGCCCGAGGTCGGCTCGTCCAGGAACAGCACCTCGGGGTCGTTGAGCAGCGCCCTGGCCAGGGCAACCCGCTGCCGAAGGCCCTTGGACAGGGTGCCGCAGGCATCGGCGGCCCGGTCGGCCAGCTTGACCGCCCGCAGCACCCAGTCAATGCGCTCCCTCGGCTCAGCCACCTCATACAGGTCCGCGAAGCACCGCAGGTTCTCCACCACACTCAGGCGCAAATACAGACCGGGCGACTCGGGCATGATCGAGATCCGGCGACGGATCTCGACCCCGTTCTCGGGCGTGAGCGGCAAACCCGCCACCGTCGCCGACCCAGACGTCGGCGCGATCAGTGTGCCGAGCGTGCGCACGGTCGTCGTCTTACCAGCGCCGTTGGGGCCGAGGAACCCGAACACCTCGCCGTAGCCGATCTCAAAGGAAACATCGTCGAAGGCGACCCGGTCACCGAACCGTTTGCCCAGACCGTCCACACGCAGCGCCGGGGCGTCCCCCCTCGCACCGCCCGCCGCGGGCACCCCGGAACTCACGCTGCGATAATCCCGCACGGGCAGCGACTAGAATCAGTTTCTGCTCTCGGTGAACCCACCCGGGGCGTGCTCACTGCGGCCTGCCGTAATACAGGAAGGCAATTCCGCCCAGCGGGATCATCAGGATGATCGCGACGGCCCAGGCACGTCGAGTCAGGTACTGCAGGTCGGCGTCGCTGGCCCGAGTGAGCTCACGCAGGCAGAACACCTCGAAGCGCGCGATCACGACGACTGCGGCGATCACGATCACGGCGATAACCGCGCCCTGTGCAGCCGTCGCGTACATCAATCCCACCTCCGAGACGGCCCATTTGGCGCCTCCGCAGGACCGCCACACGACCACGTTCGCATCCTCAAGAACATTACCAGTAGTGTAATGCCGGCGTAGTCTGAACGTCGTGACGAGCGCCGAGCTACTGCTGCACCCGGTGCGGCTGCGGATCGTGCAGAGCTTCCTCGGCGACCGGGCGCACACGACCACCGAGTTGCGCGCCGAGCTGCCCGACGTGCCGCCGGCCAGCCTCTACCGCCATGTGGCCCGGCTCGTCGACCGCGGCGTGCTAACGGTCGTGGCCGAGCGTCGCGTGCGCGGTGCGCTGGAGCGCACCTACATCCTGCGGGCCGCTGCCGCGCGGATCAGCGCGGACGAGGTCGCCAAGATGAGCGTCGAGGAGCACCGGCAGGCATTCCTAGCCTTCGTCGCCGGGCTCATCGGTGACGCCGAGCGCTACCTCGCCCGACCCGACGTCGACCCGTTGCGGGACGGGGCGAGCTACAACCTGGCCGGCCTGTGGCTCGATGACGTCGAACTCATCGAGTTCGCCCGCGAGCTGTACACCGTCGTCCAGCCTCGCCTGGCCAATGGCCCGAGACCCGGGCGTACCCGCCGCATCCTCGCGACCGTGCTGCTTCCCGGCAGCACCGCACACAGCCACACAGCCACACAGCACGTCACAGAGGGACGGGACGCATGAAGCACACACCCAACAAGCCGTTACTGCTGGGGCTCGTCGCGGTCGAGGTCATCTCCGCGGCCCTCGCCTGGCGTGACCTGGGCTGCCGTTCCGAAGATCAGGTAAGGGGCAGGAAGGACCTCTGGCGCGTGTTCATCTCGATCAACCCGGGAAACTCGCTCGCGTACTGGGCCTTCGGACGGCGCTGACGCCCGCACCCCGCACTGCCCCGCGTATGCCTGCCCGGACCGACGACGGATGCCGCAATCAACTGACCACACCAACGACCCGAAGCGTTCCGGTTGACGATCCGCTTGCGGGCGCCGTCACGACGGCGGTCGACCAGGTTGGCATTGTCGGCTCGAACAGGCGCCAGCGTCACGCGGCGCGTAACTGGATCGGGTCCGTTGCTGGCGCGGCGCTGCATAACATGCAACGTCGCGTGATCGGCCAAGGCACGCGTCTGCCGCGGAGTGGGTAGTGCGGCGAACCGCCGTCAGGGTGGCGCGCAAATAGCTGCGAAGCGGTGCTCGCGGCTATGTGGTTACCGGAACGTCGCCGGTGTTCGTAGGAAGCCGCGGATGCGCCGCATTCGTGTTGCGTGATTCGACTCAGGCAAGTCGGGTGAGAGCTCCACCAGCATCTGATGCCGCGCGCGTCCGAATCGGGAGCTGGTCCCAGGTCCGGCCGTCCAGTTGTCGGCCGCCGGCCTTCGGAGTTCGGCCGCCGACCTGCTTGAAGAACAGAGCGACACCCTGGTCGACACACCGGTCCCGGATGTCCCGCGCCCAGTCGAGGGCCAACGGTCGGTGCTCGGGGCCACTCTCGCCGCCAACGATCACCCAGTCGATTCCGGTCAAGTCCAGGCTGGGCAACGGCCCGAGCAGCGGCTCCAGCGACAGGAACCGGATCGCAGCCGGGGCCCGTCTCAGTTCGTCCGCTCGCCAGCTGTACTCGTCCGACTCGATGGACGTTCCGATCCATACGTTGTCCAGCGGCCACAGACCGTCGTCCAGGCAGATCTCCGTCACGGCATCCACGTAGGTCGGCTCACGCCCCGGCGGTGACTGCTGGAGCACCAACCGCATGAACTCCTTGCTGGACAACAGCTTCGCCAACCGGCGGGGCCGTTTGGTGAGCACCTGGAACGTGTCTCCCACGGGCCGAGTGTGGCAGCGTCCGCGCACATCCTCTCGCTCCGACAGGCGGGAAGAGCCGCACGCCGTTCTACTTCGGCGGGGTCGTGCACTCGCCGTCGATCAGCGCCCTGAGACGGGAAGGCCCGACCCGCACGGGTCGGGGGCCTTCCTTGTCGAGCGGGGCTACAGCCTCACGGTGACGCCGCCGCTGAACGGGGACTCGTGCAGCTCGGCGCGGACCGGCGCGGGTCCCTTCGGTACATCGAACGCGACGACGGCGGTCAGCGTGTTGCCCGGGTTGAGCTGCGTCCGGGGTGTCTGGGCCGCGCTGGCTGGTACCGCGTACATGCTGGCGCTGCCATCGGCCGGGTACTCCTGTCCGGCCGCGCTGACCACCTTCTGCAACGAGAGGTCGAACGGCCGCGGCTCGTCGCCGATGTTGCGGATCTGCATGCTGATCAGGCAGAACTGGCCCCGCGCCCGCCGCAGGACCGGGGAGGTGCCGACGGCGGGGACCCCACACGAGACGTTCGTCACGGTGAACTCGAAGCTGCCGTCACGGATCGGTTGGTGCACCGTCGCCTCGGCCAGCGCGTCGTCCCGCGAGGTCGCGGCGGCGCCGCTGCCGTTGTCGGTGGGGTCGCCGCACGCGGCGGTGAGCGCCACGGCCAACGCCCCGAGGATGAGCTGACTCTCATCTGGTACCCGTTCGGTGGGTGGAACGTGCGGTAGTAGTGGGGTCGACGACGACGCTGGTCTTCGAGATGACGGACATCCTGGCCGACGGGTTCGACGCTCGCCTGCACCCGCCGGTTCCCCCGTCGATCAGAACGTGGCGAGCACGGCACCGGCCGAGTCCTCGTCCAGCCCGCCGATCCGGAGCACGACGGCCGGGACCCGCAACTTCCACAACTACCGACTACGCCTACTCCTCGCCGCCAACGACCGCCGGTCCTACCCCAGACGAACCCGACCCACCACCCCCCATGACCACCCTCCCAGCGAAGAGCCGGCATCTCGTGCACTCGCCGTCGATCAGCGCGATCGACTCGAGGCTGTCAGCCGGCCCCAACGCGTGGTCGAAGCCGTTCGCGAGCGCTGCCGCAGCCCTTGGCGCGGACCGGGCAGCGGCCGCACCAGGTGCCGTAGCGAGTGTCCTGGCCATGCTCGATCCTGGCTGGAACCACATGCGCTCCTGGACCGTCTGATCCAGATCAACCGAGGGGAGGACGGCCGTGAGCTCCACTCGCATGGTGACAATGGCCGTCGTGCTCTCCTTCGCCGTCGGCCTGCTGGCTGCCTGCGCGGACCCACCTACGCCGTCGGCTGCCGGGACTGAGACGGGTGCCGACCCGAATACCCAGTCAGGTACCGGACCGGTGCTGGGCCCGGCGGGGTGGCCGGCAGCCGACTACCAGGGGGCGATCACCGCACCAATCGACTACCGCCACTCGGGTATTTCACTTGCCGTCCCCGCCGCCGATGCGGTCGACCAAGCCGCCGTCACCGCGTCGCAGGCGTACGCGAACTGCCTGTCCGGCGCCGCCCTCTGCAACAAGGCCAGCGGCCCGACAATCGTCCTGGCCAGTGCCACCGCGAGCCAGGCCGGTCAACTCGCCGCGGACGGCTCGATCGTGCCGCTGATGCGCGACACGCTCGTCTACATGGTGTCGTGGACCGGTGTCACGTGCATGCCGTCGGGGGGGCCGCCCCGGTCGCCGGGGACCGAGCCGAAAACGTTCTCCTGCACCGTGCTGAACTTCATCGATGCCATGACAGGGAAGGTCCTGTACTCGGTGCAGAGCCCTGCGCCGTGACGCGAGGCAATGTGTCCCGCGCCAGCATTGTTGGCCATGGCGACTGACGAAGTGATCGACTGGAACGCCGACGCAGAAGTCGTCGGGGGCTTGGCCGAGCGCTACGCGAGCGGCGTCCCGCGCAAGGCCTCCTCGGCATCGAGGCCCAGGCCCGTCCTGAGACCCAGGCTGAACGCCGTGTCGCCAGACGCTCACCACGCTTCATGACGAAGAGCCGGATTAGGCCTGCGAGCTGGGAAGATGCGGGTCTGGTAGGACGCCCAGTGTCGTCGGCACGCTTGCCTTCCTGATGACTCGACGGCTGCTCCTCGGGCGTTGTGATGCGACGGCAAGGCTTGACGAGTTGATCAGCTGGCGCTGCAGTCGGCGTCCATCCCCGAGGGGACGCGATGCAGGGCAGGCAAGCGGACCGCAATGACCTACCGCACCGGCGGTAGGCTCGCCGGCCGTGATCGTCGCAGTCCGGCCGGTAGGTGGTCTCAGGTCGAGAGCTGCGGCGGCTCGGGCGCCGGCGTGACCGCGGCAGGCGATGGCCAGCGCGGGATGGCATGGCGGATCGGGCGCTGGCAGCTGGGAGCGTCCATTGTCGCGGCGGGGGTTGCGGCCGCCGCTGCGCTGGCCGGATGCTCGGCTGCGGATCGACCCTTGACGGCGGCGAGGGCGGACACCACCGCCCGGCCGACTACCCGCGCCTCGGCCACAACGACAGTTCGGCCGACGCCGACGCCGACACCGTTCCCGCCGGGTAACCGGACCGGTCCGGGCGGCGTACCGGTCATCGTCGCGCACGGCCGGCGGGACCGGCCGCTGGTCGCGATCACGTTCGACTCCAACATGACCGACGGGATGCTGCGGCGACTGGACAGCGGCGGGGTCGCCTCCTACGACGACGCTGCGGTCGTCGACGAGCTGATCCGGCTGCGGGTGCCGGCGACGTTCTTCCTGGCCGGCAAGTGGGTGCTGCGGTACCCGGCGGAGACCCGCCGGCTGGCCGCGAACCCCCTGTTCGAGCTCGGCAGCCACTCCTGGTCGCACCGCGCGTTCGCCACCCCCTGCTACGGCCTCGCGCCGATCCCGACCAGCGCGATGGCCGGCGACGTGCGCCGCTCGTTCGCGGTCCTGCGACAGTTCACCGACCAGCCGGTGCCATACTTCCGGTTCCCCGGCGGCTGCTACGACACCGCCGCCCTACGTGCCATCGCCTCCGCCGGTGTCACTGTGATCCAGTACGACGTGGCTAGCGGAGACGCCTTCGGCACGTCGGTGGACGCGATCGTCCGCCACACCCTCGCGGCCGTCCGCTACGGCTCCATCATCGTCATGCACATCACCCTCGCGAACGCGCCGCTGACCCCACTAGCGCTGCCGCGGATCGTCGCCGGCCTCCGCGCCCGCGGCATCACCCCGGTGAGACTGTCCGACCTGCTCGCCGCCGACAGCCGCTAACCGCGCGGTCAGCGGCGTTGTGCGGGTGTTTCAGATCGGCCGTCGGAGACGGCTCACGCGGGGTGGGACTCGTGTGCTCTGGCCCCCGATCCAGCCCTTTAGGTCGCCGGTGGCGCCGCCGCCGCGGCGGTGTCCCGAGCCCGGGCGACCGCGACCGTCGCCGTCACCGGCGCGGCCGGCCGGGTCAGCGTCACCGTCCCCGCCGCCTGGGGCCGGCAGGTGCAGGACGCCGGCTGGGACCTGACCCCTACGGGATGGCCGGCCGCTCCGGCAGCGGGCTCGCCGTGGCCGGCGACATCGCCAGCTGGCGAGACCCGACCACGACCTCCCCCGGGCGTCTTCGTCGGGTTGGCGAACGGCCTGCGCGTCCCGGCGGTACAGGCAGCCGGCTCGCGCTGCCCCTACGTGGAGGACGACCGCACGATCGCCGGCCTGCCGGCGACGGTGCGGCGGCACCAGCCGTGCGCCGGCTCGGCCGCCGAGCTGGTGGAGGCCGTGCTCGCCCCCCGGGACGGCCGCTACGTCGTCTTCGTTCAGGTCAAGGAACCGGCTGGCGGCGATCGAGCGGACCGGGTGCTGAACAGCCTGACGGTGCGGCCGCCGGCCTGACGGCCCGGCGTCGTCAGTCGGGCTCGATGACGAGCCGGTCGACCGCATACCGCCAGATCGGCGCCAGCCGCTCGAAGTCCCGCTGCAGCGTCCGGTAGTAGACGGCGATCGCCGCCGACCCTGCACGATCATCCGGTCGGCCACCTGCTGGAGACCTCCGGCCCCGCGGAACGTGAAGCTCCAGTCCACCGCGCTCTCCCCGACACCCGGCACGTCGACCAGGTTGAGCCGGCGGTAGTCGGCCGGTCCCACGGCGGGCTCGTACGCCTCGAAGCCCTGCCGTGCGGTCCGGTCGCCCACCCGCGCGACGATCTCCACCCGGAGCGGCTGCACGCCGGTCGGGTCGACGAAGTCCGTCCCCACGGCGCCGGGTCGCGCCGGGATCGGCCGGCGCGACCAGCCCGACGGCACCGGCAGCCGCGCCGTCACGCCGTGGCCGGTCAGCTCGAACCCCTGGTAGCCGGTCGGGAGCTGCGGCACCTCGGACGGGGTCGGGCTGCCGGGCGATCCGGTGGGCGGGGGTGTCGGGGCGCCGGTCGGTGCCACCGTCACCGGCGCGGGGTTGCCGGCGATGCGCTCCGGCGGCGGCGGAGTGCATCCCGCGAGGGCCGCCGCGAGCACCGCGGCGACCGGTCCGACCCGCCTCACCGCACGCCGCCTTCTCGCGCTCGTGCCGAAGCCTACGAGGCACAACCGAAGCTCCGACTCGTGCACTAGATGGTGAGGGGGTCCTGGTCGGCAGACCCCAGGAAGAAGGATCTCGATGAAGAGGCTTGGGGTGCTGGGCCTGGCGGTCTTCGCGCCGCTGCTGGGTTTCGCGACGTCGGCGAACGCCGGCTCGAACGGGTCCGCGAACGCCGGCCCGAACGCCACGATCTCGGTCAGCCCGACGGTGGTCGCCGCCGGGCACGCGGTGCGGATCAGCGGGTGGGTGCCATACACGGCGTGTACGGCCGAGGAGGGACCCGGCTTGACGTCGTTGGACCGGTTGTTCCCACCCGACGGTCGCGGACCGGCGGCTGTCCGTGACTCCTCGGGGGCGTTCTCGGTCTCCTACACCGTGCCGGCGCAGACGCCCGCCCGGGCGTACCAGATCGGCTTGCGGTGCGGCGGAGGAAACGTCGGGGTGAGCGCGCGGCTGCAGGTGACCGAGCAGGTGACCACCGTCCCGTCCGGTGGTGTCGACACCGGCGCGGGTGGGTCCGCCGAGGCTGGTTCGCGCCAGTGGACGCTGCTGGGTCTGGGCTTCCTGACCCTGGCCGCGGCCCTGCTCCCGGTCCGCCGACGCCTGGTCCACCGCCGGCGCTGACGGCGGCCACGGCACCTCGAGGATCCGGGCGAGGTGCGGATGGTCCGCCGGCGGGTGGGCGGGGGCTACGTCACGGTGCTGACGCCGAAGCCGGGCAGGTCGTCGGTCAAGGGATCGCCGTCCGGTCCCGCGACGTGCATCTCGCCGTCGGCTATCCGGGGCTCAAGTTCCTGCCGGACCTGCAGCGCTTCCGACTGGAGTACGGGGACTTCTACCACGTGGTAAACGCGTACGAGGATCACGAGCACGTCTACGCGACCTTGCGGCACCGGCCGGGCATCGTGCTGGTCCGCGGCGGCGGCATCGTCGCCTCCCGGATCCTCGACCGCCTCATGCGGGACCGCGCCCGGTACGGCCTGCAGACCCGGATCGTGCATCTGTTCCGGACCTACGTGGACGGCCCGCACGGAAGGCACCCGTGGTCGCGTCGCCGAGGCGGGAACGGCATCGCCTACCAGGGCTTCAACTACCCGAAGTCGGTGTGGGGCGGGCAGCTCAAGGCCCGGATGCGCCGCCTCGACGGCGAGCAGCGCGCGCAGGCGTACGGGCTTGGCGCCGGTGCTGCCCGTGGCCGCGCCGATGGCCGACCGGTATCGGGCCGCGTACGTGCTGCTCGCCGCAGTCGCGGTCTTCGGCCTCGGCTGGGAGCTGGTCTAGCCCGAGTTTCCGACGATCATGGTCTTGCGACGCGTGATCACGGCTTGGCCTGACGCGTTTCCCCTGGTGACACGCCGTCTTGGTATTTGAGTCGATCCTGGTAGGAGTGTATGACCTAATCTTGTGGCGAGCCTGTACCCGAAGAAGCTCGGCGGCAAGACCTACTGGTACCTGCGGGAGATGGCCCGGGTGGACGGCAGGCCGAAGATGGTCTCCGAGCGGTACCTGGGGACCGCGGCCGACATCGCCGCGGCGATGGGAGCCCAGGACACGGCGATGGCACCGGACCGCACCCGGCACCTGGGATTCGGGGACACGGCCGCGGTCTGGGGGATGCTGCGGCGCCTGGATGTGGCCGGTCTGGTCGATGAGGTGACCGGGACCCGGCCGGCCGGGTTGCCGCTGCCGGTCGGCAGATACCTGGAGTTGGCGGCGCTGAACCGGGTGGTGGCGCCGTGCTCGAAGCTGGCCTTCGTCGAGTGGTGGAAGACCACCGCGGCGGACCGGTTCACCAAGATCCCGGCGTCGGCGCTGGATCACCGCCGGTTATGGGACGCGATGCACGCCGTGACCGTGCAACAGACCTGTTCGGGCTGGACTGCTCCTCGGTGGCCCTGGACATGACCAACTTCGCCACCTTCATCGATACCGCCAACGACAAGGCGCCGATCGTGCAGCGGGGCAAGGCGAAGCAGAAACGCACCGACCTGCGCCTGGTCGGGCTGGGGTTGGTGGCCACCCGCGACGGCGGGATCCCGCTGAGCTGGCACGCCTACCCCGGCGACCGGCCCGATGTCACCCAGTTCGCGGCGATGATCGACCAGCTGCGTGACCGGCACGCCGCGGTCTGCGCGGCCGCCGGGCAGCAACCCGCGGACATGACCGTGGTCTTCGACGCCGGGCAGAACTCCGAGGCCAACTTCGCTCACCTCGCCGGCACCGGCCTGCACTACGTCGGCTCGGTGCCCGCGTCGGACTGCCCGGACCTGACCGCCCTGCCCGCCAGCGCCCGCGGCGTCGTCGATGAGCACCGGTTCGGCGGACTGACCGCGTTCGACACCCGCCGCGTCGTCTACGGCACCGACCGCCGGGCGATCCTGACCCACTCACCCGAGCTGCACGCGGCACAGGCGGCCGGGTTCGCCGGCACCACCCTGGCCAAGGCCGGCAAGAAACTCGACGAGCTGGCCGCTGTCCTCGCC
>WNGJ01019425.1_pt1 | contig 13958 bp, 10 predicted proteins | sample 5400611 | NCBI WGS metagenome assembly WNGJ01 (sample SAMN13153375, study PRJNA577476) | soil metagenome | isolation source: 40 cm soil or saprolite under Garry oak tree replicate 1 | place: USA:California | collected 2016-06-15 | reverse complement strand
GGATGCCCGGCCAATTTCCAGATGGCCACCAACTGCACCGACGTCTTCGTCGTCAAAGTGCACTAGGCGTCGCCCAGAAAACCCAGTAAGAACGCGGGGGCGATGTGACGGAGAATTTTCCATTCGCCCCCCTACTATTTTGTAGGGCATTTACCGGATTGAAAAGGCGCCTCGCAGCAGTTCTCATAAAGCGCGGGAAAGCAACGAGACGCGCTGAGGCATGGGATGGCGAGAAAAGCGGTCTTCCTTTTCTTTATCCACACAACATTCTTCTCGGTCTTTGCTTTGAATCTTGCTGCGAGACACTGGAAAATCCATAGGTGCTCGGGTGCAACGTATCAAGCGCTGGGTTTGGATGTGGCTGGGGCTGCTCAATTGCCACTGTGCGGGAAGCCAGACGACGGAAAGGTTTACGTCCCGCCCGACTGGACAACCTTCACACCTACCCAGTCAGGCCAAAGCTACGTTGACACGGTTTTCGGCTGCACCGTCAAGCGGTTGACCAACGGCATCCTGGAGCAATTGCCGCCGGATGGAAGGCACCCGAGTCTCATGCACGACTATTCCACGTTCTCTCCTATGAATACGACGGATTCGATGCTCTTCATCGGATCGAACAACGGAGGCAGGAGAGTCGAGGACACCGAAGGAAGAGTCGTCGTTTCTTGGGACAAAATGCCCGCAATGAACAACGGCCATCCGGTTTGGGATGCCTCGGATAGTTCCAGTTTCTATTACGCGCTTGGAAACAGCCTGAACAAGGGAACCGTCATCGGACACGGTGTTAAGAGTACGAAGGTGCACACGTTCCGGGAGTACAATGGCATTGTGTCGCCAGATGCGGCGGATCTGTCACAAGACGGCGACCATATTGCGCTGGTTGGACAAAACGCAAACAACACCATGGACATTTTTGTGTGGTCGCTCAGCAAGCAAGAAAAGACTTCGACTTACAGCACGAAGTGCAAAATCAATGGCAAGGTAACGGAGACCTCCCAGCCCGGCTGCCTCCACAAGTTACAGCTCACTGCTAACAACTTGCTTGTCATGACCTTCACTAGCAATGGGGAGGGCCCGGAGGAAGGCGCCCGACTGTGGCGTGGGGAAAAGCTCGAGCACTTGCAGGATGGCACAAATCACCTCGACACTGGATACGACTTGAAAGGAAATCCCATTTTTATCGAAGTGGGGAGGCCGTCCACTCTTGCAGGCGAGACGAATCCCTGCCCAAGTGGATGGGGACTCGACGTCAGGCAAATAAATGATGTGTCGTCAGCAGCTTGCCTGCTCGACAAGCAACCAAGCTGGCACGTGAGCTACCGGGGCAGCGCCTCGCAGCCTTGGGCTGCGATTTCTTTCTTCGACGACCGGAAACCCGGGCCTGAACTCTTCAACAACAACAAGAGATTCGAGCCTCCGTCTTCAAAAAATTGGCTGCTGTACGAGGACGAGATCGTTCTTGCGCGAGTGGATGGCGGCGCTATTTACCGTTTGGCTCATGCGCGTTCGCGGAGCGCGGAGGCCTATTGGGGACAACCACACGCGGCCATCAGCCGCGATGGGAAATACGTCGTCTTCACAAGCAACATGGCCCACCCCAATGGCTGCCCCGCGAATATGCACGTTCCGGACGAGTGCACTGACGTCTATATAATCAAGGTGCGCTAGCTGCGCGGATTGCCGGCTGTCCCTTCTTGAGGCCCAATGAGTGTTCTTTTCATCGGTCCAACTTGCTTTGCTGAAGCCTGCATGCTCTTCGCCATTGAAAGAGGGATACGAAATGGAGTACACGCGGTACATTTGACCCTGAAAGAGACATTTGAATTCGACGCCTCGCACCTGGGCTGAATTTGTGCAGTTCGAGGGTAGCGGCAGATAAGGCTTAAGCGTCCCGGCATCGGAAAACACCACGTATTTCGGTCTCTGTGCCTGGATATAATTCCAGACTTGGCCGGGACTGGTCTGGGAAGCTTGGAACGCTAGGTCACCGGGCAGCAAAGGCAGCCCGATTGCAGCCGCTATTATATTTGATCCATCGTTGTAGTTATCTATGACAATTCTATCCTTCGGGTGCAAGCGACGGCCCAGGAATTGACCGACCTCCTCAATTTGGCGTGGGTATGGAAGCAGAGGAGAAACGGAGCGAAATTTGTCTGTATAGCGGTTTTCCGTCGCGCTCAGAGGAACAATCGCCCCCAAATCCAGCACCATAATTGCGGCCGTCAGGGCAAATACTTGCTTGAAGGACCCGACATGAACCGCTTGTGCCATCCGGTTCAAACCGTATCCGGCCAGTAATGCCAGGAGTATCCCAGCGGTTAGGGTATAGCGTGCAGTTGCCAGAGCCTCTCCCGTAGCTATGGCGCGAAATTGAATCAGGCCGAATCCGAAGACTATAAACGCAAACTCTCTTGCACGGGGCTCCCTGATTGTCAGAAACAAAGCGTAAATTCCCGCGAATACCGCAAGAGGTGTGAGAGTCAGCAAAATAACTCCGGGCGGAAGAAGAAGTTGATAAAGGCCCGCATGCCCCGGAGTCACAGCCAATTGGTCTGCCACGGCTGCGGAGTTGTGATTGAGGCCGAAAAGAGGATCGCCGTACGCCCTCCACTGATGGGCCATCCAGAAGGCTGGCCAGATCCAAGCCGAGAACCCAAATACAAGCAAACTACGAAGATGATTCCAGCTCCAAAAGGGATCATTTCCGGAGTTGAAAACGATGAGCAGGGTCATCAAGAAGATGAGGATCCAAGCTTCGTAACGAATCCCAGCGTCGATCGTTAGAAGGACGCCCGCCAGTGCAAGCATCCATAAACTCCGATTTCGTCTATAAGCGACAAAACACAACAGAGCGGCTAGAAGGAGTGCCAGATACGTGGCCTCGGAAGAAGACGTGGTGCTGTAGGCTATGTGAAGGCTATAGAACACGACGAACATCAGAGACAAAACGGCGGCACGCACTCCATACAGTTCTCGCGCCAATCGCCCAACTAACCAAAGAGTAAGGATGCCAAACACAAGACTCAGAAGCCGAGATCCTAGCGTTACATCTCTCACCATGAGCGACAGCCCAGCCATCATCCAAAAATGCACGGGAGGCCAATGTGGTCCGGCAAAATCAAGGTTAAGGCTTGGGTGCTGAAGCCATTGGGCTGTCGTTCCCGCACGGGCTAGGGCATCTCCTCCATTGTTATGGGCTAGAAAGAAAAAGCCAATTCGGATGAGAGCCCCTACAAAGAACAGAATGGTGCCCCACTTTTTTATAAGCAGTTCTTCAGTGTTGCAGGAATCCTCGAATTGATGGGGCATGTTTCCTTTCTCCGTGGTTGTTACCTCATTTTGTTGCGTTAGGTACTGGAATTCTTCGTTGCGCAGAGGACTACGGAGAGGTTGGCGCCTGACCTTCGATTTAGACCAATTAGCCTTTCAAGCTCGGCAAGCAGTTCTCGTCGAGCCGTTCTTCCCTCATTGTCTGTCAGACATCCCTCTTTCCAGTTGCTGGATCTGCAAATCCAATTCTTGAAACCGCCTCGCCACGGTATGCAAGAGAAGCCCAACCATTCCAACCACGAGTCCCGAGAGCACCAAACCTACCGCTAGGACGGCAGAAGGCAAGCGCGGCACCAAACCTGTGCGCAGGAATTCCGAGATTACGATGGTTCCGGGGATGAACCCGGAGAGGATGAGGATCAGGCCGACAGTTGCGAAGACCGTGAGCGGTTTGTAGTCGCGCGCCAGGGAAAAGATCATGCGCATAATGATCAGGCCGTCACGGAGGTGCTGAATTTTGGAGTGACTCCCTTCAGGCCGGCTTCCCAGATCCACAGGAATTTCGATAACACGGTAGCCTCGTTCGAGAGCCTTGATTGTCAGCTCCGTTTCTATTTCAAATCCGCGCGAGAGAAGCGGAAGCTGTTTGACGATGCTTCGATTGAATACGCGATATCCGGAAAGCATGTCTTCGATGTGCGCATGAAAAATCGTCCGCGTCAGCCACAGGAACATATAGTTTCCTAATCGATTCATCCACCGAAACTGACTCTTGCTCTCGGGATTTAGACGCGAACCTACAACCATATCGGCTTCATGATTCAACACCGGCTCCAGGAGCACTTGCACGCTCGACGCTGGGTAAGTTCCGTCTCCATCGACCATCACATAAATGTCGGCGTTGATCTCACGAAACATGCTCTGTACAACGTAACCCTTGCCCTGCCTGCGTTCGCGGAGAAGCAACGCTCCTTTCTCGCGCGCCCGCTCCACGGTGCGGTCGGTTGAATTGTTGTCAAAAACATAGATCTTCGCTTGCGGGAGCTCCTTTCGAAATTGGTCGATTACGTTCCCAATCGTGAGCTCTTCGTTAAAGCAAGGAATTAAAATCGCGATTTGTGGCACGGCGCCGGCCACTCCGTGTTTTCCGGAGGATTCTCGATGGTTGATCAGGCTCGCCAAAGTCGTCATACACTGCCCCTCGCACCCCCATCACCGCTCCTTCTAGTAGCAGGAATCTCGTATGGTTCTCAATCGGGTGATTGCTGGAATCCCTTCTAGGGTGTACTTTTTCGGCTTTTGTCGCCGCGAATCAGGATTTGGACTACAACGGCTTCCAAACACCCAGGAATGGGGCTAAAAAGTGAAAAATCGGGCCTCAGGCTTCGTCCACATCGAACTTAAGCAAAACACCTGATTGTGCGCGCTGGCTCCTAGCCCTACTGTTACGCACGGTGTCACCGCTCGAAGCTTCGCGATGTCTTCGAGAAAGGCTTTAGGCGAAGTTACGAAGTTAGAAGCCCGCATCCGGGCAGCGAATTCTGAAATCAGCCCCACCACACGAGCCAGCCCCCGGCGTGGATTGAAAAAAAACAAGGGAGGGGTGTCCCATGATCCGGGGAATGACCGTGTTGTGGCAAGTGATTTGGCGGATTGGAATAATCAGCGCAGGTCTGGTTGTGGCTGCAATCACAGCGCATGCACAAGCGACATTTTCTCCGCCGGTGAACGTTTCAAACAATGCTGGCAACTCCCAAATTCCTCAGATCGCTGTAGATTCCAGCGGACACATCAACATGATCTGGCTCGACAACACTCCCGGAAATTTTTCTGTGTTTTTCAGCCGCTCCTCTGACGGCGGCGGCACATTCTCATCTCCTCTCAACCTTTCGAACAACCCTGGCGGGTCTGCAAACGGCGCGCAGGTTGGGGTCGATTCCACCGGTAATATCTACGTTGCCTGGTTCGATGGCAGCTCAGGAACTCCGGGCATTTTCTTTCGGCGCTCCACGGATGGCGGAGCTACGTTCTCTTCAGCGATGAGTCAGCCCGCAACGCAGGGAGCTCTCATGGCTGTGGATCCCGCTGGCAAAATCTATCTTGCGTGGACCGCCAACGACAGCTCAGGCATCGCGCGACTCGTCTTTAGCCGATCGCTCGACGGCGGCGCCACCTTTAGCAACCCTTTAACCATTTCCAATCCTTCTGTTACTGCAATTCCCGGAGCCACTGCTCTGGACGCGAGCGGAAACATCAACGTCGCCTGGACCGAGGCTGCACCTCCGCAAGGTCCAGACACTATTTATTTCAGCCGCTCCACGGATGGCGGCACGACTTTCTCCTCGCCAAGCCAGGTGACCAATTCCAGCGGGCCCATGTTTCGCGTTGCTGGACTTGCCGTTGACGCTTCCGGGAGCATTCACGTCTTGTGGACGGATGTTTTGGGCGGCCAAACGGACACCTTTCTGAATTTGTCCAGCAACGGCGGAGCAACGTTTGCCGCGGAGAATTTCCAAGCCGGCGTCAGTGATTTCGCGCAATCTGCACAGTTGGCACTGGATGCGCGAGGCGGCATCAACGTCGTTTGGCACACGGGCGACGGCAATCCTGTCGTCAACTTTGCCCGCTCCGCGGACGAAGGCGCCTCGTTCGCAACGCAGAACATTGCGGGGAATGACTTCTCCGACCCCAGCCCCGCGGCAATGGCCACAGACTCCAGCGGCAACATCAATATTGTATGGACGCAAGCAGGCGTCCCGAGCGCGCCCGGTGGGCTGCTCTTTACGCGCTCCACCGATTCAGGCCAGACGTTCTCCACGCATCAGCAAATCGCCGGCACCGGAGGGCAGAATGTAACCGCGGTCGTGGATTCTGCCGGCAACATTTATACTGCGTGGTCGCAGCTGGTTGCCACTGGCAATGGTGATATTTTTTTCAGCCGGAGTACGGCTCCTCCCGTGCCTGCCCCTTCGTTGTCCTCGGTTAGTCTGAGCCCCTCGAGTGTCACCGGAGGAAATGTCGCAGCCAGCACGGTGTCGCTGAGTGGGCCGGCGGCCGCAGGCGGAACAGCGGTCTTGCTGTCGAGCAGCAATCTCGCCGTAGCCAGCGTGCCAGCGTCCGTAACCGTCCCGGCGGGAACATCGAGCGCCGAGTTTTCGGTGACCACTTCCGCAGTTGCTACCGCGACTTCGATCAGCATCTCGGCTTCCTTCAACGGAGTGACCCAGACCAGCACGCTGACCGTCGTGCCTACAGCGCTTGCTTCTCTGACGCTGAATCCCACGAGCGTAACCAGCGGGAGTTCGTCCACTGGGACGGTCACGTTGACCGGACCTGCTCCCAACGGCGGAATCGTCGTTGCGCTTTCCAGCAGCAACGGTAAGGTTGCAGTTCCTGCGAACGTGACCGTACCGGCCGGGTCCTCCAGCGCGACGTTCGAGGTGAGCACGAACATGGTCCGTTGCCCGAGTCGAGCCACGATTTCAGGCCTGTCGAGCGGCCTGCGGCTGACGGCCAGTCTCAGGATTTCTCCGCCGTTTGCCTTGCCGCCGCAAGCCTGCAGCGGCTTCCGCGGTCCCATCCACCAGCCCCCCAACCGCCTTCGTTGAACTTCTGTTTGCTGAGGAGCCAACACATTCTAAAAGGGGTTAGGCTCTTCCCTAAGTGATTTAGAATGAACACTTGCATGAGGATCTGTTAGCCCGACTTTGACCTCAAAGTCGGGTTCGTGGCCTGGAAAGAGCGTAGAGTAGTCATGACCCATGCCCAGGTAACAGGTTGTTCCATGACGCCTCGCCAAGGTGTAGCCAAAGGTTGAGTCCGTGTAGCTATCACCTTCGGCTGGAGGGGTGAACGCGGCCCAATCCGTAGGCATGTGCCCTGTTGCGTCACCGTGGATGCCACAGGTAGCAGCACCAGACAGTTGCAGCTTTGAAAGTTGCGATCTGCGCTTGCCAAGTCCATGCCGCGGTATCCGAAAATGTTGCGTGTAGGTTCGGGTTGATGTGACACTTCTTTGCGTGTAGGTTCGGGTTGATGTGACACTTGTCTTCCACGGCCAACTGCGTGCCTTGCCAAGTATTGTACTGCTCCATAGTGTAGTTCGGATCCGAGGTAAGCGTGCCGCCGGAATTGCCATAGCCCGTTGCAAAAATCAATTCGTTGGCTTGTGTCGTCGTCACGAAAGTTTAGGTAAGAAGAGGACAAAATCTACGCCAAATAAACGATGGGGGATGGGAACTCCATCCCCCACCGCACAGTTGAGTTTCGTGTGCGTTGTCTACTGGACCTTAATGAGGTACACGTCGGAGCACTTGGTGGCAACGTGCATATTCGCTGGACAGCCGTTGGGAAAGGCCATGTTGCTGGTGAGGATGACGTATTTTCTGTCCCGGCTGATGGCCGAGCGAGGCGTGGCCCAGAAGCTTTCGTAGAGCTGGACGTCCCGGCAGGCCAAGCGTTGGCGCAGGCTGGGTCTGAACCAACCGTGCCCGTGGTGCCCGCCCCGACAAAAACCGAAGAGAGACGGCAGCCAAAAACGCAGAGAAGTGAACCGAGATTTCTCAGTGCGCTGCGCTTCGTTCGAAATGAGCTATGAGGTGTGGCGAGGGACTGATCTGTTGTGCTGGGGCCGTTGGCACCTGCAAGCAGGACGACAAAGGAGGTTCCGCGCAAAGCGCAAGAAATATAGCCAGGTTGCAGAGCGCTAGTTGGATTCGGGGGCGAGCCAGATTTTGCGGCTGATGACATGAAGAATATCGAGCCGCAAAGCGCTAAAGGCGGGGTTTGAGTCGTTGCGGGATACGAGCAAGAGAGTGAGAGCGTAAACGAAACTGCCGGCGAGGGCGGCGGCGAGGAGGTCGGGCCAACTGGCGATTTTGAAGGAGTATCTCAGGCATATGAGGGTAGCGGCTGCGGGAAGAACCAGCAAGCACGGCTTGAAGCAGCCCTGAAGCAAATATCGGCGTAGGGGAAGATCCAATATCTTGCACAAGTGACGCGGAACAAGGACCAAGCTGGTTGTGAGCAACGTCGCCGCCATGACCAGGGCCAGACCCAGAAGGCCTGCAAGGTGCAATGCTGCCGCACCGAAGACTGTAATCGAAAGTCCTTCGCCGAGCCGACGAGCAGGTGATAGGCAATCGCGTATTGCGGGCCGACCCAAAGGGTGAACAATTCGCGGCCAAAGACGAACAAGAAAGCGGCGAGAAGGGCGAGCACGAGAAACGCGCTCTGAACACTCAGCTGAATGAGTTCGCGAAGCTTGGCAAAATCATTGCGGGCTTCGAGTTGGCTGGAAAGCGGATTCATGATTTCGGTCATGGTCCCAATACCGTCTGTGGGGAAGGACAGAATCTTCATGGGCAGGGCAAAAATGGTGACGGCCACGGGCGAGAGAATCCGCGCGATCAGGATGGGATAAATGTAGGTGCGCATTCTTTCGGCAATGCCCACGCCCACGCTGATGGAACCGTAGCGAAGCATGTTGCGCAAGACAGCCACGCGAATCCATTTGGGATGCAGAGTAAAGCCCGGGTGCGCGCGCAAAGCGAGCGGCACTTGGACGCAGTAGGCGAGCAACTGAGAAAGGATCGTGGTGGCACCCACAGCGAACAAGCCCCCACCCAAGTGCAACACATAAATGATCGCGACGACGCGAAGCGCCAGGCACGTAACATTGCTGAGATAAACCTGATCGAAACGGCCGGCGGCTTCGAGCGAGCTGGCGAAAACGATGAGTGGCAGCGTGACGCCCTGGACCAGACCCGCAAGCAAGAAAAGAGACTTGAAGTCGTGAAGGACCTGATTATGAATCGAGAAAAAGCGGGAGACGGGGCCGACCGAGAGGTGCGTGGCGAGGATGACCAGGAGGCAGGCGCCGAGGTAATAGTAAAAAGCCGTTGCAACAACCTCGTTGACGGTCTTCTGTTCGTTGAGCTCCTTGTACTTGGAGACATAGCGCAGGATGGCGGAGCGAACGCCGGCATCAAGGATGCCGTAATAGCCGACGAGGTTGGTGGTGAGGACCCAGACGCCGAAGGCTTCGTCGCCCAGCCGATGCAAGACGTAGGGAGTAAGAAAGATTCCGACCGAGGCATTCGCGAGGACGGCAACCCAACTGGTTGTAACAGCTCTTAAGATGAGAGAGACGCGCATGGACCCTCAGAAGATTCGCTGTGTCATACGTCAGCGTAGTTTTTCAAAGGAACCGTGGAAGCTGGGCTGAGATTTTATTTCGGTCGACCTTCATTACCGGCGCCGATGGGAACTGCGACTTCCGTACAAGCGGGCAACTGGCCGCCCCTCTCCGAGGAGCGACGAGCGACCAGGATGTCTTCGAGGAAAAGAAACTCGATGCCGGTGTTTAGAAAAGTTTCGATGGCCTCTCGCGGAGTGTTGACGATGGGTTGACCCTTGACGTTGAAACTGGTGTTCAAGACCATCTCGCGCCCGGTAGTTTTCCCAACGGCCTCGAGAAGGGCGTGGAACTCGCGGTTGTCGGAGGTAGAAACGGTTTGCACGCGCGCGGAACCATCAACATGGGTGATGGCCGTGAGGCGGCTGCGATGTTCCTGGCGGACATTCACTGTGCTAATCATGTAGGGAAACTCGGCGAGCGCGGGAACGTCAAACCATTTACCCACTTCACGCACCGTGACCGCGGGCGCGAAGGGACGGAAGGCTTCGCGCATCTTCACCATGGCATTGATGCGATCGCGCATTTCGGGATGACCCGGATCAGCCAGGATGCTGCGGTGGCCGAGAGCGCGCGGCCCAAATTCCATGCGGCCGCGGTACCAGCCGATAACGCGGCCATCCGCAATCAGGTGGGCGACGTGCGCGCAAGTCTCGGTGAGATCTTCAAAAGAGCGGACTTCAATGTGGCTGTCGAATTCTTTGAGTGCTTGTTCGATTTGAGAGAGGGAGTAGTCCGGACCGTAGAAGGGAACCGGCATGCGAACGTTGCGAATGCTGCCATTCTGCGCAGCTCGGAAGGCGGCAGCTCCGAGAGCAGAGCCGTCATCGCCCGACGCCGGCTGTACAAAGATTTCGTCAAACGTTCCCGACCGCAACAGCTTTCCATTTGCCGTGCAATTGAGCGCCACGCCGCCAGCAAGAGCAAGACGACGCAGACCGGTACTTTTTCCAAAGTGTTTGCAGACGTGCAGCATGACGCGGTCAAGGCACTCCTGGAGCGCTGCCGCGACATCGCGATGTTCGTCGGTTATTTCGTCATTCGGATTTCGCGGCTTGACCAAATGTTCCGCAAGGTATCGCCGCGTTGCGAGATGGTTTTCGCATTCGTCGCGAGTCCGGTTCAAGCGAAGCAGAGGGATATGGATGGTTCCGTCTTCGCGTAATTCGACCGTTTTCTCGAAAAAGGGCCGGAAGCGCGCCGGGTTGCCGTAGGGCGCAAGGCCCATGATTTTGTACTCATCGGCGTTGAAGTCGAATCCGAGATGCAAAGTGACAACGGAATAGAGAATCCCGATGGAGTCTCGAGCGGAGACTTCCCGGAGCTTTTCGAGCTTGCCGTCATGGGCATGATAAACCGAGGCGCTTTGCACTTCCCCCATGCCGTCGACGACCACAACCAAGCACTCGTCCCACCCGGAGCAAAAATAGGCGCTTGCTGCGTGAGCCAAATGGTGGTCAACATGGCCAACACGGTCTATAGGGTAACCGTCCAATCGGCGAGTGACCTGGGCGAGAACAGCCTCACGTGAATAGACATCCCGGTAGAGCGCGGCAGTGACTGGGTCGAAACTGTAGACGGCGCGATGCGGCGCGAAATCGAAAGAGTGCACGATCTCGTCTACATCGCCAAGTGTGACACCACCTTCGGCAAGGCAATAAGAGATGGCGCCGATGGGAAAGTCACCGGTATGTTTTTTTCGGCTGAACCGCTCTTCGGCAGCGGCGGCAATCAGTTCACCGTCAATGAACAATGCCGCAGCGGAGTCGTGTCCCTGCGAGATGCGATATTCGCGGTCATCGAGGTTCGGCCAATGCAACTTCTTAAAAGGAATGGATTTTTCGAAGCCACTGATTCCGAGAACGATCATTGGGTAATGCTCTTATTCGGAGGATTCGAATTTGCAATACGCTGGCTCTCATCGGTCCGCCGCAGCTAACGCGAAACCTGTGCAAAGTTCCGGTTTTTGATCGAGCGAACCGCGGCGGGTTAGCCGCCTTGCAAGCGCATCCACCATTCACCTTCCAAACGGGTAAGAAACGCGTCGCCCCGTTGAACGGCTTCGCGCAGATCCGCCCGTTTGGAGTGCACGAGCAAACGAGGGCCATGGAAGTTGAACAGACAGTGTTCCTGGGATAAATCTGTGACGAATTCCGGATCCACACGCCCGGAAACCGCTGCCGATCCCAGCCTCCACGCATGGAAGAAAAGCTGGCGCAGAACGAGGCGCAGGGTGTCTTTTGTGGCCACCAGCTGCAAAACCTGGCTGGTGCCTTTTGGGTTGAGGTAATACATATACCAGCCGACAATTTGTCCATCGCTGTTTCGTACCAAAGACTTCCGCAATTTTCCGTGAGATTTTTTTTCGGCGGCCCGTTCCAAAAGCCACCGGATGGACTGCTCGTCGTAATCGGGACAGAGTGACTTCGAGACCGTGAATCTTGGCAAATGCTCGAAGAGCGTTTTCCAATCGAAGTCCTCCTCGGGGGGCTGCTCTGTTTGCCAGAACGGGCTTCGGCGATGGCGAGCCGCCAGAAAGTCGACGGCAGCGGACATCGGTCGCATTGCCAATTGCAACGGAGCAAAAAGCCTGTACTGTTTCGAGCGTTGGAGGAAATACCGGGCGGGTCTCAAGAGGCGTGTCCAGTGGACGCTGTAGGGAAAGGCCGTCAGACCTCCCAATCCTTCCCAGACTTTGCGACTCGCTTCGTTCGCTCCGTCGGTGAACGACAAATCCTGCGGGCCGGCAAAGAAAGCGCTCTGGAGCTCAACCGCTGCCAGACGATTCCGCACGGAGGGATCCACGATGAACTGGCTGGAGACGGCCACCCGGATCGGGCGTCCTTCGATGCGCATCGGTCGAGGCAGCACACCATAGAACCCGAGGATCTTGCCCCCGTTTTCCCGGTAAACGAGTGAAGGAAGATCGGCGTCGTACCACGGATTCTCGAAGAAAAGCAGTTGGAAGTAGGTTCGGAGTTCCGCATCGGGAAAAGGGTTGTTTGGAAAAACTCTCTTGTGCAGTGCCGCGACTTGCGAAATGTCTTCGGGGACAAACGGCCGAATCCTCTTCGTCTGATGGCGTGCAAGGTGCGGGCCATCGGCCTCGGGAGGCATGCTTGCATCCTTTTGAGCATTGGTGGCCGATGAAACGAACCCACTCGATGCCAAGGTGCCGGTCGCGCTACGGCTAATGTCGCTTGTAAATTTCTGCAAGGTTAGACGCCGGTATGGTTCTTGACTGCCTCAAAGAGCTGCCACGGTTGATCCTAGCGGCCATTCTGCAAGGCAAGATGACACAGGCTCTTCACCACGGTGAACTCTTCCGGGGCCACGTCGGTCAAATCGATCTTTTTTCGAGTGCAATTCTCGATGAACAGAACCAGGTCGACAAAGGCAAACGAGTCCAGGAGCCCGCTCTCCAACAGGTTCGTACTCTCGGAGATTTCCGCGTGGTTTGAGCCGTTGAGGCCGTTCTGTTTGACCCAGCCGACCACCAGGTCGATGAGTTCTTTTTCCGCGACGGCATTCACGCGACGGCCCCTTCAAGCAACAGCTTTCGAAGCTTCCCGCGATCAATTTTCTGGTTCGGATTCAAGGGCAATTCGTCGAGCAGGTAAATCTTCTTGGGAACCATGTAGTCGGGCAAGAGGTCACCGCAGTTTGCTAAAACACGTGTTTGGTCGAATTCCTTAACACCGGAGACGAACGCGACCACCCCTTCGGCGGTCCCGTTGTTGACGGGCCAGGGAACCGAAACGACTTGCTCCGTGCCGCAAGCACGCCGCAGCACCGCCTCAATCTCCTGTAACTCGACGCGGTAGCCCCGGATTTTAATTTGGTGATCGACTCGCCCCAGGTAGCAAAGGTTGCCGGCCTCATCCCGCTTTACTAAATCGCCGGTTCGATACCATACTTGTTCCCGAGCGCCACGGAGACGCACAAACTGCTGCCGAGTCTTCGCAGGATCGTTCCAGTAGCCACCGGCGACTTGTGATCCGGAAAGGCAAAGCTCGCCAACTTCTCCGATCGCAACGCTCTCTCCCCGCGAATCAGTGATGCGAAATTGCTGGCCTTCGAACATTCGGCCGATGGGTACGATGCCGTTCAAGCACTCGCCAGGCGACTTTTGCGAATTCCACCGATAGTGTGCGATGGCGATAGTTGCTTCGGTCGGTCCGTAGAGGTTGTCGACAATCGAGTTTGGAGCGGCCTCCTGCCAAGACTCGGCATAAGCCGCCGGCAGAGGCTCGCCACAAAACAGGCTGCAACGCAGGGATGGGAAACAGCCCGGCGAGAGGAGCCGCATTTTCTCGAGCAAGCCGGCGACCGAAGGCACGGAAAACCACATCGTCAACTGGCGGTCGCGGATGAATTTCGCGGGTGCCATCAGCGACTTCTCCGGCACACAGCACAGACAGGCCCCGCGTTCCCAACACACAAAGAGGTCATGGGCGCTTAGATCAAAGGTGAGATCAAATTGCTGAGAGAA
>WNGJ01004952.1_pt1 | contig 13960 bp, 13 predicted proteins | sample 5400611 | NCBI WGS metagenome assembly WNGJ01 (sample SAMN13153375, study PRJNA577476) | soil metagenome | isolation source: 40 cm soil or saprolite under Garry oak tree replicate 1 | place: USA:California | collected 2016-06-15 | reverse complement strand
TCCCATCGCACCCGCAGGTCGCGGCGCGGCGGCTGATCGAAACCCACGAGACGGGCGTCGAGGTCCGACCCGCGATTCGCCTGAGCGAAGGCTGGCGCCGCCGGGACGCACCCAGGCTCGGTGAGCACAGCAAGGAGGTGCTCGCCGAGCTTGGCATCGACGACTCGACGCTCGAGGAGCTGAAAACGGCCGGCGTCATCTAGCCGGCGCCAGCTCGTCCCAGACCCTGTTCACCTGAGCGCGCGTCACCTCGCGGCTGCCGCTGTTGTCGATCACGCGCTGGGCGCGGCCGCGCTTTTCGTCGATCGGCAGCTGGGCGGCGATGATGGCACGAGCCCGATCCTCGCTGATGCCCCGGCCTTCCACGAGGCGCTTGATCTGGACACGCTCCGGTGCGTACACGAGGACCACGTCGGAGTAAAGTCCCTCGAGCCCATTCTCGAAAAGCAGAGGCACGTCGTGGATCACGACCTCGGCGCCGTCGCGGTCCGCCTCGGCCGTGCGTTCGGCCATCCACTCCCGGACCAGCGGATGCACGATCGCGTTCAAGCGCCGGCGAGCGTCGTCGTCATGGAAGACCAGCTCTCCCAGGCGCGCGCGGTCGACCTGGCCGCCGCGCACATATTCGGGACCGAATTCACGCACCACGGCGTCGAAGCCAGGGGTTTGTGGGGCGTAGACGGCATGGCTGGCCTCATCAGCGTCGATCACCGCGGCTCCGAGCTCGCGAAACATCTCGGCCGCGGTGGACTTGCCCGACCCCGCGCCGCCTGTCAGCCCAATGAGCTTCAATTTGCGTGAGTGGCTGAAGAGGAGAAATTTGACGCGGTGGTGGTCGGCGCCGGGCCGGCGGGCACGGCGGCCGCGATCACCATGGCGAAGGCGGGGCTGGAGGTCGCCATCCTCGAGCGAGGCGCCAAGCCTGGATCAAAGAACGTGATGGGCGGCATCCTCTACAACCACTACCTCGAGCAGATCGTAGGCGAGGACTGGAAGCAGGCTCCGCTCGAGCGACCGATCATCGAGGAGCGGCGCTGGATCATGACCCCGGAGGCCGCGATCAGCATCGACTACAAGAACCTCCGCAACCGCGCCCATCCGCATTCCTACTCGGTCCTGCGGGCGCGCTTCGATGCGTGGTTCGCGGAGCAGGCGGAAAAGGCAGGTGCCACCGTCGTGCCCGAGACGGTCGTCGAGCGCCTGATCACCAGGAACGGGCGCGTTGTCGGCGTGGGCACGGGGCGCGGCGACGATGTCTACGCAGAGGTCACGATCGTCTGCGAGGGCATCGGGCTGGGCGCGGGGCTGCTGGAAAGTACCGTGATCGACGGCAGGCCGCTCCGCCGCAAGCTCCGCCCCAACGAAGTCGCGATGGCGGTCAAGGAGATCATGCAGCTCGACCCGGGCCTCATCGAAGAAAGGTTCAACTGCGAGGCCGGTGAAGGCTGCACCGTCGAGTGCTTCGGCGACTCGACGATGGGGATGTCGGGATTCATGTTCATCTACACCAACCGCGACACGCTGTCCGTGGGCGGCGGCGCGCTGCTGAGCGAGTTCAACAAGACGCTGCGCACACCCAACGACCTGATGGAGCACTTCAAGCAACATCCGGCGGTCAAGCCGCTGCTGCGCGGCGCCGAAACCGTCGAGTACCTGGCGCACCTGATCCCGGAAGGCGGTTATCGCGGCATCCCCAAGGTCTACGGGCCGGGATATCTCGTGTGCGGTGACGCGGCGATGCTCTCGAACCCGGTCCACCGCGAGGGCTCGAACCTGGCCATGGAGTCGGGACGGCTCGCGGGTGAGACCATCGTCCACTGCAAAGAGGCGGGCGATTTCTCAGAACGCCGGCTGGCCGAGTACCGGGGCCGGCTCGACCACTCTTGGATCATGGCCGACATGAAGAAGTACGACAAGGCGGTGCCGCTGCTCGAGCACAACCCGCAGCTGCTCACCAAGGATGTCCAGGTGCTCGATCGAGCGTTGGACGAATTCTTCCGTGTCGACGGAACATCGAAGTGGGACAAGCAGAGAAGAATCTTCAAGATGCTGCGCAAGGAAGGCCTTTTCCGCCTGGGTTGGGACGGCCTCAAGAGCCTGTGGGCGATGAAGTGAGCCGGTAACCCCCTACCCGCTGACGTTGACGTGGATCGTGTGGAATCCGCTGGCCCCGCTCGGATAGCTCGGCGCGTTGTGCGAATCCTGCGTCGCGCCGGAGGCGTCGGTAGCCCGCACCATGAGCCGGTAAGCGCCTTCTGACCCGGGGGTCCACGTCGCCCGCCACACGACCCAGGTGAGAGGTGACAGCGCCGCATCGAACTGCGCGACCTCCCACGTCGATCCGCCGTTGGTCGTGTACTCGACCTTGCTGATGCCCCGCGTCCCGGCAAACGCAACACCGCCAATCTCCATCGTGCCGACCTTGAGGATCTCTGCCTCGCGCGGCACGTCGAATCGGGCCGTCGTCTTCACGACCGCGTTGTGGTCCCAGCCCTGCTGCTCCCAGTAGCCCCCCGTCTCGTGATTGGCCAGGTCGATGTTCTCCAGCCACTTGGGACCCTTCATCCCGTAGTGGCCGGGGATCAGGATGCGGGCCGGAAATCCATGGTTGACCGGAAGCGGCGCGCCGTCGAGCTGGTAGGCGACGAGGATCTCCGGGGCGCCCTCGACCAGGCTCAGCGGCAGGCTTTCCGTGTACCCGTCGCGGGCCTTGAACGAGACCCAGCTGGCCTGAGCCTGCGGCAGCACCATCGCGACCAGGTCGCGCAACCGCACGCCGCGAAACTGGCCGGTGCTCATCAGCTCGCCGCCGACGTTGTTGCTGATGCACTCGAGGGTCACATACTCGTCCGTTGAAGGCAGCGCCCGGAGCTCGGCGAGGGAGAGGTTGAGCGGTCGCTCCGCGAGTCCGCCCACGTGCAGCTGCCAGGCCTGGCCGTCAACAGCCGGATCGCCGAAGTTCTTGGAGACGACGTAGAAGTTCCCGACCGGCGTCACGGGGGGCGAAATCCCGGTTGTCCCCGATTCGGGCGCGTTGAAGATCGCCCGGTACCAATCGGGCAGGAGGCGCAGGCCAAGCGCCCCGAGGCTGACGACGCCGATCGTGACCGGCACGGTGCTGAGCAGGCGGCGTCGACCGGCATCGACCCCTGACGGCGGCTGCTCGCCGAACTGGAGCACCACGGCGTAGATCGCAAACAGCGCCGCCCAGATCAGCGGCGTCGCCGGTCCGTCGTTGAGGCCGAGGAATCCGGCTCCGCCCAGCGGAAGCACAATGGCAGTGACCGCGAGCCACCCGATCGCCGCAAACGCGAAGGGCAGGTATCGAGACGTCCAGCGCAGGCCGGCCACCGCCGAGGCCGCGCCTAGCGCTCCCAGCAGGGCGACCATCAGGATGATCAGGCCGAGCTCCTCCACCACCTTGCCCGCGTGCTGCAAGGTGTCGATCAGAAAGCCGAAGACGAAGCCAGGCATGAGCGATAGGAGCGGCTCGTTGAGGAGCTGGGGGAGCGGACGCAGCCCGAGGAATACGCCCGCGTAGTACATCAACCCGACGAGCGCCACGCCGCCGATGCAACCCCAGCCGAACCCTCCGAACGCCGCTTCCTTGCGGGTCATGGGGACTCCCGGTGGGACCAATTCATGTCGTTTTCTTTACCAACGAAAGGTACGCGCGCACTGTAGGTGATTCGCCGCTGCTGGTAGCATCCGCGGGTCGGCATGGCCGCCCCGATCACCCCCGAAGACCTTTATCGCTTTCGCTGGATCGACCACGTTCGCCTCGCCCCGGACGGCGAGCGGGTCGCGTATCAGGTCGGCTGGGCGGACGCGACCTCACGGCAGAACCGCAGCCGGATCGTGGTCCGGCGCCTGCTCGATCCCGAGCCGATCGAACCGACCGGCGGGGCGCTGCGAGACCACTCGCCGGAGTGGTCTCCGGATGGCCGCAAGCTGGCATTTCTGAGCAAGGTGGGCGCGTCAGACCAGCTTTTCGTCCTCGACCTGACCACCGGCGCGCCGGCAAGACAGGTGACGACCCTGCCCGAAGGCGTATCGAGTCCGCTGTGGTCGCCTGACGGCGCCCGCATCGCGTTCACCGGCGGCGTCCTTTCCGATCCGGAAGCGGTGGTCGACGACCCACGGCTGCCCGAAGGTCGTGAGCAAGTTCGCCGTCCGCCGGTCGCGCGGGTAGTGCGCAGGCTGGACTACAAGCACGACGGCCAGGGCTACGTGGATGGCCGCTATCGCCACCTGTTTGCCGTTTCCGCGGTCGGCGGCGACGCCAATCAGCTGACCAGCGGCTCCTGGGACGTCACCGACTTCGACTGGTCTCCCGACAGCAAACGTCTCGTCGTCGCGGGCAATGCTGAAACTGGGGCCGATCTGCAGCGGGAGCTGAACCTCTACCTCATCGACCTCGACGCCAACCGACTCCGCCTCGGCGGGGGTTTTTATCTCAGCTCTCCGATCTGGTCGCCGAGGGGAGACCAGATCGCCTTCATCGCGCCGAACGGCCTCGACGTCGGTCTGCTCGAGCGGTTGTGGGTCGTGCCGCTGAACGGCGGCGGACCGCGCTGCCTGACCTTGAACTTCGACCGGGCCGTCGGCGACAGCGTGATCAATGACATGCGCGCGGGCCATGCGACCAGGATCTGCTGGTCGACCGGGGGCGACCGCGTCTACTTCCTGGCCAGCGGCCCAGGCGTGACCGCCGTCCAGTCGGTCGATCTCGATGGCAACGTGCGCGACGAGGCGGGCGGGCAGCGGCGCATCTACGACTTTGATGTCGCATCCGGCGTGCTGGCATTCTGTGCCTCGGATCCGGGCCATCCGGGCGAGCTCTACATGCTCACCAATGGGGCTGAAGCTCGGGTCACGGACCTCAATCCCTGGCTGCACGACCGATATGTCGCTCAACCGGAACAGCACCACTTCGACGCTCCTGACGGCTGGAGGCTCGAGGGCTGGGTGCTCAAGCCACCGGGTTACGACCCCAACCGTCTGCATCCGGCCGTGCTGGAGATTCATGGAGGGCCGCACGGCCAGTACGGCTGGTCGTTCTTCCACGAGCTGCAGATCCTCGCCGGCATGGGATTCGTCGTCTTTTACATGAACCCGCGCGGCTCCGACGGCTACGGCGAACGCTTCCGGCGCGAGGTCGTGCGCGACTGGGCGGGCAAGGACTACGTCGACATCATGAGCTCGCTCGACCAGGTCATCGAGCGCACCGGTTACATGGACGCCACCCGACTTGGGGTGGGCGGGGGGTCGTACGGCGGCTACATGACGAACTGGATCATCGGCCAGACCAACCGCTTCGCCGCGGCTGTTTCGATGCGCTCGATCTGCAACCTCGTGAGCGAGTACGCGCAGCACGACATCGTGCTCTGGGGCGTTCTGCAGTTTGGCCCGCCGCCCTGGCCAGACCTCGATGAGCTGTGGCGGCGATCGCCGATCCGCTATGTGCGGAACATCAGCACGCCCCTGCTGCTGACGGCCGCCGAGATGGACCTCCGGTGCGCCATGTCGCAGTCGGAGGAGATGTTCGGGGCCATGCGGCTGCTGGGCAAGACGGTCGAGCTCGTGCGATTCCCTGAGGAGTCGCACGACCTTTCGCGGAGTGGACGGCCGGACCGGCGCGTCGAGCGGCTGCGCCGTATCGCCGCCTGGTACGAGCGTTACCTCGGCACCGCGACCGCGGAGCGTGCCGCCCCCGAGGAGGAGACCCAGATCCTGCCCGTGCCCGCGGAAGCCTCGCGCGAGTGGGCGAAGACGATCGCGATCGGCACGCGACCTTCGGAGCCCGCGCCGCGGGCCGAGCCCGAGCCGGTGCCCGAACCCGAGCCGGTGCCCGTGTCCGAATCTTTGGCGGAGGCGGCGGTGGCCGAACCCGCGCCTTTGGAAGAGCTGGGCGCGCAGGCGGCGGTCGCCGAGCCGGAGGTGATCCAGCCGATGGTTCCGGAATTCGCGACGGCCGCGGCGCCGATCGTGGAGCCGGAAGCCCTGCCTGAGCTGCCGACGCCCGAGACGGAGCTTGCGGCTCCCGAAGGGGAGCAGGTGGGGCCACCCCTGCCCGCGGCGGCCGAGGCCGCGCCGGAGCCCGAAGCCGAACCAGAGCCGATCACCGCGGCCGAGCCGGAGCCGGCCATCGCCGCCGAGCCGGAGCCGGCCATCGCCGCCGAGCCGGAGCCCGAAAGTGAGCCTGAGCCGGCCATCGCCGCCGAGCCGGAGCCCGAAAGAGAGCCTGAGCCGATCGTCGCTGCCGAGCCGGAACCAGAAGCGGAACCAGAGCCGGCAGCCGAGCCTGAACTTGAACCTGAACCGCTCGTGGCCCAGACTGGGCTAGCGCCGTCGGCGTTCGACGAGCCGATCGCCCAGCCGGCGCCCGAGCCACAACCGGAGCCGGTGCCTGCGATGGCCGAGACGCCGGCCCAGCCCGAACCTGAACCCGGAGTCGAGGTCGAGCCGCAGCCGGTGCCGGTCTCTGCATCCTCGGCGCCTTCCCTCCCGGCTCAGCCGGACGTCAGCTCGACGCTCGTCGCCTGGCCGTCGCGCGCGCCAGCTCCCGAAAATGGCTCGCCGGCCGAAGCCGGATCCTACGAAGAAGCCACCTCCGTCATCCCGGCCTGGCAGCAGACCGACCCGAACGCCGACCCGAGGCGGACGGTTTCGCTCCAGGCGATGCCGCCCGAGGAGATCGCGTCGGGGTCTGGCTACGCGGCGCTGCTGTCCTTCGAGTCCGGGCCATTTGCCGGCCGGATCGTCGCCCTGCCCGACCAGATGGTCAGCCTCGGCCGGGCGCCCGACAACGACGTGGTCGTCGGCGACCCTGCGACGTCAGGGCATCACGGCCGGATCGATGTCCGCTCCGGCTCGTTCTGGATCAGCGACCTGGGCAGCACCAACGGGACGCTCGTCAATGGCGAGCCGGTGATCGAGAAGCAGCTGTCTGACGGCGACATGATCGCCATCGGCCAGAACACGCTCCGCTTCACGCTCGAGGCGTAACCACTCCGCGGGCGCGCAGCGCCTGCATCAGCACGTCGTACTCGCCCATGTGGCGGCGGATGTGGGCCCCGCATGGCCGGACGAGAATCTGCCAGGTGGGCAAACCGTCGAGGTCCTCGACCTCCGCCCAAACCGCCGGGTCCAGGTACCCGGGCCGGCCGGCCTGGTTCGCCTTCAACGGGGGCACAGCGTCCAGGGTCTGATCGTTTTGGCGTTCGAACCATTCCCCGACCGCGACCTTGACCTCGCCTAGATACAGGGCCACATCGGTGCGATTGGTCGCATCCACGACCTGGTCCGCAAGCGCATCCGGAATCCCGGCGCCGTAGCACGCTTCTCGCGGAAAGCGGGCGCGCCATTCGGGGCGGTCCGCGATCTCTGGCACGCCCTGGAAGGCGCAGTGAACAGTCCAGTCGAGGATCCGCGTGCAGTGCCAGAGGATGAATCCGAGCTTGCTGGTCCCTGGCAGGGCGCGCTCACGCCACTCCTCATCCGTCATTCCGTCGAGTCGTTCCTGGATCATGTTGAACGACCCGTTCAACAGCATCCTGATCACAGCCGTCCCGTTCATCTCGAGGCCATCGTAATCCGCCGGCTAGGTAACCTTCTCGACGAGCGGTTCCTTTCCAGGGCACTAGGAGGACAGACGCGATGGCGGTCAAGGCTTTCTCCGACGAGTGGGCCAGACAGTTCAAGGACGAGGTCAACCGGTCGAGCGTCTACAAGTCCGCGGCCAAGGGCTGGAAGTGGACGGTGGGACTGGTGGTCGAGGCGGAGCCGGACAAGAATTTTCCGGAGTCACGCGGCGTCGTCATGGACCTCTTCGACGGCGCGGCGCGCGACATCACGGTCGGTCCGGCCTCGGACGCGCAAAAGTGCGATTTCGTGATCACCGCTCCCTACTCGCGCTGGAAGCAGGTCGCGACCAAGGAGCTCGATGCGACCAAAGGCATGCTCCAGGGCAAGCTCAAGCTGAAGGGCGACCTGCCGACCATCGTCCGCTACACGAAGGCGTCGCAGGAGATGACCGAATGCACGACGCGGGTGCCGGTCGAATGGCCGGACGAAGGTTAAAAACGAACAAGCCAGTCGACTACGCGGACACTGAGCCGAGCGCTTTTGCATCCATGCTCGGTGGGTTGATCGAGGCGAACGTCGAAAGCCGTCCTGAGCGCCGGAATGATTTCGACTCGCTCGATGCTCGGGTCGGGATCTGGGTCACCGACATCGACGAAGGGGTGACGCTCGACTTCCGGCGCGGCGCGCTCGTGGTCCACAACGGCCTCCAGCCGAAACGAGACCTCACGATTCGTGCCGAGGCGGACACCGTGATGAGCCTCAGCAACCTGAAGATCGGCCCGTTCGGCATGCCCGTCTACTACGACGAGGTCGGAAGGGGGGTCGCACTGAAGCTGGTTCAGGGCAAGCTGCGCATCGAAGGCCTGATCGGAAACCTGGCCACCCTGAACACCGTGACCCGCATCTTCTCGGTGGCGGGCTAGCCCGACATGGATGGGACTTATTGAATGCAATGACCCGCCTCGCCGTCGTTGGCGCGGGCAGCATGGGCGCGCAGATCGCCCAGCAGGCCGCGCTGCACGGCATCGACGCCGTCCTGCACGACCAGGATGAGGACCAGCTGCGCAAGGCGCGCGCATCCAATCAGGGCCACATCGCGAGGCGCGTCGAGAAAGGAAGGCTGTCGGAGGAGAAGGCGCGCGAGGCGCTCGAGCGCGTTCGCGAAACGACCGACCTTCGCGAGGCGGCGAGGGAGGCGGATTTCGTGATCGAGGCGGTTTTCGAAGACCTCGACGTCAAGCGGTCGATCTTCCACGACCTGGACGAGCTCGCGCCGGCGCATGCGGTGCTCGCGAGCAATTCCTCGACCATCGGCATCAGCAAGATCGCCGATGCAACCCGGCGACCCGATCGGTGCCTGAACATGCATTTCTTCTATCCCGTCCTGGTCATGGATCTGGTCGAGGTCGTGCGCGGCCCTCAGACATCCGATGAGACCATAGAGCGCGGGATGGCATTGGCTCGCGAGATGGGCCGCACACCTGTGCTGCTCAAGAAAGAGATCGACGGTTTCATCGTCAACCGGATCCTGCACGCGGCGACCCAGGAGGCTTACCGGTTGCTCGACGCTGATGTGGCGTCGTTCGAAGACATCGACGCCGCGGTCGAAAAAGGCCTCAACTGGCCGATGGGGCCGTTCCGGCTCGGCGACTTCAGCGGCCTCGACGTCACCTACAACGCGCGGCTGCACATGTACCGGTCGACGGGCGACGAGCGTTACAGGCCATCCCCGCAGCTCGAAGCCAAGGTCAAGGCAGGCAAGCTTGGGCGCAAGACGGGAGAAGGTTGGTATCGATATGACCCGTAGTAGCGTACGAAGAACGGTTGGGGGGTCCCCGCGAAATCGAAGATTTCGTGGGGTCCACTGGCGAGGGCTGGTATCGCTACTGATCAGATGAAGCTTCACCACGTCGGCGTGGCGGTCGATGACCTCGACGCCGCCATCCAGCTCTACATGACGGTCTTCGGAGCGGAGCTGACGCACCGTGCGTCGAACGAAAAAGATGGGCTGGCGGCGGCGTTCCTTCGCGCCGGCGACGCCGAGGTCGAGCTGCTCGCGCCGCTGCGCGAAGACACCCCGGTCGGAAAGTTCCTCGCCAAACGTGGACCTGGCCTGCACCACATCGCGGTCGCGGTGCCCGATATCGACAGAGCGATCGCGGACGCTCGAGCCAAGGGCCTGGAGATGATCGATCAAGAGCCGCGCATCGGGCTGCACGGCACTCGAATCGCCTTCGTCCAGCCGAAGAGCGTGGGCGGTGTGCTGACTGAGTTCGTCGAGACATGAAAGAGGTCCAAAACGACAGTGGCCTCCCTCTGAAGCCGGTCTACTCGGTGGAGGACCGGCGCGACAGTCCGGACGAGCCGCTGCCCGGCACGTTCCCGTTCACGCGTGGCATCCACAAGGACATGTATCGTGGCCGCCCCTGGACGATGCGCCAGTACGCCGGCTTTGGCACGGCCGCCGAATCCAACAATCGCTATCGATTCCTGCTCAAGCAGGGCCAGACGGGGCTCTCCGTGGCCTTCGACCTGCCGACCCAGATCGGCTACGACTCCGACGACCCGATGGCCAACGGCGAGGTTGGCAAGGTCGGGGTCGCGATCGACTCCCTGGAGGACATGGAGATCCTGCTCAAGGACATCCCTCTTGACCGGGTCTCGACCTCGATGACCATCAACGCCACGGCGTCCATGCTGCTGCTCCTGTATCAACTCGTCGCCGAGAAGCAGGGATGCCCGCCCGAGAAGATCACAGGCACCGTCCAGAACGACATCCTCAAGGAGTACGCCGCCCGCGGCACGTACATCTTTCCCCCCAAGCCGTCGATGCGCCTGATCACCGACCTGTTCGCTTATTGCGCGCGGGGACTGCCGAACTGGAACACCATCTCCATCTCGGGATACCACATGCGCGAGGCGGGATCGACGGCGGCGGAGGAGATCGCGCTCACGCTGAGCCACGCCATCGCCTATGTCGAGGCGGCGCAGGCGGCCGGCCTGTCGGTCGACGACTTCGCTCCGCGGGTCTCCTTCTTTTTCGCGTGCCATATGGACTTCTTCGAAGAGGTGGCCAAGTTCCGTGCGGCGCGCCGGATGTGGGCCCGCATCATGCGCGACCGCTTTCACGCGAAGGATCCGCGCTCGCAGGCGTTGAGGTTCCATACCCAGACCGGCGGGGTGACGCTGACCGCGCAGCAGCCTCTGAACAACATCGTTCGGACCACGCTCGAGGCGTTGAGCGCCGTCCTCGGCGGCACCCAGTCGCTGCACACGAATGCATATGACGAGGCGCTCGGCCTGCCTTCGGAAAGCGCGGCCGAGATCGCGCTGCGAACCCAGCAGGTCATCGGCAACGAGTCGGCGGTGCCTTTCGTCGCCGACCCGCTCGGCGGTTCTTACTACGTCGAAAACCTGACCGACCGCGTCGAGGAAGAAGCGCTGGCCATCATGGCCGAGATCGACGAGCTGGGTGGGGCGGTGAGCTGCATCGAATCCGGCTGGACGCAGCGTCGGATCGCCGACAGCGCGTATCGCCTGCAGCGCAGGATCGAGTCGGGCGAGCGTGTGGTGGTCGGGCTCAACCGGTACACCGAGACGGATTCGCGGCCGGTGGAGATCATGAAGGTCAGCCCGCGACAGCAGGCCGCGCAGGCGCGAGCCCTGAAAAAGCTGCGGGGGCAGCGCTCGAAGGCTGTTGTCGATCGGCATCTCGCCGACATCGAGCGTGCCGCGCGTGGAACCGAAAACCTGATGCCACCGCTCAAGGCAGCGCTTGCCGACTACGTGACGATCGGCGAGTGCTGCGCGGTCCTGCGCGGTGTGTTCGGTGAGTACCACCCGGGGGAGGCGGCATGACGCGCCGGGCGCGCGCAGGACGCACTTCAAACTACCCGGCTGTCATTCCGATGATCGCCTATGAGAACGGGCCCGCGGCCATGGACTGGCTGGCGTGGGCGTTTGGCTTTCGCGAGCGTGCGCGAATGCTGGGCGAAGGCGGTCGGCTGAGCCATGGAGAGATGGAGGCCGGCGGGGGCATGATCATGCTCGCCACACCCTCGCCCCACTACCACGCGCCAAAACGTCACCGCCAGGAAAGCGAGGCCGCCCGGAAATGGTCTGAGGTGCCGTACATCATCGACGGCGTCCTGGTCTACGTCGACGACGTCGCGGCCCACTTTGAACGCGCGAAGGCGGCCGGCGCGATCATCCTCTCGCCGGTCGAGGAAGGCGGGGAAGGCAAGCGCTACCGCGCCGAGGACATCGAGGGGCATCGCTGGATGTTCATGGAGCGATGAGCCAGAGGCCGCGAAAGGTAGACCCGCTCAACGAGCTGCGCCAGCGCAAGTACGAGGCCGGCCACGGCGACGCCGAGGCGTTCAAGCGCCAGCACGCGAAGGGGAAGCTGACCGCCCGCGAGCGAATCTCGCGCCTGGTCGACCGCAACTCGTTCGAAGAGATCGATCTCTTCGCGCGGCACCCGGCGGGAGTGCCCGGTGACGGCGTGGTCACCGGCATGGCGAGGATCGAGGGTCGCGACGTGATGCTCTTCAGCCATGACGCAAGCGTTTTCGGGGGCTCGCTCGGTGAAGTCTTCGCCGAGAAGGTGATCAAGGTGATGGACCTCGCGCTGAGCAACCGGATCCCGATCATCGGCATCAACGATTCGGGCGGCGCGCGCATCCAGGAAGGGGTCGTCTCCCTGGCCGGCTACGCGGAGATCTTCTGGCGCAACGTTGAGGCCAGCGGCCTCGTCCCACAGCTGAGCCTGATCCTCGGCCCTTGCACTGGCGGTGCGGTGTACTCACCCGCGATCACGGACTTCACCTTCATGGTCCACGGCGTCGGCTACATGTTCATCACAGGGCCCGAGGTGATTCGCGTCACCACCGGCGAGGATGTGACCTTCGACTCGCTGGGCGGAGCCGAGGTCCACAACGTCAAGTCGGGCGTCGCGCATTTCCTGGCCGAAAGTGAAGAGGAGTGCTTCGCGCAGGTGCGCAAGCTCTTCAAATACATTCCCCAGAGTTGCGACGAGCAGCCGCTGCGCGTCGAGCCGACAGACGACCCGGAGCGCGCCGCCCCCGGATTGGCCACCGTCATCCCGGACAACCCGAAAGAGCCTTACGACATCAAGGACGTGATCGGCATGGTCGTCGACCACGGCGACTTCTTCGAGGTCCACCCTTACTACGCGATGAACATGGTGGTCGGGTTCGCGCATCTCGATGGTTACCCGGTCGGAGTCGTCGCCAACCAGCCGAAGGTCATGGCAGGCGCGCTCGACATCAACGCCTCGGACAAAGGCGCCCGCTTCGTGCGGTTCTGCGACGCCTTCAACATCCCGCTGATCACCTTCGTCGACGTGCCCGGGTTTTTGCCGGGGACCTCGCAGGAGTACGGAGGCATCATCCGCCACGGCGCGAAGCTGCTGTATGCGTTCAGCGAGGCGACCGTGCCGAAGCTGACCGTGATCACACGCAAGGCGTATGGCGGGGCCTACTGCGTCATGTGCTCCAAGCACATCCGCGCCGACTTCAACGTCGCGTGGCCCACGGCCGAGATCGCCGTGATGGGGCCGGAAGGCGCCGTCAACATCCTGTTCCGGCGCGAGCTGGCGGCTGCCGAGAACTCGCCAACTCGAAGGAGCGAGCTGGTCACCGAGTACACCGAGCGCTTCGCGAACCCCTATATCGCCGCCGAGCGCGGCTACATCGACGACGTGATCGAGCCCGGGCGCACGCGCAGCGAACTGGTCCGCGCGCTGCGGATTGCCATTCGCAAGGAGCGCCGGCGCAGCCCGAGGTGGCACGGCAACATCCCGTTGTGACGCCAGACCACGACTGGCGCTTCAGCCTCCGCTAATACACTTAGGCCCATGCCGCGGCAGGACGCCGAGGGGCGTTGGATCTCCGACGACGGTCTGCAGTACTGGGACGGCAACGCCTGGCGGCCAGTCGGCGCCCAGGCTCAGGGACGTCGCGGGATCTCGGCAGTGCCCTCGATCCTGATCGGATGCGGTTTCGCCCTCGTGATCGTGCTCGTCCTGGGCATCGGCCTGACCGTGCTGGTGTTCAACAACTCCGACGTCCAGCGCTCGTTCTGCAACGGATGGGAGAGCGGCAACAACAGCGAGAACCTCTCCTGCCCGTTTCACCCCTCCCCGCCCTGATTTGAAGCTCCTCGAGTACCAGGCCAAGGAGATCCTCGCCTCCCTCGGCATCCCGATCCCGCCCGGGATGGTCGCCCGCAACGCCGCCGAGGCGGCCGCCGCCTTTTCCAAGCTCGGGCCGGTGGCGGTGAAGGCGCAGGTGCCGGTGGGTGGGCGCGGCAAGGCCGGCGGCATCAAGCTGGCGAAGACGGCGGACGAAGC
>WNGJ01029087.1_pt1 | contig 13962 bp, 17 predicted proteins | sample 5400611 | NCBI WGS metagenome assembly WNGJ01 (sample SAMN13153375, study PRJNA577476) | soil metagenome | isolation source: 40 cm soil or saprolite under Garry oak tree replicate 1 | place: USA:California | collected 2016-06-15 | reverse complement strand
TCGATCCAGACCAGCTCGATGCGGTCCGGCTTGGCGAGCGCGAGCGGCTCCGGAGCGAGCGCGGCCATCATCTCGCCCCAGACAGGCACGGCGGCGCCCGCCCCGGTCAGGCGCGCCGCGCGGTTGTCGTCGTAGCCGATCCACACGACGCCCAGCCGGTCTCCCGTGAATCCGGCAAACCAGGCGTCGCGCTGCTCGTCGGTGGTGCCGGTCTTTCCGGCGACCGCGAGCTCGGGCGGCAGGAAATTCTTCAGCCCCTGCGCCGTGCCCTCGCGCACGACGTCCTGCATGGCCGCGGTCAGGAGGTACATCGGCTCGGGCGCGAATGCCTGCTCGACTGCGAGCGGATAGCGCTGCAGCGGCCGGCCTTCCTGCGTGGTGACTTCGCGGATCGAGCGCAATGGCGCGCGCCAGCCGCCGCTCGCGATCGTCTGGTACATCTGCGCCACCTCGAGGGGACTCAGGTCCGTCGCGCCGAGCAGGGCCGAGGCGAACGGCTGCACCTCGCGCTCGACGCCGAGCCGGCGCACGTTGGCGAGCACGCGCTCGACGCCGAGCTCGGTGCCCAGGCGCGCCGTGGCGACGTTGTAGGACTGCGCCAGTGCCACCCGCAGCGGTACCGCGCCGTGGAACTTCCTGTCGTAATTCGCCGGCTCCCAGTCCGGAGCGCCGCGGCTCTTCCAGACGAAGGGGCCGTCGTCGATCGGCGTGAGCAGCGTATAGCGCGACGGCTCGCTCAGCGCGGTGAGATAGATGGCGGGCTTGAGCAGCGATCCCACCGGGCGCACGGCGTCGATCGCGCGGTTGTAGCCCTGGTAGCGCACATCGCGTCCGCCGACCAGCGCCTGCACCTCGCCGCTCTGGGGGTCGGTGACCACGACCGCCCCTTCGAGCCCGGGCTCGCCGAAGCGGTGCTCCTTGTCGAACTGGGCCAGGCGCCGAATCAGGGCGCTTTCGGCCGCGCGTTGCACGCGCGGGTCCAGCGTGGTAAAGATGCGCAAGCCCTCCGAGCGCAGATCGGCCTCGTCGTAGTCGCGGCGCATCTGACGGTGCACGAGCCGCAGGAAGGCCGGGTAGGGCGAGGTGCCCATCGCCGGCTTGCGAGTCACCCCCAGCTCCGTGGCGCGCGCGGCCGCGTACTGCTCCAGCGTGATCGAGCCGTGCTCCCGCGTCTCGCGCAGGACGAGATTGCGGCGCTCGAGCGCGCGCTGTGGATGGCGGTAGGGGTCGTAGTACGCCGGGCCCTTTACCAGGCCGACCAGCAGCGCGGACTCTGCAAGCGTGAGGTGCTGCACTTCCTTGCCGAAATAGAACTGCGCGGCCAGCCCGACGCCGTGGATGGCGCGGTCGCGGTCCTGGCCGAAATAGATCTCGTTGAGGTAGGTTTCGAGGATTTCGGTCTTGTCGTAGTGCAGCTCCAGCAGCACCGCCATGATGAGCTCGGTGAGCTTGCGCTGCAGGGTGCGCTCCGGAGTCAGGAAGAAGTTCTTGACGAGCTGCTGGGTGAGCGTGCTGCCGCCCTGGACCTTGTCTGACGCGAGGCTCAGCGCCGCGCGCACGAGGGCGCGCGGGTCGAAGCCTTTGTGGGAGTAGAACTGGCGGTCCTCGGTGGCGATCAGCGCCTGCACGAAATGTTGCGGCACCTCGGAGAGCCTGACCAGCACCCGGTCCTCGTTGTTCGCCGGGTAGATGCCGCCGATCGGCAACGGCTCCAGGCGCACGAGCGGCAGTTCCGCGCCCCCGGCGTCGCGCAGCGCCGTGACCGCACCGCCGTCGAACGCCACGCGCAGGCGCTTCGCCGGCTGCGGCCCGTCCCAGAACACGAACGGCCGCAGCGCGATCTCCAGCTCGTTGCCGCTGCGCGCGAACCAGCCGGACTCGCCTTCGCGCGCCACGTCGGGGTAGCCGAGGTCGCGCAATTCCTGCTCCACGTCCGGCTGCGCAATGCGCAGCCCGACATGCAGCTCGAGCGGCCGGGCATAGATGCGCGCCGGCAGCGCGAAGCGGCGGCCCTCGAACTCACTGCGCACGCGAGAGTCGAGGTACAGCGTGAACACTGACGCCGCGAACGCCAGCGCAAGCGACGCCCAGCCGAGGTATCTCAGGCGCAGGTATCTCAGGATCTGAGCGCGACTCAGCATCGGCGAATTTTATAGCGACGCCCCGTGCCAGGGGGCGCGGGCGTACGTACCGCTCAGACCGCAGTCAGGCGGCGCCGTTCAGAGAAACGTCGTCAGGTAGCCGAGCAACGCGCCGCAAAGCACGAGCGCGAGCAGGATGGAAGTGATTTTTCGCAGTTTCGACGGCTTGGGTGGAGCCTCAACGGGTGAAGCGCCGGGCTCGTAGAAGCGCCGATTTGCATCAGCTCCGTTGCGCAGCCCGCGGTTATAGGTGCCAGTGCCTTCGTTCATGGTCCGCCTTCCGGTACACGCGTGTTTCTACACCCGCAATAATGCTCCAAGGGACGAATGCGCTGCAAGCGGATCGGGATGTTTCGTGAGGTAATCCGCACCGGCCGGCTACTGCTCGGACGGGATATCCAACGTCAGGCGAACGGTGGTGCTCTCCGACAGGAACCGGAACTCGCGCTCTACCACCTCAAAAAGCACCGGCCCCTTCGCCGTAAACAGCCGAAACCGCTCGCCGGGGACGGGGACGCGATGATTTTTCCTGGTTTTGAACGTGGTGGGCATTGCTGATCCAGCGAGAAGCGCCATGGCGGGCCCCGTGAATAGCAATTGCAGCGTGGTTACCGCATAGGGCGCTGGGAGGTGCTGGCTTTCCATGCGGCAAGGATGTCACTGGGATGGGCTGCCGTCTGCAGGGAATCTGCAAAAATTGTCCCGGAATTAGTCACTTTTGGTTAGCACGATGCGAGACTGTAGGAATGGCAAATCCGCTTCCCGCTTTCTCGCTCCTGGAAACGCGCGTCCTTGGCACCCTGGTCGAAAAGCAGCACACCGTGCCCGACTCCTACCCCCTGACTCTCAACGCCCTGGTCTCCGGCTGCAATCAGAAGACCAGCCGGTTGCCGGTCATGGAGGCGACGGAGGCCGAAGTCCAGGCGAGCATCGACAGCCTGAAGAGCCGCAACCTGGTGATCGAGACGAGCGGCGGGCGGGTAGCACGCTACGCGCATAATCTCGAGCGGGTGCTGCAGGTGCCTTCCCAGGCAGCGGCCCTCCTCACGTCCCTTATGCTGCGCGGCCCGCAGACGGCGGGGGAGCTGCGAATCAGCTGCGAGCGGCTGCACGGCTTCTCCGATATCTCGGCGGTGCAGGGCTTCCTGGAGGAATTGGCCGCTCGACCGGCCGGAGCCCTGGTAGTCGAGCTGCCGCGGCTGCCCGGGGCGAGGGAGAACCGCTGGGCCCACCTGCTGAGCGGTGCGCCGAAGCAGGACGCGCCGGTGGCGGAGAAGAGGGCGGACGGCGGATCGGGCGGCGATCTCTCGTCGGGAGAGCTGGCAGCTCTCAAGGCGAACGTTGCGCGGCTGGAAGCCGAGGTCGTTGGATTGAAGGCCCTGATCGCCCGCATCTGCGCGGAGCTCGGCATCGAAAAGTAGGGCTTGACAAAGCGGCCGGGCCTGCCTAATACTAAACCTAATGGTTAAGTATTCGGAAGACGAGCTCGATACCGTGTTCGCCGCGCTTTCCGACCGCACCCGGCGCCGCGTGCTTCAGTCGCTCGCCGAAGGCGACCGGCCGGTGTCCGAGCTTGCCCACGCGCACCAGATGTCGCTTCCCGGCTTCCTCAAGCACCTGCGCGTGCTGCAGGACGCCGGGCTCATCGCGCGGACGAAGGAGGGGCGGGTGGTGAGCTGCGAGCTCTCCGCCGCGCCCATGAAAGAAGCCGCCGTGTGGATGTCGCGCTACGAGAAGTTCTGGACCGAGAAGCTCGATTCGCTCGCCCGCTATCTCTATCAGCAAGAGGAGCTGCAGACATGGAACAAGCCAAGCTCAGGGAAAAGCCCTGGCTCACCCTCACCCGCAGCTACCCCGTCGCGCCGGAAAAGGTCTGGCGCGCGTGGACCGACCCGCAGGCGCTAAAGAAGTGGTGGGGGCCGGGGGGCAACGAGCCGGTCTCGCGAGCGGAGCTCGACCTGCGCGTCGGCGGGCGCTTCCGCATCGTGTTCGGCGGCCCCGACGGCAAGGCGCACGAGTGCGCCGGCGTCTATCGCGAGGTCGTGCCCAACCGCAAGCTGGTGTTCACCTGGACCTGGCCCAACAGCACGCCGGAGCGCGAGTCGCTCGTCACCATCAGCTTCCGCGCGACGCCGGGCGGCACCGAGCTCGTGTTCCTGCACGAGCAGTTCTTCGATGAGACGGTGCGCGACAACCACCAGCGCGGCTGGAGTGAATCCTTCGACAAGCTCGAACGCTTCCTCGCCGGGGCAAAATGACTCGCTCTCCGCAGCCCAGGAAAAATGCGCGCCAGCCCCGGACGCGTGTGCCCGGCAACGGCAACGACAGACGGGCCCTCGAGATGCTTGAGCTGGTGCGAAGCTTGAGCTACATCACCTGCCTGCTCGCGATAGCGCCTCGCGCCGGCATCAAACCAAGCTCGCGAAGGCGGCGCCTTCAAGGGGCTCGGGCAGCTTTTACAGCAAGCTAACTAGACAGGAGAAACGCATGGCTTACGTTGACGGATTCGTTGTGCCAGTGCCAAAGAAGAAACTGCAGGCCTACCGCCGCATAGCTACGAAAGCCGGAAAGGTCTGGCGCGAGCACGGCGCGCTCGAGGTCCGCGAGAGCGTGGCCGATGATGTGAAGTGGGGCAAGCGCACGTCGTTTCCGCGCAGCGTCAAGCAAAAACCGGGCGAGACGGTGGTGTTTTCGTACATCGTGTACAAGTCGCGCGCGGATCGCGATCGGGTGGTTGCGAAGGTGATGAAGGACAAGCGCCTCGCCGCCATGATGGATCCCAGCGCGATGCCCTTCGACGGCAAGCGCATGATCTACGGCGGATTCAAGGTCCTGGTCGATCTATGAAACCGTTCGAGATCACGCGCGTGTTCGATGCGCCTCGCGACAAGGTGTGGAAGGCCTGGACCGAGGCCGAGCGCCTTAAGCAGTGGTGGGGGCCGAAAGGCTTCAAGGTGCATACCTGCAAGGTCGACCTGCGCCCCGGCGGCGTCTTCCACTACGGCATGACGGCGCCCGACGGCAGCGATATGTGGGGCAGGTTCACCTACCGCGAGATCAAGGCGCCCGAGCGGCTGGTCTGCACCGTCTCGTTTTCCGATCCGAAAGGCAGCGTGACGCGCCATCCCTGGTCGCCGAACTGGCCGCTGGAAACGCTGTCGACGGTGACCTTCAGCGAGCAGGGCGGCAAGACCAAGGTCAGCGTGCAGTGGATTCCCGCGGATTCCGCGACGGAGATGGAGCGCAAGACCTTCGACGAAGGACGCGACGGCATGAAGCAGGGCTGGGGCGGCACCATGGACCAGTTCGGCGCATACCTGGGACAAGCGAAATGACGGGAAAGGAAAAGGACCTCGTTCTCACACGGGTCTTCGACGCGCCGCGCGAGCGGGTGTGGAAGGCGTGGACCGATCCCAGGCAGGTCGCGCAATGGTGGGGCCCGGCCGGCTTCACGAATCCCCGCTGCGAAGTGGATGTGCGGCCGGGCGGAGTGCTTCGCATCGACATGCGCGGACCCGACGCGCCGTTCGAAGGCCATAACGTCGCCGAGTTCACCCTGAACGGCAAAGGCGATGCCACCCACGTTACCTGGGCCATGTACGGCCCAGCCAGCTTCGTCTCGAAGCTGATGGGCATCTTTTTCAGCATGGACAGCATGATCGGCAAGGACTTCGAGGCCGGCCTTGCCGCCCTCAAAGCCATCGCCGAAAAGTAACCAGCGCGCCCATGCCTGAGGCCAACAAATGAGCAAGCGATCGCGCTGGCTGGCCCTCTATGTGCTCTGCGCCGGCGAGCTGATGATCGTGCTCGACACGACGATCGTGAATGTCGCCCTGCCGTCGATCCGGGAAAGCTTGCGCTTCACGGAGACCTCGCTCGTCTGGGTCGTGAACGCCTATCTGCTCACTTACGCCGGTTTCCTGCTGCTTGGCGGGCGGCTCGGCGACCTGTTCGGCCACCGGCGCCTTTTCCTTTACGGCATCGCCCTTTTCACCGCTGCCTCCCTCGCCTGCGGCCTTTCCGGCTCGCAGGCGCTGCTCGTCGGCGCACGCGCGGTGCAGGGACTCGGCGGCGCCGTGGTATCGGCGATCGCGCTCTCGCTCATCATGGATCTCTTCACGGAGCCGGGCGACCGCGCCAAGGCGATGGGTGTCTATGGTTTCGTCTGCGCCGGCGGCGGCAGCCTCGGCGTGCTCGCGGGCGGCATGCTGACGAGCGCGGCCGGCTGGCACTGGGTATTTCTCGTGAATCTGCCGATCGGCATCGCGGTCTATGCCCTGTGCCGCTCGCTGATTGCGGAAACCGGCACTCAAGCGGCCGCCGGACGGCTCGATGTCGGCGGCGCCGTGACCGTAACGACGTCGCTGATGCTCGCTGTCTACGCCATCGTCAACGGCAACGATGCCGGGTGGCGCTCGGCGCGCACGCTCGGCTTGCTGGCCGCGGCGGCGGTGCTGGCTGCGGTCTTTCTCCTGATCGAGTCGCGCGTGCGCAATCCGCTCATGCCGCTGCGGCTCTTTCGCCTGCGCAACCTCTCGACGGCCAATGTGGTCGGCGCGCTGTGGGCCGCCGCCATGTTCGCCTGGTTCTTCATATCGGCGCTCTACATGCAGCTGGTGCTCGGCTACAGCGCCATGCAGATCGGCCTCGCGTTCCTCCCGGCCAACCTGATCATGGCCGCGTTCTCGCTCGGCCTGTCGGCAAAGCTCGTCATGCGCTTCGGCATCCGCCTGCCGCTCGCCGCCGGGCTTGCCTTGTCGGCGGCAGGGCTCGCGCTCTTCGCGCTCTCGCCGGCCGACGGCAGCTTCGAGCTGCACGTGCTCCCGGCCATGATTCTGCTCGGCGTCGGCTGCGGCATGGCGCTGAACCCGGTGCTGCTCGCCGCGATGAACGACGTCGCACAGGACGAATCCGGGCTCGCGTCGGGCGTCGTCAACACCGCCTTCATGATGGGCGGCGCGCTCGGCCTCGCGGTGCTCGCAAGCCTGGCGGATGCGCGCAGCTCGAGTCTCGCGGCATCGGGCGTCGATGCGCCGGCCGCACTCACCGCCGGCTATCACGCCGCGTTCATCGCCGCGACGCTGTTTGCCGCCATCGCAGCCGCGCTCAGCGCGCTCCTTCTTCGCGAGAAGCGGCGCGGCGTTCGCAGTGGGAATCGGCGCAGCAGCGATCGCGCTCGTCTTTCCGCCCTCTTTTCGCCCGGCGGCCGAGCTTCGGCCGGCGACGATTGCATGAGCAGCACACTGACCTCAAGGAGATCTAACTGTGAAAGTGAAGCCCATTCCCGAAGATATGCACTCGATCACCCCGCACCTCGTGTGCGCCGGCGCGGCCAGCGCGATCGAGTTCTATAAGAAGGCGTTCGGCGCGACTGAGAAAGGCCGGTTGCCCGGGCCCGACGGCAGGCTCATGCATGCCGCAGTCCGCATCGGCGATTCGACCGTGATGCTGGTCGACGAGATGCCCGAATGGGGCGCGCTCGGACCGAAGGCGCTCAAAGGCTCGCCGGTCACCATCCACCTCTACGTCGACGACGTCGATGCGGTCGTCGCGCGCGCGGTCAAAGCCGGCGCCAAGGTGACGATGCCCGTAGCCGATCAGTTCTGGGGCGACCGCTACGGCCAGCTCGAGGACCCGTTCGGCCACCGCTGGTCGGTCGGCACGCATGTCCGCGACGTAAGCCCGCAGGAGATGCAGAAAGCCATGCAGAAGACTCCTGGCTAGCGGGCCATTCCCGATGCAAAAAATCACCCCATTCCTGTGGTTCGAGGGCAGGGCCGAGGAGGCGATGAATTTCTATGTCGCCATTTTCAGGAATTCGAAAAAGGGAAAGGTCGTCCGCTACGGAGACGCGGGACCCGGGCCGAAGGGCACGGTCATGACCGCGGTGTTCCAGCTGGACGGGCAGGAATTCATCGCCTTGAACGGCGGGCCGCAGTTCAAGTTCTCGCAGGCCGTATCGTTCGTCGTGAATTGCAAGACCCAGAAAGAGGTCGACGAGCAGTGGGAGAAGCTCTCCGCCGGCGGAGAGCAGCAGATGTGCGGCTGGCTCAAGGACAAGTTCGGCCTGTCGTGGCAGATCGTTCCGACCGCGCTGCCGGAGCTCCTCAGCGATCCCGATCCCGCAGTATCACAGAGCGTCATGAAGGCGATGATGCAGATGAAGAAGATCGACATCGAGGGCCTGAAGCGGGCCAAGCAGGCGGCAGCCAAGTAGGAGACCACCATGGGTAGACCCGTTGTTCATTGGGAGTTCATGTCGAAGGACCCGGAGAAAGTGTCGGATTTCTACGCCAAGATCTTTGGCTGGAAGGTGCGGCACATTCCGCAGCTCAATTACCGCCTGGTCGAGACCGGCGCCAAGGGAGAAATGCGCGGCATCAACGGCGGCATCCTCAAGCCCGAGCGCGAAGGGCCCTGGCCCGGCAACATGCTTTTCTACGTCCTCGTCGACGACCTCGCGGCGTATCGCAAGAAGATCGTCGACGCGGGCGGCGTGATCCACGTCGAGGAGCAGGAAGTTCCAGGCATGGGCTGGCTGTCGCTGTTCACCGACCCGGAGGGCCGCATGAACGGCCTGTGGAAGGCGGCCCCCGCGGCAGCCCGTAAGCCTGCCAAGAAAGCCGCCAGGAAGAAAAAGAAATGACCGCGAAACCGTCGACTGGTAATCCCGCTCCCGGCTACAAGAAGCACCCGGAGCATCGCATCGAGACGAAGCCCGCGAAGGAGCGCGTGCGCGTGACGTTCAAAGGCGAAGTCATCGCCGACACGCGCGACGCCATCAGGATGGAGGAGGGCAGCTATCCCGCGGTCTTCTATTTCCCCCGCAAGGACGTGAAGATGGAGCGGCTCGTGCGCTCGAGCCATCGGACGCACTGCCCGTTCAAGGGCGATGCGGCGTATTTTTCACTGGTGAACGGGCCTGAAAACGCGGTCTGGAGCTACGAGCAGCCCTACGACGAGCTGAGCGTGATCAAGGAGCGGCTCGCCTTCTACCCCGACAAGGTGGACATTAGCACGGCATGAAAATGGGGTCTGTCCCCATTTTTCATTAGAATGCGCGGCTCTGATGCCGCCGATCATTTCGGTTTCGAACCTGTCGAAGACCTACGCCTCCGGCTTTGAGGCGCTCAAGCGCGTCAATCTCGACATTCGCCGCGGCGAGATCTTCGGCCTGCTGGGGCCGAACGGCGCCGGCAAGACGACGCTCATCAACATCATCTGCGGCATCGTGACGCCCTCCGCGGGCGCCGTGTCGGTGGGCGGCCACGACATCCTCAGGGATTACCGCGCCGCGCGCGCGATGATCGGCCTGGTGCCGCAGGAGCTGACGAGCAATGCGTTCGAGAGCGTCTGGGCGACGGTCAGCTTCAGCCGCGGCCTGTTCGGCAAGCCGGCCAATCCCGGACAAGTCGAGAAGGTGCTCACGGACCTGTCTCTGTGGGACAGGAAAGACAGCAAGATCATGACGCTGTCGGGAGGGATGAAGCGCCGCGTGCTGATCGCCAAGGCCCTGGCGCACGAGCCGCAGGTGCTGTTTCTCGACGAGCCGACGGCCGGCGTCGATGTCGAGCTGCGGCAGGACATGTGGCAGGTGGTGCGCTTCCTGCGCGATTCGGGCGTGACCATCATCCTGACCACGCACTACATCGAGGAGGCCGAGCTGATGGCCGAGCGCATCGGCGTGATCAGCAAGGGGGAGATCATCCTGGTCGAGGAGAAAGCCGAGCTCATGCGCAAGCTCGGCAAGAAGGTGCTCACGCTCCAGCTGCAGGAAGTGCTCGACGCCATCCCGGCGGAGCTCGCAGCGCATCGCCTGAGCCTGGCGGCCAACGGCCGCGAGCTGGTCTACACCTACGACACGCAGCGCGAGCGCACCGGCATCACGTCCCTGCTCGACGATCTCAACCAGGCGGGCATCGGCTTCAAGGACCTCCACACGACGCAAAGCTCTCTCGAGGACATCTTCGTCGACCTGGTGCGGCAAAAATAATGAACTACCGCGCGATCTGGGCGATCTACGTGTTCGAGATGGCGCGCACCGGCCGCACGCTGCTGCAAAGCATCGTCGCCCCGGTGATTTCGACGTCGCTGTACTTCGTGGTGTTCGGCGCGGCCATCGGCACGCGCATCGCCGAGATCGACGGAGTCAGCTACGGCGCCTTCATCGTGCCGGGGCTGGCGATGCTGATGCTGCTGACGCAGAGCGTCGCGAACGCCTCGTTCGGCATCTACTTTCCCAGGTTCACCGGCACGATCTACGAGATCCTGTCGGCGCCGGTCTCGTATCTCGAGATCGTGACGGGCTACGTCGGCGCGGCCGCGACCAAGTCGGTGATCCTGGGGCTTATCATCCTCGCCACGGCGGGCCTGTTCGTGCCGCTGCGCATCGCCCATCCGGCCTGGATGCTCGTGTTTCTCCTGCTGACCGCAGTGACCTTCAGCCTGTTCGGCTTCATCATCGGCATCTGGGCCGACGGCTTCGAGCAGCTGCAGTTCGTGCCCCTGCTGGTCATCACCCCGCTCACCTTCCTGGGCGGCACTTTCTATTCCATCAACGTGCTGCCCCCAGTCTGGCAGACGGTCACGCTGTTCAACCCCGTGGTGTACCTGGTCAGCGGCTTCCGCTGGAGCTTCTACGAGATCGCCGACGTGCACGTGGGAGTCAGCCTGGCGATGACGGGCCTGTTCCTCGCCGCCTGCCTGGCTGCGGTATGGTGGATCTTCAAGACCGGCTACCGGCTGAAGACCTGAATGCGCCGCATCCCGATCCTTCTGCTGCTTTGGGCGGGCGCCGCGCTCGGCCAGCCCTACCCGGCGAGGCCGGTGAAAATCATGGCCGGCGCCTCTCCGGGTGGCGGCATCGACATCATCTCCCGCCTGCTGGCGGACAAGTTTGCCGAGCGCTTCAAGCAGGTCGGCCTGGTGGTGGTCGTGCCCAATGTCGTGGTGGTGAATACCGGCGTTCCGGCCCGCAGCATCGAGGAGCTTCTCGCGCTCCTGAAGGCGAAGCCGGGCGAATACCGCTTCGCTTCGGTCGGCGTGGGCAGCACGCAGCACATCGCCGCGGAGCTCTTCATGCGGGCGACCGGGACGAAGCTGATCCACATTCCCTACAAAGGCAGCAGCCAGGCGCATATCGACCTCCTGGGCGGGCAGGTCGAGATGATGCTCGACACAACCTCCTCCGCGATGGGCCAGATCAAGGCGGGGAGGCTGCGTCCGCTGGCGGTCACGACGCCGAAGCGCGCCGCCGAGCTCCCCGAGGTCCCCACGCTCGCCGAATCGGGCGTTCAGGGCGTCGAGATGAGCACCTGGTATGGCCTGTTCGCGACCGGCGGCACGCCGCGCCCGATCGTCGAGCGGCTCAACGCCGAGCTGCAGAAGGCGCTGAAGCTGCCCGACGTGCAGGCGAGGCTCGCCGGCCTCGGCGGCGAGCCCGGCGCGCTCAGCGTTCAGCAATTTACCGAGATGAACACCGCGGAGTACGAGCGCTTCGGCAGGCTGATCCGCGAAGCCGCGATCAGGATCGATGGCTAGCCGGTTCACGGTGCGCGATGTGCTGGCAGGGCGGGCGCCGCAAGGCGCGAGCGTCACGGTGAGGGGCTGGGTGCGCACGCGGCGCGACTCGAAGGCGGGGTTCTCCTTCGTCAACGTGTCGGACGGCTCCTCGTTCCATCCGGTGCAAGTGGTGGCGGCGAATACGTTGCCCAATTATTCCCAGGAAATTTTGAAACTGACAGCAGGCTGTGCGCTCGAGGCTGTCGGCAACATAGTGCCCTCGCCCGCCAAGGGCCAGCCGTTCGAGATGCAGGCGGGCGCGATCAGAGTTCTAGGCTGGGTCGACGATCCGGACACCTACCCGATCCAGCCCAAGCCGCACACGCTCGAGTTCCTGCGCGAGGTGGCGCATCTGCGGCCGCGCACCAACGTGATCGCCGCGGCGACGCGCGTGCGGCACACCGTGGCGCAGGCGATCCACCGCTTCTTCCACGAGCGGGATTTTTTCTGGGTCAATACGCCCATCATCACCGCCTCGGACGCCGAGGGCGCCGGCGAGTTGTTCCGCGTGTCGACGCTCGATCTCGCCAACCTGCCGCGCACGCCCGAGGGCAAGGCCGACTTCGCGCGAGACTTCTTCGGCCGCGAGACCTTCCTCACGGTGTCGGGGCAGCTCAACGTCGAGGCCTACTGCCTGGCGCTCTCCAGGGTCTACACCTTCGGTCCGACCTTCCGCGCCGAGAACTCGAACACCAGCCGGCACCTCGCCGAGTTCTGGATGGTGGAGCCCGAGATCGCCTTTGCCGATCTGTCGGACAACGCGGATCTTGCGGAAGTGCTTTTGAAGTTCACCTTTGAAACTTTGCTGGCGGAGAGGCAGGAGGACCTTGCCTTCTTCGACGAGCGCATCGAGAAGGGGCTGGTGGCAAAGCTGCAGGGGATCGTCGAATCGCAGTTCGTGCGCATGGACTACGGCGAGGCGATCGCGATCCTCGAGCGCGCCAAGGAGAGCTTCGAGTTCCCGGTCAAGTGGGGCGTCGACCTGCAGTCGGAGCACGAGCGCTACCTCACCGAGCGGCACGCGAAACGGCCGGTCATCGTCATGAACTATCCCAAGGGCATCAAGGCCTTCTACATGCGGGTGAACGACGACGGCCGCACGGTGGCGGCGATGGACGTGCTCGCGCCCGGCATCGGCGAGATCATCGGCGGCAGCCAGCGCGAGGAGCGGCTTGCCGTCCTCGATTCCCGCATGGAGGAATTGAACGTAAAAAAAGAAAGCTATGACTGGTACCGCGACCTGCGCCGCTACGGCACGGTGCCGCACGCCGGCTTCGGCCTCGGCCTGGAGCGCACGCTCGCCTACGTCACCGGTCTCGCCAACGTGCGCGACGCCATCCCGTTTCCCAGGACGCCGGGCAACGCGAAGTACTGAATGGCCTATCTATAGAACACGTGCCTGCCGATCCGGGTGACGCGCTTCTTCTCTTTCGCCCAGCCGGGAGTGATGTAGGTCGCGTGAAAGAATAGGGCGCCCTCGAGCACCGGCGTGTACCTCCGGTAGTAGACCGCCTCGGCCACTTTCCGGGCGCGCTCCCATTCCTCCCCGCTGGGCGCCGGCAGCTCATTGAATTCGGTCCACGAAAACGCGCCCACGTGACGCCCGAGGATCGGATCCCAGTTCTTCTGATACACGACCGCGCAAACCGTGCGGGGGAAGCGCCGCGAGGCCTTGCGGTTCATCGTGACTTCCGCCACGGCGTACTGCCCCGCCGCGGGCTCGCCCCGAGCCTCGAAATACACGTTTCTGGCCAGGCAGGCGAGGTTCTGCCGGTCGAGCTCGCGCGCGCGATTGCGCCTCTCGTCCTGATTCGCGAACACCGCCGTCAGCAGGAATCCGAGGAGCGCGACGAGCAGGCCGACGACCAGAACGAACACCCACGGCCCCTTGTCGGCCCGGTACCAGAAGACGCGCGCGGCGTAGAGAAGGCTCAAGTCCATGTCCTCCGAAGACCGTACTTTGCATGCTGCGGCGGCGCGGTCGAAGGCAGAAATCCCGGTTTCGCTCGGGCTGTCGAGCCTTGTGGGAAGCGGGCGGCTTTTGTACATTGGCCACATCTTCTGAGGAGGGAATCGATGAAGCTGGCACTCAAAGGGGCAATCCTTGCGTTTGTCTGCGCGACCTTTGCCGTGCAGGCGCAGGAAAAAGTCATCCGCGTCGGCGTGCTGATGCCGATCTCGGGCCCGGGATCGTACTTCGGCGTGATGGGCAAGGAGGGCATCGACCTCGCGCTCGAGCAGCTGAAGGGCGGGGTCAACG
>WNGJ01004947.1_pt1 | contig 13966 bp, 10 predicted proteins | sample 5400611 | NCBI WGS metagenome assembly WNGJ01 (sample SAMN13153375, study PRJNA577476) | soil metagenome | isolation source: 40 cm soil or saprolite under Garry oak tree replicate 1 | place: USA:California | collected 2016-06-15 | reverse complement strand
TGCTGACCTTGGACCGGCACGGTAAAGCCCTGGCGCTCGAACGGCCGCCTGGCCGAGCGCAGATAGTTCAGGAACGCCCGCGCGTCGGCATTGGTCGACTGCTTCGTCAGCGCGACCGGGTAGACGCGAGGCAAGTACGCCTTGTTGTCATCACAGCCTCCGGTTGCGCTGCTCTTCGAAGCATACCAGTCGTGACAATACCGCAGCTTTCGGCTGGTTCAATCACCGGACGGGACACCCTTCCACATCCTGCGAGCGCCGACAGCGGAACTCCTCGAACCTTGGCGCGTTGTGTTCGCTGGTGAGGGGTTCCGCAGAATGGATCAAGTCGATCGCTGTTCGCCCCTGGTTCAAGCTTTGAGATGCTGACCTCGCGATTGCTCGGCATTTTTGTTGTCGTATCGGCGCTGATGTCCTCAGGCGCCGAATTTGCGGTCGCGCGTGATGCGCCGGCAAACGATTTTTCTTCGCTGCTCGAGTGGAAGAGCCAAATCGCCGCGGACATTGAACACAATAAGCGCTATCTGCCCGGCGTTAGAACCCGGGGCAAAATCGGCGTCGTGTACTTCGACTTGAACATCAACCGCGCCGGTTGGGTGGTGCCGGGCACCCGCATCGTGACCGTTGACCGTCAACTCGGCAGCGCGGCGCTCCTCCTCCTGCAGCAATCGCAGCCATTCCCGGCGCCGGACCATGTCGGCCTTCGCGATACAACATTCCGCATCCTCGTGCCGATCCGGTTCAACGAAATCCCTCCTCAGGACGCAGCGGGACTTGAGGACCTCGAGCGCCGCAAGCTACTGGAGTGTGACGAGGCGGATCGTGAGGAGCTCGAGTATCAGCGTCGGAAGGCGGCGTATAGGAAGGCGGAGCCGCCGACCGATGTGCATCGCGTGCCGGAGGGATGTTTCGAGGCAAAGCGTCAGGACGCCGAGCGCGAGCGTCAGGACGCCGAGCGCCGGCGTCAGCAGGCGGACGCGCTACGATAGTGGCGCCAAGCGGACATGCGCCTAACCTACGTCAGGTCAGGGATGTGGCCATCAGTACTTGTCCGGGTACTTGCTGATAAACCCGTCACGGTTGGGCATCTTCACCTTGGGCAGTGTCTCCGCGTTCATCACATCATTCTCGCCGATGATCTTGTTGAGCGCGAGGATGTAGGCAGTTAATGCGTAGACTTCATCGTCCGTGAGCGTCTTCGGCTGTTGCCACGGCATCGCTCGACGGGTGAAGTCGAAGATGGTCGTGGCATAGGGCCAATAGTTGCCGATCAGCTTTACCGGATCGCGGTCAGCGCTGTTGAGCGGACCGCCGCCGACCAGCGGGCCGCTCGGCCCTCCACTGCCCTTGTCGCCATGGCAGAGTGCGCATCCGTGCTCAGCGTAGACCTTGGCGCCCTGCGTCGATGTCCCGCTGCCGGGCGGCAGACCGATGCCGTCCGGCGCAATGCTGATGTCCCAGGGCGCGAGATCGGCCGGTGTGATCGGTTGTCCGAATCTCGGGGCATCGGCGGCATCGGCCACGCTCAGGCCGAGCGTAAGTGCAGTGGCTAACGCAAGTATCTCATGCATAGACATGGCTTACCCCGCCCTTGTCATCGATTCCCCAGCTCGTGATGGCGTTGCAGTGCTCCATCGTGAATGCCGCCACGTTCGGCGTACCCCGGGGCGGGCCGCGCTCGGCAATGAATGCTTCTCTCGTCGGCTGCACGTTGCCGGCTTCGTCCGTCGCACGGCTTTGCAAGATCGCAGTGCGACCATCCCAGTTCCACGGAATACGGAAGCGAGTGAATGCTTTGCTCAGAACCGGCGCCTGCAACGCCGCCTGCGCCCAGCTCTTGCCACCGTCGGCCGAGACCTCGACTTTGCCGATGCGGCCATTCCCGGAAAAGGAAATGCCGGAGATCTCGTAGAAGCCGGGCCCCTTCATGTTCAGTCCCGGCGACGGGTGAGTGATGAAGGATTTGACCTCTTGGGGGAAGTAGAACTGCCAGGCTTTTCCGTCCGGCCGTAGGATCGTGTACTGCTTGGTTTCGTTGATGGCCATCACCGGTGATTCGACGAGCTTGATCCGGCGCAGCCACTTGACATTCATGTTGCCCTCGTAGCCCGGCAGCAACAAGCGCATCGGATAGCCGTTTGCCGGATTGAGGCGCTCGCCGTTCTGGTAGAGCGCGATCATCGCATCATCCATCGCCTTCGCGAGCGGAATGCTCCGGTTCATCGTCGGCAAGTCCGCGCCTTCGGCGATGAACCACTTCGCCTTCGGATCGACGCCGACCTCCTCGAGCAGCGTGGTGAGCATCACGCCGGTCCACTCGGCGCAGGAGCACAGGCCGTGCAGCGCCTGCACGTTGGCCGCAATAGGCTCCTTGGAGTAGAGCGGCGCACTGTTACCACCGCATTCCACGAACGAGATGCGCGATACCATCGGGTAGCGATGCAGATCATCGAGCGTATAGACCATCGGCTGCTTCACCAGTCCGTGGATCACCAGGCGATGCTTGTCGGGGTCGATTTCGGTTTCGCCGCCACGAGCAATCACGAAATGCAGGCCATTCGGTGTGATCGTGCCGTTGAGGAGATGGTGTGGCGTCCGCGCCGCGCTGCCGCGGGGTTCGAGCTTCGGATTGCTCAGCGTGCGCACCACCTTCTGCTCGAACTTTGACGGCTGGCCATACGGCGGGATAGGCACGCCGGGCGCGAGGCTCCATGGACCATTTGTCAGCGGCTCGGCGGCGGCGCTGGTGAGCGCGGTGCTCGCGCCAGTGGTAACTGCGCCTGCGAGAACGATGCCGCGCCCAAGCAACGCGCGGCGATCAAGCAGGCCATTGCCGGCGATAGGCTCTAGCGGAGCAAAGGCGCTTCCATCCTTGCGACGCTTGCGAATGCTCATGATTTTCGCTCCCTCACCAGATGGTCGGCATCTTTCGCACGATCAATTCAGCACTTAAATGGCGAGCCGCGATTTTACGTCGGCGCAAAGCCGCTCTCAATCGGCATGACCCCCTGAGCCATGCTACGCCGCGCGGGTTGGTATGTTGGCGCAATGACCCTGCTGCGGCTCTGGCCAAGATAGATTATCATTGCCGCAATCGACTGGTTTTCAAGGGAGGCGAACGTGAACAGAGGCACTTTCATTCGTCGTCACCTTCTCAAGTTGATGGCCGCCGCGGGCACGATCGGTCTGCCTGCCGTGCGCCCGTTCGCTCCCCGCGTGTCGCATGCCCGGGGCGCACCGGCGTATAATCCCGCCGCCCGCTTTGATCTTGCGGTCAGCGAAGTCGAGTTTCGGCGCAACAGCGCCGGCCGCACGCTGATGGCCCGCATCTATCAGCCGAAAGGACCGGGACCTTTCCCAACCGTTCTCGATCTGCACGGCGGTGCCTGGAATCGAAAAGACCGTTTCGCCGAAGAGCCGATGGACCGCGCGCTCGCTGCGAGCGGCCTTTTGGTCGTCGCCGTCGACCTGACGCTTGCGCCCGAAGCGCCCTATCCGGCCTGCGTGCAGGACGCCAACTATGCCGTGCGCTGGCTCAAGGTGAATGCCGCAACCTGGAACGGTGACACCGCCACGATCGGCATCTACGGTTCCTCCAGCGGAGGTCACGTCGCAGAACTTATCGCAATGCGGCCGTACGATCCGCGCTACAATGCCATCCCTCTTGCCGCAGCGCCGAACGTCGACGCCACCGTCGCCTATGCTGCCACGCGTTCGCCGATCAGCAACACCTTTGCGCGCTACGAAAACGCGGTGCGGCGTGGCAACGAGAGCATGATTAAACACAATAAGGTGTTCTTCAATCCGTGGGAGACGATCCACGAAGCCAACCCGCAGGAGATTCTAGAGCGCGAGGAAAAAGCCACCTTGGTGCCGTTCCTCATCATGCAAGGCGCGCTCGATGATAACGTGTTGCCCGAGGTGCAGGAAAAATTCGCCAAGACCTACCGGGCCGCCGGGGGCGAGTGCGACTATCGCCTGTTCGAAAATTCCGTTCACGAATGGGTCGCGGAACCGGGTCCTCAGACCGACAAGGCGCGTGAGGTGGTCAAGGAATTTATCGCACGCCAGCTCAAGACTTGATCGCGTAGCTTGCCCGCGGTTTGTGGAAGACATCCACAGACGTCTGCTGATTTTGTCGCTTTCTGGGCGAAGCGGACATGGCGATCGTGGGCGGCGTTGACCGGTCGGTAATGACCCAACTCCGACGTCCGCCGGCCCTCCCTATGTCGGCAATGCAAGCTCGCCCAGTAACGAAGGTAGATCGTCCGTTCGATCGAGCGCCCACAGCGTCCGCAGGATGCGGTCCGTCCGATCTTTTTCCCAGCGCTTACCCACGTTGCCGCGAAATTTGCGGTCGATTTCGTCTCTGTTCATCGGCCGTGCCGCAAAACCCGGCGCGTAGTCGATCTCGCGTGATATCCGCTGCCCGTCCAACAGGATCGCCGTCACGCGGGTGGGAACCGCGCCTCCGACCCGCGCAGTGAGGATGGGGTCCTCGCTCACTTTGATCCTTTGCATGAAGGCGAGGATGCGCGGATCGCGGTACATTTGCGGTGAGAAGCTTTCATTCGTGATGTCGCCGTCAACCATCGCCCGCGCCGTTATGTACGGCAGGCTGTGGTCCGCGGTCTCCCTGGTTTGCGGCGACCATTTCTCCGGTTCGCTCCCGGTCCGCTCAAAGCCACGGCCCGTCGTCGCGATTTCGATTGAGGCAATCCGATCGAGCGAGCCCACTTCCTTGGCAACTTCGATGCCGGCCACGATCGCCGTCTGCGTGTAAATGACCGCCGGATAAGCCTTCAGACTGCATTGGTGGATGCGAAACGGAACGCCACGCCGACCGAAGGTCTCGACGTCGACATGGGCCGGCCCGGACACCTGCTTGAAGAAGCCGGAGCGACCTTCAAAGATGGGCGCCGGGCCAGTCACGCCAGCGCGTGCCAGCAGCGCGGCGAAGACGGCATTGCGCGCCGCTTCGGCGGCCGCGAGTCCCTTCCAGTCGGACAGAGTCTGTATCCGGGTCTGGGCCATCGGGATATGGTCGTTGATGGCAAGACCGACCGCGTGGGTTAGCCGCTCGGGGTCGAGCTTCATCAGCTTGCCTGCCGCGAGCGCCACGGCTGGCAGGCTGAACACCGGCGGATCCCAACCGCGCGCCGCGATGTCCAAGGAATCCACCAATCGGGAGTTCACTTCATAGGCAAGCGCGATCGCGGTAATCAAATCTTGCGCGTTCGCCCGTTCGGCCTCCGCGACTGCAAGGCACGCCGCGATGGTGTCGCTTGGATGAACGGCAAATCGCCCGACATACGTATCGTTGAAATCGAGGTAGCGGAACGCGGCGCCATTGGCGAAGGATGCAAGATCAGGCGTCGTGCGCCGGCTCGTTCCGATGACCGTGGCCGTACCGGACACGGCAAGCGCAATCTCGCGGCAGATACGGACGGCTTTTTCCTCGAACGCTCCGATACCGCAGCCGATCGTATCGATGACGTGCACCTTGATCCGCTCGACGGTCGCGGCGTCGAGGTCGTCGTAGCGCAGGGCATGGGCATAGGCGGCCAGCCGTTCCGCAAGCGGTCGCTCGTGTGGTGGTGATGGATTGTTTTGCGCCATGGCAATTCGCGAAGTGATGGGGAGCGCTATTGGACCGGCGGTCAAATGCAGAAGTCGCCTGCGAGTAAGTTTAATCACGATTTCCTCCTAGAAATCTCGCCAATCGGCGCGCCAGATGCGCGCCCGAGCCGCTCCAGACCTGCTATAGTCACTCCGTGATCTTGGCCTTGGGGTAAGCGCCTGCGCAATTGATGGGGAGGATATCGTGAAAATGCACCCTGTTGCTCTCACTATTGTCGCTGCTGCCGCCATGTCCGCGACCGCTGCAGTTGCGCAAACGCGCCTTGTTACCGAAGAGATGATGGTGAAATCTCCCGATCCGGGGATCGAGATCTACGTGCGCAACAAGCGCCCGGCGCAGATGACCATGTTCCGTCCCGAGCGCACCGTACTCTACGTGCACGGCGCAACCTATCCCGCGAGCACGGCCTTCGACCTGCAGCTCGGCGGAATGTCATGGATGGACTACATCGCCGCTCGCGGTTACGACGTCTACCTTCTCGATCTGCGCGGCTACGGCAAATCCACACGCCCGAAGGAAATGTCGGAAGATCCCAAGGCGAGCCCGCCAATCGTGCGTGGTGACACTGCGGTGAAGGATATCGGCACTGTCGTTGATTTCATCCTCGCGCGGCGCAATATCCCCCGCCTCAACTTGATCGGCTGGTCGTGGGGCACGGTCACGATGTCGACATACACCGCGCAGAATCCCGGCAAGGTGGAGCGGCTCGTGCTCTACGCACCCGGATGGATTCGGCAGACGGCGTCACTCGTGCAGGCCGGGCCCGGCCCGCTTGGCGCCTATCGCAAGGTTACGCGTGAGCAAGCGATGCAGCGCTGGATGACCGGCGTGCCCGACGACAAGAAAGCAGCACTGATTCCCGACGGATGGTTCGACGCCTGGGCGGATGCGACGTGGGCGACCGATTCCGAAGGTGCAAAGGCAAATCCGCCCTATATCCGCGCCCCGAACGGCGTGATTCAAGACAGCCAGGATTACTGGGCCGCCGGCAAAGCCTATTACGATCCGGCCAAGATCACCGTCCCGACGTTGCTAGTGCAAGCCGAGTGGGATCGAGACCTCCCACCCTATATGGCACAGACGCTGTTTCCACTGCTCGTGAACTCGCCCGGCAAGCGATACGTCATGCTCGCGGAGGGCACGCACACGATCATCATGGAGAAGAACCGGCTGCAACTGTTCGAGGCTGTGCAAGCCTTTCTAGATGAAGCAAGTCGGTCCTAGATTGGTGTTGGAAGCCCCTGCGATCGAATGAAGCGCCGCGAGTTCATCACGCTTCTCAGCGGTGCGGCCGTGGCGGTTGTGACGGTGCCACTGGTCGTGGCTGGACAAGATTATCCCAGCCGTTCGGTCACGCTGATCGTCAATTTCCCGCCTGGGGGCTCAACCGATGCCATGGCGCGGATCATCCGCGAGCCGCTAAGCCAGGCGCTCGGGCAGAGCATCATCATCGACAATCGCGGCGGTGCCGGCGGGACGACCGGGGCTGCGGCGGTCGCCAATGCCAGGCCCGACGGCTATACGATTCTACTCTCGGTCAACTCGGCGCTGACCACGAACAGGTACCTGCAAAAGAACTTTCCGTTCGACCCGAAGACGGCGTTCGCACCCATTACGTTGACATCGGACGTCGCACTCGTGCTCGCCGTGCATCCGTCGCTGCCGGTGCACGATGTGACCGAACTCATCGAATACGCGAAGAAAAATCCCGGCAAGCTCGCCTACGCCACTCCCGGCATCGGCTCCAGCCACCACGTCTGCGGCGAGCTGCTCAAGCAGAAAGTCGGCATCGACATGGTGCACGTGCCCTACCGTGGCGGCGCGCTCGCGATGCAGGACCTGCTCGCCGGCAACGTTAAGGTGGGGTTCAGCACGCTGCCGGTCGCTCTGCCGCAGGCGCAGGCCGGCGGGATTCGCGTCATCGCAGCCGCAGAGAAGACGCGGCTCCCCGAATTGCCGGATACTCCCACGATCGACGAGACCGTTCCCGGCGTCGTCAACGTCGGCTGGAACGGCCTGCTGGCGCCCGCCGGAACGCCGGCGCCGATCATCGACAAGCTCAATGTGGCGACGGTGGCGGCGCTGAAGATGCCGGACATCATCGCCAAGATGAAGCTTCAGGGCCTGCACCCACTGAGCAGCACGCCGGCGGAATTCGCCAGCCTCCTCGTCAGCGAGGTCGATCATTGGGCCAAGGTCATTCCGTCGATCGGCATTCAGCCGGAATAGCCGCGACGACCTCGACTCGTCATCGTTCGCAGTGCCGGCCTACGCCTGCGCCATCGGGGCTAGTCGCGTGCGGTCGCCCCGGCCTGCGCGCGGGCAAGATTGCCCTCAACGCTCAAGCCGAACCAAGGACGCAGATATGTGCCGAGGACGCTGCCGAGGAAAGCTGCGACAAGCCACAACCAGCCGTGCACGCTAGCAGAGGCGATGCCACTGAAATAGGCGCCGATATTGCAGCCATAGGCAAGGCGTGCGCCGTAGCCGAGCATCAATCCGCCGACCACGGCCGCGAGCAACGAGCGCGGCGGCACTTTCCAGCCAGGTTTGAACTTCCCCGCAAGTCCGGACGCCAGCAACGCTCCGAGAATGATGCCGAAATCCATGACCGAGGTAATGTCGGCGAACACGCTCTCGCGTAATGCCTGCGCGCGCGCCGGCGGCTGCCAATAGCCCCAAGACGCCACGTCGACGCCGAGGCCCGTCAGAATTTTCGAGCCCCAGAGCGCAAAGGCCGAGGTGATGCCCCACGGCCGGCCAGCGAGATAGAGCGTCGCGAAATTGCCGAGCGCAAGCGCGACTGCGCCAGCGACGAGCGGCCAGGGTCCGTGCAGGAAGCGCCGCCAACCGCGGCGCTGCGTCGTGACACCCGACAGCAGCGTACCATGCCTGTGCCGCTCGATGACGATCGTCAATAAAGCGATGGCCACAAAACCGGTGAGGCTGACCAGCAAGGCGGCGACCCAACCCCAAGCGGAGATCAACGAGATTTGACCTACATTGGGCTGCGCCGACCACCACGGCAGATGCCAGGCGCCAAGCGCGGAACCTGCAATGAAGAAGATGAGCGTCACCAGCATGCGCGTATTGCCGCCTCCGGCTGTGTAAAGCGTGCCGGATGCACAGCCGCCGCCGAGCTGCATGCCCAGTCCGAACAGGAACGCGCCGACAAGGACAGAAACGCCGACCGCCCCATATTCTCCATGCACCGGCTGGCCAAAAAGGCTGCCCTGCGCGAGCACAGGAAAGAACAGCAGCACTGCAACCGCAAGCATCACCATTTGCGCGCGTAATCCGGCGCCGCGGCCGTTTGAAATGAAGACGCGCCAGGCCGAGGTGAAGCCGAACAGCGCGTGGTAGAGGACAACGCCGAGCGCGGCGCCGAGCAGGAAAAGCGCCCCCTGCCGCCAAGTGTAATAATCGGCGAGCGCGAGCGCGCCGGCCACTGCCAGCGCCGATGCAAACGTCACCGCCGCCGAGTTGATGCGGGGGGCCGCACCCTGCTCAGTCGCAAGCAGGCGGGCATCAACGGAAAGGTCGGTCATGGGTCATCTCATTGTCCGAGCACGATGCAGGCACGCGAGGCTCGGTTCCGGGGACGCTTCATGAAGCTAAGTGCAAAACGGCATCTTTCCAAGCAAAGGGCGTTTCAATCTGGCCGCTGTACTAGGCCAGGCATACTCTGCCCACCATCCGCGGCAGCAGAATTTTCCCTGCGGGACGAAATGATGGCCTTCGCTTCATGTCCGACGCGAATGACCCCGAGCGGTCATTGCAGTTGCGGCGCAGCACCGGCATCCTTGCCCTCGCGAACGTGAATTGTCTCGCACACCGCGCGAAAGGGCTCCTGCATGTCCGTCGTTTCCCCGCATCAGACCATCGCTGCCGAGGCGCCCCGGGACACATCGCCTGGCGCTCGACCGCCCGGCAGCGCATCCCCCCAGACCACAAGCGCGGACCGACCGCTCGCGGCGACGCAACGTTCGCAAACCGCGGTTCCGCGCCGCCTGCGGCGTTACCTGTCGCTCGCGGATTTTGAGAAAACGGCCCGCCGGCGCCTTCCGAGGATGATCTACGGCTTCATCGCCGGAGCCGTCGAGACCGACGCGGCGCTGCGCGATAACCGCCGCGCTTTCGACGAATACGGCTTCGTTCCGCGCGTGCTCAACGATGTCTCGAGCCGCAACCAGATGACCACGCTATTCGGCGTGACCTACGCCGCGCCGTTCGGCATCCCGCCGTTCGGGTCCGCCGCGCTGTGCGCGTATCGCGGCGACATCGTGCTCGCGCGCGCGGCCGCGGCGGCGAATGTGCCGATGATTCTCAGCGCGGCCTCCTTGATCAAGCTCGAGGACGTTAGGCGGGCAAACCCGGCCGCCTGGTACCAGGCCTATTTGGCGGGCGATGCGTCGCGCATCGAGCCGCTCGTCGATCGGGTCGCCGCCGCCGGCTACGACACCTTCGTGGTGACCGCCGACGTGCCGGTTCCCTCGAACCGCGAGCACAACATTCGCACCGGCTTCCAGGTCCCGCTCCTGATCACACCGCGGGTCGCCTGGGATGTAGCGACGCATCCGCATTGGCTGCTCGGCACCTGGATGCGCACGCTGAAAAATCACGGCATGCCGCATTTCGAGAATATGGACGCGACGCGCGGTCCACCCGTCCTGTCCAAGAATCTCGTGCGCAATATCGGCAATCGCGACCAACTCGCCTGGAAGCATGTCGAATTGATACGCCGGCGCTGGAAGGGAAAGCTCGTGGTGAAGGGCTTGATCGCCCCGCAGGATGCCCGCATCGCGCGCGAATGCGGCGTCGATGGAGTGATGGTCTCCAATCATGGCGGCCGGCAGCTTGACTATACGGTGTCGCCGCTACGCACGCTGCCCGAGATCGCAGCCGAGGCGAAGGGCATGACCGTGATACTGGACGGGGGCGTGCGGCGCGGCACCGACGTGCTCAAGGCGCTCGCGCTTGGCGCGCAGTTCGTGTTTGTCGGCCGGCCGTTCCTCTTCGCGGCGGTGGCTGCTGGCGAGTCGGGCGTGCAGCGCGCCCTTACCCTGCTGAAGGATGAGGTGGATCGCGACATGGCATTGCTCGGCGTGCGCAGCATTGCCGAGGTCACGCCGGACCTGGTCCGCCGGCTCGGTCCCGAACCGCCATTCGGCCGCAACACTCCCTGACCGACGTGCCGCCAAATTCGAATACTGATCCGCGGAAGGCATTATGGCCAGCGGTCATGTAAACCGCCCAAAACAGGGGCCGAACACATGGCTGCACCGACCAACCTGCAAACCCGCGGTTCACAGCCCCAATCGTCCAAAAAAAGTGGCGTTCGGTACGCGGATGCCGTATGGTTTCGTGCGATTACGGTTAGGATTGCGACGCTTGCCGGGTCTGGGGCTCATTTCCAATTGTCATTGGATGGACCCGGCAACGAGGGGCCGCTAGGGGGGAACTAGCGGCCCTTTTTTGTTTTGTGCTTGGTGTACTGTGCTTGGGCCCGGAAGGCCCCGGAAGAGTCCCAAAATGAGTATCGGACGACGGGTCGTGCTTGGATGTTGCAGGTGGTCAACCGCCTGCGGTGTGTTGCTCATCTGGGCGGCCCCGGTGGTTCTCATCATTTTTGCGCTATTGCTGCCTGCGAATGCCCAGTACTGGGGAAATTCATGGGGCGGGCGCCAGCAGCAGTCGCAGCAGCCGTACAATCCCTACGGCGGCTATGGCGGCTATGGGCATGATCGCCAATGGGACAACTGGGGTTATCGCCAACGCGAAAGGGCTGCTCCTTCTCCCCGCGTGAGGGTCAGAGAAGCCGACAAGGAGCGGCCCCAGGATTACTCCCACGCTCCGCCGGCCACGCCGCGCGAGGATGCCACGGTCAAGATCGTGGTGATGGGCGATGCCAACGCCGACTGGCTTGCCTACGGGCTTGAAGATGCCTTTTCCGAGCAGCCCGAGATCGGCATCGTGCGCAAACACCGCACCACTTCCGGTCTCATCCGCTACGATCAGCGCCGCGATGGCGAATGGCCGCAGGTGGCGCGCGAGATTATCGCGGCCGAGAAGCCCAAGTTCGTCGTCATGATGATCGGAAACAACGATCGCGAGACCATCCGCGAAAAGGCTCCGTCTCCCGCGCCGGCGAACGCGCCGGCACAGCCGGAGCAGGCAGGCCCACCGGCGCCGCCGGACCCGGAGCGGCAGCCGGTCGAGCATCAGCATTCCCACCTGACGCCGGCACAAGCGCGCCAGGCGGCCTCCGGACCGTGGGAATTTCAGTCGGAAAAGTGGGAGGACGCGTACATCAAGCGCATCGACGCCACGATCGCGGCATTGAAAAGCGGCGGCGTTCCGGTCATCTGGGTCGGTCTGCCCTCCCAGCGCGACACGGAGGCCAGCGCGAACTCGTCTTATCTCAATGAAATTTACCGCAGCCGGGCTGAGAAGGCGGGAATTGCCTATGTCGATATTTGGGACGGCTTTGTCGACGAGGAGGGGAAGTTCTCGCAACAGGGACCGGATTATCTAGGGCAGACTCGCCGATTGCGGACGAGCGACGGCGTCTATTTTACCAAGTTCGGCGCGCGCAAGCTCGCCCATTACGTCGAGCGCGAAATCGAGCGCATCGGCGGCAACAAGAGCATGCCGGTCGCGCTGCCGGTGCCGGACGGTTCGCCCCCGCAAGCGCCGAATGCCAAAGCGCCCGGTCCGGCGCAACGGCCGGTCGCAGGGCCGGTCGTGCCGCTCACGGAAACGCGCATTGCGCCGGAAGAACTGATCGGGGGCCCCGCCGCTGCCACCGGCGCATCTGTGACGCTCACCAAAGGCGAGCCGCTCGCGGCGCCCAGCGGCCGGGCCGACGATTTCACCTGGCCGCGAGGCGCGGTCAATGTCGAGCCGGTCGCGGTCGAGCCGGCGGCGCCTGACACCGCGGCCGCGGATGCCGGCGCCAAAACCGCCAAGCCTGCCCAGCGCAAGTCGGCGCTGGATGCTTACGCCCAGCAAAAACCGGCCCAGCGCCGGGCGCGACCTCGTCTCAATCCCACGCCTTGGGCTTACGAGCGCCCGAGCGGCTCATCCTTCGGGTCGAGCGGCTGGTAAGGTCCTGGAAGCGAGAGCGGGGTTCGGCAGCCCCGACCCAAGATTCACAACGACAAGTCCTCGCGCCTCAGCGCGCTCGCTTGACCTGCGTGCAGCGCTCGTCACGTCGCCGCAAAGCGTTTAATAGGTCCTGATCCTCGTTCGAGCGGTGGCGCAGGCAAAACCGGGGATGCCGCCGGAAAGGGAGCGCTGCCTTGGTGTCGGACGTGTATGACGGCCGCCCGCGCATGGGCCCGGCGCTGCGTCGGCGCGAGATCTGCATCGCGATCAGCGCGGCGCTGGTCGCGGTGCTCACGTTTGCGGCTGCCGTCCACCTCCTCCTGCTCGCGAGCATGCGGCTGGACGTCGTGGGCGTGTTCTTTCGCGCGCTCGTGCTCTCGGGCATGCTCTCTCTACTGCCGCTCAGCCTGCTATGGCTGCTTGAACGCCGCGAGCGCCAGACGCCGTGGCTGTTCGCCGCCGCCTTCCTCTGGGGCGGGTGCATCGCCACCGCGCTCGCCTTGCCGTTCAACAGCGCCTTTTTGAAGTTCGCCGACACCTGGGTCGTGCAGCATCCCCTCGTGCGCGAGGTCTTAGGCCCCGATGCGGCGATGCTGCTGGCGGCGCCGATTTCCGCGCCGATCGTGGAGGAGATCGCCAAGGCGGTGGGCGTGCTCGCAATCTTCCGGCTGCTGCGCCCCGAGTTCCACAATGTGCGCGACGGCATCGTCTATGGCGCGCTCGTCGGCGTCGGGTTCAATTGGTTCGAGGCGGCGTTGTACGTGGCGCAAGGCTACGCGGAGACGGGAGCGGCGCCTTACGGCTTGCAGCTCGGCAGCCGCTACGCGCTCCTCGGCCTCGGCGGCCACGCCATGTCCACCGGCATCTTCGGCGCCTTCCTCGGCATCGCGATGCAGACGCGGCGCGGATGGATCCGCATCCTCGCGCCGATCGCCGGGCTCGTTCTGGCGATTGCGGCGCACATGGTCAATAACGCGCTGCCGCTCCTCGCGGCGCTCGCGGCCGGCGCGGCGGGTGAGCCGCCGCCGGTCTCCGATCCGCTCGACCTGGGGTTTGTGCAGGCCTTCGTCAGCAGCTCTTTGCTCGAGCTCGCGATCTTCCTGCCGTTCCTCCTGCTCACGGCGCTGGCGTTGTGGCGAAGCAGCGTGCGCGAACGGCGAGTGATCCACGAGGAGCTCGCCGGAGAGGTCGGGGGCGCGGTGAGCGCGGCGGAGTACG
>WNGJ01004945.1_pt1 | contig 13967 bp, 16 predicted proteins | sample 5400611 | NCBI WGS metagenome assembly WNGJ01 (sample SAMN13153375, study PRJNA577476) | soil metagenome | isolation source: 40 cm soil or saprolite under Garry oak tree replicate 1 | place: USA:California | collected 2016-06-15 | reverse complement strand
ATTGCACGCTCAGCAATAAGAAGGCTGCGGTGAATCCAGGGCCAAACGCAGTCACGAGGTAGCGCCCACGCTGTGGATCCTTCCGCGCCTCCTCCATCACGAACATTACGGTAGCGGCGGACATATTGCCGTAGCGGCGGAGATTTCCGGACCACTGCCTTGGCAACTTACGACCGCGGCGGCGGCGCCATCCGCAAACAGGGCGGTTGCGATGATGTTGCTCTTGGAGCGATCGGAATAAAGGAAATTAAGCCCGCATAATTCGACCACTAGGTATAAATAGCATTTCTGCGTCGCTCCCTGCGCAAGCTGTGCCGTGCGCGCAAGGCCGATGACTCCGCCAGCGCAGCCGAGGCCGAACACCGGCAGGCGCTCTATGTTGCGCTTGAGCTTAAGCCGCTCCATGAGGAGCGCGTCGAGCGACGGGGTGGCAATGCCTGAGCTGGATACAACGACAATCCCGTCGATATCGTCACAGGTTCGGTGCGCGCGCTTGAGTGCCCCACGGGCCGCTTTCTCCAGCAGGTCTAAGGCGTGCTTGAGGTAAAGCGCGTTGCGCTCGGACAGCGTGGAAGGCTTCTCGTACCATGACAGCGGCACACAGGAATAGCGAGTGTCAATAGCGGCATTCTCATAGACCGGTAGAAAGCGCGCAAAGCCATTCCGGCTATGAAATATCCGGCTGGCGGCCGCGGCGATGTCCTGTTGACGCAGCCTGTGGGGAGGCACCGCGGTGGCGATGGAGAGGATTCTGGCTCGGGTTTGCATCTGCAAATGTCGATGCCATGGCGGCAGCGTCTATGGTTATAACTGCAGCAGTACGGAATTTATTCCGAAGGTCCATTGCGAAGGAAACCATCCGTATCTGTGGAGACGCTGCATCGGCTACGGTTGAGCGTTCAATCGAAGTTCTCAAGCGCAAATTCCACCCAGGATCCGCTACAGAATTTCATGAGCGTGCGGCTCGGCCTCGAGGATCGGCACAGGCCCTAGTTCAATGCCCGGCGGCGGGCGGGTCTGTGGCCGGAGCCGAATGGATGGTCTGTGCTCATTTGAGTTTCCTTGAGGTGATGGCGGGAATGCCTGCATCGGGCAAAACCAACCGGACCGAGAACTGATTCGCGGACCAGAGCGTTTTGCGCCCGGTTCGCATGCGATACCAAGATGCATGCCGATTTATTCCAGCCGACCGCAAATTTCGGTGATCGGGAAAAAGTTCGAATATCGCGCCGGCCCGATCGGTGCTGCACGTCACGATCTGCCAATTGGCACGACGTCAAACCCAGACAGAGGAGCTCTCATGGCTGCCTGAGTGTCTTGCTTGCGACAAATCCGACGGTGAGTGCGACGAATGCGAAGAGCACTAAAGGAAGAGCAAGGAACAGTCGACTGCGAACGTTCACTGCGGCCTTATTTGTACTCTCGCTCATCGATCCATCGAACATGATCCGCCCCTCATCCGGGAGGTATTTCCACCTGAACCCGCGCGTCGTGGCGACCCGCTACATCGCGGTACCTGAACACCGCGGGGCGTATTCCCAGCCATCGGAAAGAAGGGGCGCCGGGAATAAGACAGTGCCTCGGGCGGTACCGGTCAACTGAATCGGTGAAATGGCACCTCCATCTTTAGCACTATGCGCGCCGTCAGCAAATCTGAAGCGCTGACCGACCCGGTCTGCGGAATGTTGGTCGACGCAGACTCACCGTATCGCTTTGCTCATGGCAGATCGCTGTTTTGCCTCTGCAGCGCGCGCTGTCTCGATCTGTTCATCGCTGATCCCAAGCGTTTCGGAGTCATCGCCGCAGCGAACGCCGCAAGCGGGCTGTCCAGCGCCGCGCACTATGGCCGCGAACAGATCTCCGCGCCAACTCAACCGGTGGCGACTCGCCCGCCAGACAAGGCACCGAGGTGGCTGACTGGCACCGCTTGGCGCGGGCTCCTGGCAGGCCTTGGGCCCTGGCGCGAACGACGCTTCGCCAGGTGCGTCGCCCGAGAACTTGTTGAGCTGTACCGAACCGTGTCGGCCCGGCATCCGCGCCTGCGGGGACGCGATCTTTATCGAGAGATCGTCATCGCACGCAAACGGATCGACCCCGATTCGGCCAATGCCCTGCTCGATGAGGCCGAGGAAAGCTACGCGACGTGGCCGATTCTGCGCGCGCTGACGTTTTGCGATGTGGTGCACTTCATTGCCGTGTCGGAATTTCTCGCATCTCACGGCGACGCCGCCTGGATTCAGGCAGACATGAGGCGCGAGGTCAAGTCACAAATTCCACGCAATCTCTGATGCCCATTGGCGCTCGTCAGCCGGTGGACGCGGTTCGAATCAACGCCATCAGGTGCTGCAGATCGCCCGCTTCGACGTCGGATACCGCGCAAAAGTTCATCCCGCCCTCGCTCCAGCGCGCCACGTTGTATCCCCGGCTGGTTCGCGTCGAGCCCGACACGCCAGAGGTGCCGGTATCGACCGGCCAGACGAACACGTCGATTTCGTGCTGGCGCCGACGGTAAGCCAGAACCGCCACGCGCGTGTGATTCAGAACACTTTGCGCCGGTTCTGGTGCGATACCGACAAACATGCCCGTTTATTCCCGACTGCCGCAAATTTCGGTGAGCGCGAGAAAAGTTTGAATACCGTCCCGGCCCGATCAGTACTGCACGTCACGATCTGCCAATTGGCACGAACGTCAACACAACCAAAGGAGTCTTCCATGAAGATGCATCTTGTAATGGCAGCAGCGCTTGCCGGTCTGTGCTCGCACGCCGCGTTTGCGGCCAGTGAAGGCAGCGACACCTGGTCGCAACTGCAACCGCAGGCCTATACGCCCTCAATCCAATCGCCGGTGGCGGCAACGAGCGCGTCCACGACCAACGTGCAGCGCGGCTCCCCGATGGCGGCCAGCGAGGGCGGCGACACGTGGTCCGCAGTTCCGCAAGCTCAGCGGTCGGCCCATTCGGTTCTGCGGGACACGCCGCGGCCGTGGGCGGAGGACAGCGCATGGGTCGGCTCCGAGGGCGGCGACACCTGGTCGGAAGTGCAACCGCGGGCTGCGACCCAACCGCTCATGGCGGCCCATTGAGGCGTCGGCGAGCAGTGTGCACGCGAGTCACCCCCTACCTTGGGAGTCCGGGAATGTCGAAGATAAATCGCCTTTCGCTAGTCGCCTCCTTGTGCCTGGCTTTGACGGGTGCGATCAGTGCTGCCGAGGGTACCTGGCAGGACGAGTCACAGCCCAAGCCGGCCTCCCAAGGACTCTCGCGTGATGCACAGCGCGTCCTGATCTGCCAAACGGTTGCCGACTTGGCCGCCTTTCAGGTAGGCATGCTGATTCGGGATGATGCTCGGGAGAGTCGTCAGGCCATCAGCCCCGAAGGCATGCAGATTCTGCGTCAAATACGCCTGACCGAAGGTCTTGCCTCCGCTGCGTTCGACAAGCTCGCGCCGTAGGCCGATCACGATTCGATGTACCTCGATGCCGTCAGAAAGATGCAGGCCTACCTGAATGAGGATCGTGACGGCGCCGATGAGAGCACCAGACAGCTAGTTCCCGTTTGCCAGCGCACGTATGGCCAAATGGCTGCTATCGGCGAACTGTCGGAGGACCAGGTGCAGCTCGCCGAGGACGCGAGCCGGGAGTCGGTCGCCAAGCTGACTGAGGAACTGCAGGGGCGCCCGGCGCGGTAGTAGGGGCGCCCGGCGCCGGCCGCGGCGCGGCGCATCCGGTCAGGGCCGCGACCTCAGTCGCGCCCAAAAACACGATGGCCGGTTTCTTGAGAGTCATTTGTGTTCCGCGGCGACTCCGAGCGAGCCGCCTTCCAGATTATTCCCGCTCGAATAAAGCACGTCCGCGCGCGGTCGGGCATGCATGGCTGTGGCGTTCGACGCCTCGACTTTTGCTCATGTCGCCTCTAACGAAAGGATCTCATCGTGAAGAACCGGCTTGCTTTGGGATTGTTGACGATCGCTGCAACGCTGATCGCTTCCTGCGCCGCGCCCGGCAAGGCGCTGGACCCGCCGAAGGCGGATGTGGGCAACGTCCGGCACACAAACTCCATTTCACCGGACAAGGGCAGCTACGACTACTGGCTCCCGCCTTTCGGGGGATAGGCGCCGAATGCGGGAATACAGCCGATCGCGCAGAGGTACATGCAGCAAAGTAAGGAGTGCCCGCTTGGCCGATCCCGTGCATTTTGGAGAGCTGGTCCTGCCACACCTGGACGCCGCCTACAACCTGGCCCGGTGGCTGACGCGCAACTCGCAGGACGCGGAGGATGTGGTTCAGGACGCCTGCGTGCGCGCGCTGAAGTACCTGGGCGCACTGCGCGGCAGCGACGCACGGCCGTGGTTCCTGACCATCGTGCGGAACGCGTTCTACGACTGGAGCAGGCACAACCGCCCGGCACAGGAAGTGCCCGACGACGGCACCGCGCTCGATCTGACCGAGGACCCGACCGCGATCGATCCAGAACAGGCGGCGGTGCGAAGCAGCGACGCCCGGGTGCTGAGCGAAGCGATCGAACAGCTGCCGGATGCTTTTCGTGAGGTATTGATCTTGCGTGAACTCGAGGATCTTTCGTACAAGGAGATCGCCCGCATCGCGAACATTCCGATCGGCACGGTGATGTCCCGGCTTGCGCGCGCCCGCAGCCTGTTGCAACGCTCTCCCCTGCTGCACTCGATGCATGCCCGACGCGTGGAGGTGAGTCATGAATTGTCATGAAGCCGGGATCTGGCTGGGCGCGTACGCCGACGGTCACGTCGGTGCCCTTCGGCGATACTCGATCCAGCGGCATCTGCGCGCCTGCACTGGCTGCGCCGAAAAACACCAGGGGTTGCTGGCGCTGTGCGCCCGGCTGCGGGCAGAAGCGCCCTACTTCAAGGCGCCGCCCGAGTTGCGCGCCCGCCTCCAGGCGCGGTTCGCGGATACGCGCGCTACGACGACGCTCGCTGCGCGCGCCCAATCGCCGCGCGCGCGCCCCGACCAATGGCTGTGGCTCAGCGGAGGCGCTCTGGCCGGCTGTGCCGCCAGCGTGCTGGCGTGGCTCGTCACCACGACCGTCGTCAACTGGCGCGTCAACGGAGACCGCGCGGTCGAGGCGGTGGCGATCCATTCGCGCGCCGTGCTGAGCGACCGACTGATCCAAGTCGCCTCGTCCGACCGGCACACCGTCAAGCCGTGGCTATCGGCACGGCTGGACTATTCGCCCCCGGTTCGGGACCTTGCGGCCGAAGGCTTCACGCTGATCGGAAGCAGGTTGGACACGCTGCGCGAGCAGCAGGTTGCGACGCTGGTGTATCGCCATCGGCAGCACATCATCGACGTTTTCGTTGAACCCGAGTCGACCCGTTCACTGCCAGAGCCGCGCTCGGTGCGCGGATTCAACGTGGCCGCCGCACGCGGCACGGGCATGGATTGGCTCGCCGTGTCCGACATCAGCCCGGACGTGTTGACCGCATTCGTTCAACGGCTTGCCGACGAGCACTCGCGACCGATCCCGCCGGAATAGGTCAGTCGCCGGGCGTGCGTGACCTATGCCAAGCAGGACGCAACAGCGCACGACGAGGTGTTGGGTGCCGGACTCGGTTACGTCGACATCTTCGATTTCAACGGCAACCTGCTCAAGCGCTTCGCCTCCGGGGGTGTACTGAATGCGCCCTGGGGAATTGCGGTCGCGCCGGCTGGCTTCGGTTCGGCCAGTGGAGACCTGCTGATCGGCAACTTCGGGGATGGAATGATCAACCGCTTCGATGCCGCCAGCGGGCAATCCCTGGGGTCCGTTTCGCTGGCGAGCGGCAAGCAGCTCGTGATTCCAGGCCTGTGGGCGCTGGCGTTCGGCAACGGCGCGGCCAACCAGCCGACCAACGCGCTGATCTACACGGCCGGCCCCAACAACCAGACCGATGGTGTGTTCGGTCGGATCGATGTCGTGACCAGCAGTTCACCGCCGCCGTGCACCGGTTACGGCTGCTGACCGATTGAACCTCGCTGCGCGCGGCTTCAACCCTTCAAGGCCGCACGCAGCAACGCACAGCTTGCCAACGGCGTCTGACTTCACTTCATTGAGGTTTATTCCAGCCGAAGCGCCGAGGAATTTCCCCCGGATGGGGCAGGTACTACAGGCAACGTTCGGCCAGATCGTTCGAAATTCGGTTCGGATGATCCGATGGCGCGACATCCAACACGAAGGGACACGTAAGATGAAGATGCAACATGCAGTCGCCGCAGCGCTGATCGGACTGAGCACTCACGCGGCTTTCGCCTGGAGCGAGGGAGGAGACACCTGGTCGAGTGTCGCGCCCAAGGCCTATTCCGGTTCGGCTCCCGTCATGACGGTGTCGACGATCGGCAGCCTCAGCCAGCTGCAATCCGAACGCACGTCGGGCAAAGGAACGCCCGCCACGGGCGACGCTTCGGATCGGATCGTGGAGTTGAGTCCGTCGACGCGCTGGGTATCGGTGGCCTATGGCGAGAAGGTTACGTTCAACACGGTCGGCGCAAACGGCACACAGCGATCGTTCGCCTGGCAGTTTGAGGTGTCGCCAGTGCGCTCGTTCGTGGACCTGGACGACGTGGCCCCGGCTGACTTTCCGGCCCGGAGCGTCCGCGTGTTCGTGGCGGAGGCGCCGGAGTACCGGGGAGGCTGAGCGGCCGAAAATGACCGGGGTGCCGCCCCTGGCGGCACGCCGACCCCGCGGATCGAAGCCATCTTCGGCCAGACCGTTCGAAATTCGATTCGTCGCCTTTCGACTTTAGTTGGACTCAGGGTGCTCCGAGTCGGGAATAAATCTCGCTCGCCTACGGTAAGACCAACACGCCGCGCCGACGGTGCGGCCTGGCTCGATCCGCTGATCGGGCTCGTGACGGTCACCTACCAGGAGAGTCCTTCCGATGTTCAAACGTCGCTTGTCAGTGTCGCTCGTGGCGATCTCAGTCACCATACTGGCGATGGGGCAGACGCCCACCGAAGCTCCTACCGGCTTCGATACGCCAACGCTCGTTCAAAACCCCGGATCGAAAAGTACAAGCAACGGCATTGCCGAGCCGCCGGGTGACACGTATGTGCTGGACCAACAGACTTACGAAACAGCGCACGATCCCACCACGGGACTCGGGCCGGTTTTCAATGCTCGTGCATGCTCGGATTGCCACCAAAACCCTGTCAGCGGCGGTGCGAGTCAGTTCACGGAGCTGAGGGCCGGCCACCTCGATGCGAATGGGAACTTCGTCAATCCCACCGTCTTCATCAACGACGGTGCGAACACTATCAGCGGCCGTTCGCTAATCAATGACAGGGCCGTCGCTCCGGAAGCGCAGGAGCATATCCCGGCTACCGAGAATATCCGCGCTCTGCGCGCCGCGCTCAGTACGCTGGGTGACGGATTCGTCGAGGCGATCGACGATGCGACGCTGATCGAAATTTCGCGATCGCAACCGGCACTGAGCGAGGGAAGCATTCACGGGGAATTCGTCCAGATGCCTGTGCTCGAAGCACCGGGACAGACTCGGGTGGGCCGCTTCGGCTGGAAGGACCAGCATAGCAGCCTTCTGTCCTTTATCGGCGACGCATACTTGAACGAGATGGGCGTGACCAACCGGCTGCGCCCCAAGGACACGACGTCGATCGGAAAGGTGACGGCCGATCCGGAAGACGTCCCAGACAACCTTGGCCTGGCCGATATCGACCACTTCGCACAATTCCTCAGAGGAACAAAAGCGCCGCCGCGCGATGAGGCCCTGGCAGCGACCCCGGCCGCCCAAGCAGGACAAGCGCTCTTCGAGCGGACTGGCTGCAGCGTCTGCCATGTGAGCACCATTGTGACGGCGCCATCCGGCACGGTGATCAACGGGGGAACGTTTACGGTGCCCGAGGCGCTGGGCAGCAAGATCATTCACCCGTACAGTGATTTCCTGCTGCACGACATCCGAACCGGTGACGGCATCGTGCAGGGCGGACCTCAGGATACCGCACACAAGCTGAGGACCTCCCCGCTATGGGGCCTGCGGATGCGACCGCGCTTCATGCACGACCTGACTTCCTTGAACGTCGCGGGTGCGATCGAGCGGCATGCGGGAGAGGCCGATGACGTGCGCGAGCGGTTTGAGCGCTTGAGCGACGAGCAGAAGCAGGACCTCTTCACGTTCCTGAATTCGCTTTGAGAGATATCTCGAGGCCGGGGGCTTCTGGTGCGGGTCCGAGCGACCGAAAGGGGCCAGGATGAAGATTCACGTTCTTACGGCGGCAGCTCTTGCGGCGCTCGCGTCGCATCCTGTGTTGGCGGACCCTGAGGCCGACCTGTGGCACCAACCGAAAATATACGGCGAACCCGCCCCTGCAGTTACCCCTGACCAGACTATCCGTCTGCGACCCAAGTCGCACTGGGTCAACGTCCGCTACGGTGAAATCGTCCGTTTCGTCGCTCGGGACGTCAATGATACTGAGCGATCGTTCGACTGGTGGTTCGACGTATCATCCGAGGTCACTAGCCTCGACTTGAGCAAAATAGCGCCACCGGACTTTCCCGATCGCAACGTTCGAGTCTTCATAGATCCGAACTCACCCGGCGGTGACTGAGGCGCTCGATTGAACAAATACGAAGTCCATCGGTAGGCGGCCAGCATCAGGTTCTCGGCCGTAACCACTGAACCTTGGACGAGAGCAGGTGCATAGACCGGGGCCAAAAGACCTTGCGCAACTGAAAGAGACGATCATGCAACCTCAATCCGCGCAGCGTCCTGTCCATCGCGGAATGAAGGTGTGATGAACCGGTTCCCCACGCGGGCGGTGGATTTCCTGCTCGTCGGCGGCGGCCTGTCGAGCGCGACCGCCGCCGAAACACTTCGCCTGGAGGGCGCCGAAGGTTCCGTTGTAATCGTCAGCGCCGAGCACCGCCTCCCCTATCACCGCCCCCCGCTTTCGGGGCGCCTGAAGCTCGAGGAGCCGCGCGAGCCGCCCCTGGTGCTGGGGGAGGAGGACTATCGCGCCCGCGGCATCGAGCTGCTGCGTGGCGTGCGCGCGGTCGGCCTCGAACCTGAGCAGCACCTCTTGCACACCGACACGGCCGGATCGCTCGCCTATGTAAAACTTCTTATCGCCACCGGTGCCACGCCAGTGCGGCTGCAGGTGCCGGGGGCCGAACTGCGCGGTATCCATTACCTTCGCACAGCCGACGATGCGCGGGCCATTCAGGATGCTGCACGCAAAGGCCGGCGCTGCGTGGTCATCGGCGCCAGCTTCATCGGCATGGAAGTGTCCTCGGCGCTGCGGCAGCGGGGGCTGGATGTGCAACTCGTAGCCGGCGAAACCGGCATCTTCGGGCCGCTCCGCGATCGTGAAATCGCAGGCCTCTTCGAGTCGCTGTACGCGGACAAAGGCATCCATGTTCTGAAGAGCCTGGTTGCTGGCTTCGAGGGCGGCAATGGCACCGTCGAGGCGGTCGCGCTCCAAGACGGGCAACGGCTGCAGTGCGATTTCGTCGTTGCCGGCATCGGCGTGCGTCCTGACACCGACTGGCTGAGCGGCAGCGGCATCAAAGTCGACGACGGCGTGTTGGTCGATCGGGAGCTGCGGGCGAGCGTGCCCGACGTCTACGCCGCAGGTGACGTCGCCAACTTCTTCGACCTGGTGTTCAATCTTCGGCGGCGCATCGAGCACTGGGACAACGCGGTCAAGCAGGGAAGGCTCGCCGCGCGCAACATGCTCGGCGAGCGCCTTCCCTACGACGAGGTCTCCGGCTTCTTCTGTCAGGTTTTCGACGTCAACTTCCAGTTCGCTGGCCGAGGTGAGGAGGCGCCGCAGCGACGCTCGGTCGGCTCGCCGCGCGAGCAGTCGTGGGTGCGGCTGTATTTGAAGGATTCAGTGCCAAGGGCACTTTTCACGATGGGCCGCCCCGCGCGCGAGACGGCGACGATACAGGCGCTGATCCGGTACCGTACCAACATCGAGCACTTGGAGCAGCAACTCGGTCGGCCGGGCTTCGTTCTGTCCGACATTCCGACCCAGAACGTGCTCGTCCTGCAGGGAGGCGGCGCGCTGGGTGCCTTCGAGTGCGGGGTGGCCAGGGCGCTCGAGGAAGCCGCCATCCACCCGGATATCGTCGCGGGCGTGTAGATAGGCGCCTTCAACGGCGCTATCATCGCCGCCCATCCGCGGCACGCCGCGGAGGCCCTCGAGTCCTTCTGGCACGACGTCGCGACCGCCTCGCCGGCCGCCGGTAACGAGAACACGCGCAAGCTTTGGAGCTCGACGCTCGCGATGTTGTTCGGCGTACCCGGATTCTTCACGCCGCGCTGGTGGCCCTGGAGCATGAGTCCGCAAGAATGGCCTGGGGCGTGGACTTCGTTCTACGACCACTCGCCCGTTCGCACGCTGCTGCGGCAGTACGTGGACTTCGAAACGCTCAAAGCGAGTCCTGTGCGTCTACTCGTGACAGCGGTGAACGTCGAAACGGCGCAGCTCGAGGTCTTCGACAGTTACGTGGATGACCTCGCGGCTGACCATATTCTGGCCAGTGGCAGCCTGCCGCCTGGACTGCCCTGGACGACGGTCGGAGGCAAGCACTACTGGGACGGAGGCATCGTCAGCAATTCGCCGCTGGAGCTGGTCACCGAGCGCAGCGGCGCGGCGGGCAAGCGCGTAGTTGTGGTAGATCTCTTCCCGCACGAGAGGCCCCTGCCAACCAATCTGATCGAGGTGCTCGCGCGGCGCGACGAGATCGTGTATGCCGAACGAATCCGGCGCGCAGGCTCCGAGCAGGCGCTGCTGCACGATGCGAGAAAGCTCATCGATGGCGTCCTCTCGCTGGTCGATGACGCGACTGCGGCGCGGATCCGCCAGCTTCCACCCTACGTGCAGGTCATGGGCGCACCCGAGGCGCCGTCCATCATCCGTATCGTCAGGGAAGGCTCGGCCGGAGAGCCGGCTGGACGCGACTTCGACTTTTCGCTGCCGTCCATCCAGGCTCACATCAACGCCGGCCTGGAGGCGGGAAGACGCGCACTGCAAAGCGCTCCGAAACGGCCCGGATCTACTTCGCCGACAAATTGGACGGCGATCGGTGAATCGAGCGATTCGTCGCGAACGGCGCAGCCCCGACACTCCAGCACGTGAACAGCGCCCTGCGACTATTGCTTCGCCGCAGTTGAGCGTGAAAGCGCGTCAGTGACCGCTCGCCCACTGGCACTCATCGGACTCTACGAACGTCCGATTTGTCCTGCAAGTTCAAGTGCTTAGTGCACGCACTTGCAGTCAAGTGCAGTTACGGAAAGGCTGATGATGGCGGAGACGGACGAGTCAATAACCCGCGCCGGTGCTCGTTCTCCGGGCCGTTCGTGCCGCCACCCCCGTTTTTCCCCCGACGCCGGGCCCGTCGCCTGCACCCATGTGCACTTTCCCCCGAAGGCTACGGGGCCGGTCGTGCAGTCCAGCGCACGTCGGTGCATGCACATGCATGGCACGTTGTGGAGCTACCCCCGAGAGATCAATCAGGTGCTTCTCTGCTCGTTCCCCGAGGGCTCATCACGTGGGCTTGCGGCAAGTGAAGCTGAATGTGCGGGCTCGATTTCGCAGATCTCCCGCGAGGTGTTCTCCTCGCACAAGCGAAGAACCGGCCGGTGCTGATCGCCGAGGCCGCATCGGCGACGCACGCTCATTAACTTGCCTGCCGCTTCGAAACCTGTCGCGGTAGTGTCAAACGACCAACCCGCTCTCGGGCGGTGTCAATCGCGCTTTCAAGCCTCATGATGTTCCTCACCAGGTATCCCTACCAAGATCTTCGCATGGCTACGGGCGCCAGTTCTTTCGCATTCGTGCCGAGGTTTACGCATTCGTGCTTCGGTTACCCCGAGAGCGAAGTCTTCTCCCACGAACAAAGCTAAGCTCGAACCCGGCCAGCGGTCGTTAACATTAGCGATCGACACATCGTTCGGACCTGGCTCTCAGGCCCGCGGCGAGAGGCGATTCGACGCAGATGCCATGGCAGACGTTTCCGTCATCGGCCCGGATGGGCGCATCTACCTGCTGAACAAGGTGGCGTCCATGGCGACCTACTTGCACCACCATGGAATATGCACGGAGCTGCTGCTCGAAAAGACAGGCATCCCGGTTTCGGCGTTGAGCGACGCCAGCGCCCGGATTTCACGGCGACAGATCTTTGCAGTGTTCCGGAACTTCATTCGCCTGGCGCCCGCTGATCATTCGGCGCTGGAGGCCGGCGCGACGTTTCATATATCGAACTATGGCTTCTACGGTTACGCCCTGCTTAGCAGTGCTTCGTGTCGCGAAGCGGTCGAATTCGCCCTCACCTATCGGCAGCTTGCTGCGCCCACCATCGACATGCGATTCGTCATGTCCGGCGCGGACGCGGTTTGGGAGTTCACGCCGCTCGCCGACGCGCAGGAGGATCTTTCGATCCAGCGCTTCACGTACGACTTCCAGTGTGCCATACACCTGGCGTTACACCGCTCAATCATCGGCGCGGACTTCCGGTTCCTGTCCATTGATCTTCCGATCCCGGAGCCCGCTTATGCGGATCGATATCAGTCCATGTTCGAGTGCCCCGTTCATTTCCGGGCGCCGGCCGGCCGAATGCGCTTTTTGGCGCAATGGCTCGATCGGCGACCGGTCGGCTCCGATCCGATCACGCACGCGATGGTCAAGGACGTCTGCGACGAGATGCTCGTCAGGATCGGCAGAACCCACGGCATCGCCGGCGAGATTTACAACCACTTGATCAGCCATCCCGGGGCATTTCCCGACCTGGAGCAGATGGCGGCCGCTTTGCGCATCGGCTCGCGGACACTTCGCAGGCGCCTGCGCGCCGAGGACCGAACCTATCAGCAGCTGGTCGACGAGGTCCGGCTTCAGCTCGCCATCAAGTATCTTACGGACACCGACTTGACGCACGAACACATCGCTTCCCGTCTCAAATTCAGCGGTGCCGCGAACTTCAGACGCGCCTTCCGACGCTGGACGGGAAAAGCGCCAAGCCAGGTTCGCGCCAGCTCACGACGTGGGATGTCCTGAAAGGACTCCTATCTGGCCAGATCCGCTCTCGCCGGAGTGGATCAAACGTAGGACGATCCGCACTGCGGGCGACGAGGCGGAGTCCAGCGTTACAGCGCTTGAACACCCCGAGGGAGTTCATGACCCTCTAACCCTGGCGTGCCCAATGCCGGCCTTGCGGTTCAGACTGCCGTGACGTGACCGCGGGTCGACTCATAAGGCTCCCATCAGGGGATATGACGATATGACAGCAAGGGGCAATCTTGACCGAGTTCTCCGCATTCCGTCTCGACACCGTCAACCAGTGTCTGTGGCGGCGCCGGGATGACGGGGAGTACGAGCGCATTCTGGTGCCGCTCAAAGCGTTCGCCGTGCTGCGCTACCTGGCCGAGCGCGCCGGGCGGCTGGTGACCGAAGAGGAGCTTGTCGAAGCGGTGTGGCCCAGGACCTACGTCCAGCAGGGCGCCCTCAAGACCCAGCTCTACTCGATCCGAAAAGTCCTGGGTGACGATCCGAAGGCTCCTCGCTATATCGAGACGTTGCACCGACGCGGCTACCGGTTCATCGCGCCGGTCCGCGAAGTCCCGCCGGCGACTCTCGCCGCACCGCCCGCCTTAGCGCACGGTCGCCTGGTAGGACGAGATCGACCGCTCGCAGCGCTGCGAGATCGCCTTCGAGCAGCCTCAAATGGCCAGCGGCAGATCGTCTTCATTCAGGGTGAACCCGGCATCGGCAAGACGGCCCTGGTCGACGAACTCCAGCGCCAGGTAGCGAGCGAGATACCCGGGCTTCGTATCGCACCGGGGCAATGCATCGAGGGCTACGCTGGGACCGAGGCCTACTACCCGATGCTGGAAGCGCTGGGGCAGCTGTGCCGTGCCTCGGGATCGGCCCGGATCGCAGAGATACTGGCCACGCAAGCGCCGACCTGGCTGGTGCAGCTCCCCGGCCTGATCAACCGCAA
>WNGJ01015616.1_pt1 | contig 13968 bp, 15 predicted proteins | sample 5400611 | NCBI WGS metagenome assembly WNGJ01 (sample SAMN13153375, study PRJNA577476) | soil metagenome | isolation source: 40 cm soil or saprolite under Garry oak tree replicate 1 | place: USA:California | collected 2016-06-15 | reverse complement strand
AGTGGTATCGACTCTTAATCGCTTGCCATCTTCCAGTCCCAACTCGACCGCAGCTTGCACCACCAGCTCATTGATGAATTGCAACACCGCAGGAGTCAGGCGGTTGAAGGCACGGTTGAAGGCGTGGTGTTCGGGAACCGGCTGAGCATAGAAATGAGTGAAGCAGCGCAACGTATAGCCATCGGCAATGCGCTCGCGCAACTCACGATAATCCCAGTTCTTGATCCGCATGAGCACCAGCGAGCGTAGGACCTGTGGCGGGGTCAAGCCGTCTCGGCCCAGATCGGGCCGTTTCAGGCCGCGCTGGAGATCGACTCGGATCTGCTCGATCACATCGTGGTGCTCTGCGAGCAAGTCGGAAATGGCCGCTAGCAGCGGGTCTAACGCCATCCCCTGCTGCATCAACTGCCAATCGGCAAAGCTTACTTGTGGGTCGGTGGTGCGCGGCATCGACAGGGCTCCCGGCTCAGGAGTTCGAAGCAGTAGTGGTTCGTTTCAAGGCTTTGACCAAGCGGGGCGCAGAGGCATAGAGCAGCTCCTGCAGGGCGCGGCCGTTCTCCAGGCAACGCTGCACTTCCGGAACCAGGGCGTCGGGGACATAGAGGGAAAAGCGTTGGTCCTGGACATGGCCGGAAAGAACCCAGCTGGGATGCTTTTCCCCGCTCTGACAAGCGCTGCAGTCTTTGCGAATGCAACGAGTGCGGCGCAGGCTGAGCGAGCCGAGAGCGGCCGGCCAGAGGTCGGCAGCCTTAGTTTGGAGCCAGCGTTGGACATCGGCGGGAGATTCGAGTTTGTTGGGCATGAGTATATATATGGCACACACCATATATACTTGCAAGAAAATAATAATTACCGACAAACAGCGTGGAACATCTGATTTGACGCGGCATTTCGCTTTTTGCAGCGGAAACTAGCTAGGTAAATACACTTGTGAGACACTAGACCAGACCTAGACTTAGACTTAGACTTAGACTAAGACTAGACAAGTAGGCTGCGTATCGTCTCGCGGGCTAATCTTCCCTGAGCTCTGACTCTACTTCGTCCCGCAGCGCTAGTGACCTATGCTGGACGGCCTGAATCATCTCGTCGAGCTTGGCATCGGAGTCTGTCAGGGAAACCAGCTTTGAGGGATCGAACTGCATGCTGAAGGCTATTTGGCGGATTTTGTTCTCCCGATATTCGATGTTGACGCCTGCCAACTCCGGCCCCTGGCAGACAAAACCCCGGCGCTCGATGGAGTCCAGCCGTTCCTCATCGCGAAAGCCGTCCGGCGCATTGCCAACCAACTGGAAGGCGTGAAGCCATTGCGCTACCCTCTCCAAATCGCAGAAGAAAGTTTGGAAAGCAGCGAAATATTGCCTCCTGCGTACGCGAAGGACCTCGGTGCCGTCCTCCGATCTATACCTCTCTGCCTCCCCAGCAGGTAGTAGTTCTGTGGTAGACAGCGGCCCCAGGATTGGAAAGAGCGGATCGAGGACATAAGAAGGTGCCACTTGAAGGTTGTAGTCGATTACGGACAAGCCCATGACTGCAGAGGCAAAGAGAGGCGCAACGATGGCTTCGTCCTGCTTCATTGCCTGGAGCGCTTTGCGGGCAGTCCCTAGGCTGCTGACGCGAATCGGACATACGATGCATCGTGGCGGCCCGTCGGGGAAATAGCAGTCACGCCCGATCTTTTCGTTCAGGATGCGGTAGGCCAAGTTGTAGCACTGCTCGAGGCGCTCCTTCATTGCCTCATCCAGGCTCGCCGGATAGATAGATAGATACAGAGATGGACGTCCGTAAATGTCTGCCCTGGCGCGATTGCCACTCACTTCTCCCCTCGCCAAGAAAAGTTGACTTCCAGCATGCCGTTGTAGGCAACCTCCGCACGGGTCTCAGGGGTGGGATGTCGGTAGGAAGCCGCCCAGCCGCTCTCGGTCTTCCCGAATGAGCCTTTTTGGAGACAACCGAACATGAACCTCCGTGGGAGATCCTCCTCGGCCTTCACATCCGGTGGTTTGGCTTTGATGCCTCCATAGGGTCTCACGATTAAGCCAAGGGGTAGAAACTCGGGAAACGTGAAAGAGTCGTGCGGACTCATCGATGCAACCTGCTCTTCCGTCACAGGCAGTCTGGCGTAGCGAACACTCCTACCGGAAATTCCAAAGCAGATAACCGGCCCATACAGTTCCGAGAATGGCTCCGCCGTAGCAACAAAAGAAGATCAATTCATTCAAGTGCTTGATCTGCAGGCCATCGTACAGCGTGTAGCGGAAGCGGTGCGCCCAGTGAAATAGCGCCAGGAAACACAGGGCAAACACATAAAGCCTGGCAAGCGGCAACCTGACCAAGGCATGCAAGTATTCATAACCAGGAGCAGGGATCCATCCCAAGGGAAAAGCCAGGCCGATGAGAAAAAGGTGCACCGGTATCACGAAGGCCGCAAAGACACCGCCAGCGCTGAACAGCGCCCACAGAACCGGCTCATTCGATTGCTTCGCCACTTACGACCTCACGAGAAACCAGGTTAGAACCAGTGAGACTGCCGCCCAGGCGGCATAATTTGCGCCCACAATCCAAAAGTCCGGCACACGCTTGCCGCGAAAGCGAATGGCCATCGCCCGGGGCGCCACGTTGAACCAGGTTACGGTATGAAATACAACAAAGAACAGCGTGATCATATTCAACAGCACGATCAGCGGATTTTGCAGCCACCGCTCAAACGCGGCATATGCCTCAGATCCGCGCGACAGCGCGCGAATCTGGAGCAAGAGCACCACAACGAACCACGCGACGAAAACACTGCTGATCTCCCGCAAAATGAATTTCAGGTACGGCCATTGGGCCAGCCACCACCAGGTGGAGACTCGGGAGCGATACCAGCGTGGGTGGTACTCGGTGTATCTGGCGTGCTGCCGTGTCTCGGTCATTTAGCACCTCGGGGCATGAGGAAGGACTTGAATCGCTCGATAGTTGCCGTCAGCTTGTACTGCTGAATGGCGCCAGCGGGGTCCACGTGCTTGGGACAAACCTTGGTGCACTCTCCTACGAAGGTGCACCCCCAAATGCCCTCGTGCTGGGCCAGAACGTCCATGCGCTCGTGTGCGCCCTCATCACGGGAATCCATGTTGTAGCGCTGGGCCAAGGCGATACCAGCGGGGCCGATAAACACAGGATCCAGACCGTACACCGGACAGGCGGCGTAGCACAGTATGCAATTGATGCACATGCTGAACTGCTTGTAGCGATCGAGTTGTTCAGGGGTCTGGAGGTATTCGCCTTCGGAAATTGGCTTTTCCTCGTTGCGGATAAGCCAGGGCTTGACGCTTTGCAGCTTGGTCATGAAGTCGGTGATTTCGACGACAAGGTCCCGGATGACGGGAAAGTAGCGCAGCGGCTGCACCCGCAGGGGGCCCTGCTCCCGAGCGTAGTTGGAAAGGAAGGTGGCGCAGGTCAGCTTGGGCTCACCGTTCACCATCATGCCGCAGCTTCCACAAATCCCCATGCGGCAGGACCAACGGAAGGTGAGTGAGCCATCCACCTTGTCCTTGATGTAATTCAAGGCGTCGAGTACCACCCAGTCCTTGCGGAGGGGCACGTCGTAGCGCTGAAAGCTCGGTTCGGCGTCACGTTCCGGCGAATAGCGGAGAACTTCCAAGCTGATGGTTTCAGTCATGTCCTACCTCGCAGCGGTCTGTTTCACCTCGGACTGCACTCCATAAACGCGTTCCGCGGGCGGCCAGCGAGTGATGACCACGGGCGCTGGTTTCACCCGGGTGCTGCCGTCTGAGTTGTTGAAAATCAGAGTATGAGCCAGAAAATTCCGGTCATCGCGAGCGGGAAAATCCGTGCGCTGGTGTGCCCCGCGGGACTCGACGCGATGCAGCGCGGATTCCACGATGGCAGAGCCCACATCGAGCATAAAGGATTGCTCCAGTGCTGCCAGTAACTCGGTGTTGAAGGTGAGGCTGTGGTCGTCCAGACTGACTTCCCTGAATCGCTCTCGAAGTTCGCGGAGCTTGTCTGCTGCCTTCTGCAGCGACGTTTGATTACGGTAGATACCAGCGCCGTTTTCCATCGCTTTGTGCATTTCCGACCTGATCGTGGCGATGCGCTCGCGGCCTCCGGTCTTGCGCAGAAACTGCTGTTCCAGGCGGAGCTTTTCGTCCAGGGCTTGCGAGACGACGCGTTCGCTAGGAGGCTTCTGTTCCATGGCTGCCAGGGCTGCGGCTTTGCCGGCGCGGGCGCCAAAGACTAGAAGCTCGGGCAGGGAGTTGGAGCCAAGGCGGTTGGCGCCGTTAATGCTGACGCAGGCCACCTCTCCCGCGGCGTACAGGCCAGCCAGCGGGGTGGCTCCATCGTTGTCTGTGTGTACGCCGCCCATCATGTAATGGATTACCGGCCGCACCGGGATCAGTTCCTTAATGGGATCGATGTTCTCGTACTTCAGGCACAGTTCGCGCACAAACGGCAGCCGGGTGTTGATCACCTTTTCGCCAAGGCGGCGAAGATCGAGATGGACGACGGGGCCATACGGAGTGTCTGTGGTGCGGCCCTTCTCCACCTCTTTCACAAAAGCTTGGGAGAGACGATCGCGGGGTCCGAGTTCCATGTTGCGCAGGACCGGCTGGGGCGTCGGAGTGCCGAGGTTGTAATCCTGCAGGTAGCGGTATCCATCCTTGTTGATCAGATATCCGCCCTCGGAGCGCGCCGCTTCCGTGATGAGAATGCCCGTGAACGGCAGGCCGGTGGGGTGGTACTGCACGAACTCCATGTCTTTCAACGGAACGCCCGCCTGGAAGGCCAGCGCCATGCCATCGCCCGTCTTGATGCTGGCGTTTGTAGTGAAGGGGAAAACACGCCCGCACCCTCCAGTGCACAGAATTACGCTTTTCGCCGTGATGGCCTGGATTCTGCCGGACATCAGTTGCAAGGCAACCACACCCTGCACCCGGCCCTCGTCTACCAGAAGCCTGGTTACGAACCATTCGTCGTAGCGGGTGACGGACTTGTATTTGAATGTGGTCTGAAACAGGGTATGCAGGAGGTGGAACCCGGTCTTATCGGCCGCAAACCAAGTGCGCATGTTCTTCATACCGCCGAACGCCCGGACCGCGACGCGGCCATCCGAATCTCTGCTCCAGGGGCAGCCCCAGTGCTCGAGTCGCAGCAGCTCTTCCGGCGCCTCTTTTACGAAAATCTCAACGGCATCCTGGTCGCAGAGCCAATCGCCGCCGGAGATGGTGTCGTAGGCGTGATCATCCAGCGTGTCCCCCGGTCTGATTACCCCCGCCGCCCCGCCTTCGGCAGAAACCGTGTGGCTGCGCATCGGGTAAACCTTGGATACCACGGCCACGCTGAGATTGGGATTGGTCTCGGCCACGGCAATGGCGGCTCGAAGGCCGGCGCCACCCCCGCCGACCAGAAGAACATCGTGGTAGGAGATGTCCATAGCCGTGAGCCTCGCGTGCTCGGAAATAATCCAAGCCAGGTTCCATGGCCTGAGACCCCAGCAGAGAACGAAGTGGGGCACATCCGGCGACTAATTAGGAGCGCATGCAACCCAAACCAGCATTTCCATCTTGGACTTCCAAGCAGACCGCATTGTACATTGAGTTGCCTTCCGTGGGGCTGTTCTAGCGCAGTTTCGCGTCGAGGTGATCTCCGAAAAGGCCCCACTGGCTTCACCCTAACCCTAGAGCCCCGCAAGTTCTGACTCTCCTCAAGTTACTGATTGGATCTGAGGAATCGCTACCAAGCGCCCCTGTTGCGGCGGTTCCAGCGCTCTGGGCTCCGGTGCATCCTTGGCCAAGGGACGGTGATTCTGCGTCCGGTTTGTTTCAGTTTACTTTGCCCGCAGCAGGCCTGCCGTGAGGGACACACGGGGCATTCTTCTTTGCGAGCTGAGTATACGCGGATGGTGCGGCCGGGTGGGCGATCAAAGTAGCGAAACGGCAGGCGTTTGTTCTCCGGACAGATCATCTGATTTGTCTTGGCATCATGGGTGAAGAGTTCGGCGCGATAGACGCCTCCTCCTTTTGCCTCGGGTCGCTGCAAGCGACGCTCCCCGCACTTCGCTGTCAGAAAGCACATTCAGGAAAGGCGATTGCCCGCCCAGCCAACACGAAACTCACGCCCGACGTGGCCCTCGAGCTTTACCAGCGGGCGGGCAGCAAAGCCTACCTTGCCGAATCGATCGGCAGTCTGGGCAGCTTGTCGGGCTTGCAATCGTGGGAGCGTTCTACTTCCGTTCGCGCTCTACGGCCCGTCTCACCCGAGAAGGACACCATCGTTCTCGCCGATTTCGCTAACAGCACGGGCGATGCGGTGTTCGATGACACGCTGAAAACGGCGCTCAGCGTTTCCCTGAGGGCATCGCGGTCCGCAACGACCGACCGCAGAGGCGGTATTCGAGGCTCCTCGCCAGCTTGAGGAGTGACACGCGGACGACGTTGGCTTGAGGGGAAGCTCCCTACCCCGAAGTGCGATAATTGCTGCGCAAGGGGCTTTGGTAGTGAAGAGCAGGCAGGGGTACAAGGGCTATGTCATCGAGGCTCGGACATGCGAGCTTAAGGACGGCGGATTCTCGGCGGAGTTCTCCGTCAAGGAGCATGAGGCGTCCGGCGTGACCGAAACTGAGTTCCATTTGCCCAACACCTTTGAAACGCAGGAGTCCGCGATCGAGGCCGCAACTCAGGCTGGGCGGCAGAAGATCGACGTGGGTTTCGAGCGGGGATCGGAAGTCGTGAAGGGCTGAGACCGCTCTTCCAAGAAATGGCCTAGGACTTTCAGACTCGGGGAGAAAAAATGATCCCTCCCAGCTACAAACCGAAGAAAAAGTTTATGCAGCTTGCGATCGCGGAGGCAAAGCGCGCCCGTGACCGTGGCGACTATGCCATCGGTGCCGTCATCACGCAGCTCATTGGAAATCGGGAAGTGGTTATCGCATCTGCCGGCAACCGGGTAAAGACTTCGGGTTCATCCATCAAGCACGTGGAGCTTGAAACATTGAAATATGTCTGCTCCGGCTATGGCCGGTACCTACCGGATTTCGTGTTGTATTCCACACATGAACCTTGTGCTATGTGTGCGGGTGCCTGCGTCTGGTCAAAAATAGGAGCCGTGGTGTTTGGCGTTTCCCAGGAAGATATCACCGCCTACGGCAGGAAACACGGGACCGAGGAGTTCAAATGGCGGGCCTGTCTCATTTCGTGCAAATTCGTCCTTGAAAGGGGTGGCCTTCACATTCCGGTCTTCGACAATTTTTTGAGACCGGAGTGCCGAAAGTTATTCGGATATCGAGCCTCCTGACGTGCCTCGTCCCACTCGGGCCGCCCCCGCGCGAACGAAGGACTACAATTTTCTGCGAAGGAGGACATTCATGTCTCTACGCAAACTGTGCTTGTTCACCCTAGCCGCCACGCTTGCTGGTTCCACAACGGTGGGAACGCTGAATGTACAGATCCAGGAATACGAGGTGCCAACGCCGAAGTCGCGGCCGCACGATCCGGCGCGAGCGCCGGACGGCTCGCTTTGGTACACCGGCCAGGGGGCGAACAAGCTGGGTCGACTCGATCCGAAGACCGGAGAGTTTAAGGAATATCCTTTGAAGACACCCAATTCCGGTCCGCACGGGCTGGTCGCCGATAAAGACGGCAACATCTGGTTCACCGCGATCTCCGGGGGTTACGTCGGCAAGCTCAACCCGAAGACTGGCGAGATCGTCGAGTATCGCTCAGCCGATGGCGCCGAGATCGACCCGCACACGCCCGTCTTCGACCAGAATGGCATTTTGTGGTTTACCAACCAAGAGACAAACTATATCGGGCGTCTCGATCCGAAAACCGGCAAGATGATCCTGACGAAATCGCCTACGCCGCACGCTGTGCCCTACGGCATCGTGATCTTGCAGAACAACACGCCCTTCTTTTGCGAGTTCGGTACCAACAAGCTGGCCAGTATTGACCCGAGCATTACTCCGATTTCGCGCGCGGGTATCTGGGACATTTCGACCCGTCTGGCGGAAAGCTGCTCAAAGAATGGTTGTCGCCGGGCGGCTCGGAGTCAGAACCGTATGGAATTGCGATCACGAACGATGGCGAGGTCTGGTACAGCGAATCGGGTGTGAAGCCCAATACCCTGGTCAGGTTCGATCCCAAGTCGGAGAGATTCAGCACGAAGCCAATCCCATCCGGGGGCGGTGTGGTCCGCAATATGGTAGCAACTCCCGATCGGCGGCTGTATCTGGCATGCAGTGGAGTGAACAAGGTCGCTGTGGTGGATCTGAACAATAGCAAATGATCTTAGAATAAGGACGCTAAGGATGCTATGAAGGCTATTCGACACTTCTGACGCTCACCGCACTGGCGGCCACGAGGGCATTAGGGCAGATGAGCCAGCCGATGGTCGATGAGAACCCAACCAAGATTTCGGACCACGTCTGGGGCGCAGAAACTGGAAAATTGGCAGCAACACGTTATTCCTCGGTACACGGAGGGAGAAATTCGAGAGGTGGTCGCTCCCGCAGAAAACAGAATGCCACGAGTTAGAGCAGGAGAACGAGAAACCCCGAAAGGAGCTCTCGCGACTGGGTAAGAAAAACGGGAACCACCCTTAACTCAAATCGCATCGAAAGGAGAAGATGTCATGCCTACAATTACCAAGCCTGACGTCCGGTCACAAGCACTTTCCTCCAAGGCTTTGTTTATACGCCATTGGAGAGTTTAGGAGTCACCGGAGTTCGTTTTGTTTCGGCTTTGGACAGGCGTCAGTAACGACTGCTAGGCAGGAGAAATCCCAGTCGGCGCTTTTCACTAGATTTTTTCATTTTCCAATCATTGCCCGGAGCAGAGGCAGCGTTGGCGCCGCGGTTGTTGGCGGCTTTGGGCTCACAACGCGATCGTTATGCCAGCGCGGAAGAGGTGCAGAAATACAGCGGGATTGCACCAGTGACGGAGCGGAGTGGGAAGAAGAAATGGGTGCATTTTCGCTGGGCCTGTCCCAAGTTTCTGCGGCAAAGTTTTCACGAATGGGCGGAACACTCGATTGCGCAATCGCTTTGGGCACGTGCCTACTACCAGCAACTGCGCGATCGTGGCAAGGAGCACCATGCCGCGGTGCGAGCCTTAGCTTTCAAATCGATTCGCATCGTGTTTCGTTGCTGGCAAGACCGTACGGCTTATGACGAGAACCCATATCTCGCGGCCTTGGCCAAGCGCGGATCGCCCCTGGCTTCTGTCTTTGCAGCGGCAGCCATGAGCATGTGAAATTACTGTGGATTCTAAGTGAACGTCGAAAGTGAGCTAATCGAAAAATGCTTGACAAACTTACTCAGACATCTGATTTCGTCAGTTGACATTAGCCTCCGGTTGCCCTTCACTTCTGGATTTTTGAGTAACCGAAATCTCTTGTCTTGCTCAGGGCTTGAGAGGAAGTGCATCGTCGGCTCTCTCTGCGAGTGGCCGAGCGTAGCGTACCAGAGATGTCAAGAATTTTCCTGGTTCCTCCGTCATCGGCAGATGCGCTGAGTTCTCGAACCAAACAAAATGCTTCGATGGCGATTTCACCTTCTTAAACCATTCGGCCGCAACCTGCGCGTTGACGTCGAAGTCGTAGCGGCCGGCGAAGATGATCAGAGGGCATCTCAGTTCTTTAATTTCCGTGAGATCGAGGCTGAGAAGCTTCGCGAGTAAGTAAGACTCGGAAAAATCGTTGCCGTCCCAGATATGACGTATCTCATCGTCCGTGTAGTCGGGCGACAGTAAGGCCACATCGCTCTCACTGGAGTTACTCCGCCGGTGGGCCATAACGCCACCGTAGAAATCCACCCACCTGCGCTGCGTGTAGATGTTTTTGAGAGGGGCTGGGTGACCAGGTGCAAAGTAAGGGGCAATCGATTCGAGTTGCTGCACAGCCTCTGAGTTTCCCGCTTGGCGGGCGGCATCGATGGCAAAAGCCCAACCGCAACGTTCGCTCTCCGGTCCGTCGGTCACTTGGCCCACTCCAATGTATGCGTACAACGATTCGGGATGGAGCTTGGCTAATTCCAGACCCAGATAACTGCCCCAAGAATGGCCAATCACGAAGATCTTTTGTTTGCCCAGTTCCTTGCGAATCCACGTCGTCATCTCTTCAGCATCAGCAACCAAACGCTCAAGGGTCATGGTCGGGCCAATCGTTGCTGGGTCATTGAGCAAATACGTTTTTCCCGCTCCCCGCTGGTCCCATTGCACGACGGTGAAGTATTCTTCCCATCCACGGGTGAACCACCAGCTCATGGGCATGGAGACATAACCGGGTCCGCCGTGGATCAACAGCAGCACCGGGTTGCGCTTGTCCGCTCCTCGTATCGAGACCCACTGCTCTATCCCGCCGATCCGAACCTTATCCAGCCGCTCGACACCATTGGCCGTCACAATCTTGCGCGCATCGGCTATGATCAGGGTCGCTTTAGCCCGGCTGAATGGCTGCGGCGCCGGCTCTTCCGCTGCAGAACCCAGAACAATGAGAACCGCGAGAAGAGAGACCAAATTGCGGACATTCCTAAACGTGAAGGTAACGGTCATTAACTTACTTTACAGCGGCTCGCACCTGGCAGCTAAACCGTAACTGAGTGAAAATTCTAATTTCACTCAAAACGCCATTTCCGATCTCTATCGCCTGCTATCGTGTGTTCATCTGACCCTTCAAAATTCGCAGGATCGCAATTATTGTGTTCCAGTTCCGTGTCGTCGCTGGTACGCCGTACAGCTTGTCGATCTGGCCGAGATAGCCGATTGTCCTCATGTGACGACGGTACATTCCAAACACGAACTGGCCTTCCGATGCCATTACCCTCACCAACCATTCCCCGTCTGAGGGAAACGTGACTGGAAGCGATGCCCGGACGCCGCCCGCTTTCGACAGGATGCTCACGAACCAAACGATATCCGCGGGGCACGGCTCAGTTCCAAACGGATTCTCTACCTCCAAGCGCATAAGATCGCATCCGTCGCAGAGCACAGCTTCCGCTTCGAATGGCAGCTTGCGGAGCAATGCCCTACGAAACTTTGCTCGAGACCCAGGTTTACGAACAACAAACGTCCCCGCAGCCCCCACATTCACGACATCATAGTCGCTTAGTTCTCGTGCGACGATGCTTGGGCGAAACGTTCTGTGTCCGCAACATTAACACCTCGCAGGAAGACGATGAGAGCCATACCCTGGATTATGAGGAAGAAAGCCGAGGTACGCTATGGCTTTGCAACTGTGCATGGTCGAGTGCTCGCTAGTTGGCGATAATCGCGATTTCACTCATTGACCAGCGGTCAAAACGTGTAATGGCCTTATAGTGACTTAGCCCAAAGAAATTGCGCGATGGGATTTGCACAGCAGTGTCGTCTCGTCGGCTCTGTGCAAATCTGCGTTTTCGGGGATGGGGTGCAGAGGAAGGGGAGCCCTTTCCCTGCATCAGCAATAAAGAAGCCAGGCATGGTTGGATTTCGCCTCCGCTTCCGCAGAGACAACGCTGTTCACACTGTGAATGGTTGCGGATGAAGTTTTCTGCTGGCTTCCTACAATGGGAGCCGTCAGAGGCGTCCCGTGGTTACGAGTTTTATCGCCAAACACGCGATGTTCTAAAGCAGAATCTCGAACCGCGGGACGCGCTTTGCTTCCTAAACGAATACTCAGATGAAGTCTGGAACAACGCAGTAAAGAGGGCTCAACTATAAGGGCTTCGCGGAAGCAAAGCCAGCCTCTGCCCCAGGGGAAAGGCAGCGAGAACGAGGAAACCGCTATGTCAGGAAGAAAAGGAAGTGTCGAGCGGGAGCCGGAGTTTGTGGCGTTCGTGGGCATCGACTGGGCAGACCAAAAGCACGTGTGGTGCTTGCAGGCGGCCGATTCCAGCAAGCGCGAAACGGGAGAACTGGAGCACAAGCCAGAAGTGGTGGAGGCCTGGGTCGGTGAACTGTGTCGACGATTCGGGCAGGGTGCGATCGCAGTGGCGGTGGAGCAGGTGAAGGGCGCGCTGGTATTCATGCTCCGCAAGTATGAGTACCTGCATCTGTATCCGGTGCCCTCCACCATGTCATCGAGCATGCGGCAAGCGTTGTATCCGTCGGGAGCCAAGGATGATCCGCGAGATGCAGATCTGCTGCTGGATCTGCTTCTGCAGAACCGGGACAAACTGCGCCGGTTGACGCCGGATAACGAAGCGACGCGGCGGGTACAGAACCTGGTGGAGGAACGGCGCAAGCGGGTGGAGGAAAAGACGGCGCAGCTGAATCGCCTGACCGGATACTTGAAGGTGTACTTTCCGCAGATGCTGGAATGGTTTGCCAGGCTGGATACGAAGCTGGCGAGTTCTTGGAGCGCTGGCCTTCGTTGGAGGAGTTACAAGGCGCTTCGCCGGCAGAAGTGAGGAAGTTCTTCCGCCGGCGCCGGGGCCGGCATGGAGAGCTGACCGAGTGGCGCATGCAAGGGATCGGCCAGGCCATGCCAGCGATTCGGGATCGAGCGGTGATCGAGGCGAAACAGGCGGTGGTGCAAGATGCCTGTTTGCGTCAACAGGCGAGTTCGCAGCGGCTGCTCCAACGTTGAAAGCCTTACAAGCTGCGCCCATGTCTGTGGCGTTCAATTTCGGATAAACGAATTCTGTTCTGAAGCCAGCTTGACGCAAGAACATCCACAGTAATCAGCGGGAGGACAATAACGAGGAATATTCCCTTTGACCAGCACACGTCGCTTTCAAGAGGGATCGATTCGGTACACTGGATACCGCCCGGCGATCGCCTCGAAGTCGGACACCGGCGCGCCGACGGAAAGCGGGAAGTGCTGTCGGCCGCTCGGCGCGATTCGCACGTACTCTCGGAGGATAGGTGCCCTCTGTTCCGGCGGCACTGCGACGAGGTGAACGCGGCGTCGGCGTCCCTGACGGATCATCGCGGCGCCATGTGCGGCTTCAACATTCTTCACCCAATCAGATTCTGGGCCGAGCATTGATACGAGGTAACGTTTGCCTTCCACGGTGGCGATCACCACGGGGTTCGAGCATCGGAGGCCAGATGTGCGACCATGAACTTCGAGGGCGGCCTGGAACCTTGGCGGCAGCCCGAGACCGGACCACCAGCCCATAAGGCGGTTGACCCAGCGGCCAAGGTGCGTCGGGCGCCAGTTGCGGTAAAACAGTCGCATTAGTGCGCTTCGCTCAGCGGGGTCGGAATGTCGTGAGTTGTTCATCGTTCGCCACATTCAACTTGGGTACCAGCACGATCTTGCCTATGACGCCTCCCCTGCCGAGCAACTCGTGCGCCTGCCTTGCTTCGACTAAGGGAAATCGCTGCGAAATCAGTGGCGTGATCTTCTGTTGTCGAAGGAGATCAAGCAGAGCGATCAAGTCTTCCCGAAAGGGAGCTGGGTTCAAGCGTTTTCGCCACTGAATGCTGTAGGGGATCATTCGCTTCTTTCCCGGGAGGAACCAGTTTCGAGCGATGTACCACCCGAGGATTGCGGATTCACGGAAACGATGGCGGCCACCGGGTTGGCCAGGAGCCAATCGCCCCCCAGTTAGCTTTGATGTAAAGCCATAAGCCACTATGATCCCGCCGGGACGGAGTGCCTCGCGGGAACGCCAGAGATTGTCACCCCCAATTCCGTCAAAGACTGCGTCTACTCCATCACTCGTGAGTCGGAGAATCTCTTTCACGAAATCCTGATTCTGATAATCAATTGGTATTCCGCCTAGGTCGGAAACGACTGTCGCCGTTCGCGCCGAACAGGTACCATACATGTCTAGTCCGGCAAGGCGCCCGAGTTGCAGTAGTGCTGTCCCAACCCCGCCGGCAGCACCGTGAATCAAAACGCGTTGCCCTGCCTTGACCTTCGCCGTGCGATGCAGCATCTGGTACGCGGTGATGTAGTTCAGAATGAGGCTGACTGCCTCTACCGGATCCAAACCTTCCGCCACCGGTACCAGTTCCCGTTGCGGCAAGCAGATGAATTCTGTGT
>WNGJ01012752.1_pt1 | contig 13968 bp, 14 predicted proteins | sample 5400611 | NCBI WGS metagenome assembly WNGJ01 (sample SAMN13153375, study PRJNA577476) | soil metagenome | isolation source: 40 cm soil or saprolite under Garry oak tree replicate 1 | place: USA:California | collected 2016-06-15 | reverse complement strand
TCCGCGTCGACGTCGATGGGAACCTGTGGTGCGGCTGGGGCATGGGCAGCGAGGAACTCGACGGCGTCGTGGTCTATTCGCCCGTCGGCAAACTCATCGGCCGCATCAAGCTGCCCGAGCGCTGCGCCAACGTCTGCTTCGGCGGCCTCAAGCGCAACCGCCTGTTCATGGCCGCGAGCCAATCGCTCTATTCGCTCTACGTCGGCACCCAGGGCGCGCCGGGCGGGTAGGCTCGGCAAACGAGCACGCGCCGGCGACGAATTGCAAAGAACTGATTACGCCGCTTTCTTGGAACGTTGAGGTGCGCGCTCGTCGAGGCTGTTTGCTTCATCGAGTGCCTCCCGCCCGCGCGGCGTGAGGCCGATCAATCCATCGCCGCCGTAGGCGACGAGCTCGTCCGTCACCGCGTCTTCCCACACGCTGATGCGCGGGCAGCTGCGCCACGCCTCGCGCACCTCCTCGCGCCGGCGCGGGTGCTCGCCGACCCAGGCGAGAAACTGGCGCATGATCAGGCTGACCGGCTCGGGCATAGCGCGCTCGTAGGGCGCAATAGGGCGGAGCCCGTATTGCGCCGCTTCACCCCAGACGGCGCATTACGCGGCCCATCGGCCGCTGATGCGCCCTACCTCATATTGTCACTTCCCGAACAGCTTGTCGGTGGCGGTGATCAGGCCCAGCGTCGGATTGGCGCGGCAATAGTCGCCGAGCTTCTTGGCGTTGGCGAGATATTTGGCCGAATCGATGACCGGCGGATCGTCCTCTTCTTTGTAATAGGCGTCGAGCCAAGCGAGGAGGATGTTCATCGTATCCTTGTCCTGGCTCAGGAAGGCCTGGCAGTTCATCGTCGAAAGGTCCCACTTCTCGGCATATGCGGTGAGGCGAGGGCGAGGGCGGCGGCAACCAGGGCGATGCGTCGGAACATCGGCGAAATCCTTTCGCTTGTCGGAGGACGGATGTCGGACGACGGACAATGGAAAGTCAACAACCCCGTTCGTCGTCGGATGTCCACCCCTGCGCCGTCCGCACACAAGCAAAACCCCGGCCGAAGCCGGGGTCCGCTTAATCACGTTCCTACGCTGACGACTAACGCTGCGGATTCTGTCCGCCCTGACCGCCGTGCTGTCCGCCCTGGCCGCCGCCCTGCTGACCACCCTGGCCGGGCTTCTGGGTCTGCTGGCCCGGCTTCTGCTGGCCGCCCTGCTGCCCGCCGCCCTGCTGGCCGCCCTGGCCCGGCTGTTGCGACTGTTGGCCCGGCCGTTGGGTCGGGTTCTGTTGATTCGGGTTGTTCATGGGAGCGCTCCTCGTGTCCGCCTCATGCGAACGAACCAACGCGTGGCGCGGCACGGTGGTTCCGGCCGGAAGGTACCTGGATGCCGGTGAAGGTCGGGAAAATGGCTCAGTGCGGCTGGCCGGCGCCGTCGCGGCAGACGTGGGAACCGGGCTTGAATGGGTTTTCGAACGGCGAATACCAGTCGCCGCAACGGTCGCAGCCGGCGAGCAGCCCCAGCGCCAGCACCGCAAAGACGAGCCCCGTGATCCGCACCGACCGCTCCCGGCGAATTTCGCGCGTTATACGCCATTTTGCGGGTCGGCGCGAGGCGCGCCTTGAGACAGGCGTGCCTTGGGGAAGGCACAATGCCTTGCTTGAAGCGGCTAGTGCCGCGAACCCGAAGTTCGCATAGCAACTGCCGCGAGTCCGATTGCGAACTTCGGGTTCAAAGCGGTACTAGAATCATAGAGTTGCTAGTGTCCTTCGATTCCGAAGTTCGCATCAGGCGCGGCGCAAAGTTGAGCGAACTTCGGAATCGGGACACTAGCGTCCGGCCTTTAAAGCGAGGCGAGGAAAGACGGGGGCATCCCATGCGCGGCTTGTTGGCTATGGCAATCGTGGCGGCGCTCGCGGCGCCGGCTTATGCCCAGGGTCTGCCGCCGATCGGCATTCCCATGGCGGCACCGGAGAAGGAGAGGCCGGTCGATCCGGTCAAGGAGAACGAGTACCGCTCGGCGATCGGTGGGATGCCGACACCCAAGGCCGCCGACCCGTGGGGCAACGTGCGCGAAAGCAAGCCCGCGCCCGCCGCGCCGGCTAAGAAGCCGCCGCCGGCCGCCGACAAGAGCCCGCACGGCGCGAAGAAGAATCCCACGACCGCCAAGACCACCGACGCGCCGAAGAAGACGAATTGACGCGCCGCGAGAGTAACAAACAAACGCGCCACATTTTGTAAGGTGGGGCTAAGGCTGCCGCAGGCGGCCGTGCCCACACGCGTTTTCATGTGCGCTGATCGTCGTGGACTGAACCCTGGCTGCTAAGCCACTGTAACTAAGCGTCTATGGTATGTTCGTGCCAACAACGAACGTAAACTCATCACCTCTCGTCTGCAAAGCAATGCCTTTAACGGGCCCGGTGAATACACCCTGGCTGACACCATCTGGTTCCTTCATCAGAAAGCCATTTGATTTCATGAAGCCATGTATCTCGATCGCGAACTCTATAGCTTCCGCGTCGCCCATTACTGCCATTACCGTGATCGGTTTATTCTTAGGAATCTCTCTAAGAATCTGTGCTTTTAGAGATTCAGCCCTTTGATCACTTAAGTGTCTCGGATCGGTCCTTGGATAATAGTATTGTTGCCCTGCTGGCCTTGCGTTATTATGCCTTGGTTGTTGTAAATATTTCCTATCGTGTTCTGTGCCATGGCAGATTCCACTATTAGCAGCGAGCAAAGCGCTGTAAAACTGAAGAACTTATTTGGATATCTTGTTATCACCTTGCTGGCCCTGTGTGATGATTCCTTTGTTGCTCGACGCGTTGCCGATCTGGTTTGAAGATGGTTTGGCGTGATCAATTTCTGGCTTTGCGGGAGTCATGCGGCGGATGGTCTCCGGCACCACCACAAACACGAAGGCTCCCACAAGAAGCCCGACGATAACCCGAATAGGACCCGACGATTCAGTAGTCATGATCATCCACGCAAAGCCCCAAGCTCCGACGATGGCAGCAGAAGCCCAAAATAGTCCTTTGGCGAATCTGATATTTGTCGTTGAGCCTACCATCACAAGGCCGACGCCATACAGCACGCTGATAATAATTCCGACGACGGCCCAAACTGTTTCCATCGGCCAAATCAGGTCGCCAGTCACCCGAAAAGTCAACGACATTGAGGACCACATCACAGGGGCTTCGCCCTTGATTTGAACTCATGGTCGCCCTTGGGTACTGGGTCAGTGACCCACTGCCCCGCCCTTGACTTTAGAACGAAAATAGAACATCGTTCTCGTTCTGTCCAGTCAGGGAGGAACGGGTCATGGTCCGGGCTGTGGTCGAAGAAGCCGCCGCGCTGACGTCGCTCGCGCTGTTCATCGGCATGCTGGCGATCTGGGCGCAAGTCTTTGCCGTGCAATAATTTTCGCCGACGGATGCCCGAGGCCGTTGCGCACGCCCTTGGAGCGGGCGATGTCGGCTTGCAGATCGTTGCTGATTTGCCGCTCGCCGTGGCGGACAGGCTTTGCGGGCGGCCGGCGAGCTGCTCGCGGGCACAGGCGCGCCTGTAAATCCCTGTTTAATTCCGCGCCGCGCGGGGCAGGGCTACGAACTGCTTGGTGCGCCGCCCGTCTTCTGCACTGCAGCAATTCGTTGTAAATATCAATGGAAATACAATGCAAATACCGACGAGATCGACCATGCGAGCGGCCGAGATGGAGGATCAAATAGCTGAATTTGTTGGCGAAAGCGCGCCGGCCGCTCCGCGTGCAGTGCGCCATAAGGCCCGGAAGAACAATGGGCATAACAATCGAAGAGCCATCGGGAACAAACCCGGTTGGAACCCAACGGGCCGACCGGGGTCCGCCGCGGGAGATTCGGCAGTTCCCTTCCGAGCAACCTGTGCGTAGCGGGGGCGGACGCGCCCGGCCCGATGGACACCGCCTGCCGCGCCGCCCACCATCGCCGCTCACCGAATCGGGAGGCGGCCGTGAGCGGTCCCGGCTTCGTGCACCTGCACGTGCACTCGTCCTATTCGCTGCTGGAAGGGGCGCTGCCGATCGCGCGCCTCGCCGAGCTTGCCAAGGCCGACCGCCAGCCCGCGCTCGCGCTCACCGACAGCGACAACATGTTCGGTGCGCTCGAGTTTTCCGAGAAACTCGCGGGCTACGGCATCCAGCCGATCGTCGGCTGCGCGCTCGCCGTCGACTTCGCCGACCACGAGACGGCCCCGCGCAGCGGGGCGCTGCTGGCGCTCCCGCGCCTCGTGCTGATCGCCGCGCGCGAGGAGGGCTACCAAAACCTCATGCGGCTGACCTCGCGCGCCTTCCTCGACGTGCCGCCGGGCTCGCCGCCCCACCTGCGCCTCGAGACGCTCGCGCAATCCGCCGGCGGGCTGATCGCGCTCACCGGCGGACCCGCCGGGCCGCTCGACGCGGCGGTCGCGGCCGGGCAGGGAGAACTTGCCGCCGCGCGCTGCGCGCGCCTCCTCGAGCTGTTCGGCGACCGCCTCTATATCGAGCTGCAGCGCCACGGCCGCGCAGAGCGGGCAACCAAGCCCGTGCTGATCGACCTGGCCTATGCCAGGGGCATCCCGCTCGTTGCCACCAACGAACCCTATTTCGCCCGGCGCGAGGACTACGAAGCCCACGACGCGCTCGTCTGTATCGCCGAGGGACGCCTGCTCGCGGAAAGCGATCGGCGCCAACTCACGCCCGAACACTACTTCAAGAGCCGCGCCGAGATGGCGGCGCAATTTGCCGATTTGCCCGAGGCGCTCGCCGCGAGCGTCGACATCGCGACGCGCTGCGCGTTCCGCCCGCAGGTGCAGAAAAAGCCGATCCTGCCGCGGTTCTCGCTCGGCGATGCCGCCGTCGACGAACCGGCTGAGCTGCGCCGACGCGCCGACGAAGGCTTGGACAAGCGCATCGCCGCTCACGGGCTCGCGCCCGGCCAAACCATCGAGAGCTACCGCGAGCGGCTCCTCGTCGCCTATGCGCTTACCATCACCGACCTCGACCCGATCCGTTTCGGGCTTCTGTTCGAGCGCTTCCTCAATCCCGAGCGCGTGTCGATGCCCGACTTCGACATCGACTTCTGTCAGGACCGGCGCGACGAGGTGATCGAATACGTGCAGGAGCGCTACGGGCGCGATCAGGTCGCGCAGATCATCACGTTCGGCACGCTGCAGGCGCGCGGCGTGCTGCGCGACGTCGGGCGCGTGCTGGAAATGCCCTACGGGCAGGTCGACAAGCTCACCAAACTGGTGCCGCAAAATCCGCTCAACCCCGTGACCTTGGCGCGCGCCATCGCCGACGAGCCGCGCCTGCAGGCGGCGCGCGACTCAGAGCCGGTGGTCAAGCGCGCCTTCGAAATTGCCCAGAAGCTCGAAGGCCTGCACCGCCACGCCTCGACCCACGCGGCCGGCATCGTCATCGGCGACCGGCCGCTCGCCGAACTCGTGCCGCTCTATCGCGATCCCAAGTCGGGCCAGCAGGTCACCCAATTCAACATGAAGTGGGTCGAGCAGGCCGGGCTCGTTAAATTCGATTTCCTCGGGCTCACCACGCTGAGCGTGCTCGACACCGCGGTTAGAATGCTGCGCGAAAGGGGCGTCGATGTCGACCTCTCGCGCATCCCGCTCGACGATGCCAAGAGCTATCAGATACTGGCGCGCGGCGAGGCGGTCGGCATCTTCCAGGTGGAAAGCCAGGGCATGCGGCGCGCGCTCGTCGACATGCGCCCCGACCGTTTCGAGGATATCATCGCGCTCGTCGCCCTCTACCGGCCGGGCCCGATGGCGAACATCCCGACCTACTGCCTGCGCAAGCACGGGCTCGAACGGCCCGACTACATCCATCCCAAGCTCGAGCCGATCCTCAAAGAAACCTACGGCGTCATTATCTATCAGGAACAGGTGATGCAGATCGCGCAGCTGCTCGCCGGCTATTCGCTCGGCGAGGCCGACCTGCTGCGCCGCGCCATGGGCAAGAAGATCCGCAAGGAGATGGAGGCGCAGCGCGAGCGCTTCGTCTCCGGCGCGGTGTCGCGCGGCATCGAACGCGGCCAGGCCGAGGCGATCTTCGAACTGCTGGCGCGCTTTGCCGACTACGGCTTCAACAAGAGCCACGCCGCCGCCTACGCGCTCGTCGCCTATCAGACCGCCTACATGAAGGCGAACCATCCGGCCGAGTTCATCGCCGCGTCGATGACCTACGCGATGGGCAACACCGACAAGCTCGCCGAGTATCGCGGCGAGGCGCAGCGCCTCGGCCTCAAGGTCGAGCCGCCCTCGATCAACCGCTCGGGCGTCACCTTCACGGCGGAAGGCACCACCATCCGCTATGCGCTCGCCGCGCTGCGCGGGGTCGGGCGGCAGGCGGTCGAGGCGATCGTTGCCGGGCGCGCCTCGGGGCCGTTCCGCGACCTCGCCGATTTTGCCGCGCGCATCAATCCGCGCGCGGTCAACAAGCGCGTCATCGAAAGCCTCGCGGCGGCGGGCGCGTTCGACGCGCTCGAGCGCAACCGCGCCGCCGTCTATGCCGGCGCCGACCGCATCCTCGCGGCGGCCCAGCGCCTCAACGAGGCGGCCTCGCTCGGGCAGAACGAGCTTTTCGGCGCCGCGGCAAGCCGCGAGGGGATCGTGCTCCCCGCGGTGCAGGCGTGGCTGCCGGCCGAGCGGCTGCAGAAGGAATACGACGCGATCGGCTTCTTCCTCTCGGGCCACCCGCTCGACGACTACGCCGCGGCGCTCGCGCGCCTGCGCGTGCAGCCGTGGGCGGAGTTCGCGCGCGCCGTGAAGGCGGGCGCGACCGCCGGGCGCGTCGCCGGCACCGTGGTCTCGCGGGTCGAACGCCGCACCAAGACCGGCAACCGCATGGGCATCGTCGAACTCTCCGACCCCTCGGGCCACTACGAGGCGGTGATTTTCGCCGAGGGTCTCCAGCAGTACCGCGACCTGCTCGAGCCCGGCAGCGCGGTGCTGCTGCTCATGTCCGCCGAGGTGCAGGGCGAGGACGTGCGCGCGCGCATCCAGAGCGTCGAGGCGCTCGATCAGGCGGCGCAGAAGCTCGCAAAGGGACTGCGCGTGTTCCTGCGCTCGGACGCGCCGGTCGACGGAGTCGCGCGCCGCCTCGAGGCCAAAGGCGACGGCGAAGTCAGCATGATCCTCATCCTCGAGGACGGCGCCACCGAGGTCGAGGTGCGGCTGCCCGGCCGCTTCAAGGTCTCGCCCCAGATCGCCGGCGCGCTCAAGGCCGTCCCCGGCGTGGTGGAAGTCCAGGCGATGTGAACCGACACGGGTTGCGCCGCACCGGCCGCGCCGCTATATCCGCGCCATCTCACACGCGGACCTTGGTCTTACGGCCGTCCGGTGGCTTCGCGAGAAGCTCACGGGTCCGCGGCGGCACAAACCGGAGAATGACATGGCGCTGCCCGATTATTCGATGCGCCAGCTGCTCGAGGCTGGCGTGCACTTCGGCCATCAGGCCCACCGCTGGAATCCGAAGATGGCGGAATACATCTTCGGGGCCCGCAACAACATCCACATCATCGACCTCGCCAAAACCGTGCCGGCGCTTCATCGCGCGCTCCAGGCGGTGAGCGATTCGGTCGCGAACGGCGGGCGCATCCTGTTCGTCGGCACCAAGCGCCAAGCGCAGGACGCGATCGCCGACGCCGCCAAGCGCTCGGCCCAGTATTACGTCAACTCGCGCTGGCTCGGCGGCACGCTGACCAACTGGAAGACCATCTCGAACTCGATCTCGCGCCTGCGCAAGCTCGACGAGATGCTCAATTCCGGCGAGGCGCAGGCCTACACCAAGAAGGAGCGCCTCACCCTCACGCGCGAGAAGGACAAGCTCCACCGCGCGCTCGGCGGCATCAAGGACATGGGCGGGCTGCCCGACCTGATGTTCGTCATCGACACCAACAAAGAGGACATCGCGATCAAGGAGGCGCGCCGGCTCAACATTCCGGTCGCCGCCGTGGTCGACACCAACTGCGATCCCGACGGCATCGCCTTCGTGGTGCCGGGCAACGACGATGCCTCGCGCGCGATCACTCTCTACTGCGACCTCATCGCGAAAGCCGCGATCGACGGCATCTCGCGCGCGCAGGGCGGAATGGGCATCGACATCGGCGCGGCCGAGAAGCCGGTCATCGAGGAGGTGCCGGCCGAGGCCGCGCCCACCGGCTTCCAGCCGCTGTCAGGGCCGCGCGGCGTCGCCGACGACCTCAAGAAGCTCGCCGGCGTGTCGCCGACGATCGAGAAACGCCTCAACGACCTCGGCGTATTCCATTTCTGGCAGATCGCCGAACTGGGCGGCGACGACGCCCACAAGATCGGCGAAGAGATCGGGCTGCCCGGCCGCATCGAAGGCTGGATCGCTCAGGCCAAAGAGTTCACCGCCGAGAAGGACTAAAGCGCGGCGAGAGAGATCGGGATTTGACGCCATGGCGAAGATTTCCGCCCAGATGGTCAAAGAGCTGCGCGAGAAGACCGGCGCGGGCATGCTCGACTGCAAGGCGGCGCTCGAAGAGAGCGACGGCAAAGTGGAGAGCGCGGTCGATTGGCTGCGCAAGAAGGGACTTGCCAAGGCCGCCAAGAAGGCGGGGCGCGTCGCCGCCGAAGGCGTGATCGGGGTCGCGCTCACGAGCGGGAAGGGCGTGCTGGTCGAGGTCAACTCCGAGACCGACTTCGTCCCGCGCAACGATCACTTCCAAGGCCTGGTGAAGATGATCGCGCATGCCGCGCTCAAGGCCGGCCCGTCGGTCGATGCCATCCTCGCGGCGCATGCCGGCTCCGTTACCATCGGCGACGCGATCACCTCGGCGATCGCGACCATCGGCGAGAACATGAGCCTGCGGCGCGCGGCGCTGCTCGCGGCCAAACAGGGCGTGGTCGCAAGCTATATGCACAACCAGGTGAGCGAGGGCCTCGGCAAGATCGGCGTGCTGGTCGCGCTCGAATCTTCCGGCAAGAGCGACGAGTTGCTCGCGCTCGGCCGCAAGCTCGCCATGCATGTGGCCGCCGCCAATCCGCAGGCGCTCGATGCCTCGGGGCTCGATCCCGCGGTCGTCAACCGCGAGCGCGAGGTGCTGGCGGAAAAATTCAAGGCGCAGGGCAAGCCCGCGAACGTGATCGAGAAGATCGTCGAGTCGGGGCTGAAGACCTTCTACAAGGAGGTCTGCCTCATCGATCAGGCGTTTGTGCACGAGCCCAACAAGAGCGTCGCGCAGGCGGTCAAGGAAGCCGAAGGCGCCGCCGGCGGGCCGATTCGCATCGGCGGTTACGTGCGCTTCGCGCTCGGCGAAGGCATCGAGAAGCAGGAATCCGATTTCGCGGCCGAAGTGGCCGCGGCGGCCGGCCGGCACTAAGCCCGACACCGGCGGCGCGCGGCCGCACGGAGCACGTACATGGGGGAGCCCCGCTACCGGCGCGTCATCGTCAAGATCGGCGGCGAGGCGCTCGCCGGTCCGGACGGCGCCGGCGTGCACCAGCCCTCGGTCGACCGCGTGGCGGCGGACCTCGTGGCGGCGCGCGCGCTCGGCATCAGCATCGGGGTGATCAACGGCGGCGGCAACATCTTCCGCGGCGTCGAGGTCTCGGCCAAGGGCGTCGAGCGCGCGACCGGCGATTCGATGGGCATGCTCGCGACCGTGATGAACGCGCTCGTGCTCGAGGCGGCGATCGAACGCGCCGGCGCGCCCGCGCGCACGCTCTCGGCGCTCGCCATGCCGGCGGTGTGCGAGACCTACTCGCGCCAGCGCGCGCTCAAGCATCTCGGCGCCGGGCGAATCGTGCTGATGGCGGCCGGTACGGGAAATCCGTTTTTCACCACCGACACCGCGGCGGTGCTGCGCGCGGGCGAAGTCGGGGCCGAGGCGGTGCTCAAGGGCACCAAGGTCGACGGGGTCTACAGCGCCGATCCGATGAAGGACCCGAAGGCGCAGCGCTTCGAGCGCCTCACCCATCAGGAAGCGATCGAGCGCGACCTCAAAGTCATGGATTCCACGGCCTTCGCGCTTGCCCGGGAAAACCGTATGCCTATCATCGTGTTCTCGATCCGCGAACCGGGAGCGGTCGCGGCGGTGCTCGGCGGCAAAGGACGCGCGACCATCGTCGGCTAAGCCGGTCGTCGCCCGTGATCGGGCGCCACGACCGCAACGTCCGGATGCTTTTCAGAGGCTGCCATGGCGACCGCAACCTACGACATTGGCGAACTCAAACGGCGCATGCAGGGGGCCCAGCAGGTGCTCAAACAGGAGCTGAGCGGCCTGCGCACCGGGCGCGCCTCGGCGAACCTGCTCGAACCGGTGCAGGTCGAGGCGTATGGGACCCGCATGCCGCTCAACCAGCTCGCGACCGTGAGCGTGCCCGAGCCGCGCATGATCAGCGTGCAGGTGTGGGATCGCTCGATGGTGCACCCGGTCGAGAAGGCGATCATTGCCGCCAACCTCGGCCTCAATCCCTCGACCGAGGGTCAGGTGCTGCGGCTCCGCATCCCCGAACTCAACGAGGAGCGGCGCCGCGAGCTGGTGAAGGTCGCGCACAAATACGCGGAGACCGCGCGCGTCGCCGTGCGCCACGTGCGGCGCGACGGCATGGAAATTCTCAAGAAGCTCGAGAAGGACCACAAGATCAGCCAGGACGATCACAAGCGCCACGACGCCGAGGTGCAGAAGGCGACCGACCAGGCGATCGCCGAGATCGATCACGCGCTGGCGGCCAAAGAAAAAGAAATTCTCACGGTGTGAGGGGAGCAGGGCGCAAAGCCTGACATTCGATGTCCGAGGCCACCGCGCCGACGACCGCTCCGAGCGCCGAAGACGGCGCGCCGCGCCACGTCGCCATCATCATGGACGGCAACGGTCGCTGGGCCGCGGCGCGCGGCCTGCCGCGCACCGAGGGCCACCGCCGCGGCGTCGAGGCGCTGCGCAAGACCGTGCGCGCGGCGGGCGAACTCGGCATTCAGATTCTCACGATCTTCTCGTTCAGCTCGGAGAACTGGCTGCGGCCGGTGTCGGAAATCCGCGACCTGATGGGCCTGCTGCGCCGCTTCATCCGCAACGACCTCGCCGAATTGCACGGCAACAACGTCAAGGTCCGCGTCATCGGCGAGCGCGACGGGCTCGATCCCGACATCCGCCGGCTGCTCGAGGAGGCCGAGGACCTCACGCGCCGCAACACCGGCCTGATCCTCGTGGTCGCGTTCAACTACGGCGCCCGCCAGGAGATTGCGCGCGCCATGCGCGGCATTGCCGAGGACGTGGCGCACGGCCGCCTGACGCCGGACGCGGTGACCGCCGAACTCGTCGCCAGCCGCCTCGAGGCGCCGGATCTGCCCGATCCCGACGTGATCATCCGCACCAGCGGCGAGCAGCGGCTCTCGAATTTTCTGCTCTGGCAGGCGGCCTACAGCGAACTCGTGTTCGTGCCGATCTACTGGCCGGACTTCGACCGGACGGCGCTAGAAAACGCGCTGGCGGAATATCGCCGCCGCGAGCGCCGGTTCGGCGGCCTGGTGGCGGAAGCCGGGTCTTGAGCATCGTGGCCGAGGGACCGGCCCTGGCGCGCGGCTCGACGGCACCGGTGCCGCGGCCCGGCCGTGACCTGTGGCTGCGCGTTGCCTCCTCGCTCGTGCTGGCGCCGCTCGCGGTCGCGGCCGCCTATCTCGGCGGGACGTGGTTCATCGGTTTCTGGCTGCTCGCGGCTGCCGGCATCCTGTGGGAATGGATGGGCCTGGTCGCGGCATCCCGCGCGCTCCCGGGCGCTGCGCGCGCGGGATGGATCGCGCTCGGCGCTCTCTACGCCGGCGCGATGCTCGCCGCGCCCCTCGTGATCCGCGTCGACGCGACGCTCGGGTTCATCGCGATGGTCTTCCTGTTCGCGGTGGTGTGGGCGACCGACGTCGCCGCCTATTTTGCCGGCCGGCTCATCGGCGGCGCGAAGCTCTGCCCGGCGATCAGCCCGAACAAGACGTGGTCGGGTGCGCTCGCCGGCGCGCTCGCCGGGACCGTGGCGGCGGTGGCGGTCGCGGTTTTCGGCGGTATCAACCCGATCGCGCCGATCGTCATCGTGAGTTTGCTGCTCTCGGTCGCTGCCCAGCTCGGCGACCTGTTCGAATCGGCGCTCAAGCGTCATTTCGGCGTGAAGGACGCAAGTCACGCCATTCCCGGCCATGGCGGCCTGATGGATCGCCTCGACGGCTTCATCGCCGCCGCGCTCGCTGCGGCCCTCGTCGGGCTCGCGCGCGGCGGCATCGATGGCGCGGCCGGCGGCTTCCTCCTATGGTAGGCCGATGACCAGCGTGTCCTCGCGCAGCGATACGGCGCCGCGTCGCGTCACCATCCTGGGAGCTACGGGCTCGGTCGGCACCAGCACCGTCGACCTCCTGCGGCGCGATCCCGAGCGCTACCGGGTCGAGGCGCTCAGCGCCAGGAAGAGCGCCCACGCGCTCGCCCAGCTTGCCCGCGATCTCGGCGCCCGCTTTGCCGCCGTGGCGGATCCCGCCGCCTACCGCGACCTCAAGGATGGCCTCGGCACGAGCGGCATCGAGGCGGCGGCCGGCGAGGAGGCGGTCATCGAAGCGGCCCGGCGGCCCGCCGATTGGGTGATGGCGGCCGTCTCCGGCGCCACCGGCCTGCGTGCCACCATGGCCGCGGTCGAGCGCGGGGCAACCGTCGCGCTCGCCAACACGGAATGCCTCGTGTCCGCCGGCGCGCTGTTCATGCGGCGCGCGGCCGAGACCAAGGCCACGGTGCTCCCGGTCGATTCCGAGCACAATGCGGTGTTTCAGGCGCTGGGCGCCGGCCGGCGCGCCGACGTGCGGCGCGTCATCCTCACCGCCTCGGGCGGGCCGTTCCGCACCTGGTCGATCGAGGCGATCCGATCGGCAACCGTCGAACAGGCCTTGCGCCATCCCAACTGGTCGATGGGTCCGAAAATCACGATCGACTCGGCGACCTTGATGAACAAGGGGTTGGAAGTCATTGAGGCGCATCATCTCTTCGCCCTTGCGCCGGACGAGATCGACGTCGTCGTCCACCCTCAGTCGGTGGTGCATGCCCTGGTCGAGTTCCGCGACGGCTCGCTCATCGCCCAGCTCGGGCCGCCCGACATGCGCATCCCCATCTCCCACTGCCTGGGCTGGCCCGCGCGCATCGAATCGCCGGCGGCCCGGCTCGAGCTTGAAAAGATGGCGACGCTCAACTTCGAGCCACCCGATCTCGCGCGCTTCCCGGCGCTGGGACTGGCGCGCCGCGCCATGGAGGCCGGCAACGGCGCCACGACGGTCCTTAATGCCGCGAACGAGGTGGCCGTTGCCGAGTTCATGGCGAAACGGCTGTCGTTCGGCGGGATCGCCGCGCTGGTGGCAACCGCCATGGAGGCGGCGTCAGGCCGCGGCATTATGCGGGAGCCGGCGAGCGTTGAGGAAGCAGTGGCCGTTGACCATGTCAGCAGATCGTTAACCTTAGGCCTCTTGCCAGAAATTGCCGCAAAGGCATCCTAAAGGATTGATGGGACAGGAATCACGGCTGGACGGCCGTGGGGACGAAGGGTGGAATGGCGTATTTGAGCAGCGTTGGTGCTTTGGGCGGTTTATCGACCTTTTATTACCTGGTCGTTCCGTTCCTGTTCGTCTTGACGATCGTGGTCTTCGTCCACGAGCTCGGTCATTTTCTTATCGCGCGCTGGTGCGGCGTGCGCGTGCTGGTGTTTTCCATTGGCTTCGGGCGCGAACTCGTCGGCCTCACCGACCGCCACGGCACCCGCTGGAAACTCGCCGCGGTTCCGCTGGGCGGTTACGTCAAGTTCTTCGGCGACGAAAACGTCGCGAGCGTTCCGGATCGCACCTCAGTCGCGGCCATGAGCGACGCCGAGCGCAGCGAAAGCTTCTTCCACCAGCCGCTCGCTAAGCGGGCCGCCATCGTCGCCGCGGGCCCGATCGCCAATTTCATCCTCGCCATCGTGATCTTCGCGGCCG
>WNGJ01004941.1_pt1 | contig 13975 bp, 18 predicted proteins | sample 5400611 | NCBI WGS metagenome assembly WNGJ01 (sample SAMN13153375, study PRJNA577476) | soil metagenome | isolation source: 40 cm soil or saprolite under Garry oak tree replicate 1 | place: USA:California | collected 2016-06-15 | reverse complement strand
GCTCGAGATCAACACCCTCGCGGGCACGGACACGGTCGACTCCGCCGGCCTAGCGGCTGGCGCGATCCAGCTCTTCGTGGACGGCCTGCTCGTCCCGTAGACCAAGAAAACACGCGGGGTCCCCGTCCTGGGGGCCCCGTAAAAGCTCATTCAGGAAGGTCCATCCACCGTATAGCCGAGGGAGACTACGGTCCTTGTTGCCGACCGGGACTTGTCGGAGTTTGCGGGACTCGCTTCGATTCAGGGCTTTGAGCCGGAGTCGCCGGCGGTACGATCGAGATCGACCGGACGACCTGATCCCTTAGCTTCTCAGCCCCGGACCACGACGAAGCCCCGCTACGGCCGGGCTTCGTCGGTTCTGTGCGGCTGTCGAGATCAAGAGGCCTTTCCGCGGCGAGGCTCGGTTCGCCGGATACTTGTGCGGGCTGGTCGCACCGTAGGCTTCACGTCGAGCGCGATTGATCTCGTCCCGATTGCGATCGCGCCGGTCCTTCGTAGCTACGTGTCCCGCCCACAGAGGTTGTGAACGCCTGACGGTTCTATCCGGCCCTCCTTCGAGGCTGTGGGTCTGCCACGACCTACGCTCGAAGGAGGGCTCGGATGTATCTGCACGCTAACGCCAAGCTCGGACTCGCCGGCCGCCTCGCGCTGGTGCAGGCGATCGAACAAGGATTGAGTTTGAAGGCGGCCGCGGCCGCCTTCAGCGTCTCGCCCGCGACCGCGCATCGCTGGTGGCATCGCCGGTCGGGAGCCAGCGACGAGGACCGCCGTAGCTGCTCTTGTCTGCGCGACCGCTCGAGCAGACCTCGCCGCTCGCCGCGCGAGCTCGCTCCCGCGCTGCAGGCGCGGATCTGCGCCTGCCGCCGCCGCACCGGCTGGGGGCCCCGCCTGGTCGCGGCCGCGACCGGCTTTGCTCACTCGACCGTCTGGAAGGTGCTTCGCCGGCACGGACTCTCGCGGCCACCGCGGCCGGAGCGGGAGCCGGCCCGGCGTTACGAGTGGCCATGTCCCGGCGACCTCCTGCACATGGACGTCAGCCGCCATGCGCGCTTCCTGCGGCCTGGCCACGCCGTCACCGGCGATCGCTCGCAGCGCTCGCGCAGCTGGATGCGGCCGGAGACGAGGGTCGGCTACGACTACGCGCACGCGATCGTCGACGACCACTCGCGGCTCGCCTACGTCGAGCTGCATGACGACGAGAAGGCGCAGACCGTCACCGGCTTCGTCGAGCGGGCGCTCGGCTTCTTTGCCGCTCACGGGATCACCGCCAGGCGGCTGCTGACCGACAACGGCTTCAGCTACGTCAAGAACCGCTCGCTGCGCGAGCTACTCGCAACTCGCCAGATCCGCCACCTGACGACCGAGCCCTACCGGCCGAGGACGAACGGCAAGGTCGAGCGCTTCCACCAGACGATGGAGCGCGAATGGGCGAAGGGCGTCCGCTACCGCTCGCATCGACACCGCAACGCCGCGCTGCCAGACTGGCTCGAGCACTACAACAGGCGCAGACCTCACAGCGCGATCGGAGACCGGCCGCCGATCAGCCGGGTTCACAACGTCCGTGGGTAGGACAGCTACGCGATGGCACTTCCGGCAGTAAGAACTAATCCCGTTGTGCATCCTTCTGTTCTTCGGGAAGGCCGAAAAGGGCTGCGGTTGCTCGTTGGGCGTGTGGGGTGTCAAAACCCGAGTTCGGCGTGGAATCCGAGTTTTGACACCCTTCACGCTAGGGCTCGAGCCTGACGGCGTCGCCAAGACCCTCATCGTCAAGACGCTCGAGAGGTACCTGCGCGCCGTCGTCCCGGCCTCCGGCCGGCTCGCCGATCGCAAGACTCGTAATCGTCTCGCTCCTTCACATCGGCCGCAACGGGGGATTCAGGCACACTCGGACTCAGTCGATGTGCTCCTGCAATGGACGAACGCCGAGTGCGGCCTCGGCGTCTGCGGCACGGACGACGGCTCACCGACGGCACCGTCGTTGTCATAAGCCACGACGACGAAGGCCGGGTCAGTCACGCGATCCGCTACGACGAGTCGATGGAGCACGTTCTCGAGGAGCTCGAGGGCGATGCTGCTGAGGCCGCCTACGGCAGCCGCGGAAGCGACGAGATCGACTCGCCCGCGGAACCCGGTGCCGACTAACTCGGACAGCGGCCCGAGGGGGCCGCACGCCTGGCAACCCGGCCCCGCCACTTCTCCGTCTAGAGACGTCCGGCTTACCGAAGCAGGTTGGTCCATTCCCAAGGCCGCCACCACGGCCGTGACCGCGAAAGGCAGTACTTCTAACGAACGGCAACGGCCGGGGCGCCCTTCGGGAGCCCGAGCGTTGGTTTTGCGTCCGTTTTTACGCCCCTCGTACGAAAATGGGCCGCCCGGCCCATGACAACGCGGCTCGAAGCACGGAGACTGCGGGGCCTTCGAAGAACTGGAACCGGGCGCCCATCGGGACCATGTTCCCGGACCTGCGGCCGGTCGGGAACAGATACACCCGGCTCCGTCTTCGAGGGTAGCGCGATGGCTCCGATGCGGCGGGAGCCATCGTTCAGCCGGCGAAAGCCCCGTGCTGCGGCAACGGGGCCCCCCGCCGGCTCGCTTTTCCTTGCTCGATGTGAACGTCATTTCCTGCTTACGGTGGGCCTGGGGACTCCTCGCTGCGCGCGTTCAGCTAGAGCGACTGATGCTCGCGAAGTATTCCTCTCGCGCGCGCGAGAACAGCAAATGAAGATCGAGGTGGCGAATGAAGAGGATGTCGGGAGCGACTGTCGCCTTCTGTTGGAAGTGCGACATTGGCAGCCCTGGAGCAGTGCCCAATAAGCCGAGATCCCGACTCTCGTTGACAGCGACCGCGTCCGCGTCCGCGTGATCAGTCGGAGCCCGACACCGAAAGGTCAACGGGCTTCGGCATTTTCTGCCGTAAATCGCTGCCCCAGCGGCGAGTGCATTCCGCGGCCTTGGGGCGACCGCGCGACGCCGCACCTGCTTGTCGCACTTTCGGCTCTTTCGCGACAGCGGCGGCCGCGAAGGACCCCAGACGTGGGTCGCCCTGTGGTCCGGCGAGGCCCCCGTCGGCCCCCTTGGGAGTCCCAGCCCCGCGTTGGAAAAGTTGGGTTACCTTTTGCGACCCCTGCCTGGTCGCGGCGATCTGAGGCGAGGCCTTGTCGGCCAGCCTTTTCGAGTCCCAGCCACGCCCTGGAAAGGCGAATCACCTCGTGTCGCGACCCCAAAGGGGCCATCAGCGAGCTCCACGACCTTTCCCCTGCAAATCGGGCACCTCTCAAGGGTCGCAACGGGTCGCTTAGGCTCCCTTTTGCGACCCCTCCCTGGTTGGTGTGACCAGGCCGGCTTCGCGATCCCTGCCTGGTCGCCGTGGTCTGAGGCGAGGCCTTGACAGCCCCGTTTGAAGTCCCAGCCGCTAGAGCGTGGCCGAAATGGGCGTGGCTACAACGCCTCGGCGGCTGAGGAGGGGGTGCCGCCCGATTGGGAACCTCAGCTCCCACCCTCTCCGCGCAACTCGCTAGACACCTCGGAAGCACGCTCAACCTCCCAGGCGAGGTGAACGCCCCCGAGGCTTGTCGTTTGGCGCTTAGCCCGGTCTCTTGCCGAACAGGGGGAGCTGGCGCTCGGCGGGGATCTCCTCGCCGAGCATCCGCAGCACGCCCTTCAACTGCTCCTCCTCAACATCCTCGGCGGCGATCGCAGCCCGCAGCCGGCCTAGGGCCGCTTCGTCCACAGAGTTTCCCACAAAGGTTTCCACAAGTTTCATCCATCCACCTCCGCGGAAGGTGGACTTTTTACCAGATTCCACCGTACAGCCGAGGGAGGCGAAGCGCCCTTGTTGCCAGCCGGGACTTGTCGGAGTTTGCGGGACTCGCTTGACCCTACACCGATCGCTGCGTATTCCGCACACCGGGCACCCTGCCCGACGGTCGTCGTCCTCGCGCTCAGGCCGCGTGGCTGCGCCGGGGAGCGTTTGCGCAAGGGCCGCCGGGGCGTCGCGGGGGCCGGCTGTCGGAGAAGAGCCGAATGGCGACGTCAACGCCGGGTGCGCAGGGGCAGGTAGGCGAACCCTCTAGCGATCGCTTTTTGTGGATTTTGCAGGAAAATCGGATTCTGCAAGGAGCGGAAAAACGGCCTCTCGCCGGCCAGGCCTTTGTTAGCTTGCGGCCGAACCGTTCCCCGACCTTGAAGGGGGGTTTTTCAATGGCGGCAACGGTCACACCGTCTCTCGTCCAGCAGTTCGCTTCGATGAAGCCGACCGACTTTGCGCGCACGATCGAGCCGAAATGGCAGGTCGCACAGCGACTCGTCAAGGAGATTCAAAGCGGCGTCGAGAAGGAGCACCTGACACCGCTCGACGGAGCGCGGACGATCTCCGCGGTCGCAGCGACGCTGTTTGGCTACGACGAGTTCATCCTACGTGAGATCTCGCCGGAGACGCTGCTCGCGACGACGCCGAGCAGGCGCTAGTTCCGGCAGCACTGGGCAAGGTGGAAGGGGCGAAAGGCCCCTTCCACCCCTCTTTTGCGCGCAGACGAGAATCGAACCGTGCAGGGAGCAGGCGATTCGGGCTGGAAGCTTGGGAACGGGCCGTTGTTGTCGACCCAGTTTGGACATGGGCTGCTGGGCTGGTTCCGTGAAGGGTTTCAAAATCCCGGTTCGGCTCACGCTGCGACTCGGTGGTACTCGTGGATGAGTCCGCCCAGTCGGTCGCGGCGGTGGATCTTTTCGCCAGCGGCTAAGCGGGCCTCGTCGCCCGTCTCGGGCGTTAGGAGAGCGAGTCCGCGGTGTGGGCGCTCGCGGTTGTAGTGAGCGGTGTAGACGCGCAGCACCGCCTCGAGGTGGCGGCGGCCGAGGATCAGCAGCCAGTCGAGAGTTTTGGGGACGCCGGTCGACCCGACGGTTCCCCGGGCGGGCGCTGGCTGGAAAGTCCTAGTCCCCTGCCGAGCGCCGGCAACCCGAACCGGCGCAAGAGTTCAACCGCTAAACCTGGACGGCACCCGAAAAGAGTTCGACCGTCCACGCACCTCCAGACACGGGGCGCCGCAGTCTGATGTGGCCAGGGTGCGGCTCCGCGTCACGAATAGTGATGGTGGCTTCTTGAATTGTTGATGCGACCGGCGGTGTCCATGACGCAGTCGTGGCCGGTGTGTCCGATGAGAGATAAGCGGCTGAAGACAACGACGCAATCCGTGAGCGGTCTGCCGGGGTCGGTAGGTGCGTGCGGCCATGGACGAATGGCGTTGTGACCGATATGACGTCTGCCTCAAGAAGTTCTGACCAGACTTCAGGGTTGTGCCCCGTCACCGATCCATGGTGCGGCACTTTGAAGATGGCGGACCTCCCGTCCGGGCGAGCCGTCGATGCGAGGATCGCTCGCCATCCTGTTTGTTCGTCTTCTGTGTTTTCCAAGTCTGAGCCCAGAAGAACTGCAACCTCAGGAAGCTCGCACCATAGGACTACAGCCGTGTGGTTCGGTTGGAGTGACGGTACTCGGCGGTTGGGGAGTTGTGGATCGTCAACGAGCTTCGCGATCCCCTGGAGAGCAATTTCGATCGACCGATCCGATGGCGACAACGACCACACCGCCCGCCTGAGCTTCCCGGCGGGGCGCCAAAGCCTTCGATCCGGCGCGGCGAATTCCAACGGTGAGCGTGTCTCCTGTAGGTGCGCGTAGATCGCCGCTAATTCGGCAACGCCGCTGCTGCGCTCCATCATGCGCGGCTCAACGAACGATACGAGCGTCGCGAGCTCTTCAGAGCGGAGAGCGGTGGACACCACTAGGCGTGCTTTTGGTGCCGCACGTATTACCTCGGCGAGACCGCGTATGTGATCGTCATGCCAGTGGGTCGCAACGACGAGTCGTACTACCTCGGGGTCGAGGGCGAGCGATTCGAGGTAGTCGAGGGCGACGGGTCGCCGAGTTCTGACGTCTATGCATGAGTCGACAACGATCCATGCGCCGTGGCCGAAATGCACGAGCACGCATTCGCCGTACCCCGGACCGATGAGAGAGACTTCGACCTCATCGGGCGTGGGCGCTACAGAGCGATCAGCGACGATGCCATCCAAGAGCCGAACGGAGCTTCTTTGCGGCTTGCCGCGCGCGTTCGACCTCAGGCTCTGACGGCGGCGGCAAACGTCTGAAGCGCAGGCGGGAGCTGCGATCGCGGTCCCCGCTCAGGTCGTCGCGATACCCGATGTACCAATAGAATAGGGCTCCCGGGATCAGTCGCTTCCGATCGCGTGGAGAGAGTTCGCGGATAGGGAACTCAGCCTCTTGGTCAGGCTCGTTGCCGATTAGATCGATGAGCCGCGCGGCGAACGAATTTCCACTCACGTCGAGGACGATTCCTTCCCATTTTTGGAGCACCTCGAAACGCGTAGGGGCTGAGACTTGGCCGGCGAGGGGATCTTGGGTCTGCGGCTGAAGGGGTGCGTTTAGCCCCGTAGTCGACAACACGCTCCCCCAGGAGGTAGCGCCTAAGCGACTAGTCGCGAAGCGCGCATGCGCCTCGAGATTCCGAAGGCTCCAGAGGGAAGCTGTCGGGTCGGGCGGGCCTCCCGCCACTTGGCCATCGCTCGACCGCGTGGTCGTCGAGGGTGCCGAATCGGGCGTCGTAGCGGGAGCGGTCGTCGTCGTCATGCCAGCGTCAAGATGTGATCGGCAATCGCGCGCGCTCGAGAAAGCGAATCGCTCCAAACCTCGGCGAGGGTCGTCATCGCGTCCGACGCGGGGATGTTCTTCTGCGGGTCGCCCTCATTGAATTGATAGTGGTCATTGATCGTCTGGAAGACGCCTTGTTCGATCAGGGTCGATGGCTCGAAGATCGCTCGGACGTACCCCACACGCGAGTCGTCTCTCGTCCCTTCAATAGTGATGTTCTTTGTCCCCGGACGGTTCATCACCGGCTCCCATGGGTCTTTGGGTACGAGCCGGTGTCCAAGACGATTCCAGGCGGCATGACTTGGAAGCTCATGATGCGTGCTCCGATTGATTCCCATCGCGCCGATCGGAGTGTGCAGAAGCCGACCGAAGACGCCGACGACGAGGTCTCGCAGTGACTCGAACGCACTCGCATCCGTAGTCTGAGCCTGGAAGCGCTCGCGCAGGACCTCGATCGCGATTGCTCCGACGCGGAACGACACAACGTCTGGATGGATGATCCCGATTTCGGCGGCGCTCGCCTCTGACTCGTCTAAGACACCCTGCGACGCCATCCAAGCTGGTTGGAAGATTGACGGGTTGAAGGCGCCCAGGAGGACGATGGCGACCTCCTCCGCCTTCAGCTGTGGCGCGCTGGCGCGGACCAGCGTTCGCGCGCGCGGGGTCGACGTCCTCGCTCGTTGAGCTTTGCGGGCCCGCGCCACGGGGCTCCAGTTTAGTTTCGTCTTGACGCGGACACCACTGTTCCGGGTTAGGACGCGCTGGCCGCAACCCGCTAGCAGCTACGTGTGCACGCGGATCGAAAAGGCCCTGAGCGTTGGCCACCAGCTGGCTACGCTGCCGAAAGCATGTTCGTTCTCGTCGGCTCGGTTCTGCTTGCCATCTTTGTCGTGCCGCAACCGTGGGGCCAACTTCTCGTTGGCGGCGCGCTCCTGTGGGAGGTCACGGAGAAGCTGTTCTTACTGCGTTACAGCAAGCGGACGCCGCCCGTGGTCGGCCGAGAGGCGCTGATCGGGCTGCCGGTAACGGCCGTCTCGGCCTGTCTGCCTGAAGGCTGGGTGAAGCTTCGTGGCGAGCGATGGAAGGCGCGCTGCAACGAGGGGGCCGGCGTCGGCGACTCGCTCGTCGTTGAGGCCGTCGAACAGATCACCCTTGTCGTCGCTCAGCCGCCGTCGAATCCGGCTCGCTGACAGAAGAAAGCGCACTCGCGCCCCGCCCGTCGTCGCCGACGCTGGGACAAGGCTGTCGCACTTCCGCCACTGTGCGACAGCTACGCACGTCGACACGAGCAATGCAAGCAGACGCCTGCGAGGTCACCGCGGGTACGACGATCGACGCGACGATGGTCGCCTCATGCGCTACGGCTCCCAAGTCGGCGAGTGTGCTCATGAGTCGATCATTGCTCCTCGAGCGAAACGGCCCGGGGCAGGCATCCGGGCCGCTTCACTTCGAGGAAGGCGATTCGCAGATCCCTTCCTCAGACTCCTTGCTCGCGTGCGAGCAGGGATTGGATGCCCGACCCTAAGCCGTTGCCGTTGCGGCTCCGTTAACCTCGCGTTGATCCTGCGTTAAGCCGCTGGTAACCGGGGCGCTTCCTTTGAGCGAGCACGGAGAGACCGCGTCGACCTCTCCGCGCCGCCCAAGCCGCCCCGCTCAATCCAAGACGGCGTCCCATGGCGAGCGCTATCGCGGGCGTCGGCGAGCGGGAGTATTGTGTTCATTGTGTTCGCCGCGCCGCGATGAACTCTCTTACGGTCGCGCTTGCGCTCTGGAACGGCCTCCTGCTCGTCACGCTGGTCGTCCTGATCAGGCGCCGGGAGCAGGTGATGCGAAGGTCGCTGCCTTCTTTCATACGCCGAACGTAAGGGCGTATCGGCGTACACCGCTCCGGTCGATCCCGCTCATAGATTGAAGCGCGACCGTGAGATACGGCGTAAGCAACGGCGTACGGTTCAAGCTTGCAAGCGACCAATGGAGTGCTGTCGAGCCCTTGTCATCTCACAGTTGACAGAGCACGCGCAGCCGGCAGGTCTGGCGCCAGGGCCAGGCTTTATAGGATAAGGTATTTGCTGTATGGCAGCTGCACAGCTGCGCTCGCGCGCGCTCGCGGAGCAGCGAGCGGGAGCCTGGGCGCGGCGCCGACCTCGAACGGCAGCGACGGGCGCTGGCGGCAGCCTGCAGGCGGCGCGGCTGGCAGCTGCTCGAGCCGGGCGACGAGGCCGACCTGGCGGCGAAGGAGCGGAACGCTCCCGGCCTCGAGCAGGCGCTGCGGCTGCTCGAGAGCGGCGAGGCGAACGCGCTCGTCGCCGCCAAGCGCGAGCGGCCCGAGCAGGCGCTGGGCGAGCTCGCCGCCCTGCTCGCGAGCGCGCAGCGGCAGGGCTGGGCGCTGGTCGGGCTCGACTGCGGCGGGCAGCCGACGACGGCGGCCGCGTCGGCGAGCACGCGCGTGCTCGCCAGCTTCGCCCGCTGCGAGCGGGGCTCGATCTCGGAGCGGACAAAGGCGGCGCTCGCGGCCGCGCGCGCGCAGGGCGTCCGGCTCGGCCGGCCGCCGCAGATGTCCGAGTACGTGATCGAGCGGATCAGGAGCGAACGGGCAGCCGGCAAGAGCCTGGCCGCGATCGCGAACGGACTCAACTCCGATCGCATCCCCACCGCCCAGGGCGGGCGCCGCTGGTATCCGGCCACCGTCCGCTACACGCTCAAGCGAACAGGCTGACCCCCGGGCCCGTCGCAGTTTGCGGGAAGTGCGACGCGCCTCCGCGACTCGAGGCGAGATCCGGGATGCCACAGTCGCAGCTTCAGTCGCTCTTGGGGAGGCCGCAATCCCGCAACTGGTGCGGGCTCGCGCCCTTCGACTGTCGCTCAGTCGCTCTGTCGCCTGGCGACTGTGAGAGCAGGCAGACCCTCGATAACGGGCTCGTCGTGCATCACTCGGGCGCAGTCCTGCCGATCTTCCGCTCGAGCACCTAGAGGCTTGATGTGAAACTCGGCGTCCCTTGACCCCTCGTCCCGGAAGTAGGAGACTTTTGCCACGACCGCAGGCGTGGAGCCGCCGAGGCTGCGGCAGGCCAGGCTCCCCGACTCCATGATCTGGCGCTCGGTTTTTGGGCCCAATCGGCGTCATCATCGGAGAAGAGGGGAGAGACTTTCATGCGACGAAGAATCGTCATCTTGCTCGGGGTCATGGCGCTCGCCCTTGCGGTCGCTGCGCCCGCCTCGGCTCTTCACTGCTTCGTGGTGGAAAAGCCGGTGGGAGCAGGCTCGGTTGGCGCGGCGACGTTTGAGCTGACCACGCACCACCTGACGCTGGCACAGCCGCTCACCTTCACTCCCTCCGGCGAGCTGACCGGCGGCTCCTTCCTGACGGTCACCTTCCTCAGGAGCGGGGCTCCCCTCTTCACTGTCGACATCTTCTTCCACAAAGAACTGCCGGACGGCGCGCACGAATCTGGCCCCGGCACGACAGAGTGCGACGGCGTCGGGATCGATGACATACTCACCTGCATTGCCGCCGGTATCGTCCCATCCGGCTAGAGGACGCGGGCAACAACAAAACCATTTCAAAATAGAGCCAGGCGCGGGAGGGTGGCTGCCTACGCGGTAGCCGCCCTCCGTTTCACATCAAGCATCTAGCACGAACCCCCCACGCCGGAGCCACCCGCGATGAGCGACGGCCCGATCAAGAAGACTCACACCCGGCGGACTCCTGCCGAGCGCGCAACCGACCTGCTCGTCACCTACCTCGGGCGCAAGCAGTTGGAGACGCTCGACATCCCCGACGCCGAGCTACTTGACGCGGTGCGAGAGGCAGTCGCCTACACCGAGCGCGCGAAGGTGGCCGCGTGAGGGTCGTGCGAGGCGACGAATTCGCCTAGGGCCGAGTCTCCCGTGTTGCGGCCGCCGAGCGTGCTCGTTTCGGGACGGGTCTGTTCGGTCAGGTCCGCAGGCTGCTCGCCCTTGAGCCGCTCTCGTGGCCCTTTGCGCGCGAGCGCGCACTCTTTGCGTTCGCCTGGAGCATCCTGCCGCGCCGCGTTGCCCTGGTCGCGGTCGCTGCCCTCGGAGCGTTCTTCGTCGCCATCGTCGGTATCGGACTCGGGCTAACCATGCTCGTCCTACACGTGGCCTGACCGCCCACCGCGGTTTCGCTCCGACGCAGGAAGATCGCCTCAGATCCGAACGTGCAAACCTAGGAGGCGGGTGGGACGCTCATTCTCTGTCGCTGACCGACCGACTGACAGGGCCGCCGTGTCGTCATTTGGCGGAACTGCGACACGTTTCCTCGCTCGTGCTGGCCCCACGGGCTTTGGCGCCCTCGCGCGTGTGTAACCAATAGAGGCTGCCGAGGTGGCAGCGTTGAGACGAAGCCTTGGCGCTGTTGACGTTGCCTTTCGGCTCTTTTACGGCGCCGCCATCTCCGGCCGAGATCAGGGGCGACGCCTAGCGGACGAGCGACGAGCGGAGCTCGGCTGAGAATGCCTTGACCCGGCGCGACGCTCCTCGATGGCGCGAGAGACCAGCAGACCTCACGCGACTCAGTCTGCGCTACGTGCTCTCATATTCGTCGTGGCGGCGCCACCACTCGTACGGCTTGGTCTGCGGGGACCCGGCGGGTGAGTCTTCCCACTTCTCCTGACGGCCGAGCGGCGTCAGGTCGAGGAAGGTCCACACGCTGCCGAGCGCCTCGACGCCGCGGTGCGTCGTGAAGTAGGTGCGGTAGATGTCCTCGCCGTCGCGCAGGAAGACACTGAGGCCGAACGACTCGCCGTCCTGGTAGACGCCCTGCTGGGGCGTCTCCGGACCGACGCCGAAGTCGACGTTGAAGTCGCTCTCGAACGACGAGTACCAGGGGATCGTCCAGCCCATGCGCTTCCTGTACGCCTCGATCTTGGTGATCGGCGCGCGAGAGACGAGGGCGAAGGACGTGTCGCGTGCGTGCAGGTGGGCGAGGTGCCCGATCTGATCGACGAACATCGAGCAGCCGTCGCAGCCCGCGTCCTGATTCGGCCCGAACATGAAGTGGTACAGGAGCAGCTGCATGCGGCCCTCGAAGAGGTCGAGCAGCGTGGCCTTGCCGTCCGGCCCGTCGAAGGCGTAAGACTTCTCGATCCGGACCATGGGGAGCCTGCGGCGCTCCGCGGCGAGCGCGTCGCGTGCGCGGGTGGCTTCCTTTTCCTTGGCAAGGAGCGCCTCCCGCGCTGCTTGCCACTCCGTCGGGGAGACGACCGGGGGAAGGTTCATGGCGCTCCTCTCAGTCATTCGTATTCGTCGTGTCGGCGCGGCCAACCCTCGGGGTCGTCGCTGCGCCCCTTCGGGCTGCGGTCGAGCAGCTGCCAGGTGGCGCCCAAGACGTCGGTGCCGCGGTCATAGCACGAGTAGGTGTGGTAGACGACCCCGTCCTCGAGCGCGAAGGCACTCAGGCCGTGGAGCTCGTCGCGGCGGAGATCGATCTCTGCCGCGTGCTTCGGCGTCCCGAAGTTGAAGCCGGTGCCGGTCCGGCGCCCCTCCTCCGTGAACACGGAGAAGTCGAGGTTGAAGTCTCTTCCCCCGGCCGAGACCCAGGGGAAGCTCCAACCCATCCGGCGCCTGTAGGCCTGCAGGTTCTCGAGCGGGGCGCCGGAGACCGCGAGGAAGGTCACTCCCCGCGGCGGGAGATGGACGAACGCGCCGTTGAGGCTGTCCGCGGTGTAGGAGCAGCCCGGACAGCCGGCGTCCGGCCAGCCTTCGACCGTCGGGCCGAACATGAAGTGGAAGACGAGCAGCTGCGCCCGCCCGTCGAAGAGCTCGGCCAGGGTCTTCGTCCCGTTCTCGGTCTCTAAGCTGTAGTCCTTCTCGACCGCGACCCAGGGCAGCGCTTGCCGCTTCCGGGCGAGCTCGTCGCTGCGGCGGGTGAGTTCCTTCTCCTCTGCCAGCAGCGCGGTGCGGGCGGCCAGCCACTCCTCGCGGGTTCCGACCTTGCTCACGAACCCATCTCCATCGAGGGTGACCTGCCGGGCTCGGTCAGTCCCGGAACGCTCGCCGGCGACACCGCGACCCAGATTCCCAGCGCGACCATGGCCGCCGCGAACACCGGCGCGAGCCTAGGCCCACGCGGGAGGACCTTCTCGGCGAAGATCGCGACGGCCACGACGGCCATCCAGAAAAGGCTCATCACGCCGAGCACGAACAGAACGGCCATCAGGGCTCCCGAACAGCCGACGCAGTCGAGGCCGTGCGCGAGACCGCTCCGGAAGGCGTTTCCGCCGTGCGGAGCGCTGCGGCAGCGGCGAAGGCTCAGCCGCTTCAACGGCGTCAGCTCGTAGAGCCCCGCGGCGACGATCACGCCTCCCGCGGCGTACGGGCCGCCGTCGCCCCACGCGAGCCAGCCGAGGTCGAACGAGGACACGAGCCTGAAGACGGCGTACGCCCCGAGCCCGTAGACGGTCCAGACCGCGAGGTACCCGGCCGTGAAAAGGAGCGTCGGCACGCGGCGGGCAAGTCGCGCGACCTGTCGCGCCGCCGGCGCCGCCGAAGGCAGCATCATCGCGGCGGTCATCGTCACCCAGATCCCGAGATACCACCCGAGCCCACCAAGGTCGGTGCCCGGGCCGGCGTCCATGCCGCGCATCCGTTCGACCGTGACCGCCCAGGCGGCGACGGCACCCGCGACCAGCACGATCATCGGTCGGCTCCGAGCCATGAGGTGCTCCGTCATCCTGGCCTCCTTCCTGTGCTCATCACCTCTTAGACGTGCCGGAGGACGAAAGCTCATCGCCGGAGGAGTACGAGCCGCTTTTGTCGACTAGTCTCGGCACGGATTGGGCACGCCGCTGTCGCGGTCTACTCGAGGTAGGCGCAGACCCGCGGATCGTTCGGAAGCGGTGATGGACCGAGCTTGGCGACGAGGAAAGAACCCGGCTCTTCCTGTACCTGAATCTTCTGACCGAGGGGTGGAGGCGAACCCTCCAGCTCGACGAGCACGTAGCCGCGCGAGGTCGAGAGGTACAGCAGGTGGCCTGCGGCGCTGCGCTCATCGCCTATGACTCGCTCCGCCGTCTCTTGGTGCGCTTCATCGGTTAGGGGGCGCTCCAGCCGAGCGGTCTCAGCTGACGGGCTCCTTGCTGCGCCTGCACGCTCGGCGTTGGCCTGATCGTGCTCGCTCTCGCCCGGCGAGATGTAGCGCTCGATCCGCTCCTGCCACTCCCTCGGGGGATCAGCATCATCGTCGGCGGGGTGGGAGCGACCGACGAGGGCATCGCCCGCTGCGGTCGTGCTGCCGAGTGTGTCCCGATCGATGTTGAGGAGGACGGCGCGCTCTTTGGGAAAGACGTTGGC
>WNGJ01004939.1_pt1 | contig 13976 bp, 12 predicted proteins | sample 5400611 | NCBI WGS metagenome assembly WNGJ01 (sample SAMN13153375, study PRJNA577476) | soil metagenome | isolation source: 40 cm soil or saprolite under Garry oak tree replicate 1 | place: USA:California | collected 2016-06-15 | reverse complement strand
GACCAGCGTGGGGAATATGGACCGCGCACCCGCCGCGCTCAAGGGTCCCGTCATGGACGTCGCCACGCAGATCGCCAGGAGCAGCGCCGGCGGCAGGTCGTGGAAGACTGACAGCCCGGCGATCACGAACAGGGTGGTCGCCACCACCATGTAGTCGACGGTGATCAGCCGAGCTTTTCCGTACCAGTCGAGCAGGGCACCCGCGATGGGCGACAGGAGCAGGCCGGGAAAGATCAGCAGGAACGTCGCGGCGCCGGCAAGCTGGGGCGACTGATAACGCGCCAGCACGAACAGCACGAACGCCACTGTCAGCATCTGGCCGGCGATGCGACCGACGAAAAGGCTTACGACAAGACGCGGCAAGCCCTCCACGCGCAGGAGCGCCGCATAACCGAGCTCACCCGGCGACTGGGGTTGGTCGTTCAGCCGACGGCGACGCGCGTGCGCCGCGATCGCGCGGCGCCGTTGGACGAATGCGACGCCTTGCGCGCCTTGGCCAGCGGCTCACGCAAGTACTGGCCCGTGGCCGAGTCGCGGTTGGCCGCAAGCTGTTCGGGCGTGCCTTCGGCGATCACGTAGCCGCCTTTATCGCCGCCTTCAGGGCCGAGATCGATGAGCCAGTCCGCCGTTTTCAAAACGTCGAGGTTGTGCTCGATCACGACGACCGTGTTGCCATGCTCGACAAGTCGGTGCAGAACCGCAAGCAACCGCTCGACGTCCGCGTAGTGAAGGCCGGTCGTCGGCTCGTCCAGCAGATACAGCGTTCGGCCGGTGTCGCGACGCGACAGCTCCGCCGAAAGCTTCACCCGCTGCGCCTCACCGCCCGACAGCTGCGTCGCCGGCTGACCCAGCCGGATGTAGCCCAGCCCCACGTCGTGGAGCGTCCGCAGCTTGGTCTTGATCGTGGGCACGTTCTCGAAAACGTCGAGCGCCTCGTCGACCGTCATCTCCAGCACGTCGGATATCGAGTGGCCTCGGAACTTGACCTCCTGGACCTCGCGCGAGTAGCGCGTCCCATTACAGACCTCGCACGGCACATAGACGTCGGGAAGGAACTGCATCTCGATCTGGATGATCCCGTCCCCCTGGCAGGCCTCGCACCGACCGCCCTTCACGTTGAAGCTGAAACGACCGGGCTTGTAACCGCGCATCTTCGCCTCGGGCATGCTCGCGAACAGGTCGCGGATGTGCGTGAACATACCCGTGTAGGTCGCGGGATTGCTCCGCGGCGTGCGGCCGATCGGCGACTGATCGATGTCGATCGCCTTGTCCAGGTTCTCCAGCCCTTCCACGGCTCGATGCGGTCCCGGCCTTTCCTTCGCGCGGTAGAAGTACTGCGCCACCTTGCGGCTGATGATGTCGGTGACGAGCGACGACTTGCCCGACCCGCTCACGCCCGACACCGCCACGAAGGTGCCGAGGGGGAAGGCCACGTCGATGTCCTTCAGGTTGTTCGCCTGGGCGCCGCGAACCAGGAGCTGCTTACCGTTTCCCTTGCGTCTCTGGGCGGGCACCGGGATCATTCGGTCGCCACGCAGGTAGGCCGCGGTGATCGAGCGCGGGTCGCGCAGCACCTTGTCGACCGGACCCGCGGCCACGATCTCTCCCCCGTGCTCTCCCGCGGCGGGCCCGATGTCGACCATGTAGTCCGCGGAACGAATCGTTTCTTCGTCATGCTCGACCACGATCAGGGTGTTGCCCAGGTCGCGGAGACTGATCAGCGTGTTGATCAGGCGCTTGTTGTCACGCTGATGAAGACCGATCGACGGCTCGTCGAGGATGTACAGAACGCCCATGAGCTTTGACCCGATCTGCGTCGCCAGACGGATCCGCTGCGACTCGCCTCCGCTCAAAGTGTTCGCCGCCCGGTCGATCGTCAGGTAGTCGAGACCGACGTCGATCATGAACTGAAGCCGCTCGCGGATCTCCTTCAGGATTCCTCGCGCGATCAGCTGCTCGCGTTCGGTCAGCACGAGGCCGTCGAAGAAAGCGATCGACGCACTGATCGACAGGGCCGACACATCGGCGATGTTGCGGTCCGCCACGGTCACGGCGAGCGATTCGGGCTTGAGCCGCCTTCCCTTGCATGCGGGGCACGGCTTGTCCGACATGTAGCGCTCCAGCTCGGCCTTGAGATATTCGGATTGCGTCTCTTCGTAGCGCCGCTGGAGATTGGCGATCACGCCCTCGAACGGCGCCTCGTACCAGCGCGAGTGGCCGTACTGGTTCTTGTAGCCGAAGCGGATCTTTTTTTCCCCAGTGCCGTTGAGCAGCATGTCGCGCTGCTGTTTCGGAAGCTTCGACCATGGTTTGTCCATGTCGATGCCGAAGTACTTGCTCACCGACTCGAGGAGCTCCGGGTAGAAGAACTGCGATTTGCTCCACGCGGCGATTGCGCCTTCGCGCAGCGACAGGGAAGGATCGGGCACCACCAGGTCGCCATCGACGACGAGCTGCGATCCCAGGCCCGTGCAGACAGGGCAGGCGCCGTGCGGGTTGTTGAACGAGAAGTTGCGCGGCTCAGGCTCGGGCACGCTCGTCCCGTCATACGGACACGCGTAGTCCTGCGACATCTGGATCTCTTCACCCTGGTCGACTGGGGCGATGATCACCGAGCCCCCGCCCAGGCGCGCCGCGGTCTCGATCGAGTCGACGAGCCGCGTCCGCTGCTCCGGACCGACGACGACGCGGTCGACCACGACCTGGATATCGTGCTTCTTGTTCTTGTCCATGGGGATCGACTCGCCAATCTCGTAGAGGCTTCCATCCACCCGGACCCGCACGAATCCGGACTTCCGCACGTCGTCGATGAGGGAGCGGTATTCGCCCTTGCGTCCTTTCACCACCGGTCCCAGCACCATCACCCGCGTGCCCTTCGGCAGCTTTTCGACGTGGTCCGCCATCTGGTCCACGGTCTGGCGACGCACCTCGCGTCCGCACACCGGACAGTGGGGATGTCCGACTCGCGCGTAGAGCAACCGGAGGTAGTCGTAGACCTCGGTCACAGTACCGACGGTCGACCGCGGGTTCTTCGAGGTGCCTTTCTGGTCGATCGAGATGGCCGGTGACAGTCCCTCGATGATGTCGACGTCGGGCTTTTCCATCTGACCGAGGAACTGGCGGGCGTAGGCGGACAGAGATTCGACGTAGCGGCGCTGACCTTCCGCGTAGATCGTGTCGAAGGCGAGCGACGACTTGCCGGAGCCCGAAAGCCCGGTGAAGACCACCAGCTTGTCGCGCGGAATCGACAGCGTGACGTTCTTGAGGTTGTGCTCGCGCGCGCCGCGGATCGTGATCTGGTCAGTGGTCATCTTTATGAGCTTCCTGGGGGACCCTCGGTTATTCCTTTTCTCTCGTCATCGCAAACGTTCCGCTGGCTGTGGCGACCAACCGGCCGTCCGACCCTTCGACCCGGCACTCCGTGACGCCGGTCCGGCGCCCTGCATGGACGACCTGCCCGGTCGCTCGGAGCGTCTCGCCGACCTTCGCCGCCGAGATGAAGCTGAGCTTCAGGTCGAAGCTCATCGCGCGCACCACACCAGGCTTGATCGTGTGCAGCGCCCGGCCCATCGCCGAGTCGGCCAGCGCACTGATCATGCCACCGTGGACGAAACCGGCGCTATTTGCCATGTCATCCGTGGCCGTCATCTCGACTGTGGCGCTGCCCTCTCCAAGCATCAGCTCGCGGAGTCCCAGCCAGGTCCAGGCCGGGGATGCGAACCTCCCTATCCGGCCCCGCGGGCCATCCTCCCCGGCGAGCGGGGAGGGAAGCTTGCTACTCACGGCCCTCGCCCTCCGGAACCGGCATGCATGTCGAGGATGCCCTGGCGACAAGACGTCCCTGCTCGTCGAAAACGTCGGCTTCGCTGAAAAGGAGGGTCTGGCGCATGTCGATCACCCTGCCCACGGCGCGAAGCCGGCCTTCGACGGCGGGCCTGAGGAAGTTGATCTTGAGCTCGATCGTCGTGTTCCACATCCTGTCTTCCTGAAGTGTCGCGAGCGACATGCCCATGGCGGCATCGGCGATCTGGGTGATCACCCCGCCCTGGACCACGCCCCCGCCATGGCGGTGCTGCGGGCCGGCGGCGAGCTCGACGACGACGCGGCCAGGCTCGGCCTCGGCGATCCGCGCGCCCAGGGTCTCCATCCAGCCGGCCGGCTCGGCGGCCAGGAGCTCCCGAGCTCGTTTGACGTTCTGGACCTGGCTCACGCCCTCATCCTCTCCCCGGTAACGCCGGTTTACGCCCCTCTCCCTGGCCCTCTCCCCGAAGGGGAGAGGGAACGTGAACATGTTCGTTTTCGCTTGACCTGGGCGCAAGATTCATCTAGGCTCAGAGTTGAACATGTTCAAATCCACTTTTTGAACTGGGGTGATAGACATGGACTTGCGAGACCTGCGACTGATCGACTACTTCATCTACATCGGGGCCAGCGTGCTTCTGACCGTCTGGGTCGGCCGCACGCTGCATCGCAACGGCCGGCCGTTCCTTGTCTCCGTGTTCAAAGAGGATGGCCTCGCGGATTCGGTGAACCGGCTCCTCGTCGTCGGCTTCTACCTGATCAACTTCGGCGCCGCGGCGATTTTGATCAACACCGGCGGAGCGCCTCGCTCCGTCGCCGACATGCTCAAGCAGACCGTGACCCGAATCGGCGTCGTGCTTCTCGTCCTCGGCTTCATGCACTTCAACAACCTCTTGATCCTCCGCACGATTCGCCGCCGCGACCGGCCGATGCCCCCGATCAACTACAACCCATACCAGACGGCGCCCGGGGCGTAGGTCGCCAGGTTGGCAATCGCGCCTCCGAAAACCCGACGTGGCGAGACCTCGAGGGCGGCCATCCTCAGCGCCGCCCTCGATCTCTTCCAGGAGCGTGGTTATGAGGCGACCACCATGCGTGCGATCGCCGACCGCGCGGGTGCCTCGCTTGGGAGCTCGTACCACTACTTCCCGTCCAAGGAGCACCTCGTGCTCGAGTTCTACCGCCACACGCACGAGCTCCACGCCGCGGCGATCGCGCCCTTGCTGGTCCGGGAGAAGGACCTGGCTACGCGGCTTCGCGGCACCATTCGGGCGGTCGTCATCACCTGCGAGCCGTTTCACACGGTGGCCGGCTCGATCTTCAGCACCGTCGCCAACCCGGCGAGCCCGCTGAACCCATTCGGGGGCGCCGCCAAGCCGCTGCGCGACGAAGTCGTCGATCTTTACTCCGAGGTGGTTCGCGGTTCCGACGCGCGAATTCCGGCCGACATCGCAGAGATGCTGCCGCTCCTGCTCTGGCTGTATCAGATGGGGATCCTGTACTTCTGGATCTTCGACAGCTCGCCGGGCCGGCTGCGCACGCTGGAGGTGATCGACGAGACGACCGACCTCATCGTGCGGTTGATCGGCCTGGCCAACCTTCCGGTGCTGCGCGGATCGCGCAAGCGCATCCTGGGTCTCATCAGGGAGATCGCGACCAGACCCTAGGGACCGCGTCGCGTCTTCCTCCAGTTCCGGACGGTCGTCTTCTGTTTCGGCGCGGCGGCGATCGCCAGCGCCACCTCCCCGTCGTCTTCCTTCGTCACGTCCTCACCCGAGAGGCGCCGGCGCAGCTGGATGATGCGGTCGCGTACTCGCGCCGCGTCTTCGAACTGCAGCTCCTTCGACAACCGCCGCATCTCCTTTTCCAGGTCGCGAACGATCGCCAATAGATCTTCCCGCGGGACCCCGGCTCCGGCCAACATCTCGATGGCGTCGGCCTGGATGTCCTTCTCGTTGATCTCGAGCGCGTAGATCGCTTTCTTGACACTCTCCGGCGTGATCCCGTGCTCCGCGTTGTAGGCGATCTGCCTGTTGCGCCGGCGTTCGGTCTCGTCCAGCGCCTGGCGCATCGACTCGGTGATCGAGTCCGCGTACATGACGACATGGCCCTCGACGTTGCGCGCCGCGCGGCCGATGATCTGGATGAACGACCGATACGCGCGCAGGTAGCCTTCCTTGTCCGCGTCCAGGATTCCGATGAACGCAACCTCGGGAAGGTCCAGACCTTCGCGAAGGAGGTTGATGCCAACAACGACGTCGACCTCACCCGTCCGCAAAGCAGTCAGCACCTCGATCCGCTGCATCGCGTCGAGCTCGGAGTGCAGGTAGCGCACCTTGACCCCGTACTCGCGCAGGTAGTCGGCGAGATCCTCAGCGAAGCGCTTCGTCAGCGTGGTGACAAGCGACCTCTGCCCCAGCTCCGTCCGCTTCCTCACCTCGGCGAGGAGATCGTCGATCTGACCCTCGGTGGGCCGGACCTCGACCGTCGGATCCACCAGCCCGGTGGGCCGGACCACCATCTCGGCGGTCCGCTGGGAGCGCCGCATCTCGTACGGCCCCGGCGTCGCGGAAACGTAGATCACGTTGCCCGCTCGTTCCTCCCACTCCTCGAAGCTGAGGGGCCGGTTGTCGAACGCGCTGGGCAGGCGGAAGCCGTACTCGACGAGGGCCGCCTTGCGCGAGCGATCGCCGCCGAGCATGCCCCCGATCTGCGGCACCGCAACGTGCGACTCGTCCACGAAGATGAGCGTGTCGTCGGGTAGAAAGTCCATCAAGGTGTACGGCGCCTCGCCAGGCTGGCGCCGCGTCAGGTGCCGCGAGTAGTTTTCGATCCCCGCGCAGGTTCCTGTCTCGCGCATCATTTCGAGGTCGAAGTTGGTCCGCTGGCGCAGTCTCTGCGCCTCTAGCAGCCGGCCGTGATCCTCGAACCACCTGCATCGCTCCTCGAGCTCGGCCTCGATGTCCGTCATCGCGATGCGCAGCTTGTCGGCCGGCGTCACGTAGTGCGAAGCCGGGAACACGGTGAACTCGTCTTTGGCGCCCAGGATCTCGCCGGTGATCGCATCGAGCTCCTGGATCCGCTCCACCTCGTCGCCGAAGAACTCGACGCGATAGACCTTCTCTTCGTTGGCCGGCACAAGGTCGACCACGTCGCCGCGAACACGAAAGCGAAGGCGAGAGAGGTCGTAGTCGTTCCGCTCATAAAGCATCTCGGTCAGCTTGCGGAGGAAAACCTCGCGCCGGATCGACTGTCCTTTTTCTATGTGCAGCGATTCGCCCATGTAGTCCTCGACCGAGCCGATGCCGTAGATGCAGCTGACGCTGGCGACCACGAGGACATCGCGTCTCGTCAGCAAGTTCTGGGTCGTCGAGTGGCGCATGCGATCGATATCGTCGTTGCGGCTCGAGTCTTTCTCGATGTAGGTATCGGTGCGCGCGATGTAGGCCTCGGGCTGGTAGTAGTCGTAGTAGCTGACGAAATATTCGACGGCGTTGCCCGGAAGCAGGCGCCGGAACTCCGCGCACAGCTGGGCCGCGAGGGTCTTGTTTGGGCTGAGCACCAGCACCGGCCGCTGCAGCTCCTCCACGGCCCAGGCCATGACATTGGTTTTGCCGCTCCCGGTGACGCCGAGGAGGACCTGCTGGCCGAGGCCGGCCTGGACCCCCTCGACGAGCTCAGCGATGGCGCGCGGCTGGTCGCCGGCCGGCTTGAAGGGTGCGTCGACACGAAAGCGATTGGGCACTGGTGAGGTGCTCAATTGTAAGGCGCACAAACGTTCGAGAGTCGGTTTCCCAACCCCGGATAGTCCGGACTATCCGGGGTCTGCCTCGGACGTCACGCCGCTTCGTCCGGACTAACCGAGCACCTCTGTAGGGGAGGTGGCGCGTAGCGCTGGAGGGGCTAAGGGAGCCCCAGGATCATCGCCTCCACGACAGAACCAGACTTGAGAACTTGATCGCCGGCGGGAACCTTGATGAGAGCGTGCGCGCCCGCCAGCGACAGCAGACGCGAGGATGACTGAGAGCCGGTCGTCTCGGCGACCAGCTCTCGGCCTTCGCGGCGCAACGTGACCCGCTGATACTCCGTCCGATCGGCCGTCGGGCGCGCGTCGTAGCCGAGGCGCACCGGCAAGGTGGGACGGTGGAGCTTGGCGAAGCCCTGCATCTTGCGCAGCGCCGGACGCACGAAGACCTCGAACGTGACCAGCGATGACACTGGAAAGCCAGGAAGACCAAATGCCAGCTTTAGCCCCTCTTCCTGGCCCTCTCCCGGATGGGGGGCGGACAGCGTTGCGAAAGTGAACGGCTTGCCGGGCTTGAGCTTGACGCGCCCCACGTAGACCGTGCCCAGCGATTCCAGCAGGGGTTTGACCAGGTCGTGCGTCCCGACGGAGACGCCCCCGGACGTGACCAGCGCGTCGGCCTGCCCGAGTGCCTCGACGACGACCCGCCGCAGGGGCTCCGCCTCGTCGGGCGCGATGCCGAGCAACCTCACCTCCGCGCCCGCATCGCGAAGCGCCGCGAGCAAGGCCCATCGATTCGAGTCGGGGATCTGTCCTCGCTGCGGCTCCCTCCCCACCTCGACGAGCTCGTCGCCGGTCGACATCAGAGCGATCCGCGGTCGCTTGCGCACCGGCACCTGGGCGTGACCCGTAGCCGCGGCGATGCCGATCTCCGCGGCACCAAGCTGCGCCCCGGCCGGCAGGATGCGATCGCCGGCCCGCACATCGTCGCCGACCTTGTGAAAGTTGTGCCCCGCGACCAACGACGACGGAACGATCACCTCCGCTCCCTCGCCGCTGAGACGGACTTCCTCGACCATGACGATGCAGTCGGCGCCGTCGGGCACCACGCCGCCGGTCAGGATGCGAGCCGCCGTGCCCGCCGCGACGGTTCCCTCGAACGGACGGCCCGCGGCCGACTCTCCGAGCACACGCAGCGACTTGCCCGCGTCCGCTGCGCGCACCGCGTACCCATCGACCGCGCTCGCGGGAAAGGCAGGGAGAGGCGCATCGGCGACGAGGTCCTGGGCAAGGACGCGCCCGATCGCGTCCGCGAGCGCCACCCGTTCCGTGGCGAGGACAGGGGTGTGCTCGAGCACGAGTGCCGCGGCCTCGTCAGCGTTGATCAGCGGGTACGCCGATGCTCTCACCTAGGGCCGCCTATTCGTATCTGAGGGCGCGGGAGGGATCCTGTCGGGCGGCGCGCAGCGCCGGCAGTAAACCGCTCACCGCGCTCAGCAGGGCGGCGAGCGCGATCGCAACCAGGACCACCGGCACGTCGGTGCGAAAGACGTCGAATCCGGTTCCCGTGACCGACTGGGTCAGGCGATCGACGGCCTCGTTGCCGAGGCGGCCGAGGCCGACGGCGACAAGGGCGCCGACAAGGCCACCGGCAAGGCCAAGTCCCAGCGCCTCGGCCAGGAACAGAAGCAGCACGTCACGCGATCGTGCGCCCAGCGCCTTCAGCACCCCGATCTCTTTGGTGCGCTCCAGCACGGCCGTGTACATCGTGTTGGCGATTCCGAGACAGGCCAGCAACAGCGCAACGAGGGCGAGGCCGAGGAGCGCGACCCGCAGCTTGCCGAGCAGATCCTCGAAGTTGCGGAACTGGTCGCCGAATGTCTGCGACTGGAACCCCAGTGCCTCGACCCTTTGCCGGAGGCCTTCCACCGACAGGCCGGAGTCCGCCAGCAAAGTGATGCTGGTGAACTCGCCGCCCTTCCACCTGTTCAGGCCCGCGAGCGTGCTCCAGTAGGTGCGCATCAGCCCGTACGGGGCGAGCGCGCCGGGCGCGGCGGCGGGCATGTAGTTGCCCGAAACGATGCCGACGACCAGGGCGTTGATGATGACCGGCTTGGAAACCTGGTTGCGCAGCAGAGTCGGCACGATGCTGCCGTACGTCGCGGTGAACTTCACCTGCTTGCCGACCGCGCCGGCGGGCGAAAGGTAGCCCAGCACCGCCGCCTCGCTGTCTGTGAGCAGGATCTCGGAAGCCGTGTCGGAGCTGGGCATCCTCCCCGCCGCCAGCGTCGGGCGCACGCTGGAGCTTGCGAGCGGCGGAAGAGACACCAGCTCGCCCGCGGGCGTCGAGACTTGCGTCGCGCCGCCCGGCCCTGCCCCCGGCGCGAACGTCCCCGACATGCCGATCTGGCCCCAGGCCGCGCGGACGTGAGGCACCTGGGACAGCGTGCTCAGGGTCTCCGCGTCAAAGGCCGGGGTCGCGGCATCGGCGACCGGGTAGACCGCGACCTGGTGAACCTGGCTCGTGACCAATGCGGGAGCGGTGAGCGCGTCCTGCAAGCCACCGGCCAGCGCGACGATCAGGCTCAGGGCGGCGATGCCGATCGCCACGCCGGTGGTCGTGAGCGCGGTCCGCAACGGACGGCGGCCGGCGCTGCCCAGGCCAACCTTGAGCGTGTCCCGCCAGTGCATTCGCGCCGGCGGGTCGACCGGTTCCTGGCTGCGCACAGTCGGTTTCCCGGCCTCCAGCTCGATCGCGCGGCCGTCGATCATGCGGACCACCCGGCGAGCGTGGCGGGCGACCTCAGGGTCGTGTGTGACGAGGACGACCGTCGCGCCGCGTCGGTTCAGGTCCTCGAGCAGCCTCAGGACGCTCTCGCCGGCGGTCGAGTCGAGGCTGCCCGTCGGCTCGTCGGCCAGGATCAGGCCTGGCCGGTTGGCGAGCGCCCGCGCCACCGCGACCTTTTGCTGCTCGCCGCCCGACAGGCGTCCGGCGCGGGTCCTGCTTCGGTCCTCGAGTCCGACCAGCGACAGCAGGTGGCTGGCCCGCTTGCGGCGCTCCTCGAGCTCGACGCCGGCGAGGGTCAGAGGCAGCGCGACGTTGTCCTCGACCGTCATCGAAGGGATGAGGTTGAAGGTCTGAAAGATCGTGCTGACCCGCTGCAGGCGATAGTCCGAGATGTCGCGGTCCGACATCTCCCCGAGGGGCAGCCCGGCTCCGTAGACGTGACCCGACGTTGGGCGGTCGAGCCCTCCCATCAGGGAAAGCAGCGTGCTCTTGCCACAGCCCGACGGGCCCACGATCGCGACAAATTCGGCCGGGCCGACGTCGATCGTGACGTTCCGCAGCGCCGTTACATGCATCTCGTCCCGCCCGCCAAACTCGCGGGAGACCGCGTCCAGGCGGAGACCGACCGCCTGGCCGAGGAGATCCCGGAACTCGTCGACCTCAGGGGGCGGAGGCGGAGTTGCAGGCGCGGGCGCCGCCTCGACCGCCGGCGCAGGCGGCTCGGCGACGGCTAAGACAGCGGTTTCGCCGTCCGGGTGGGGAGCGCCGTTCTGCTCCTCGGGAGCGCCGTCCTGCTCCTCGGGAGCGCCGTCATGCCCATTCGGGGCTACGGCGGCAGCTTCCCGCCGCGCTCGGCGACGGCGGCGTTTGGAGCCGCTTGACTCGCCGGGATCGGTAACGACAGTGGCCACCCCCGCCCTCCTTTTTCCCGCAGTCTAAGTGCTGGCGCCTGCGTTACTTAACGGTCACCGGCCGGGTTTGGCTACTTGCCTCTCGAGCCAATCGAGGTAGGCGGAGGACCCCCCCTCGATCGGCAGCTGCAGGATCTCCGGGATCGCGTACTCATGGTGGCCTTGCACATACTCCTGGACCGCCGCGGCCCGCGACTCCAGGGTCTTGACGAGGAGGAGCGCCTCGTGCTCGCGCTGCAGCTGGTCGTCCTGAAAGTAGAAGGACCGAACTGTCGGGACGACCGAGCAGCAGGCCGCGAGGTGCTCGACGACGAGTGCCTCGCCGAGCCGCTCGGCGTCGTCGCGGGCGCCCGTCGTGACCATGATCAGGACCGCCTTCTCCGCCATAGCCTCCTAATTCTCGACTTTCTTCGGCCGGTCAAGCCAGACGGTGCCGGCGAGCAGTGCGATCGCGCCCAGGAGCAGACCGCCGATGACGTCCGACTCCCAGTGGACGTCCAGGTAAAGGCGATCGAACGAAACGAGCACGATGATGGCCACCGCTCCGGCGACCACAAGCGCGCGGATGCGTGGAGATGGTGAGAGCCGCCTGATCACGAATGCCAGCAGCCCGTATGCGATCACCGCCCTCAGCACGTGCCCGCTGGGAAAGCTGTTGCCCGCACCCGCACCCGAAAACAACATCGAGATGCTCGGACCATCCGACTCGGCAATCGAATGCGGCGGCTGAGGGTGATCGAGGTTCCACTTGTAGTAGAGCTCGAAAGCCTGCGCGGCGATGAAGACGACGAAGACGAGGGCGTCCGAGCCGAAGCCGCTGCGCCAGAGATAGATCGTGAGCCCGAGCATCAGGGCCGTCGTCAGCTCGAAGCTTCCGAGCTCCGCGATCGCCTGGAACAGCGGGTGTAAGGATGGCTGCCACGCACCGTGCATGGCTTGCGCCACTTGCAGATCGAGGCTCGTGAACCAGCCCGCGGTGATCGCGATGGTCAGGCCGATGAAGGCGACGCCAAGAAGGGCCGTGCCGATCAGGCGTGCTGTTAACGCTGGCAACGGCGACAGAAAACGGTCGTCCGGCCCGCGATGCGGATCACGCTCAGCGGCCTTCCACATGTGAAGCAGGGCTCGCCGGCGCGCCCGTAGACCAGCAGCTTCTCCTGCTGCCCTCCAGCGTCACCCCACGCATCGCGATACGTGTCGACCGAGCTGCCGCGGTTTGCGATCGCGAGCTCGAGCGATTCGCGCAGCGATTCGTGAAGCTTGCGGGCGGACCTCCTGCTGACGGTGTTCGCGAGCCGAGTCGGGCGCAGGCCGGCGCGATGCAGGGACTCGTCCGCGTAGATGTTGCCGACGCCGGCGATCGCGCCCTGGTCGAGGAGCACCGCCTTGAGCGCCGTGCGCCGCTTGCGCAGCCGGCGGTACAGCTCGTCGGGGGCGAAATCGGGGTCGATCGGCTCCGGGCCGAGGCGCGGCATCTTCTTCGCGGACAGCAGCGCGTCCTGGGTGCCGATCAGCAGGCGGCCGAACCGCCGCGGGTCGCGATAGCGCAGCTGGCGACCGCCGTCCAGGAAGAACACGGCGTGCGTGTGCTTCTCCAGCTGGGTCACCGCGTCGACCAGGCGGAGCTGGCCGGTCATACCGAGATGGACGACCAACAGCAGATCCCCCTCCTCCCGGATAGTCCGGACTATCCGTGGGTCCGGACCGGCCAACCGCCGGTTCGTCCGGCCTGACCGAGGTTCGGCTGGAGGGGCCAGGCCGATGAGGATGTACTTGCCGCGCCGGCCCACCGACTCGATGCGCGCGCCCGCCACAGCGTCGAGGAACTGCTCCGGTTCCGGATGGCGAACGATGGTCGGGAAGCTGAGCTCGCATCGCTCGATCGTGCGTCCGACGAGGTGCGGCCGCAGGTCGGCGACGATGGTTTCGACTTCCGGTAGCTCAGGCACGAACGACTGCGAGCTTTTTCATATCCGCCCAGTTCGGTCCGACCTTCATCTCGACCTCGATGCCGGTCTCGAGCTCGTAGGCGCCCGTCATGATTCGCGGGACCTTCTCGGCGAACTGGTCGAGCTCCGGGCGCGGCACCTCGAAGAGCAGCTCGTCATGGACCTGCAGCAGCATCCTCCCCTCGATCTGGTCCGCCTCGATCTCGCGGTGCAGCCGCACCATCGCGATCTTGATGATGTCGGCGGCGAGCGATTGCATCGGAAAGTTGATCGCCATCCGCTCGGCCGCCCCGCGAAGCTGAAAGTTCGGTGAGCGAAGATCCGGAATCGCCCGGCGGCGGCCGGTTGCGCTCACGACGAAACCTTCCTCGCGCGCCTTGCGCCTGACGTCGTCGAGGTACTCCCTCAGTCGCGCGTAGGTCGACCAGTACTGACCGAGAAACTCGCGTGCCACATCGCCCGTGATCCCGAGCTGCTGCGAGAGGCCGTACTCGCCCTGGCCGTAGATCGAGCCGAAGTTCGCGACCTTGGCGAGGCGTCGCTGGTCGGGCGTCACCGCCTCGAGCGCGATCTTGAACACCGCGGCCGCCGTGGCGGTGTGGATGTCCTGGCCTGCGGCAAAGGCACCGAGCAGCATCGGATCTCCGCTCAGATGAGCCGCGATCCGAAGCTCGATCTGCGAGTAGTCGGCCGAGACCATCACGTGGTCTGGCCTCCCCGCTTTGAACGCGCGGCGGATCCGCTGTCCGAGCTCGGTCCGGATCGGGATGTTCATGAGGTTC
>WNGJ01006171.1_pt1 | contig 13978 bp, 15 predicted proteins | sample 5400611 | NCBI WGS metagenome assembly WNGJ01 (sample SAMN13153375, study PRJNA577476) | soil metagenome | isolation source: 40 cm soil or saprolite under Garry oak tree replicate 1 | place: USA:California | collected 2016-06-15 | reverse complement strand
TTGTCTCCGGTCAGCATGATGACCTTGATGCCCTCGGCCGCCAGCGCCTTCAGCGCGTCCGGCGTCGATGGCTTGACCGGATCGGCGATCGCGAACAATCCCGCCAGCTTGCCGTCGACCGCGATATTGATCACGGTCGCGCCGTCGCCGCGCAGGCGCCCGCCTTCCTCGTTCAGCGACTGTGTGTCGACGCCGAGCGAGGCCAGGAAGGCTGAATTGCCCAACAGAACGGTCTTGCCATCGACCTTGCCGGTGGCGCCCTTGCCGGTCGGCGAGTCGAATCCTTCCACGCTGCCCAAATCGAGCTGACGTTCCCTGGCGGCCCGGACGATGGCGTCGGCAAGCGGATGCTCGCTGGCGCGCTCGACGCTGGCCGCGAGCCGCAGAATATCGGCTTCGGCAAACCCGGCGGATGGAACGATCGAGACGACCTTCGGCTTGCCTTCTGTGAGCGTCCCCGTCTTGTCGACCACCAGTGTGTCGATTTTTTCCATGCGCTCCAACGCTTCGGCATTCTTGATCAGCACGCCGGCCTGCGCGCCGCGTCCGACGCCGACCATGATCGACATCGGGGTGGCGAGGCCGAGCGCGCAGGGGCAGGCGATGATCAACACGCTTACGGCCGCGACCAGGCCGAACGCCATCCGCGGTTCCGGTCCAAAGATCGCCCAGGCGCCGAAGGCGGCGAGCGCCACCACAATGACGGTCGGCACGAACCAGCCGGCGACCTGATCGGCCAGCCGCTGGATCGGCGCGCGCGAGCGCTGCGCCTGTGCCACCATCTGCACGATCTGGGACAACAAGGTATCGCGTCCGACCTTGTCGGCGCGCATCACGAATCCGCCGGATTGATTGAGCGTGCCCGCGATCACCTTGCCGCCGCTCTCTTTTGTCACGGGCATGGATTCGCCGGTCACCAGCGATTCATCGAGCGAGGAGCGGCCTTCCAGGATGACGCCGTCGACCGGCACCTTTTCTCCCGGGCGGACGCGCAATTTGTCGCCAACCTTCAGGCTGTCGATCTGGACTTCATGATCGGCGCCGTCATCCTCGACGCGCCGCGCGGTTTTGGGCGCGAGCTGCAGCAGCGCCTTGATGGCGCCTGACGTCGCCTCGCGGGCGCGCAACTCGAGCACCTGGCCGAGCAGGACGAGCACGGTAATGACAGCGGCAGCCTCGAAGTAGACCGCAACCGCGCCGCCGTGTCCGCGGAACGTCGCCGGGAAGACATTTGGCGCGATGGTCCCGACGAGGCTGTAGAGATAGGCCACGCCGGTGCCCATCGCGATCAGGGTGAACATGTTGAGATTGCGCGTCAGCAGCGAGAGTTCGGGATTGGGCGCCGCATCGAGGCTGGCGACCTCGGGCTCCAGCGCCATGCCGCAGATCGGGCAGCTTCCGGGACCGAGCTGGCGGATTTGTGGATGCATCGGGCAGGTGTAGATCGTGCCCTCCGGCTCGGCGGCTTTTGGCTTGGTTTTGTCGAGATATTGGCCAGGATCGGCGGCGAATTTGGTCCGGCAGCCGGCCGAGCAGAAATGAAAGGGTTCGCCGTGATAGTCGAACCGGTGCTGGCTGGTCACGGGGTCGACCGACATTCCGCAGACGGGGTCGCGCACGGTGGTCGAGCCGCCGGCATGACCGTGGTCATGACCGGAATGGTCATGAGCTCCGCCGCAGCAGCCGGATTTTGCCGTTTCCGCGGGGAGCGCCGCCGTCTGTTTGGACGCGCAACCACAGCCGGAATTCTTTGAAGCGCCACCTGCGCTTGCGTTTTCGGCTTCGGTCATCACGTTCTCCATCCGGCCACTTGTAACCTATACCTGGTAGGGGTATATAGGAGTCATGCGCAAAGACATCAAGACATCTTGCCAAAAACGGCTGAGCCGGATCGAAGGCCAGGTCCGCGGTCTCTCCAAGATGGTCGACGAGGACCGTTACTGCATCGATATCGTCACGCAGATCTCGGCGGTCCGGGCCGCGCTGCGGCGCGTCGAGGAAGAAATACTGAAGGATCACGTGTCGCATTGCGTCGAACACGCGATTGCAAGCGGGGACAAGGCCGATCAGCGCGAAAAGATCTCGGAGCTGATGGCGGTGATTGGCCGATCGGACCGGTAACGGGGACTCGGGTTCACGTCTCGGTCGCCGATGACAGGCTGATCGCCATCGCGTCCGGCCTTCGTGCCGATGGCCGGTTTGCGCCATTTGCATGTAGAATGCAGCCCTCACGTCGGCGTGACTATGTAACCCGCCGAGCCGTCCCGACGAAGTCAACTTGGAATCATCCGGCGGCCCGCGATGGTGGTGGTGGTGGTGTGCGCTACATGTTCGGCCATATATTGCCAAACGCTCCGAGCTATAACCCATCATCTATCTCAATGCTGTGCCATTATGGCCAGCAAGCCTTATCCTTCCTGACCCTTGTACTAGAGCTCCACACGCTTCAAGCGCCGGGCGTGGAAGAGCCGCTTTCGCCCAATCCTTTGGAAGGCGCAGCCCTTGATTTGAAGGGACATCGCCATTGGGCGGTAATGGTTTTTTTAGCCAAGGGCGGGCGCCTCTGTAACCGAAACCGCTCCAACGACGAATAACTAAGGATAACGCCCGGTGACCACCAGCGAAATGGAACTCAAGGCGCTGATGCTTGCCAGCCTCGATGGCAGCGCGACGTCGTACCGGTCGTTGCTCGAACGGCTGAGCAGCCGGCTGCGAGCCTATTACAAGGGCAAACTCGCTCGCGTCGGACGCGGCGCGACGGAGGCAGAAGATCTGGTGCAGGAAGTGTTGTTGGCCATCCATCTCAAGCGCCATACCTACGACACCGGGGAGCCATTTACCCCCTGGGTGCACACCATCGCTCGATACAAGCTCATCGACTATCTGCGCCGGACCCGGACCGCGGCAAGCGTGCCTCTGGATGAGGGTACCGAGGCCATGGCGCAGGACGACCATGCGGACGCCGAAAGCTCTCATGACATCGCAAAACTTCTGGAACGGCTGCCGGAAAAAGTGCGGTGCTCCATCGAGTGCGTGAAGCTTGAGGGACGGAGCGTAGCGGAAGCGGCGGAGCGGTGCGGCATCTCGGAATCGGGTGTCAAGATCAACATTTACCGGGGCTTGCGCACACTGGCGACCTTTATTGCGCGGGAGAGCAAACATGAAAACGGATGATCTCGTTGCCATGCTCAGCGCCAACGTTGAGCCGGTCGGGCGCGGACTGGTCGGGCGGGCGATTTCTATCGCTGTTGCTGCCGGAGCGGCAATCGCGCTTGGCTTTATGCTTGTCGGATTGGGCATCCGCGCAGACCTCACGACAACCCGCGCCACTGTCTTCCTGTTATTGAAGGTTGCGTTCGCGCTTGCCGTGGTCGGCCTGGCAATACGTTATCTCACAAGGCTCGCCCGTCCTGGCGCGGAATGCGGAATATCGCCGCTTGCGATTGCGGTGCCGTTTGCCGCCATCGTGCTACTCGGCGCAATCAGTCTCGGTGGTGCGCCCAGCTCACACTGGGACAGGATGCTTCTTGGCGATCAATGGCTTGAATGCCTGCTCTCGATTCCCATCATCGCTATCGTGCCTTTCGCAGTTACCATTTTTGCGGTGCGAAGGGCCGCGCCCACGAACCTTGTTCGTACTGGTGCTGTTGCCGGTCTCATTGCCGGTGGCGTAAGCGCGATGGCCTATGCGCTTCACTGCACCGACGATTCATTGCCGTTCGTTGCGGTCTGGTACGGCGGCACGATTGTGCTTTGCACGTTGGCAGGCGCAGTATTAGGGCCGCGGTTGTTGAGGTGGTGACCTTCCGCGTGCGTACTGGGAGAATGCACCGATTCAGCGATTCGACTGAATCGGAGAAATCCTGGTTGGCGGGGTCATTATACGGCGTCGACCACCTTTCGCTTCCATCCGGCAAAGCGGTAACCGTGGCCCGTTACCGTTTCGATCGAAGGGGCGAAGGGACCGAGCTTCTTCCGCAACGAACGGACTACCGCCTCGACTTTATTCGAGCCCGTGAAGGGGGTATTCCAGACCTCGGCAAGCATCTCATCGCGGGTCACGACGTCTCCATCCGCACGGAGCAGCGTCCGCATCACACCGTACTCCAGCCGCGTGGTTGGCTCGTGCCGGCCGTCCAAGACGAGTTCACGACTGGCCTCGTCGAGCCGGCAGCCAGTCGCCGGCAAGGGCGCGGCCGCGAGCGCCTCCGTGCCAGCAAGGAACGAATGCACCACGTCGGCGATCGCGTCGCCGTCGATCCACGGCAGGTGCACATTGCCATCCAGCATCATGAAGCGCGCCTGGGGTAACTCCGCAGCTAGTCGTCGGCCCGCCTCGATCGGGATCGTCCGGTCGTCACGACGATGGATGACCAGCGACTCCGTGCACACGCGCGGGAGCACATCCGCGGCACTCATGTTACAGCTCAGACGCAGTAGCTCCGCCGCCTTCGGTGCACTAGACCAGTCACGCTGGTTTCGCGAGAAGGTCTCGGATTCCTGCGGCATTGCGCCGGGCAGCAACATCGCCGTGAGCGCGGCTGATCCGAGACCCCAGTGTGCGTTCACGAGATTGGCGAGGGCATCCCGCAGTTCCGGAGTTGCGACGTCGGACCCATTGGCATACGACCCGTAAAGACACAACCGGCGGACACGCTCCGGATGGGTGGCCGTGTAAGTGAGCGCAACAGGTCCGGCGCATGATACCGCGAACATCGAGAACTGCGCGTCGCCAAGCGCATCGGCGAGCATCGCAAGCAGCCGCACTTCAGCCGCCTGCGTTCGCGGCGGAACGTCGCGATCACTCAACCCGGTGCCCGGACGGTCGTAGCGCACGACGCGAAAGCCATCCGCCAGGCGAGTGAAAAAGCTGCGAAATCCCGGATGCTCCCAATCGCGCTCGACATGGCTGACCCACCATGCCGGGCAAAGGACGAGCGGTCCCTCACCGACCACCGCATAGGCGATCCGAGCGCCATCTGTATCCCGAATGAATCGAACCGCCTGCATTGCCGGTACTAATCCTCGACCGGGCTCTCATTCAATTCTCACGACAATCTCATGGCTTTTTCAAGCGCCGCCGCCCGCCTCTTCTATAAACTCGATAAGCTTGGTGCAACCGCTCCGTGCAGGCCATCCTTTGCCGATCGTCATCCCGATTGGACTGTAGATGTTGGAGGCAATTCGTGATGATGGATATGACTGCGATGGGTTCCGGCATGATGCTGGCGGCGGGGATTTACCACCTCGCCATTTTCATCTTCGCTGTGCTGGGGATCGCAGCGTCGATCAAATATCTGCGCTCCTAATTCGTCAGGCGGGCTTGATGTTCGGGGTTACAGTGATCACTGTGATTCGTACGCCGGAAGGTGAACGATATGTTTACGATTGACGCTGCTGCGCGACGCATTGCCGCTCTCGCCGCAGTTCAGGCGCAGTGGAGCAAGCGAATTGCGTCCGGCACGTTCTTCGTTGGTCTGGTTGTTGGCGCGGACCTGATCATCTTCGGGCTTCATCAAGTCAACAACACGCAAGTCGAATTGTGCCTTGCGTTCGCGTTGGTTCCCGTCAGTTCGTCGGCTGGACAACTCTCGGTAATCGCAGTCGCGGTCGCTTTTCTGATTATGTTTCTACTGTGGAGCCAGCGAACGACGTCGGCCTCGTTCTTCCTGGGCGCACTCGCTGGCATGGGCTTCGTCTTAAGTGTCGATATAGTGTTGATCCATTGGATCTTTGGCCTTCATCACCTTACGAACACACAAATGGACCTTGAGCCCCTGTTTGTCCTCCTCGGACTGGTTTTCTTGTGGTTTGCGATCACGCGAGAGCGCCGCCAAGCAAATCGAGCTACGCAGCAGAGGAGCGGGTGATCCAGCTAGTGGCTTGCCAAGCTCCTGATCAGGACTGATTGTGCTGTGCACGCTAGCAGGCGCAGCATTGGGAAAAAGGCTATTGGTAAAGATATATGTAAGCCGGCTTCACGTCAGCGTGAACCTGTAACCGCCAGACGATCTGCTCCGAACTCATCATTAGAAGCGCGTGAGGCGCTTCCCACAATGATGGAGCCGGACCATGTCAACCAAACACCTTCTCGCGATTTCACTGTTGCTGCCGCTGGTGGCGATATCTGCAACAGCCCATGCGGGCTCGACCATCACCGACAAGAGCTATTGGCCGAGTGAGGCCCGGCAGAGCGCACAAATCGGAACCGTTGGTTCGCAACGCGATGTGAATTCTGCATTCGCCTACGACCGATCAGTGTCCCCCTTGCAGCCCGCGACAAATGCCAACGGCGGGTCGGCGGGGCGCTATCAGGGCGGCCCCAAGGGTCGTTAACGCCATTAGCGCAGCGCGACCGCCAAGGGCCGACGTCCCATTGACGCGGCCTGAAGCGCTGGGGTTGCGGGATAACCACCCTCCTCCGCGACCCCTTCAATATCTGCCCACCAAAATGGAAGGAGCATTTCTCATGACCTTGAGTCTTCGCGATATCACTCTCGCCGGTGGCAAGAATTCACTGCATGAAACTTTAAACTCACTGGGCGAAGCTTTGAGCGGTTATTTCGCTCGGTATCGTCTGGCGCTGTACCTTTTGTCGGCCGCTGGCGTTGCTGTGGGTCTCGCCCTGAACTGGAACTGGCTAACGGCCGCAGGGTTGTTTCGCGTCGTGGCGGTCTTGCCGTGCGCGTTGATGATGTTCAGGTGCGTGAGGCACGGGACTCGCGGATCAGATGAGGCAACCGGGACTCATCCTGAAGCCAGCTAGGGGAGATGAACCATGATGATGGACGGCATGACGTCTGGAATGATGTTAGGCATGGGGCTGGTCTGGCTGCTGGTCATCATCGTCTTGATCCTGGGAGCAGCCGCACTAATCAAATATCTGCGCTCTTAAAGCCGGCGGAGGCCGAGAATGAAAAGGTTCGCGATAGCTGCGCTGGTGACAGTTGCATTCCTCTCGCCGGCGCGGGCGCAACTCGGCGACGCGGCGCGCGGTCAGCAGAACTTCAGGGCTTGCGCACCATGCCACTCGCTCGAACCCGATCGAAACATGACAGGACCAAGTCTCGCTAATCTTTGGGGACGGAAGGCTGGCTCTCTGCCGAGCTTCGAACGCTACTCCGAAGCGCTCAAAGCGTCGGGAATCATCTGGGATGATCGATCGCTGGACGGATGGCTGACCGACCCGGACCGCATGGTGCCGGACAATGAGATGCCCTTCAACGGCATCAAGGACACCCGCGTTCGCGCCGACCTGCTGGCGTTCCTCAAAGACGCGACCAAGCCCGGAGCGCCGCAACAGACGGCGCAACAGGATGGAATGAAAGGCATGGGAGGAATGATGGGCGGGGGAATGATGGGAGGAGGCCCGGACCCAAATCTTAGGAAACTCGAACCAGGAATTCAGGTCAAAGCCATCACCTACTGTCATGATACCTATCGCGTTACGACCGCTGACGGCAAGACGCGGGCCTTTTGGGAGCGCAATCTGCGCTTCAAAATCGACTCCAGCAAGGATGGACCGGAGAAGGGTGCGCCGGCAATCACGCCAGCCGGAATGATGGGCGACAGAGCTTCGGTGATTTTCGCAGCGCCGGAGGAAATCGCCAGGATGATCGAAGCTCGATGCTGAGCCTTGCGGCGTGATTGTGGATACGCACCAGTGTGGCGATGTACAGCCCCAAACGGGCGATTCCAGTAACTGTAACCGGAATTTCAACGCTATGCGGTGGCTATAACCTTTCATTCGCTGCAATTCTGTGGGAATCTGGTTTGGTGAAGCGCAATATTACCATACGCCGGCTGCTAGCGATCTTGATGATCGCGGGCCTTGTGCTGGCTCCGGTTTCCCAGCCTGTGATGGCGTCGACGTCTTCTGATGCCCCGATGCAGGCGATGGCGGATGAGATGTCGCCGTCCGACATGCCGTGTTGTCCGTCGAAGGCGCCAATGCCGGTCGATTGCGACAAATGCGTCTTCATGGCGGCCTGCATGTCCAAATGTTTCACGGGCATGACCGCAAGCGTGTTTCATCCATATCTCATCGCCTCGGACAGGATCGCCATCCAGCGCAACGATTCTGCGCCCGACGGCCTTGGTCACCCGCCTCCCGAACACCCGCCTCGAACTCTGGTCTGAACGGCGTCACGGCGCCGTTTGCTACCGCGCGACCTGATCGTGCGGGATCGACGCATGCCGCCTTGCGGCAAGACCATGACATCAGAGGATTGTTCACATGACGACGTTCAACATCGCGCGCGCCCTGCGGGCCGCGTTGCTCGGCGCTGCCGTGATCGGTTCGGCCGGCATCGCTCGTGCCGACATCAAGGACTATGAGTTCAAGCTGATCGAACCGACCATCGCAGTCGGCAAGGACAAGATCGTCACCGTCCAGCTCGTCAACAAGAAGACCGGAAAACCGGTGCCGGACGCGGTGATCTTTGCAACTCGTCTCGACATGGCCCCGGAGGGCATGCCGGAGATGGCCACCAAGGTCGCACGCGAGCCCGGCGGGGAGCCCGGCAGCTACCGCTTCAAGGCGGCCTTCGGGATGGAAGGAAAGTGGCTGCTCTCGCTCGGCGCCAAGGTGCAAGGCGAGACCGGCACGGTCGAGAGCAAGCTTGTCATCACGGCGCAGAAATGAAGCGTGCCATCCTCGCCGGCATCGCCGCCGCCGCTTTAACAGCGGCGGTGGGTGGCGGATTCATGGCCGTTCGCGGTCACTTTCATTCGCCTGACGCGGCGCTCGTTTCACCTGCGGTGGCGCAGACTGGCGACGAGCCGATCTATTTCCAGGATCCGGACGGGCGCCCGTTCTATTCGCTGACGCCGAAGAAGACCGCGGACGGGCGGGAGTACCACGCCGTGCCGGCCGGCGCGGATCTCAGCTTCGAGGATGAACCCGCCGCGGCTCCCGCGGTCCCGGCGACGGACCGGAAAATAAAGTTCTACCGCAATCCGATGGGGCTTGCCGATACTTCGCCGACCCCGAAGAAGGATTCGATGGGGATGGACTACATCCCGGTCTATGAGGGCGAAGATACTGACGATGGATCGATCAAGCTCTCGCCCGGAAAGATTCAGCGAACCGGCGTGAAATCCGAGCCCGCAGCGCAGCGTATCGTCCGCACGCTCATTCGAGCGCCCGGCACCATTCAACTCGACGAGCGCCGCACATCGATCGTGTCCTTCCGCTTCGAAGGATTTGTCGAATCGGTTGAGAACGTCACAACCGGCGACCACGTGCACAAGGGTCAGCCTCTGATGCGAGTCTACAGCCCGAGCCTGTCGAGCGCCACCGCGGAGTATTTGGCGGTGCTGGGCGGCTCGCTAGGCAGTCAGGCGGTGAAGGGCTCTCGGAGGCGGCTGGAAAATCTCGGCATGCCGGAGAAGGTCATCGCGGAGATCGAGCGCACGCGCGAAATCTCCCCGTCCATTCCATGGCTCGCGCCGCAGGACGGAGAAATTGTGGAGCGCGCAGCGGTGAACGGGATGCGCGCCGCGCCGGGTGACATGCTGTTCCGTATCGTTGACCATCAGGTGGTTTGGATTCTAGTCGATATCTCCGAGCGCGATCTGGAACGGGTTGCCATCGGGCAAACGGTCGATATACGCCCGCGCGCCTTTGCACATCGCGCTTTCAGCGGGAAAGTTGCACTGATCTATCCGCATCTGAACGCGCAGACGCGCACCGCCCGCGTCCGCATCGAACTTGCAAATCCGGATGGTCTGTTGCGTCCCGACATGTATGTCGACGCGGAGATCGACACCGGCAGCCCGCAGCCGGTGCTGGCTGTTCCGGAGAGCGCTGTCCTCGATGCCGGCAGCCGGCAGGCGGTGTTCGTCGACAAGGGGCAAGGCCGCTTCGAGCCGCGCGACGTCAAGCTCGGCCATCGCGGCGGCGGCTATGTCGAGATTCGCGAGGGAATTTCCGAGGGCGAACCCATTGTCGTCTCCGCCAACTTCCTGATCGACGCCGAGAGCAATTTAAAGGCCGCGCTCAAGGGCTTCTCCGACGCCGGAGCCCAGCCATGATCGCCCGCCTCATCGCCTGGTCGGCGCGCAATCTGTTGCTGGTGTTCTTCGGCGCGGGGTTTGCCGCCGCGGCCGGCGTCTACGCGCTGGCGCACCTGCCGCTCGACGCCATCCCGGATCTCTCCGACACCCAGGTGATCGTCTACACCGAATATCCGGGCCAGGCGCCCCAGGTGATCGAGGATCAGGTCACCTATCCGCTGACGACGGCGATGCTCACCGTGCCGCGATCGAAGGTGGTGCGAGGGTTTTCGTTCTTCGGGGTGTCGTTTGTCTACGTCATCTTCGAGGACGGCACCGATATCTACTGGGCCCGCTCACGGGTGCTGGAATTCCTCAACGGAACTGCTTCCCGGTTGCCGGCCGGCGTGACGCCGACCATGGGTCCGGACGCAACCGGCGTTGGCTGGGTCTATCAGTACGCCGTGATGTCGAAAGAGTTGAATCTATCGGACACGCGGACCATCCAGGACTGGAACCTGAAATTCGCGCTCGCCAAGGCCGAAGGCGTCGCCGAAATCGCCAGCGTCGGCGGTTTCGTCCGCCAGTACAACGTCATCCTCGATCCGCAGCGGATGCGCGATCTCGGCATCACCATGCAGAAGATGCGCGATGCGGTCCGCGCCAGCAACGCCGATGTCGGGGGCCGCACCGTCGAACTCTCCGAGTTCGAATATGTCATTCGCGGCAAGGGCTACCTGAAGGGCATCAACGATCTCGGCAATATTGTGCTGAAGACCAACAACGGCACGCCGGTGCTGCTGCGCGATGTGGCGCGCGTCGAACTCGGCCCGGACGAGCGGCGCGGGATTACCGAACTGAACGGCGAAGGCGAGGCCGCCAGCGGCATCGTGCTGCAGCGCTTCGGCGTCAACGCGCTCGACGTCATCGAGAACGTGAAAAAACGGTTCCGGGAAATCGCCAGCAGTCTGCCAAATTCGGTCGAGATCGTCCCGGTCTACGACCGCTCCAATCTGATCAACGCGGCGATCGAGACCCTCAAGCACACGCTGCTCGAGGAAAGCGTGGTGGTGGCGCTGGTCTGCATTGTCTTCCTGCTGCATTTCCGCAGCGCGCTGGTGGCGTTCATCATGCTGCCGGTCGGCATCTTGATGGCGTTCGGGACCATGAAGCTGTTGGGAATAGGAGCCAATATCATGAGCCTTGGCGGCATCGCCATCGCCATCGGCGCCATGATCGATGCGGCGATTGTCATGATCGAGAATGCCCACAAGCACCTCGAGCGGGCCAAACCGGATCAGTCGCGGGTCGCGGTTCTGATCGAGGCGGCGGCCGAAGTCGGGCCGGCGCTGTTTTTCAGCCTGCTGATCATCACGGTCTCGTTCATGCCGATCTTCACCTTGGAATCGCAGGAGGGCCGGCTGTTCAGTCCGCTGGCTTTTACCAAGACCTTCTCGATGGCGGCGGCGGCGCTGTTGTCGGTCACGCTGGTGCCGGCCTTGATGGTGGTCTGTGTCCGCGGCCGGATCGTTCCGGAGCACAAGAATCCGATCAATCGTTTCCTGATCTGGGTCTACCGGCCGGTCATCACGGCCGTGATGCGTGCCAAGGTGCCGGTGATCCTGACCTCGCTGGCGATCCTGGCGGTCACGGTCTGGCCCGCGCGCCAGCTCGGCACCGAGTTCATGCCCAGTCTCAACGAGGGCACCCTGCTCTATATGCCGACCACGTTGCCGGGCATTTCCGTGACCAAGGCGGCGGAACTCCTGCAAACGCAGGACAGGATCATCCGGTCGTTTCAGGAGGTCGCATCGGTGTACGGCAAGGCCGGCCGCGCTTCCACCGCAACCGATCCGGCGCCCTCCGAAATGTTCGAGACCATCATCAATCTCAAACCGAAGGAAGACTGGCGGCCGGGCGTCACCGTTGAGAGCCTGACCGCCGAGATGGACCGCGCGTTGCAATTCCCCGGCGTTTCCAACGCCTGGACCATGCCGATCCGGGCCCGAATCGATATGCTCTCGACCGGGATTCGCACGCCGATCGGGGTCAAGGTGATCGGCACCGATCTGGTCGAGATCGACAAGCTCGCCAAGCAGATCGAGCAGGTATTGAAAACCGTGCCCGGAACATCGTCGGCCTACGCCGAGCGCGCGCTCGGCGGCTATTATCTCGACGTGACGCCGGACCGTGCGGCGCTCGCGCGCTATGGCATCATGGTTCAGGACGTCCAGGATGTCATCAGCACCGCGCTTGGCGGCCAGACCGTGACTACCACCGTTGAGGGCCGCCAACGTTTCAGCGTCAACATGCGCTATCCGCGAGACCTGCGGGACAATCCGCAGAGCATCGCCAACGACATCCTGGTCCCGATGCCCGGCGGCGGTGCCGTACCGCTCGGGGAGGTCGCCAAGGTCGCGCCGTCGCGCGGCCCGACCTCGATCCGGACCGAGAACGGACAGCTCGCCGTCTACATCTATGTCGATATTCGCGACCGCGATCTCGGCGGCTACGTCGCCGACGCACAGCAGGCGGTGAAGGCAAGCATCCAGTTCCCGGCGGGCTCCTACGTCGTCTGGAGCGGACAGTTCGAGTATCTCGAACGCGCCGCGGCGCGGCTGAAGATCGTGGTGCCGGTGACGCTGCTGATCATCTTTCTCTTGTTGTATCTCAACTTCCGTTCGTTTGCCGATACGATGATCGTGATGCTCTCGCTGCCCTTCGCTCTGGTCGGCGGGATCTGGCTGATGTGGTGGCTCGGCTTCAATCTGTCGGTGGCCGTCGTTGTCGGCTTCATCGCGCTCGCCGGCGTCGCCGCTGAAACCGGCGTGGTGATGCTGATCTATCTCAACTATGCTTTGGCCGAGTTCCAAGCCAAACGCGTCGCCGATGGCCGCCCGCTGACCCGGCACGATCTTTATGATGCCATCATGGAAGGCGCGGTCGAGCGGGTGCGGCCGAAGATGATGACGGTGGTTGCCATCATGGCGGGGCTGCTCCCGATCATGTGGAGCACCGGCACAGGATCGGAGATCATGCAGCGAATCGCGGTGCCGATGATCGGCGGGATGATCTCATCGACATTGCTGACGTTGATCGTGATTCCGGCGATCTATGGCTTGGTGAAGGAGAGGGGCCTTGCTTCCGACAAAACGATCGCGTCGGCTCAGGCCGAGCCGATGTCGCCTTAGGCCGAACCGTCGCCAGAAGTCTTTGTCGTGGTTTGGCGGGAACCGCGACGGTCGCCCGTTCGACGTCCAATTTGATCTAGCTCAACGGTCGGCAACGGAATCGCAGGCTGAGTGCCTCATCACCATCGTTCAAGTCAAACACATGATTTTCCGTAGCGGGATCGGTGTTGGCGTTTGGTGGCGTGAGGGTCCGATCAAATGAGCGCCGTCAAGGTTTCGTACTTCTCGGATGCGTTATGCATCTGGGCATATGTCGCTCAGGCGCGCATCGACGCGGTCAGAGTGAAATTTGGCGACACGGCCCGGTTGGACCATCGGTTCTGCTCTGTCTTTGCCAACACCGCCGTTAAGATTCCGTCGACGTGGCGAGAGGGTGAATATGCCAGGTTCAACGCGCATCTGCGAAACGTGGCGCAACAGTTCCCGCATATCGAAATTCATCCGGATATTTGGCTGAAGACCCGCCCGCCCACATCAACGAGCGCGCATTTGTTCATGATCGCGGTCCGGCAATGGTAGCAGGAGAGCGAAAGAGAAGGTCAAGGTCTAACAGCGGCGGCCATCTTCGATCGATTGCTGTGGGCGTTCCGCTGTGCCTTTTTTCGCGATGGCTGCGACATCGCCCGTTGGGACGTGCAATGCGACCTGGCTGAAGCTCTCGGCGTTTACATCAACGCGGTCGAAAAACGTATTCACGATGGAACCGCATTTGCCAGGCTGGCTACCGACTAGCAGGATGCCGAGAAGCTGGGCATCGAAGGCAGTCCAAGCTTTGTCTTGAATGAGGGCCG
>WNGJ01032314.1_pt1 | contig 13982 bp, 18 predicted proteins | sample 5400611 | NCBI WGS metagenome assembly WNGJ01 (sample SAMN13153375, study PRJNA577476) | soil metagenome | isolation source: 40 cm soil or saprolite under Garry oak tree replicate 1 | place: USA:California | collected 2016-06-15 | reverse complement strand
ACCATCGCGCCGATCGCAATGGCGATGCCGCCGAGGCTCATGATGTTCGAGCTGAGCCCCAAGAGATGCATGCACAGATAGGCGATCAGCACACCGAGCGGCAGGGTGATGACGGCGACGAGCGCGCTGCGGACATGGAGCAGGAACACGACGCAGACGAGCGCGACGATGAGGCTTTCCTCGAGCAGCGTGCGTTTGAGCGTATCGATCGCGCGGTAGATCAGCTGCGAGCGGTCGTAGACGGCCTCGATGGTGACGCCCTGCGGGAGGCTCGGGGCCAACTCCGCTAACCTGTCCTTGACGTTCTTGATCACCGCGAGTGCGTTTTCGCCGAAACGCTGCAGCGCGATGCCCGAAACCACCTCGCCTTCGCCATCCATCTCGGTGATGCCGCGGCGTTCGTCGGGCGTCAGCTCGACCCGCGCCACGTCCTTGAGCAGGACCGGGACGCCGCGGTCGCTCTTGACCACGATCTGCTCCAAATCGGAGAGGCTCTTGATGTAGCCGCGTCCGCGCAGCGCGAACTCGGTTTCGGCAAGCTCGACGGTGCGCCCGCCCACGTCCATATTGCTCGCGCGCAGGGCTTCGCGGATCTTCGCCAGCGATATGCCGAGCCCTTGCAGCCGCCGCGGCTCAACCACGACGCTGTACTGCTTGACGAAACCGCCGACGCTGGCGACTTCCGCAACGCCCTCGGCCTTGGCGATGCCGTAGCGGACGTACCAGTCCTGGATCGTGCGCAGCTCGGCGAGGCTCATCTGTGCGCCGCGCACGACGTACTGATAGACCCACCCGACCCCGGTCGCGTCCGGCCCGAGGCTGGGCGCGACGCCGCTCGGCAGGCGCCGCGCCGCGGAACTGAGATATTCCAGCACGCGCGAGCGCGCCCAGTAGAGGTCGGTGCCGTCCGCGAAAATCACGTAGACGAACGACACGCCGAAGAACGAGAAGCCGCGCACTACCCGCGACTTGGGAACGCTCAGCATCGCGGTCGTCAGCGGATAGGTGACCTGATCCTCCACCACCTGCGGCGCCTGCCCCGGGTACTCGGTGTAGACGATCACCTGGACGTCGGAGAGATCGGGAATTGCATCGAGCGGCACACGCGCGACGGTGTAGATGCCGGCCAAAGTCGCGAACACGCTCGCAATGGCGATGAGGAAGACGTTGCGCGCCGACCACCGGATGAGCGCTGCGATCATTTCGTCGCCTCCGGCGACGTGAACGCGCGCAGCGCGGCGCGCAGATTGCTTTCCGCGTCGATCAGGAACGTCGCGGACGTAACCACTTCTTCGCCCGCGCTCACGCCCTCGAGCACCTCGACGTATCCCTCGCCGGGCCGCCCGAGCTTGACCGAGCGCGGCTCGAACCGGCCTTCGCCCTTGGCCACCAGGACGACTTGCCGATTGCCGCTGTCGATGACCGCGCTCGCCGGCACGGCCAGCGTGGGCCGCGCGTCCGAGCCGCCCCGGAACATCACGTCGGCGTACATGTCGGGCTTCAACAGGTTTTCCGGGTTGGCGATCTCGATGCGGACCCGCGCGGTGCGCGTTGCCGCGTTGAGCTCGGGATAGATGAACGTCACCTCGCCTTCGATCGGCTGCGCCATGTAGGCGCGCACCGTCACGGTCGCGCGCGTGCCCACCTTGACGGCGGCGAGATCGGCTTCCGCCACGTCGGCGATGACCCATAGGTGCGAATGATCGGCGATGCGGTAAAGCTCCATCCCCGCCGTCACGCGCTGGCCGTTGATGACGCGCTTCTCGATCACGTCGCCGCCGGCGGGCGAGGGCCAATCGAGGGTTCGCGGGTTCGCGCCGGTCTCGCGCACCTCGCGGATCCGGCTTTCCGGGACGCCCAGATTGCGCAGGCGCTGCATGGCGCCTTCGAGGTTGCGGTCCGCTTCGCTCCCGGAGACGCCGCGCTGCATCGCGCGGATCGCGACCATCAGATCGATCTGCGCGCGCTGAATGTCGGGACTGTAGACGCGGAACAGCGGCTCGCCGGCATGCACGTGCTGGCCGGTCTTGTTGACGAACAAATCCTCGATGTAGCCCTCCGACCGCATGGTGACGATCGTCAGGCGGCTCTCGTCATGCGCCACCGTGCCGACGGCGCGCACCGGACGAACGATGACGCGCTTGTCGACCGTTTCCGTGCGAACGCCGCTGCGCTGGATCTTGTCGAGGCTCACGCGAACGGTTTTGCCGTCGTCCGGCTCGTCGCCTTCATAGACCGCGATGTAATCCATCCCCATCGGATCCTTCTTCGGCACCGGCGAGGTGTCGGGCAGGCCCATGGGGTTGCGGTAGTAGAGAATCTTGCGCGCCGCGCTCTTCGCGCGCATCGCTTTCGTCAGTTCGCCGCCAGGCCCGAACGCCGGCTCTTCGTCCTCATAAACGGGCAGATAATCGCGGCCGCTCGAATCCTTCTTCGGCGCCGCGGACCAGGAGGGGCTCCCGTCGGGAGCGCGGTAGTAGAGGATTTTGCGGCTCGTCGGCGAAGCCGTTTCCGCCGATGCGCTCGATAACGAATCGCCGCGCGGGCGGGCGTAGTACCCGCCCGCCGCACCCGCGGCGAGGCCGACGGCAAGGAGCATCACGCCCGAGAGGCGGCGCATGGCGTCACTTCGTCGCCCGGAAGGTGACCTTGCCGACCACCGTTTCCGGCTCGCCTTGGACCTTTGCGGCGACGCTCAACAGCCACTTCCCGGCCATCGAAAGCTCGGTCTTGAACGAATAGACACCGGGCTCGCTGCTCGGAACCGGCGTGAGCGGCGGGGCCATTTCGGCCATGCCCTCGGGCGCCATGTCGATGCGGGTCCGCACGATCACGGCGTCGGCAACCGGCTTGCCGGTCGTTTTGTGCTTCAGGCGTACCGCGACCACCGCATCATCGCCCTTTTTGATGTCGACTTTGACGGGCTCAAACACGTAGTCGTCGGCCGCGGCGAAGGCGGCCACATTCAGGCTCGCGGCAACCGCGAAGGCGGCGCCGGCGCCCAGCAATTTGCGATTCATTGGCTCCTCACAGCTCGATCCTCGGCGGCGCGAGCTTTGCGCGCGCAGCCGAATGACTCTCGGCGCGAGCGGGGGCTCACGCCGGCGACATCTGCCGTTGCGGCGATGTCAGATGCGAGGAGGTCGGAAAGGCGGGTTGCCCGCTTGCGAGGGGAGCGGATCGGTTGGCGATGAAAATACCCGTGTCGAAAGCAGCAGTGGGAAATTGACGCTTGCAGGGGCCGTCCCCAGAAAGCCGGTGCACAACACGCAGCCGGCCATCGCCGCGCAATCATCGATCGTCTTGTGGGAGGTATCGGCCTTGTTCGGACAGCAGTCCATGGCGTCCATGGCCGACATGTCCTCGGCGGCCATGTGATCCATCGCGGACGCGTCCATGGTCTTGACCGCGAGACGAGCCTGACCGGCCGCCGGCGGGGAAGATAGCAGCTTCGCCCGGGCCGGCAAGTGACGAATGCGCGCGGTTCCCCCGCCATCGGTCCTCGACGGGTCAAATAACTCGATCGCGCGCCGCGTCGCGCGGGTTAAGCATCCTGAGAAAAATCGGCCGAAGGCGCCGGGATTTCAGTGGTCATGGCAGCATTCGTCTCCGCTCCAAGCCTCCCTCCCCTCACGCACCAGGAACCAGACGATGCCGAGCGATGCTACGGGATCGATCCACCACAGTCCCGTGGCGAATTGCGCGGCGAGAGCCGCCACCACGACGAAGGCGAGCCAGCCGCAGGTGATGCTCTCGACCGCATCGGTGCGTAGCGCACGGCTGCCGAGCGCGTCGGCCAGACGAAGCTTTCTTCTCGACAGGTAATACATGATCGGGATGGAGAGCAGCGATAACACCAGCCCGGGGAGCGAAAACTCGCCGCCCGTTCGCTGCCACAGCTTCCAGGCGGCGGCGAGAACCACGTAAGCCGCGAGCGCGAACAGCAAGGCCCCGCCGATGCGAGCGGCTCGCTGCTCGGCGGCTTCGGCAAATTTTTGGCCGTGCCGCAGTTCCACGTTCAGCCGCCAGACAAGCACGCCGGCAGAGGCAAGCTCGATCAGGCTGTCGAGACCGAACGCGACAAGCACGAGGCTCTGCGCCGCCAGCCCGGAGCCGATCGCGACAACGGCCTCGAGGCTCATCCAGGCGAGGGTAACGTACTCGAGCCGGAACGCCTCCCGGATCATATCCGAGCGGTCGGCGGGTGCTTTCTGATGGGTGGCAAGCCTCATTGCAGTTCTTCCTTCGGGACCTGCCTTGATAACACATGTCGCGTTCGCTCGACTGGCGGACAAACCCGCCGTAGCTCGCGCCGCGAGCGAAGGCGGGTCGCTCGCAATGACGCGCTGGCCCGCTCGACGCCCTCGACAGGGTCAAGTAATAATGTTGGTCCGCGCAAGAGACCAGGAAACAAGCTCGTCGTCGTCCTGAGCGCCGGGACCAGGTGCTATAACGCATGCTGGCGGCGTCGGCGTGCGTGAAACTGCAAACGGGTCGATGATCGGGGAAGCCGCTCAATGACGCGAGTCAAACAATCGACGCTGACGGCGCTCGCCGCCTGCCTGTTCACCGCGGGCCTCGTGCTGCTGTTCGTCGTGCTCTATCACGACGCCATGCGCGCGGGTGCGCTTATGTGGATTGCCGTCGTTCTGCTGATCGCGGCCGTCGCCTGCTGGATCGCGTCCGCACGGGCGGGATCCTAGTCAGCATCAGGCGCTGTCGGCGGTCGATGGTCTATCATCTATTTGGCGCAACACGGGATCGTCGGCGCAGGTTTCGGCGAACCGTTCCATGCGCTCGGCAAGTTCGATCCAGTGCTGCGCCATCGAGGTGAGGACCGCTTTCACGTCTGCCCGCATGGCGAGCTTCGCGGCCTGGAGGCACCCCGCCGCGTGTTCCCTATACTCTTCGGCGGCGGTCACTTACCGATGGCCTGCTATGTAATTTGACATACGTCCCGGAACGGCCGGCAGGTCGGATTTGTTCCCCCGACGAGCCGTCGTCTGCCGGAAACAGCCGGTGCGTCAGGCATCATCCGGGTGGCGCGCGGGATCGTGCTCGGCGTTGCGGTGAGCGGTGCCGTGATGGTGCCGGTCGGCAACGTGACGGGCGAGCGCCATGTATCCGCCCGCCACCTCCAACAGCCGGCGCCGCTCGGCGGGATCGTGCAGCCGCTCGGCCGCCCGCAGGCACCCCTTGGCCATCCGCTGGTATTTTTCACGCGCAGGCACGGTGACGCCTCGGGCTCTTGTGTCGGATTTAATACGCAACTACGCCACCGGGTTAATTGTTCCGCAGCCTTGCGGCATCTTTTCGGATTCGCGGAACGGGACCGGCAGGGGAGGACGCCAGTGGAAAATAGCCAACATTTGCAACTGCTTACACTCCAACGCCGCGGCTGCACGGCGCTTGGGGCGTGGCGACCGGCGTGACGACTTCACTGCTATTTTGAAAAACGTCTGGAACCCGACCCGCGGCCCCCGCATTGAGGGTCATACGCATCCATCTTGCAGGGCAGGCAAATGGACATCATCGCGGAATTCCAGAAGCACGCCGACGAATGCCGCCGCATGGCGCGCGCCAGCCGGGACTTCCAAACCAAGGTCGTGTGGAACCGAATGGCCGAACGCTGGCAGAGCTTACTCGCGACCGAACAGGCGCGCACGCGGCAGCGCTCCGAAGTCCGCGCGCACCGGCGTGTGCCGGCTTGGGCCGGCCACTCACACGCCGCCTGAAATCAGTAACCAGTCATCAGGGATCAGTGACCAGTCATCAGAGCGATGTATTCGCGTCCTGATCACTGATCACTGATTTCTGGTCGGCGGCCGTCTCCTCCGCGAGTTCCAACCAGTGTCGGGCCATCTCAAGTAGCAGGAGCTTGCGTTTTTCGTCGGTCGTGTCGGCGGCGAGTTGGACACACTGGGTGGCGTACGCGCGATAGCGGGACCGGCCGGCCACGGACTCCCCCAAAACCGCTACAACGCCGGGCGAGCGGAAATGTTCCGTTCGTCGGGCGGCAGGCCGTCGCGCGGGCGATGGCGAAGGTTCAGCCTTCAGGCTTTTCGCGCGCGGGCGCGCTTTGCTGCTCGGCTTCCTGGGCGAGACCGCGCCACGCCTGTGCCATTTCGAGCAGGATCGCTCGGTGCGTGGGCGCGGCGGTCTTGGCCTGCGCCAAGCATTCTTCGGCGAACTTGAGGTAGGTCGTGGCGTCCCGCATGGCCGCCCTCCCGCCGATCGAGCGACCTCGTGCGGTAACATAACGCCGGAGCCGTGGGCAGGTTCCGGCAAAAGCGGGGATTGCCAAAAATTGTAATGAAATCTTTGGCAGCTTTTACACATGCTCGCCTTAACTTGGGGCATCTTTGATAGGCCCCTCGGATCAAAGATTTGGTTCTCACACGGCGCGGCAGCGCGCGAACCAGGTGTCGACCAATGTCCAGCAACGATCACAAACTGATCCATCTCGCGCAGGCGCTGGCGGCGATGCCCGAGCCTGCCCGGCTCGTCGTCGTGCGGGGAATATTGCCGAGCGGCTATGTGGTCGTGCCCCGGCAGCCCGGCGTCGCGATCCAGGAAGCGTTTCACGCAACGGCGCGGCGCATGCACGAAGGGCTCAAGGCGAAATTCGCCTTCGAGGCGAGCGCGCTCATCCCGTGCTGGCACGCCATGATGGAACGGGCCGAGCGGGAAGTCGCGCGCGCGAGCACGATGGCGCCGTGAGGGCGCAGGCCTCGCTTAGTGCTCGCGCCTACAGCTCCTTGCCGAGGGCGCGGTCGACCGAGTAGGGCCCGCCGCCGCGGATCGCGATCACGAACAGCACGATCCCGATCAGGAGCACGTATTCGAAGCCGCCCTGGCTCGCCGAGAATCCCTTCGCCAGGTGGACGACGAGGAACGCGACCGCCATTTCGATCGCCAGCGCGGCGGCAAAGAACCGGGTGAACAGGCCGATGATGAGACAGGCCGCGCCCACGGTCTCGAGAAACATCGCCGCATAGGCGAAGGCGCTCGCCGGCTCGAGGCCGTTCTTCGCCATGGAGCCTGTCACCGCGCCCACCCCCGCGCCGAGCTTGACCCAGCCGTGCATGAACAGGATGTAGCCGATGACGACGCGCAGCAGCGCGTAGGCGATCTCGAAACACGGGGAATAGAATCTCTCGAGCGACGGCCAAACCAGTTTGGTCGCGCCGCCTGCCGTTCCGTTCGTCACGTGAGCCTCCTGCGCGTTTGGACAAGACAACTTGCGGCACCGTTCAGCTTACCATGCCGTGCGATTCGCCCCAATGCGCGGCGCGATCGCGTTCGTTCAAAATAAGCGGAGCGCAGCCTAGGCCGTGGTGGGGGATCGCCCGTCGCCCCGCCACAAGGGATAGCGGCTTTACGGCGCTGCCCGCGCGGGTTCAAATCGCGCATGCCCCGTCCGCACGCGATCGAACCCATGACGCTCGGCAACATGCGGGCGAACGGCGTGCGTTCGCTCCTCGTCTATTGCACGGCGTGCCCGCGCACGGTGATTTTCAACGTCGACGCCTATCCGGAAAGGCTGCCGGTGCCGGCGTTCGGGCCGCGCATGGTGTGCACCGGCTGCGGCATGATCGGCGCCGACGCCCGGCCGAATTGGAACGAGAACCGCGCGCCCGGCGCGTGGCAGGGACGCAGGGCTTCGCGTCATTCTCACTCTGACTCGTCATGCCCCGCGAAAGCGGGGCGTCCAGTAAACACGAACGTCACAGTTCCACCTGAGAGGTCAGTGTTTACTGGATCGCCCGCTTTCGCCGGCGATGACGGCCGATAGATCATTACTTGGGTCCGCTGTTATTATTTGTTGAGTGTTGCGGAGATTCGCGGCGCAGGCTGCGATGATCAGAGCTTGTTGTTGAAGGCGTCCTGGATGAAATCGTCGAGCATCCGGTAGGTCTGGTGCGCGGCGGGGGCGTTGAACTCGGCGATGCCCTTCATCATGGTCTCCTCTTCGGCGAAGGAGTGCAGCCGGCCGCCGAAGTCGAGCATCTGCCAGTTGGCGCCGGCGCCGTCGAGCTCGGCCTCGAGGGCGTCGCGGTCGGCCTTCGGCGCCACCGGATCCTGCGAACCGTGGATCACGAATACCGCGGCTTTGATGTCGCCCTTCTTCGCCGGCATGGTGGTCTGCAGGTCGCCGTGCAGGCAGACCACGGCGTCGACGTCGGCGCCGCTGCGCGCCAGCTCCAGCACGTTGCCTCCGCCGAAACAGAACCCGACCGCCGCCTTCTTGCTGCTGTCGCCGATGCCGCGCTTGTCGGCCTCGCGCATCATGGTGGCGAGGGCGGCGTTGACGCGCTTGCGCCCTTCCACGCGATCGCCGCGCACCGCCATCATCCATTCCTGCGAGGTGGGCGGGCCTTCACAGGTCTTGCCCTCGCCGTACATGCAGCCAACGAAGGCGACGTATTTGTCGCCGGCCATCCTGCGCGCCCGGTTGATGGCGTTCTCGGTGACGCCGAGCCAGTTCGGCATCACCAGCAGCAGCGGACGTTTGCCCCCGATGTTCTCATTCCACACCAGCGCACCTTTGCCCTTGACGCTGCCGGCCTGATAATCGATCCGCTCGACCGCCACCTTGGCCTCCCTCGCTTGCGCGGGCAGGTTCCGAATTGGCGGGATCGGAGTCAATCGTCCGGCGCGCCGTTCGACCGCCTGGCCGTGGGGCCACTGCGTCCGGCGCCTGTCGCTTGAGGAAATTCAGGGTCAATTGGGGAGAGAGCCATGAGCGTCTTCGTCATCGGAGGCACCGGCTTCATCGGGTATCGCCTGGTCCGCCTGCTGGTCGCGCGCGGGCATTCCGTCACCAGCATGGACATCAATCCCGGCGCGCACTCCTTCGCCGATCTCGGCCCCAAGGTGTCCTCCGTGCGGGGAGATGCCGCGCAGTTCGAAGACGTGATGGCCGCCATGGCTGCCGCCAAACCGGAACGCGTCGTCAATCTCGCCTACCTGATCGGCAGCCGGCATCCGCCACATGTCGCGACGGTCTATGCGGGCTCGTTCGCCGTGAACGGCAAGCAGGCGAACTACGGCGAGCGTGCCGTGACGGAGGACGATCCGGTGCACGTCGAATACCAGTACGCCCGGCACAAGATCATGAACGAGTGGCAGGCGTTGGATTACCGGGAAAAGTTCGGCATGTGCATCACCGGCATCCGCGCCGCCTATGTCACCGGGCCCGATAAGGTGCGCGGATCGGTCGATCACGTGAAGATCATCGCCGAGCCCGCGCGCGGCCACGCCGTCACCTTGCCGTTCAAGGACGCAATGTCTTGCGTCCTCCATGTGGATGACATGGCCGAGGTGTTCGCGCGCGTGGTGCTGGCCGATAAACCGGCCCATGCCGTCTATAATTCCGGCGGCACCGCGATGAGCCTGGGGGAGATCGCCGCGATCGTCCGTTCCTACCTGCCCGACGCCAGGATCAATTTTGACAACGAGACCGGCGCCAAGGCGGGCAACTCCACGTACCTCCTCGACAACGGCCGCCTGGTCACCGAGTTTGCCATCCGGTATCCCCCGTTCCGGGAACGCGTATTGCAGATCATCAACGACGTGCGCCGCGACAACGGCTTGTCATCCGTCGGATAGCGGCTCTCCCGATTTCGGCACGCGCCTATCAGGTTCCGTCGAGCCGATCCGCCATCGCCTCGGCGGTCTTCGCGCCGGGCACGACCGGCACGACCTCGAACTCCATCAGATCGGACCAGCCGGCGATCCAGCGCTGCAACAAGGTCACGTCGTCCGTTTCCATCAGCTGAAAACAGCGGCCGAGGTCGGCCGAAACCCAGCTGCTCACGAACGTGAGCCCCTCGGGCATCATGCGGCCGCGCTCGCGCAGCCGACGATAGATCGCGCGGGCGTCCTGATTGCGGAAGCGCTCGATCACCATGAACTGCATGACGCCTCCGTCAGATCTCTCGCGCCGTGGCGGCGGGATCTGTCACAGGCCGGCCAGGGCGCGGAGGTAGTAGGAAAGATCGACGTATCTCGCGGGATCGGGAGGCGTACCGCCCCATTGCCCCTCGATCTCGGCGCGCAACTTGAGAACGGTCCTGAACCCCGCCTCGTCGAACGCCGCATCCTTGGCAAAGCCACGGACCGGATCGGAAATGATGTCGTAGGTCTGTGCCGCAACATCCGGGGGAAGTTTCAGTCGTTGGCCCATCAGAGCAACGACGCCGTCCTTGTTCGTGGGATTCGTTATCCACCGCAGCGCTTCCAGGTAGCCTTGCAAATACCGAGTCAGGACATCGGCATTCGCGCGCGCCCAGGAGCGCAGCAGGTAAGCCCCGTCGGCGAGATAAGGCCCGACCGCCTCCGTCGCCGCGCCGAGATCCTTGAGTCCCGCGCGCTCCGCCTGAATTGAATAGGGCACGTTAAGCATCGTGCCGGCATAAGACCTGTCCTTGGTGAGCGCTTGCAGCCGCAGGAACGCCGCCCCGACCGGCTTCACCACGTAATCGCTGCGCTCAAGCCCCTTGAGCTGCAGCATCTTGTAAAGCAGCAGCGCATAGGCGGTATTGGGCGCGTCGACGGCAAGTGTCCTGCCGCGCAAATCGTCGAAGGACTTCACATCCGGCTGCACCAGGAGATGGTTGAAGCCGTCATTGCCCCCGATCACGATCGCAACGTCGACGTGGGCTGCTTCCGCCAATGCCACGGCATTGTCCACGCCGCCGTGAGCGATGTGATAGCGCCCGTCGGCGAGACCTTCGCGCAGCTGCTGAGAAGACGGCGTGCCTGTCACCTCGACCATAAGACCCCGCTTGGCGAAGAAGCTTTTGTCCTGGGCGATGGCCAAGGGAAGACTCTGCAAGCCCGGAAAGATGACGACCTTGAGCTCGGCATCAGCCGCCGAAGCGCTCGGCGACAAGGTCAACAGCACCGCAAGCGCGGCCAGCGTTGCCGCGAACACCCGCAGTTTCATGACGCTCCTCCCCGGCTTTTCGACCACTTCGGCAACATATCCTCCCGAACCGGTGCCGACAAAGGACGGGGCGACCGGGGCGGCCGAAAGACTTGGATCGCTGCGGCGCCATGGATTAAGCTCGCTGCGGCGCCCCGACTAAACCGGCGCCAGCGTGGAGGACCCATGAAGAGACTGCTGCTCGTTATTGTGGCCGCCGCGGCGGCTTTCGCCGGCCCGGCGTTGCGCGCCGACGACTTTCCTTCGCGGCCGATCAGCTTCGTCGCCGTGTTCGGTGCCGGCAGCGCCAGCGACACGGTCTGCCGCATCATCGGCGATGCGCTCGGCAACGAACTCAAGCAGTCCGTCGTGGTTGAACCGCGTCCGGGCGCGGACGGGGCGATTGCCGCGACTTACGTGTCGCGCGCCAAGCCCGACGGCTACACGCTGCTGCTGGCGACCAATTCGCCGCTGTCCGCCGCCCCCTTCCTGATAAAGACGAGCTACGATCCGATCAAGGACTTCACGCCGGTCACGCGGGTGGGAAGCTTCACGCTGATGATCGTGGTCAACCCCAGCGTGCCCATCCATTCGCTCGCTGAACTGGTCAGCTACGCCAAGGCCAATCCCGGCAAGCTGTCGTTCGCCAGCGGCAATACCGCCGGCATCGTGGCGCTTGCCACGATCAATCATTGGGCCGGCACCGACATCGTGCACGTGCCCTACAAGACCACGCCGCCGGCGCTCCAGGACGTGATGGCCGGCCGCGTGTCGATGATGCTCGCCGACTTCACGACCGCCAGTCCGCACGTCAAATCCGGCGCGCTCCGCGCGATCGCCGTGTCGCGCATCAAGCGCAGCTCGCTGTTTCCCGACCTGCCGACCATCGACGAGTCGGGATTGACCGGCTTCAACCTCGACACATGGGCCGGCTTCGTTGCGCCGGCCGGCACGCCGCCGGCGGTGGTGACGCAGCTCAACGGCGCGTTGCGCAAGGTTATCGACAAGCCCGACGTTCAGGCAAAATTCCGCAACGTCGGCTTTGAAGGATTCTCCAGCACGCCGGAGGAATTGGGCGATTTCATCAAGGTTCAGCTGGGACTATGGGGAAAGATGATCAAGGACGCGGGCATCGGGGCGGAGTGAACCTTGTAGGACGCAACAAATAAAAACGTCATCCTGAGTAAAATTAAAACGTCATCCTGAGAAGGCCGCTCGCCTCAGCGAGCGGCCGTCTCGAAGGCGGTTCATTTGTTTGTAGGGCGCAATAGCGAAGCGTATTGCGCCGTGCAGGTCATCAGCGCATTACGCGGCCCATCGGCCGCTAATGCGCCCTACAATCCGAGCGTCCGTTCGGCCCAGCGCAGCACCACGTCGCTGGCGAGGAAATCGAGCGCGGGCTGTTCCAGCGCCACCGCGCCGCCGCGCGCGACGATCACGGTCGCGACCACCGCGTCGCAATGCTCGTTGAGCGCCATCTCGAGGGCCGACTCCGCGGGCGGGGATGTCCTGGTCACCGCGTAGGGCCGGCTGCGCCCCTTCATCCACGCGACCGTGACGGCGCGCCCGGGCGCGAGCGGCGAAACGTTTCCGCCGATGAGCGCGATGTCGCCGACGCGGGAAAGCTCGTCATCGTCGGAGACGCCGGTGGTGCAGTTGCAGAAGCCGATCTTGGCGCGCAGGTAAAGATTGACGTCGGTGCCGCAGTCGGCCGCCTTGCATTGGAACGCCTTGCCCTTGCCCCACTGATCCATCAGGAAGGGCCATTCCACTTCGCTCCACACCGGGCGGCCGGGCGGCGTCACCGCCGCCGCGCGCTCGGCGCGGCCGGCGATGAACCAAACCAGCGGAACGCATAGTCCGCCGAGCACGAACGCCGCGCCGACCGCGAGGACGGTCTTTCTCATCGTAACTCTCACCTGTCATGCCCGGCCTTGTGCCGGGCATCCACGCCCCCGGGCTTTACGTTGATTGGGCCGTGGAGTTGACGGCCCGGGGGCACGTCTTGGACACGCAAACATAACCAAGACGTGGATGGCCGGGACAAGCCCGGCCATGACGGCCTAATTACTCGCGACGAACGCCCGCGCGGCCGCGAGCGCCGGCCGATCGGAATTGCTGTCGGCGGCGAGCGCGATCAGCTTCTCATAATCGGCCTTGGCGGTCGCCTTGTCGCCCGCCGCCGCCGCGGCCTTGGCGGCGCCGACGAACCCGTTGAAGCGATTCCGCTCCTTCGCCATCGTGGCCTGGAACGCCGCCAACGCCTCCTTGGCATTGCCGCGCTCGAGCAGCATGTCGCCGTAGAGTTCGCGCGCGGGCGCGAGCGGGCCCGGCGTCACCGGCGATTTCTCGGTCTTGTCCTCGGCCTCGGCGGCGGCCTTCATGGCCGCGAGCGCCTCGTCGTGCTTGCCCTCCGCATTGAGCACCCAAGCGGTCGCGACTTGGCGCTGGATCTCGACCTGATCGGCCCAATAGGCATCCTTCGCCTCGCGCAGCTTGTCGCGCAGCTCGACGAGCTTGGCGATGTCGGCCTTCGCGGCCTCCGGGTTGCCGGAACGCGCGGCGCCGAGCGCGCGGGCGAAATGGGTGACCGCCGGGACCGCCGGGAATTTGCTCGGCCGCACTTCGAGGGCGGCAGCGGCCTTCCAATCGCCGCGCTCGATGGCATAGCGGGCTGGCGCGGCGGCGAGCGCGAACGAGCCGCCATAGACGTCGGGGCTGGTGTTCGCCGTTTGCATCATCTCGTCGATGACGCCGCGCGCCTCGCGGTCGCGGCCGAGCTGCAGATAGGCGTAGACCATGTAGTCCATGCCGTGCAGCTGATCGACGGCCTCCTTGTCCGCCTTGGCGGCCTTGATCGAGGCGAGGTTGGAGGCGATCGACTCCTTCCAATAGCCGACGCGCGTGAAGATGTGCGAGGGCATGTGCTGGGCGTGCGGCGCGCCCGGCGCGATCGCCGCATAGCGCTGTGCCGCGTCGAGCCCCTTATCGGCGATCGCCGGATAGTCGTAGAGGTGGATCAGATAATGCGCAACGCCGGGATGGTGCGGCT
>WNGJ01004934.1_pt1 | contig 13986 bp, 16 predicted proteins | sample 5400611 | NCBI WGS metagenome assembly WNGJ01 (sample SAMN13153375, study PRJNA577476) | soil metagenome | isolation source: 40 cm soil or saprolite under Garry oak tree replicate 1 | place: USA:California | collected 2016-06-15 | reverse complement strand
GCGCACCTACTCCCTGGGCATGAAGCAGCGACTGGGGATCGCCGCCGCGTTGTTGAAGGATCCCTCGGTGCTGCTTCTTGATGAACCGGCTAACGGATTGGACCCCGCGGGGATCGTCGAGGTCCGCGAGCTGATCCGCTCGCTCGGCGCCGAAGGGCGAACCGTCTTCGTGTCGAGCCACATCCTGTCCGAGGTGCAACAGACGGCCGATCAGGTCGCGATCATCGCGCGCGGCCGGCTCGTGAAGGCTGGGCCCGTGAACGAGGTGCTCGCCGCCGGCCGCGCGCGAGGACTCGTCGTCAAACTCTCGGATCTCCCCGCCGGCGCGCTCGCCCTCGCGGATGCGCAGATCCCCGCCGTCGTCTCGGGAGACACACTCAGCGTTGACCTCCCGCCCGACCAGGCCGAGCGGGTCACGCGCGTGCTCGCAGCGAAGGACCTGTACGTGTCGGAGCTCCGGCCCAAGGAGGTCGATCTGGAGACGGTTTTCCTGGAGCTGACGAAGGACGAAGGGCTCGGACCGTGATCGACCTGTTCCGTTCGGAGCTGTTGCGAGCACGATCGCGCCGGATCCTTCCGATGATGCTGGTGGGCGGCGTCCTGCTGATCGTGGTGGCGATGGTGATCGCGGGGGCCAACTCCCATAAGCCGACGCCGGCACAGATCGCGTCCGCACAAGCTGCCTTCCAGAAGCAGTTCGCGAGTTGCATGCAGGGTCAGTTCCTCGGCCCAGGGGCGCAGCTTCCCCCGGGCTACACCTCGCTCGCCCAGTTCTGCGCCGACCAGGCGGCGCCGAACGTCGAAACGGGCCTGCAGTTCCGCGATGCCGCGCTTCTGCTCGAGCACACCTCGACGTTCGTCGTCCTGCTCGGGGTCGCCCTTGCGGCCTCGCTCGGAGGCGCGGATTGGTCGGCCGGCACGATGACCACGCTGCTCACGTGGGAACCGCGGCGGATCCGCGTACTGCTGATCCGCGCGGTCGTCGTCGCGCTCGTGGTCGCGTTCGTCACGCTCTTCCTCCAAGGCGTGCTGCTGGGAGCGTTCAGGGTGGCGGTGGCCCTCCGAGGGACGAGTGTCGGCGCTCCACCGGGACTGTTGGGCACCGCCGCGCAAACCGGTCTTCGGGTCGCGGTCGTGGCCGTGGGGTTCGGCCTCGTCGCTCTCGCGGTCGCGACGGTCGGGCGCTCGACGGTGGCGGCGCTCGGGGTCCTCTTCGGGTACCTCGTGCTCTTCGAGGGTGTGATCGCGGGGTTGCGCCCGAGCATCCAGGACCGGCTCCTCGTCCGGGCCGGCGGGGTGATCGTGTCTCAGCAGCCGATCTACGACCAGAGCCGCGAATCGTTCTCTTCGAGCGGGTCCTTCACCCTGCCGCCGGTGTTACTCGGCCTCACCGAGGCGTGGATCGTCGCGGCTGTCTACGTGGTGGTGCTGATGGTCCTGGCGCTCCTCGTGTTCCGTGCGCGCGACGTGAACTGACCGCCGTATACTTCGGTCCCTCACGAAACCACCTCTGACGTGCGGTTCCGCGCCGTCGAGAACATCCGGAGGCCGAGCGGATGACGCTTTCCGCCCATACGCTGACGCTGGTCGCCCTGATCGCGATCGGGTTGTCGCTGCTGGCGATCGGCTTCGTCGTGTTCGCCGGCGGGCCGGGGGGCCGGGAGCCCGCCAGCGTGCTGACCGGCGACGATGCAGTCGGCGCGCTCCTCGGCAAGATCGAGCGGCTCGAGCAAGCGGTCCGGGCGCTGAACGGCACCGACCGGCGCCAGCAGTTCCAGATCGAGGGCAGCGTTCGACGGGTGGCGCTCCTGCGCTACGACGCGTTCGAAGATGTCGGTGGCCGGCTCTCCTTCTCGTGCGCGATGCTCGACGAGCACGGGACCGGCGTGGTCCTGACCTCCATCAACGGACGACAGGAGACACGCGTGTACGCCAAGCCCGTCGCCGCAGGGACCAGCACGTACAACCTGTCGGCCGAAGAGGAAGAGGCGATCAGGCAGGCGATGACGGAAGATCACGAGGCGGCCGAGGCTCGATGATCTGGCGACGCGACGATGCGGAGCCCGAACAGGCGGTACCACCGCGTGTGCCGGCTCCCCCGGAACGAAAGGACAGGGACATGGCCGAGAACGGCGAGGTCACGATCGTCGGAACGGGCGCGCGTCTGGAAGGCAACGTGGTGTCCGCAGGCAACCTGCGGATCGACGGCCAGGTGAAGGGTCAGATCAACGCGGACGGCGACGTCGTGCTTTCACCGCAGTCACAGGTCGAGGCCGACATCCGCTCGCAGAACGTCAGCGTGGCCGGCCGGTTCAAGGGGAACATCCTCGTCAAGGGCAAGGCGCACCTCGCGCGCGGCGGACGGATCGACGGGAACATCACGTCGAAGACCCTCGTCGTCGAGGAGGGCGGCATCTTCCACGGCCAGAGCAACATGGACGCCGGAGCAGGGTCGGGCTCGCCGTCGACGCAGGCCGCGCAGCAGTCCGCCGGCTCGGCACCGAAGGAGGGGGAGGAGAAGAAGCCCAACCAAGTGAAGGTGTGACCGCATGCTCGACATCAAGTTGATCCGGGAAGACCCGGAGCCGTTCCGCACGGCGCTCGCCCGGAGGGGTTTGGCGGAGCGCGTCGATGAGCTGTTGGCGGCGGACGAACGACGCCGCGAGCTGACCCGGCGCGTCGAGGAGCTCCGAGCGGAGCAGAAGCGTTCGTCGAAGGCGATCGGCCGGGCCTCCGGCGATGAGAAGCAAACGCTGATCGCCGAGGTCGCCAAGGTGAGCGCCGAGCTGAAGGAGTTCGAGCCGGAGCTCGCCGGAGCCGAAACCGCGCTCACCCTGCTCCTGGCGTCCACGCCCAACCTGCCGCACCCGAGCGCTCCCGACGGGTTCACCGACGAGGACGCGGTCGAGATCCGCCGGCACGGCGAGCCGCCGAAGTTGGATTTCGAGCCGAAGGATCACGCCGAGCTCGGCGTAGCCCTTGGGGTGCTCGACGTGGAGCGAGGTGCACGAACGAGCGGGTCTCGCTTCGTCTACCTGCTCGGTGACATCGTGTTCGTCCAGTTCGCGCTGATGCGCAACGCGATGGACGTCCTCGTGGAGAAGGGATTCACGCCGTCGATCCCGCCGGTCCTCGTGCGCGAAGAGACGATGTTCGCGTCGGCGTTCCTCCCGACCGACGAGGTCAACATCTACCGGACGGATGCGGACCAGCTCTATCTGGTCGGGACGTCGGAAGTCTCGCTGGCGGCCCTGCATATGGAGGAGATCCTGGACGAAGGCGCCCTTCCTCTGCGGTACGCGGGCTATTCGACCTGCTTCCGCCGAGAGGCCGGTTCGTACGGGAAGGACCTCGGCGGCATGTTCCGCGTCCACCAGTTCGACAAGGTCGAGATGTTCTCCTTCGCGACCCCGGAGTCGAGCTGGGACGAGCACGAGTTCCTCGTTTCGATCGAGGAAGAGATCATCGGCGGTCTGGGCATCCCGTACCGCATCGTGAACATCGCGGCGGGAGATCTCGGTGGTGCTGCGGCCAAGAAGTACGACCTCGAAGCGTGGCTCCCCGGCCAGGGGCGCTACCGCGAGCTCACGTCGTGCTCGAACTACACCGATTACGGTGCGCGCCGAGCGCAGACGCGGATGCGTCGTCAGGACGGTTCGCTGGAGACCCTGCACACGCTGAATGGAACGGCCACCGCGATCGGTCGGACCCTGATCGCGATCATGGAGAACAACCAGCACCCCGACGGATCCGTGGTCATCCCCGAACGGCTTTGGCAGTACCTGCCGGAGCGGGCGAAGGTGTTGACGCCGCGCTCTTAGAGCGAACCGGTCGCTACGTTCTCCCGAGTGCTTCGCGCGCCAAGGCAGCGATGTCGGTGAGCTCCCTGACGACACCCCAGCTGCTTGTCTCGATCGAGAACGCTGACCGGCGTGAGGACCTGGACACGAACGTAGTCGCTGTCGCCGTCGACGTTGGGAAGGGAGTCGGCCGGGAGGTCGTGGATGAACGCGGCGGTGTTATTCGAGAACAGCGAGATCGGCGGAACCTGTTCCCACCGCATCACGGCAGCGGCGAGATCCTTGGCCAGCGAATGCTTGTCGCTGAACGTTCCGGTGGCGGCGTAGACGTCGATCATCGGCATGGGATGTTCCCCTCATCTGTCGGGATGGTCGTGGATCGAGGAGGGCCTCAGCCGAACGCCGGCCGACTTGGCAAGCTGAGTCGTCTCACCTACCTTCGCGTTTCGCGTCAGGAGGAGCGGTGACCTGATGGTCGCGATCCGGGGTGAGCGGGTCGTGCTTCGACCTTTTCGGCCGGAGGAGCTCGACGAGTGGCATCGCGCCAGGATGGCCAGCGCCGACGATCGCACCCAATTCCCCGTTGGCCCGCCCGACCCGGACAGGCTCCGTGAGCGTGTCGAGCGGTCGGGTGAGCTGCGTGACGGGTCACTGGACCTGGCCATCGAGGTCGACGGCCGGCTCATCGGAGAGATCGGGACCTACGCCGAGCCCGGCCGGATGATGTTGCCCGGCTTGTTCTTCCTGTCGATCGCCCTGTTCCGTCCGGAAGACCGGGGCCATGGCCTGGGTAGCGACGCCGTCCGCGCGCTGTGCGACTGGTTGTTCCGATCGGCCGGTGCGGAACGGATCGAGAGCTCGACCGCGGTATCGAACGCAGGCATGCGCGGGGTCTTCGAGAAGCTCGGTTTCGCGTTCAAGGGCGAGGAGAGGCGCTGGGAGGTCGATTGGGCCCACTATTCGATGTCTCGTGACCAGTGGAGGGCGGATCCTTCCTGAGCCTGACGGGCCATCCAGTGGCGGCGGCTAGACCGATCGGTACTCCGACCCCCTTGCTTCGGGCGGTAGGCGAAAGACAACGGGACACCGAGCATTCACGGGTCATTCGGCGTCGGATCTGTGGCGAGTACAGATAGCGAGGTGGAAAACGTCGGACAGCGGAAGAGTTGGAGACCGGCGATAAGGCCCGAAGAGCCGGTCTTGCGTTTGAGGGGCCTCCGTGCCGGTCTCTGAGGCTCAATATCCGGAAGAGCGCGATCGGTAGATTGGCCGGTAAACGCTGGCCCGGTCTCGACGTTCTGTACATGCGTGGCCGATTCGTCCAGTGTCCCGAGCGTGTCGGAAGGCAATGACTACGCGCGTCTGTACCAGGAATCGGCGCCGGCATTATGGCGTGCGCTCTACGGGTTCTCGGGCGGACGACGGCAGGTCGCCGAGGACGCGCTCGCCGAAGCATTCGCTCGCGCCATGGAACGCGGCGCCAGCGTACGTGATCCGCTTCCGTACATCTACCGGACTGCGTTCCGCCTTGCGTCGGCCGAGCTCCAGCTCGACAAGCGCCGAATGGCACTTCAGACCGGGCGCATCGCGATCGAAACTCCCGACCTCGTCGATCTGATCCGGGCGCTGGATGTGCTTTCCGCGAAGCAGCGAGCGGTTGTGATCCTGCACGACGAAGAGGGGTACACAGCCCGGGATGTCGCGCGACTGATCGGCATTGCGCCTGCGACGGTCCGCGTACACCTGCACCGGGGCCGCAAGCGGTTGCGCACGCTGCTAGGAACCGAGGAGGTCGAAGACCATGAGTGAGCGCTGGCAGCGGGAACTGACGAAGCTTCGTCAAGCCCCCGAGCTCCCTGAGGACCTCTGGGGTCGGGTGCGGACGGGCCCGAGGTTGCAAGAGGGGCGCATCCCGAGACGGACGCGCGCGGTCACCATCGCGGTCGCCCTAGCCGTGGCGCTCCCGGTACTCGCCCTGGCGTGGATCGCGATGCAGCCGTTCCGCGAAGACGGTGCGCGAGAGGGGCTCGGAGTCGTGGATGTTCCACCGCTGGGCCAAGTCGCGTCGGCGAACCTCGCGGATGGCCGCCCGGTCTTCGTCGTGCATCAAAACGACGGAGCCGTCGAGGTGATCGACGGGTACTCCACCCATGTTCCTTGGGGCCTCGCCAAGTTGGTCGCGTGGTGCTCGACCAGCCGGACCTTCGACGATGTCTTCCACGGCGCCAAGTGGAGCGAAAGCGGAACGTATCTGCTCGGTCCGGCGCCGACCGGTCTGGCGACCTACAAGACCATGACCCAGCCGGACGGACGCGTGCTGGTGAGCTCGCTGATCCCGCCCGCACCTCGCCCCTCTCCCGGTGATCAGGTCCAGGCGCATGGCCCCTTTTGCGAGACATCGGCCAACCTCGACTACCCGACGCTGCCGACGGAGGTGTCGGACTCGCCCGCGGAGGTGGTGGCGAGCGCGGCCGGTGGGTGGATCGCGGTGCGCGGGTCCTTGATCCGAGGAAGCGCGACCGGCGCGGAATTGTGCTCGCTTCGCGCCCCAGGGAACACCGAGTGCGCTGAAGGGGCTCCTGTCGAAGGGATCGACGTCCGCGGGTTGTTCGACCGAGATCCCGGGACCGTGATTTCCGGCACGTTCATCGCGCGAGTACAGGGTGGATCGCTCGTCGACCTCACGAGGGTCCCGGAGCCCTGAGATCGGGGGCGGGCAGGTCCCATACCGACCCAGCGCCCGACCAGGCCACCTGAGCGCCGCCAGCCGATCCCCGACGAGCCGAAGCCCCGTCATGTCCGGGTTACCGCACGATCGGGCGCGCCGCCACAGATGCCCGTCCTGCATTTGAGGGGGTAGGAAGGGCGGGAGGCCAAACGTGGGTACGGGCGAGGTCGGAGACCGCTCTTAGCCCTGCCGTTCCGCCTGGTCTTCGACCGGCGCACGGATCGGCTCCTCCGGCGCGTGCCGCGAGGTCACGTCGATCGTGACCCCGTGCCAGGTCTCCGGTTCCCATCCATGCGGCGTCACCCGGCGGCCCACGCTGTGGATCCACCGGACCGAACCGTCGCGATGGATCAGGCGGTATTCGTCGTCCCACACGCCCGTACGATCGGATGCCTCGTTCGCTCGTGCGACGCGCTCGCGATCGTCCGGATGGACGAGTCGCGGGAAGTGGTGCGGCTCCGCCACGAGCTCCTCGGACGTGTAGCCCACGAGCTCGTATGACCGCGCACCCATGAAGACGTACCGGGTCCATCCGGGATCGGCGTCGAGGGTGTGGGTCCAGGGGACGGCGGGCATCCCGTCGACCAGATCGCGCAGGATCGCATGCTCGGCGGCGAGCGCATCCTCGGCCACCCGGCGGGTCGTCACATCGAGCATCACGCCTTGGAATCGGATCGGCCGGCCGATCTCGTCGCGATCCACGCAGCGACCTCGATCGTTCAGCCAGACGATCCGTCCGTCGGCGGCGATCATCCGGTAGTCGACGTCCCACGGCTCCCCGCGTTCGGCGTTGGCCCGCGTCTGCGCCACGACCTGGTCGCGATCATCCGGATGCATCAGCTCGAACCATCGTGCGGGCTCGATCCACGCTTCGTGCGGCAGTCCGAGGATCTCCGACATCAGCGGTCCCATGTAACGGTATTCGATCCGCAGCTGCTCCCCGTGGTCGACCTCGAAGGTGTACGGGACCATCGGGCCGAGCTCGGCGAGCTCGCGGAACCGCTGCTCCGCCTCGGCCGCTTTGCGCTCCGCATCCAGGCGCGCCGTCAGGTCGATCAGGACCCCTTGGAACAGGAACGGCGCGCCCGCGACGTTACGAGCGAGCATCGTGGCGCGGTCGAGCACCTGCACGATCCCGCCGTTCTTGTCGAAGTAGCGGTATTGCATCTCGAACGGTTCGCCGGTGCTGCAGCTGTGTTCCCACGCGCCCGCGACCCGATCGCGGTCGTGCGGGTGCAGTCGGCTCATCCGGATCCGGTCGTCCTGCCATTCGATCGCGGTGAAGCCGAGGAGCTCCTCGATCTGCGGGCTCGCGTACGAGTGGTCGCGGCCGTCGTCGGACGCGGCAACCTGCCGCCGATAGACGACCGCGGGCAGATCCTCGACGAGGTTCCGGAAGCGCTCTTCGGCGGACCGCAGCTCCCGTTCGACCCGGCGTCGCTCGTCGATCTCGAGCGTCATGAGCTCGTTCGCGTCTTCCAGCTGCGCGGTCCGGGCCAGCACGCGGAACTCGAGGTCGTCGTTCGAGGTCCGCAGTCCCTCCTCCGCTTCCTTCTGTGCCGTTATGTCCACCATCACGCCCTGCCAGTTGAGCGGGCGGCCGTCCTGATCACGCAGCAGGACTGCCTGGTCACGGACCCAAACCACGCGTCCGTCGGCGGCGATCACCCGGTACTCCCGCGACCAGGGACCACCCGTCGCGCTGTGAAGATCATGGGCGGCGAGCTCGATCTCGCGGTCATCCGGGTGCAGCAGCTCCGTCCAGATGTCCTGTTGGTCGAGCCACTCTTCCCGGGTGTAGCCGAACAGCGCCTCGATATGCGGGCTCGCGTACAACGTGCGGCGTTGATCGTCGAGGCCCATCTGGTAGACGACCGCAGGGATGCCCTCGACGAGCGCGCGGTACCGGGCCTCGCTGGTCGCCAGCTCGCGCTCGGCCTGGACGCGGTCCGTGATGTTGATGAGCACACCACGCCAATGGAGTCGGTTGCCGTCCGCGTCGCGGATCAGGACCGAATGATCGTGCACCCACACCTCGGTCCCGTCGGGGCGGACGTGCCGGAATTCCCGGTCGAAGGGGCCTCCCTGCCTGAAGGCGACCTTCCACGCCTCGAGCATGCCGGCCAGGTCGTCCGGATGGATCAGCTGGACCCAGGCCGGGCCGGCGTCCTGGAAGAACGCCGGCGGGTATCCGAGGATCGCTTCGACGTTCGGGCTGATGTACAGGGTGTTGGGGAGCGTCTCGTCGGAGTCGATGTAGATCACGGCCGGGAGGTGCTCCACGATCGACCGCATATCGGTTTCGGGGTCGGACCCGTGCGGGATCCAAGAGACGTCGCTGGTCACCGCTGCAGCGTAGCGGACTTCCGCCGCCGTTCGCTCGTCCTGGGGCGGCTAGGCCTTCGTGTACTTCTGGACGAACGCGAGAGAGATGTCCGCGACCTCCTGCCAGCCGTTGTCGATCGTGAGCGCGTGGCCGCGGCCCGGGATCTTCATGATCTCGGTCACGCCCTCGTTGCGCGCCTGGCGCTTGTACGACGCGTTCGCGATCGCCCACGGAACCACGTGGTCCTTCTCGCCGTCCAGGATCAACAATGGGCCGCGCTTAGGGTTCTTCGTGTTGACCTTCGCCTCCGTCCACGGGTTGAAGTTGGCCGCCGCGGCCTGGAAGAGCGGCTCACCGGAGGTCGGTACCGCAAAGGTTTGGTACAGCTCCTTCGCCTCGTCCTCGCTGACCGCGTTGGCGAAGGAATAGCGGAACTGCTCGTACGTGAGTGGCACCGCACGATGGTAGTTCGCGGGATTCTTCAGGACCGGCGACGCGGACCTCAGCGATGAGATCGGCAGCGGGAGCACACCCCGGAACGGCGCCGGATCGATCGCCACGGAGGCCTTCGCCAAACCGCGGCCGGCGAGGATCTGGGCGAGCAGCCCGCCGAAGGAATGACCGATGATGGCCGGCTTCTTCTTCAAGCCACGGATGACGTCTTCGAAGTGATCCGCAACGTCACCGACGGACTTGTTGGCGAACACCTCGGGATGCGCCTTGGCCTGGGCGACCGTGTCGGGGTCATCGGGCCAGCCTGGCGTCAGCGCGGTGTATCCGTTCTTCTCGAAGAGCTCCGCCCACCGATCCCAGCTGGTGGGGAGCAACCACAAGCCGTGCACGAATACGACGGGCGTGCTCCCGGCCGTGTTCGCACGATCCACCTGCTTGGTCTCGTGCTCGGTGATCGGCGCGTGCTCCTTTGCCTTCATGTCGTTCCCCCCGTCGTCGCGTCGGACCCCTCCGGAGCAACCACCCTAGGTCGCACCGAGAGAATGGACAAATGCGGCGGTACCCTCCTCGCGGGAGGATGGCCGAGCGGACGAAGGCGACGGTCTTGAAAACGGTCTCCGTGCCGCCGTAGCGGACTCTCCGGCACAGCCCGCGTCGTCGTACCGCACGCGCAAAGCCGCTCTGTGGCAGAGGATATCCGCCGGAGGGTGTGGACAGTCGTTGCTCTCGAACGCCGACAGCGACGGCACGGAACCCAGTAGTCGCCCGGACTCGCCGCCTGCGCGGATGGGCTCATAATCCCTTTCGGTGCCCTGACACCGATCTCCGTCGAGTCCTCTGTTGAGCGAGACCAGCAGGCGAAGGTAACGAGCTTCCAGTACGACGGGCGCTACCTCCGGACCCAGACGACCTATCCGAACGGAGTCCTCATGATCGTCTCGCCGATCCGACGGGGCGATACTTGGTGGAAGGAGGAGGGGGAGGAGGAAGCAGCCTAGGGAGTGTAAGTAGCGCACCGCCAAGCGCACCACCAAGTAGCCCGTTTCCAGAGCCGTTGCCCCCGAGCACGAACTGCCTCGGGGCCACGGCCTTTGGAGCCGCGGCAGGGGCCAGCACAACAGCGGAGTTGTTGGAAGCCGGCTCTGCGCTCGTGCTCACCACAGTGACGGGGGGTCTTTTCTTGTTTGCACTTGGCTTCTTGACGGTAGGCCTTACAGGGGCATTGATTCAAGAGGCTTGTACTTGATCGGCCTTTCAGGACAGTTATGCCTACGTGTTGGAGGCAAGCCAGGTGAGTGATCCGGGCAAACCGCCTGATCCAGCCGAAATCAAGCGGCGATTCCTGAGAGGGACGGTGGGCCTGGTTGCGTTCGCCCTCGTCCTGCTCCTGCCTGTTCTATGGATCGATGACAAGTTCACATACGTCGTCGTTTGGCTGACCGCTCTTGCCGTCTGCGTAACGGCCATTCAGGCTTTCAAATCGAGCTTCACGGGAGGGCTCTCCCGGTCAACGGCTAGAGGGCTCGCATTTCTGGTCATCTTCGTCGGGCTGGCCGTCGACGCGATGATCTTTCGGCTCTCAAGGTGAGCCGCGGGTTACCAAGCCGCACTGGCCTCGAGTGCCTCACCATCGGTGGACTGAACGCGGTGGGCACGCTGGGGGGATTCTATGTGCTGTTGACCGCATCTAACGACTGGAACCCTGTGGGCTGGGGTTTGACCGTCCTCGGGTTGGTGGCGTTTGCGGCAGGAGTGGCAACCGGATCCTACTGAGCTTGATAGTTTCGGAAATCGTGATGAAAGAGACGCGGCAGAGGCAGACCCGGATCGGGTGGGGAGTGACGAGCCTCTTCGGGGGTGTCATCGTCCTGGTCGTGGCGCTCGTAGAGGGGCACACGCCATGGCGTTGGATACCAATCGTCGCAGCATCGATCTACATCATTCAAGGCGTCATACTCCTGACTAATGTGAAACGTCCTAACGTCCGACTCAAGCGGGACAGGACCACGCCGACTGCGGTCGACGAAGACATCGATAGTGATCGTTGGCGTACTGGCCAGGTAGTGCGCGAATCGCTCGAGAGGCGAGTTCGTGCCCTTGCGGCGGCACGATGTATGTAGGAATCCCTGCCGTCTCAACGGCAACCGAGTACTTCGAGGGCCAGGGGTGGACTCTTGAGCTTGCCCCTGGTCCCATGGCGCGGTGCGTCGTCCGGTAGGGGCGGCGCACATGGACGCCTTGCAGGCGAGCGGCTCTCATCAGCTCTGGCCACCCCGCTTGCGCGACTCGGAAATCCCGTGTTCGATTCGGAGCTCCGCCCAGATTCGCGGAGCGCCGTTAGGTGCCGACGGGAGCCGTCGTGGATCTCCCGGGCGTCAAGAGGATCGCCCGAGAGCTCTTGCCTTATTCCAAAGAGCCTGTCGGAGGCTCACGGTGCGTGGATTCACATACGCGACTCACGTAGCAATGCTTGTGGGTCTTCCGTTCGTGAGCTCGTCATGGATAGTAGTGTCAAGTCTCGTGCTGTTCGCCTCTGGGAAGACCGGTGTCCTCCTAGCCGCGACAGCGACAAGTTCGCCGACGGAAGAGACGTTCGAGTTGAATGCAACAAGGCTCAGAATGCTGGTCCTCCACACAGCGACAATCGGTATGGCACTTCTCGTTGCGATTGTGCTTGGCTTCACCAGTCGGTGAACATGTCCGAATGAGTAGGACCGGAGATGTCCCTGGCAATGGCCACACTCACAGAGCACCTTACCTGTCATTGCTCGTCGTCGTTTCGAGCCTGTCCTGCCACGGGAGCGCAGAGACGGCGTCTCCGCCGACCTCGCCGACGTCCGGACAAAATGCGTCTCTCACTATCGGCGGTGTTCAACTAGTCCCCGTCGGCTCAACAATACAAAGGTACTGCGAGATCGGTGCCGCGAGAAACACGTTCTCAATCCCCTGCCCGACTGTAGCGCCAGCTCCACAAGAATGGGAACTGTGCAGAGGAACAGACGGTCTCCTGGGTGGGGCAGGTTGCTTTCGTCGACCGGGTTGGGACCTCGAGGAGATCTTTCATGGTCCACCGGGATATCAGGGTGTCTGTTGCGGGATCGTCGGACACCTGGATGTGTGGGCCAGCACGGTGGCCAGCCCAAGCGCTGGGTGCGAAGGCGTTGCTCCGGTTGGCACGGTAAGCATTGATGGCGTGACCGGTAGTTGGTTCCTGTGTCCTTCCGGTCAGGAGGCGGAAGACTCCGGCCATGTACTGCTCAAGTGGACAAAAGACGGAATTACCTACGGTGTGGGGATGCACGGCCACACTTCGGTGAATCGAAGACTCGTGTTCGAGATTGCAATGCACCTTGTGTATCAGTGAGCCAGAATGAACCGTCTCATTGATGGAATCGGGTTCGGCAGTGGAAGGTTGGCACATGGCTCCGCGTTCGGCGCGCTCGGAGGATTCGGTGGGGAAATTGGCGGGGCGACCGGTCCGAAGCTGATGCTCGCGTAATTGAACTGATCTTTGCCGGGCTTGACTCGGCGGGCGGTGGTGCATGCTGAATCGCGAGGCAAAGCATTCGTATCAGTGCACAGCCAAGCTCACGGGCTGGGCGAGCGCACTCTTATGCCTCGCGTTCGGTGTCACCCTGGCGATCAGCGCGACAACCGACGCTGGTGCGATCCTGCGAATCTCGGAATTGGCGATTCTAGCCCTGATAGGGGCGGGAGTGGCTTACGCTGCCACTTGGTCGATCAAGATTGATGATGGTTCGGTCTCATCGGGGAGTGTGTTCCATCGAACCGATGCCCTAGACCTGACGCGGGTTAGCGAAGCGAGTACCGAGCGGCCGCGGGATATCTCAGCTGTTCCGCTCTTGGTGCTAATGGACAGCCTCGGCAATCGATGGGTTCTCAAATTCTTTGGTCTGCGTGGATCCGGTGCGCGATGTCTCCGGAGAGTGATTGTCGGATATCTGCAACGAGGGGGGGTCAGAGTCTCCGACGAGGTGGCGGCGCTTCTCAGCGCAGATCCAGTCCCCCCGGGCCAGAGCGAAACGAACTGATCGGGCCCACTTCGAAGCAACCACCCTAGGCCGCACCGGGAGATAGGACAAATGCGGCGGTACCCTCCTCGCGGGAGGATGGCCGAGCGGACGAAGGCGACGGTCTTGAAAACGGTCTCCGTGCCGCCGTAGCGGGCTTTTCCGCCACAGCCCGCGTCGTCGTACCGCACGCGCAAAGCCGCTCCAAGGCAGAGGATATCCGCCGAAGGGTGCGGACAGTCGCTGCTCTCGAACGCCGACAGCGGCGGCACGGAATCCAGTGGCCGCCCGGACCCGCCGCCTGCGCGGATGGGCTCGTAACGGCCGCATGGCGAGCGACGGAAATGGCCGCGCGCAGCACACTTCGGCTCGACGAGACTCGCGACTTGGCTCATCGGATTCCGACCAAACGTTCCTTCCGGCAGGTAGATCGAGTCCGCGATCGATCGTTCGCCCACCGCCAGACCTTGCGTGCGAGGTCAATCTCGTCGCGTTCGCATATCACGACAGGGGTCGGAAACGACGAGCGATCGTTTGGTCCGGACCTCGAACGATTTCTCCTCCGGGGAACCGGCAGGTCAAGGGGCCGATGGCTGACGGTGGCCCTTGACAGGGGGAGAACCGATGAGAGGCTGAAGATAGAAGGAA
>WNGJ01017869.1_pt1 | contig 13987 bp, 12 predicted proteins | sample 5400611 | NCBI WGS metagenome assembly WNGJ01 (sample SAMN13153375, study PRJNA577476) | soil metagenome | isolation source: 40 cm soil or saprolite under Garry oak tree replicate 1 | place: USA:California | collected 2016-06-15 | reverse complement strand
GTTCTGGAGATAGTTGAGCGGGCATTCTTGTTTGCAATTAATAACCCTAGCGGTTTGACAACGACGTTAATTTTCTTGTCCGTGCAAATACGGATGAAGCAAGCGCAGCAGGCACGAGCGAGTGGAGGCCGGCCGCGCGCAACACCGCGCCTGACATGCCTCGCCCGACATGCCTCGTCGGCGACGAGTTCACGCCTTGTCGATTTTACGAATTGGCCCGGAGCTCGTCAGCGGTGACGACTCTGCGGTCGCGGTCGATGTCGATCCGTGAACTCAATGTCGCGCGATGCGGATCCGTCCGCATCTCGACCGTTTGCTCAGCACGAACATCCAGACAGGACGTGTCAGACAGGGTTGGCGTGCGAGGTGCCGGCAGACTTGAACCGCGTCAGGCATTCACTGTCTGCGGTGCTTCCTCGCGCTTCATCAACTTCCGGATTTCCTTGAGAGCCTTGTAAAGCGCGCCGGACGAAATGTGAGCATTGACGGTGTCGATCAAATCGCGGGAGCCGGGAATCGCTTCCCGCAGGTCTTTGATGGAGCCAAGATATGAAGCCCGATACCGCGGAATGTCGTTCTTCAGATACATCATCTGAACGCAGAAATAGAGCCGCTTGGCCGGCGTGTTGGCGGTCTCCGCGGTCACGGTATCCTTCTCACGAAGAATGGGCGCCTCACCGTCGATCAGGAACGAGGTGCGCGTGCCCGAATTGATGATGACGGTTTCGCCGATGATGATCCGTTCAAACGGCTTCAGTTCGACTCGCAACGGCATGGTCGTCTCCTGTTCTAGGGTACGGCGCGGGCGTGACCACCCTCGACCTTTTCGAAATATCGCCGGTACAAACGCGCGGCCAAAACGCCGCCATCCCATTGCTGGAACCGTCAGACCGATAGAAGCGGCGGGGTTTCCCGCGCCGCCTTGATTGTTGGTCTCGTCGCCGAGCTCAGCGGAGAAGCTGAAGCACGCTCTGCTGCGAGGTGTTGGCCAGAGCCAGCGCGGACACCGCGATCGACTGGCGGGTGGACAGCGCCTGGCTGTTCGCCGCTTCCTCGTTGGTGTCGGCCAGCGTCAGGTTGGACGAACCGGTCTGCAGCACGTTGATCAGGTTCTTCGAGAAGTCCTGACGGATCTGCACGATCGACAGGTTCGAACCCAAGGCCGAGGCCTGGGTGCGCAGCAAGGTGCTGGCGCCGCTCAGGTAGGCAACGACCTTGTTGGTAGCCGCGTTGTCGATGAAGTCGGTGCCACTCGCAAGATTGGCGAGGCCAAGACCGGCCGCATTGAAGCTAACGCCGACGATGTTCAACGTGGACTTTCCGGTCTCGTTGAACGTCAATTTGAGCTGGTCGCCTACAAGCAGGTTGATACCGTTGAACGAAGCATCCTGGGCCGTGGTGGTGATCTGGGCCAGGATGTCGTTGTACTGCTTCACCAGGTTGCTGCGGACGGCCTGCGCCGAACCGTCGATCACCGGAGCGGAGGGGGTCGAGAAGGAGATCGAAGAAGTAACGGTGCCGCCGATCGCTCCACCTGCCGCCACCGACCCGAGGGTCGAGGAAGCGTAGTCGTTGGTGGCGGAGATCGTCAGCTTGCCGCCCGAGTCGATCGTCGCCGCTTGGTTGTTCGCCAGAAGTTGGGCGTTGAGCTGATCGAGCGTCTTGACCGTACTGCCGGTGCCGTCGCCGAAGGTGATAGCGACCGGCGTGCCGCCATTGAAGGAGGTGAAGGTCAACGTCTTGCCGTTGATGCCGCCGGCTCCCGCGGTGCGGGAAGCGGTGAAGCTGGTGCCGGTGCCGGTTGGGCCGGTGAGACCGAGGACCGACAGAGCATTACCGGTGCTGGTAATGTTCAGGTCGGCTGCGGTGCCGGTCGAGAGCTTCAGCGTGCCGTTCGCGGCAATCGTCGAAGCGGTTGCACCGGTTGCGGTGACGATCGTCGCCGTTCCGCTCGCATTGGTCGCGGTCTTGGTGCCCGTCGCCAGGTCGATGGCGGTGAGAACATCGGCAATCGTGCCGCCCTGCAGGAAGACGGTCGAGTTGCCGGCACCATCGTTGACCAGGTTGGTGTTGCTGACGCCCGAGCCGGTCGGAACCGCGCCCAGTGCAGCAGCGTTGGCGTTCTTGAAGGTGATGGTATGGCCGTTGACGTTCAGGGTCGAGCCATCACTGATCAGGTTACTGAGGCTGGCGGCGCTAGTTGCACGAGCCGCGGTGATCGTCGTGTTACCCGCACCGACGGCAGCCGTGAGACCAAGTGCCTTGATGCTGTCTGCCTTGCCGGTGATGGTGAGATCAGCACCGGTCGAGCTGCTGAGGGTGGTGATGCCGGCGAGGGTGGTGCTGGCCGTACCGCCCAAGGTGGCGGCGCCGGAAGCAACCGACGCTACGTAGCGACGGCCGCTGGCGAGATCGATCGCGGTGGTGAGATCGAGAACACTCGCATCGGACTGCGCACCGGTGCCGAGGTAAAGGGTGGAATTGCCGTTTCCGTCAGTGACGACGTTACCGGTTGAGCTGAGCCCGGCAGCCAGGGTGGCCGCGCCGGGGACAGTGGCTGCCTTCAGCGTGATGGTCTTGCCGTTGACGGTGAAAATGTCGCCATCGACGAAAGACGTTGCAGCCTGCGTGGTCAGACCGCCCGTACCAAGAGCGCCGCCGGCGGGACCGTAAAGTTTGGTGGCCGCGATGATATTTGCGCCAGTATCGTTCTGAACCACGGCAACCGCGTTGACCAGCGTGCCTGAGGTGGCGCCGAGGGTGATGCCGGCCGCTGCTGCGGTCGCGCCGCCAGCCGTGCCGTTATACAGCGCGTTGCTGATCGCAGTCGCGTTGGTGAAGCTCGTGGTGCCGCGAAGGTCGGTCGCAACTGCGCCGGAAATCGTCGCGGAGACGTTGGACTTGGTCGAATAGCCGACCGTGGTCTGCAGCGCCTGGTTGGCGATCGACTTGGCGGTATCGACCAGCTTGGAGAGCGAGGTGATGCCGGTGTTGGCAGCCTGCAGAACCTGCACGCCGTTGCCGATGCCGTCCAGCAGGTTGCTGATGTCGCTGGCGCGGCCATCGAGCGACTGGGCGGTGAAGAAGTTGGTGGGATTGTCGAGCGCGGTATTCACTTTCTTACCGGTCGAGAGGCGGCTCTGCGTGGTGGCGAGCAGATCGGCGGTCGACTGCAGTGAAAGCAAATTCTGACGGACGGAGGATGAGAGAACGATACCTGACATTTTACTATCCTTCTGGATGAACACTATTGACGCGACGCCGCACGTTTCTGTCGGCGACCGGGCCACACTGTTCTCTCAGCGCTACCTGTTCGTTAAATCTTCCCTCCGTACAAATACCCACAACAATTGCAGCTCGGTACAATTTCTCCGTACAACTACTGACAAACGCACGTCGATCAATATGATTGCGTCCAAGATCGCAGCGACGGAGCGGCCGCAACATGGGAATGCCGCGCAGTTTCCAGCGGCTTGCAAATCGCCACGTCGAAGAGAATTTCGCTTGCGTCAGGCCGCGAGGGCGGTGCGGATCATCTTCGCCAGATCGACCTTGCGATAAGGCTTGGCGAGCAGCAGAACTTCGGTGTCGAGATGCCCATGATGAATCATGGCATTTTTCGTATAGCCGGACGTATACAACACCTTGAGCGACGGCCTGCGATTCAATGCTTCAATGGCCAGTTGCCGCCCGTTGATCGAACCGGGCATCACCACGTCAGTGAACAGAAGATCGATTTCTTCGCCGTTATCGATGATCGTCAAGGCCTCGCTGGCGTTGCCCGCGGCAAGCGTCCGGTAACCGAGGCTCTGAACCTGGGTGACGACGCATCTGCGCACCAGCGCATCATCCTCGACGATCAGGATGGCCTCATCGCCTCCTACGATACACGCCTGGCTCGGATCTTCCGCCAGCGGCCGAGCGGAGCCTGTTGCCTGGGGCAGATAAATTTTGACTGTCGTCCCGTGACCGACTTCACTGTAGACTTTGATATGGCCGTTCGACTGCCTGATGAAGCCATAGACCATACTGAGGCCAAGGCCGGTCCCTTTCCCGACCTCCTTGGTGGTGAAGAATGGTTCGAAAACCCGATCGAGATGATCAACGGCAATCCCGCAGCCGGAGTCGCTCACCGCGATCATGACATAGTTTCCGGCGGCGACCTCGCTGTTGGAGCCGACGTAACTCTCGTCGAGCACGACGTTTTTGCTCTCCAAAGTGAGCTTGCCGCCATCCGGCATCGCATCGCGGGCGTTCAGCGCGAGATTGAGGATCGTGGTGGCAAGCTGACTGGGGTCGACGAGAGCGGGCGCGGCGTCATCGGCCAGTATCGAGTTGATTTCGACGTGTTCGCCCAGCGTCGGCCGCAGCAGCCGGGCGGAATCGATCAGCAGCGAATTGATGTCGACTTTGCGAGGTTGCAGCGGTTGCAAGCGCGCGAACGCGAGCAGGTGCGCCGTCAGCTCGGCGCCGCGGGCGGCGGCCTGGTCGATCAGCTCGGCAATTGCGGCGAGATCCGGACGGTCTGCGACCTCCTCGCCAAGAATCTGGATGGTGCCGGTAATGACGGTGAGAATATTGTTGAAGTCATGAGCGATGCCGCCGGTCAACTGACCGACCGCCTCCATCTTCTGGGCCTGACGAATTTGCCCTTCCGTCGCTTCCACCTGACGGAACGTCCGAAGCCTGTCCTCGGCGCCGCGGCGTTGCCTGCCTTCTTCTTCAAGGGCGGCCTGTGTCTGGCGAAGTTGGGCTAGCGAGGGAATGGCAAGAAGCTTTGGCAGCAATTGCCACAGCAATGCGGCGGTGACGATCGATGCCACAGCGGTCAGCGCCTTGACCAGGCCTTCGATTCCGTAGACCGGCACCCAGAGCGTATAAATCGCGAATACGTGGGTGAAACCGCACGCCATAATGAAGATAGCGAAAGCCCAGAAGATCCAGTTGAACTCGATGTCGCGCCGTTTCGAGACAAGGAGGGCAAGGGCAAAGGGAATCGAGAAGTATGCAACCGCGATCACCGCATCGGAGGCGACGTGCAGCCAAATCAACTCGGGCTCCCACAACAAGCATATGCCGTGGGGAGAAAACATCGACGAGTCTAACAGGCGCTCGAGAAAGGCCCACATCGCAACCGTCACTTTTCTGAAATGCGGAATCTGCCCACGCCGATATCCAGCATCCGCCAGGCCCGATCCGGGATCAGGCATCGACGTGCAGGGCCGTGTACGTCGATCGCGATGACGCAAACCGGCCGGCCGCTGTCACGATGCCGGAGCAGCGTGCCCGCGCCGCTCGGCTTGCTATCTCAAGTGAACGACGCGGGTGGAACGGGACTGGGCTTCGGCCAGACATTCGTTGACAACAGTCAGCAGCGCCACCGGCGTGAACGGCTTGCGCAAGCAGCGCGTTGCACCGAGTTCGAGAGCCATCCTCAGAAAGTCGGGCGCTGGCGAGTCGAGGTTAGCAAAGGCGTATCCGGACATCGCGACCAGCGGAATGGTCGGCGCGCGCTCGTGAAAGATCCGGATCGACTCGAAGCCGCGCATATGCGGCATGAAGATATCGACGATCATCAGATCGAATGCCGTGCCTTCAAGGGCGCGAAGTCCGGCTTCGCCGCCGTCGGCGACGGTCACCTGAAAGCTGTGCCGTTCGAGATAAATCTCAATGGCCATGCAAACCATTGGATCGTCGTCGACAACGAGAACACGTGGCATGTTCGCTCCTTGGGCTTGGTTATGCGGTTTCGACGGTCCTGAAACTGAATCGTGTTGCAAGCGCTTCTCCCCATTCTGGATTTGAATCAAGAACTCCGCCGTGTCTGCATGGCAGAGTGCAGACGAATATTGCGGAGCCTTGAGCTGGCGGTTTTCTCGCGGACAGCGTCGGACAGCGGCGATGGCTGAAAGCCTGTGTTAGCTTGAAACACCCTCTCTTGACCTGACCGATAACGGCATCTTTTCCTCGGATTCAGACACCGCGCTCGCAACGGCGGCCAGAGTAGCGACATACCTGCGGTGAGGTTCGGCCTCCGACAGGCATTCGTCGATCACACTGAGCAATGTGGCTGGCCTGAAGGGCTTGCGCAGGCAACGTGTCGCGCCGAGCTTGAGCGCCATTCTCAGGAAGTCGGGGCTGGACGCCTCCAGACTGGAGAATGCGTATCCGGAAATCGCGATCAGCGGTACCGTGGGTGCGCGATTGTGAAATACCCTGATCGATTCGAAACCGCGCATGCCGGGCATGAAGATATCGACGATCATCAGATCGAACGTCGAACTGTCGAGAGCGGCGAGGCCGGTGGTGCCGCCATCGGCGATGGCTACCTTGAAGCCATAGTGCCGGAGCCACGCTTGAATGGCGAGGCAGATATGCGGATCGTCATCCACAACCAGAATGCGGCGCATTACGGGCTCCTCGCCGTGTGCCACGCGTTTGACCGACTCGACTAATTGATCGCGTTCAAGATTTTGCCGCCGCGAATCAGCGCCTGATTCTTATTTCAGCCTCAATGCGGATCGTTGTCTGCCCTGCACCGTGTATAAGGCCATGATGCAACTTAGTGGTTTGCGCCATCGAACGGCCTAGCACCTCTCGCGTTGATTATCCAGCAAACCAAGAAGCGCCGCTGACAGAAAGAGCGGTTGAATTCAGAAAGAGCGGTTGAGTTCCCGCCTTTCAGTCGGAGGGCCTATGCCCCAAGTCCCTCGTTCGACCAATCATCTGCTGCAGTCCCTGCCCGCGGCAGAATTCGAGGCGCTGCGTCCGCATCTCGAACTTGTAGAGTTGGACAGGGAAACTGTCCTGGTTGAAGCCGGCGCCCGGTTGACGCATGTCTATCTGCCACAGAGCGCCATCATTTCAATGACGGTTCGCCTTTCGGAGGGACAGTCGGTGGAGGTGGCGTTGGTCGGCCGCGACGGCGTTTTCGGCGCCTCGGCCGCGCTCGACGGCGGCATCGCGTTGACCGACGCCGCCATTCTTCTGTCGGGGACCGCTTCAATCCTCAACGCCGCGGCTCTTCGGGCGGCGGCCGAGCGAAGCGCTGCCCTTCGAGCCCTGCTCGCACGACATGAACAGTGCCTTGTCGCACAGGCCCAGCAAGCCGCCGCCTGTAATGCGTCGCATTCGGTCGAAGCGCGCGTGTCTCGCTGGCTGTTGTGCGCGCGCGATCTGACCGAGAGTGAAAGCTTGCCGCTGACCCAGGAATGCCTGGCGCAGATGATCGGTGTGCAGCGCAACGCGGTCTCGATCGTTGCCAATGCGCTTCAGAAGGCCGGTATCATCAATCATCAGCTACAGCCGGGGGCAGATCGAAATTACAAACGTGGCCGGTCTGAGAGAAACCGCCTGCGAATGTTATGAGGCCGTGAAGGCCCGACGTGACCGGTTGTTGAAGCCTTCGGAAGGGCGATACTCAATGGCGGGTTGACCGAGTTCCCATTTCCATCTGCGCTATGGCGCGCATATGAACGGGAACGGTGCGATGCGGCGCGCCTATTTGCAATTTTCCTTGCCATTAATGGGTGCAAGGATCATCCTAGACGTCGGACAGCGTGCATAAAACTGGCGGCCCCAGAGACCGGTTGTGCTCCCGTTAAGCAGGAGACTTCCTTGGACTCCTTTCCTCGTTCACCCAATGGATTTTTGTCGTCACTGGCCGCTGACGATTTCGAATTGATCCGGCCTCATCTGCGAACCGTCGATCTCGTCCAGGAAACCGTGTTGGTCGAGGTCGACGAAGCGCTCAAACGCGCCTACCTGCCGCATAAAGGCGTAGTCTCCCTGGTCGTAAAACTCGCCAAGGGAGAGCACGTTCAGATCGCACTGATCGGCCGCGACAGCATCTTCGGTTCGTTCTCCGCTCTCGGCGACACCACCGCGCTGAACAGCGCGGTGGTTCTGGTGCCCGGCGTCGCCTCGACGCTTGATCTCGATCGCCTTCGGGCCGCCGCCGATCAAAGTGCGACGTTGCGGGCGATGCTGATCCGGCACGGCTTGGCCGTTTATGCGCAGATCCAGCAGACTGCCGGGTGCAACGCCACGCACACGGTCTGACGCAGGAATCGATGGCGCAAATGATCGGCGCGCGCCGCAACAGCGTATCGCTGGTGGCCAACACGCTGCAGCAGGCCAATTTCATCCGCTACAGCCGGGGACACATCGAGATCACCGACCTGGACGGCCTCAGCAGAACCTCGTGCGAATGCTACGCGACGGTCAAGGCCCAGTACGAACGATTGCTTCATCTTCCTTGCCTGTCGTGAGCCTTGGTCGCTCCGGCGAGCGAAAATGACCCTGGGAAATCGCATTCGGAACATTTACTCGGGATCTCGCGCCTGTCGATTACAATGAATCGCGAGCCGCACATCAACGTGAATCCGTACTATTACTGACCCGGCGCGATGGCATCGGGAAATTTATTCGTCCCGGAATTAACTGGCTGTTCAACGACCGCTGATATTCGTCACAGAGCCGACGGGCACGAGTACGCAGAAGCATCGAAGATTTTCGCATGCCACGAGTATCTCTCCCGCGTTCGGTAATCTTTTTCGAGCAGCGCGGAGTGAGAGACATGGCCTTTGATTTGTCGATGCCGATCCTGGTGGTCGACGACTACAACACCATGATCCGGATCATCCGCAATCTCCTCAAGCAGATCGGCTTCGAAAACGTCGACGACGCCAGTGATGGATCGGCCGCGCTCGCCAAGATGCAAGGCAAGAAATACGGCCTGGTGATTTCCGACTGGAACATGGAGCCGATGACGGGCTACGATCTGCTCAGGGAAGTCCGCGCCAGCCCGGAACTTTCGCAGACACCCTTCATCATGATCACCGCAGAGTCAAAAACCGAAAACGTCATCGCCGCGAAGAAGGCCGGGGTCAGCAACTACATCGTCAAGCCGTTCAACGCCGCCACCTTGAAGACCAAGATGGAAGCGGTGTTTCCGGGGTCGGCCGGCTAGATCTTTTTCGGAAAACCGGTACCCACCCATCGGGTCCTGGCCCGAGGGCATGCTCTTCCGGATCATGCTCTGGCATTCGCGAGCGATCCGAACGATCTTTTCCGTGCCGTGAGCAACTGAGCGGCATGCATCCGCCGTTGCCGACGCTGCCTGGTCGAGGCGCAGCGGCGACGGCGAGCTCGGAAAGCGAACTCAAATCTCCCAGATATTTTCTGAATGGATGCCGTCTCGCATTCGCTCAAGAACAGTGCCGGACATTGAGCTATTGCGAACTCGCAAAGCGCCGCTGCCGCGCGCCGGCAGGTCCAAAGCTTCGAGTCGCGCCGCAGCGTCTCGCGCTCAAGACGCTCCGCGCCGGCCCGCATCACCTCGTCTCTCTCTTAAACACAGACTCACTGTTCCGCGTGACAGGCCGGTCAGTTGAGGCGCCGGGTTTGCGGCTGTGAATTGCTTCGCTGCGCTCGCAATGACGGTCTTGTGCCCGGACCAGGCGATGCCGCGCACCCCGGTCGTAACGGTACTTCTACGGCTCCGGATTTTCACACATGGATAACAATAATCGGCGATGGTTGACGTGAACAGAGGAGAGCTTCATGTTTACGTTTGAAACGACCGACCAGAAAGAAGTTCGGCGTTTCCGTATCGCGCAGTTCAACGGCAGAACGGCGACCGTCAGGTCGGGCGGTTCGACGGTCACGGGCCATGTTCGATCGGTGCTGGAAAGCAAGTCGAGCACCCCGGCATGGACGATCACGATCGTCCCGGTCGAACCAAAGATCAAAGCCGACACGCAGCGGCCCACGCCCCGTGTTCGCGCCTTCGCGGAAGACTTCTACTGAAAGCAGGAGCGCCCGGCGTCGCCGGGCTTCGCACATCAATCGGCAAATCCGAATCTGAACTGGCCAGCGCGAAGCCGCGTCCGGATGATGGCGTGCCGTCGATGCCCGGCGCGCCCGCCGCGAGCCCAAGCGTGATCCGGACAAGCACCCCCCGGGGCTTGAGCCGAGGGTGAAAACTGCTTTCCCTCGGAACAAACGCGAGGCGTCTGCCTGGAGATCATGCTTAAACCAAAAAGTAACGCTAAAGTCTGATTCAGCTCAGTTGAATCTAGACGGCACCCGGGTGCAACAGCGCCTTGCGAACAAGGTCCGCGGTGTTTCGTGCCCCGAGCTTTCGCATAGCCTCGGCGCGATGGCTTTCGAAGGTCCTTGGGCTGATCCGCATCCGCAAGGCGCCTTGTTTGTTGGAGCACCCTTCGCTGATGAGGTTCAGGACCTCGCGCTCGCGCTTCGTCAAGGGCTTCTGGCCGGAGTTCGATGCAAACATGACGCCCGGCGTGCGAACACCATCGCCGGGCTGGCCGGCTCGCGTCTTATAAACTCCCTTGCGGCTTGGCGCGGCAGCGGAGCCGTCGTGATTTTCTGCGAGCTGCTTCATCATGGCGCAGACGCGCTCGGTTTGCTGAAGCGCATTTTCCACCACCTGCTGCAGGTAAACCCGTTCGCCCGCAGACTGCGAAAACTGATGGCTGTGTTGCTTGATCTCACCCATGTAGAGCAGCAGCGCCGTCAAAGGCCCGTTGAGCTGACGCGCAATCGCAGCCCCGGCTTCATCCATCGCCAGTGTGCGCGTAGCTGACAGCCGGGCAATTTCAAGAGCGTCTTCCGGAGGCGCACTGCCTTCGACCCACTTCGAGAAATGCGAATCGCTGATTCGGTTTTCTTGGTGTGACATGTAATTTGTTTAACGTTCCTGACCTCCACGAGGGTTAATTTTTTACCTAGTAAGACTACGGTGATTTCAAGTCGCCTTCTCGACGTAAAAGTGGCGCAACCACCTCGAATTGGACCAAATTGCCCGCACATTGCCGCAAGTTCTGCGATGCGGGATCAAATCTCCGTAGTTCTACTGACCTCAAAGCAGCCCTGGGCTAACGCCCCGTCCCCGTAATTCCACGGGCTCAGTAACACTCTTAATTTACGGCCATCTGTTTTTCTCTGTTCCATACGCGCGACGGCCAGCGCGCGACCGGCCAATCGTTGACGCGGAATTAATTGTGGAAGTTGCGTTCCATGCCAGAGCCCGATCGGATTCAGGATTATCTGCGGCGGTTGACGCCGCTGTCGCGCAATAACCTTCTCACCGAACTCGAACGGTTGGAGGTCTGTGACGCCGCCTGGTCTGGCTTTGCGATAGTCGTGGAAAAACTGCGCGCGGAATTTCGCAAGGACGGACAGATCCAGAATCGCGACAATCCCTCGCGCCATTTTTTTGCGCCGCTGGAACCGTTACTCGTCGATGGCGCGCCCGAGCATGCCAATTCCGGCCGGATACTGCGCGGCTCGCTGGCTCCAATCTGGGAATGGATCAGCCGAAATCTGTTGCCGACGATGGCGCGCGACTATGTCAACGAGATGAACCGGCTGATCGCCGCCGACAACCTGCGCGAAGCCGGGCGGGTTAGCACCACGTTCCAAACCAAGGTCGTCAAATCTCTCGAAGGCACGCTCGCCTCGCCGGATGGCGCGGACCTGGCCCGGGCCAAACTGGCGATCTATACGGCTTCGCGCACGGTCTATGACGATGTGACCAAGATGCTATGCGTGCTGCGTGCACGCGACGCCCTGGCGAAGTTCAGCGACGCGCTGCCAGCCTCGATCCGCAAATTCGACGACCCGCAGGTTACCAAGATATCGGAATTGCTGGACGCGTTCGGGAAGAAACATGCCGATGCGCTGCCCTTCGCGCTGGCGTTGGTGGCTACACGGCTCAAGACTCCCTGGCAATTGATCCGTCTCGCCACCAAGGCTGCGCCGAGCAAGAACGCTGCTGATATCGCTGCGACGCCCTATGCGATCACGGTCTCGATGGTGCTGGACCGCATGGACGACAACCGATCGGCCTTGCGCGTCAGCTTGAGGAACGAGCGGATCCTGGTCGCCAAGACCATTCTGACGGAGATGTACGACACCGAATACGCACTACAAGTCCGCATCGATCGGTTCGACGAATCCGACTGGGGAAAGCGGCTGCAGAATTTGATGAGCGCGGTCAGCGCTCTGGTGGAAGCGGAGGTGAACCGCTTTCCCGATGAAGTCGACCACGTTCTGGCATCGCGCAGCCTGCGCAGCCATCAGTCCCTGGCCGGGCGCCTGACCCACTTGGCCTGGAAGGGACGCGATGTCGTAAGCGACGGAGCGGCCTATTGGAAGAAGCTGGTTGGCCAGTAGCAACCCCGCGCCTGGACAGCCCGATTGCTGCAAGGCGTTGTGAGCGCCCTGCGCGCCGCAAATTGAGAATTTCTTCGAGAAAGTCGTCCGAGACGACGAACCTGAACCACCGATGCGCCATCCGCCGCATCGTCATTGGTCCTTCTTCGGGGGTTACGTAAACGCCCCTGACCGTATTTTAACGGACGCTGAATTTACTTCTAAATTTACGACGACCTGCTTTTCTTGATTGCTCGCCCGCGCGTGCCCGCGACAATGCCTGCGTGCGACCGGCGAACGCTGACACAATCGGATTGCGGAAATCGCTTGCCATGATGCATCCCGAACGGATCGACGATTATCTGCAGCGGCTGACGCCATCGGCGCGCAGCAACCTGCTGACCGAGCTCGAGCGGCTGGAAGTCTGCGGCACATCAATGCACGGTTCCGCGGCGATTCTGGAAAAATTGCGCGCGGAATTTCGCACGGGCGAGCAGACCCATAAGGGCGGGCACACCAATGTTCGCGTAGCCCACCCGTCGCGTTATTTTTTCATGCCGCTGGAACCACTGCTCGTCAACGGCGATCCCGAGCATGCCAATTCCGGTCGGATATTGCGTGGCTCGCTGGCACCAATCTGGGAATGGATCACCCGGGATCTGTTGCCGACGATGGCGCGCGACTACATCAACGAGATGAAGGGGTTGATCGCTGCCGACAAGCAGCGAGAAGCAAACCAGGTTGCCGGCACGTTCCAGACCAAGATCGTGAAATATCTCGAGAGCACGCTCGGTTCGCCAGATGGCGCTAATCAAACCCGCATCAAGCTCGCGACATATACGGCTTCGCACGGGGTCTATGGCGACCTGACCAAGATGCTGTGCGTGCTGCGCGCACGCGACGCCCTGGCGAAATGCGAGAATGCACTGCCGGCCGCCATCGACGAATTCTACAGCGCTCGGCTTGGCAGAATAACGGAGTTGCTGGATACGCTCAGAAAAACCAATGCCGATGAAGTTCCCTTCGCCTTGGCGATGGTGGCCAAGCGGCTCAAAGCCCCCTGGCAATTGATCCGCCTCGCCACCATGGCGGCGCCAACCAAGAACGCCGCTGATATCGCCGCTACGCCCAATGCGATCGCCGTCTCGATGGTGCTGGACCGGTTAGACGACAACCGGTTGGCGTTGCGCGCTGCCTTGAAAAACGAGCGGGTCCTCGTCGCCAAGGAACGTCTGCTCGAAATCTACGACACCGAAAACGCATTGCGGGCCCACATCGACCGGCTCGACGAATCCGACTGGGGAAAGCGGCTGAACAATCTGATGAACGCGATCGCCGCTATGGTGGAAGCGGAACTGAGCCGGTTTCCCGATCATGTCGACCACGTTCTGGCATCGCACAACCTGCGCGGCCCGCCCAGCCATCAAACCCTGGCTGGACGCCTGACCAATTTTTGGCGCGGAATGAGCGCGACGCCGTGAGCGGCGGAGCCGTCTATTGCAGGAAGCTGGTCGGCCAGTAGAAATCTCGGGCCCGGGAAGATGGCTTGCCGCCGGCACCGGCAGACCCACGCGCCATTGTCGCATGTGCGCGCCGCGAAGCGTTATCAACGCCGCCGCAAGTTGAAAAACTTCTCGAGAAATCGCCCTGACACGACGAATCTGAACCACCAATATGCCATCCGCCGCGTCGACATTTGCTCGTCCTCGCGCTGGGGTCGCCCCAACTGCGCATCTCAATAGCGCCGAACCCGGCGACCGAATGTGACACAGGTCACATTGCCAGGATTGTGCCCGCGTTGCGTGCC
>WNGJ01052585.1_pt1 | contig 13990 bp, 10 predicted proteins | sample 5400611 | NCBI WGS metagenome assembly WNGJ01 (sample SAMN13153375, study PRJNA577476) | soil metagenome | isolation source: 40 cm soil or saprolite under Garry oak tree replicate 1 | place: USA:California | collected 2016-06-15 | reverse complement strand
TGATCCAGCCGCCGCCGTTGGCGGCCGCGCCGTTGACCGCGGCCTGCATGTCGGAGAGCTGCAGTGGTGGAACGTTCGGCGGGTTCCCGGTCGGCGCGTTGTAATCCGTCCGGACCGCCAGCGTGTTCTTGGGCGGAATACTCTCCGAGTACACTGGTCCGCCGCCCGGGCTGCTCACGTCGATGCCGCCCGCCGCCCGGGCTCCGGTGTACCCGCAGCCCTGCACGATGCTCTCCGCGTTCGCGTCGTAAGCACCGAACGGATAGGCGAAGTCGACCGGGTTGAACCCGTGGCTGACGAGGTTCTGGCGGTCCTGGCACACCTCGTTGGTACACGTTTGCTGGTTGGTGCAGCCCTTGATGTTGTACTCGTCGAGTGTATGCCCGCCGATCTCATTTCCGGCGTTACTAAGCGCGGTGATCTGATTCCATGTCATTGAGCCGCTTTGGCCGGTGATCCCGGTGTTGATAAAGAACGTCCCGGTCATGTTGTGTGGCTGCAGGGCATGCAGGAACGCCAGCGTGTATTCGTTATCGATGCCATCGTCGAATGTCAGCGTGACGACGACCGTGAACGCGATTGCTTGGGTATTGACTTGTTCGGCATTGCCGGCCAGGTCGGTCGAGAAGAATTTCACGGTGGTGTTCTGCTTGACCGTCAACGAACCGGTGTACACGGTGCTGGATATGGTCGGTGTGGACCCGTCGGTGGTGTAGTAGGTCTTGGCCACTCCCCAGCCGCCCGGGTTGTCAGTCGCGGCCAGGGTCACCGTGACCGGGGCCGTATAACCGTTATTACTGCATGCCGCCCCGTTGCACGAGATCGTGGTGGTCGGCGGTGTGGTGTCAGCTGACTGCTGAAGCGTGATCACCTGGGAGTGCGCGGTTTCGGCGTTGCCTGCGTTGTCCCACGAGGCGTACTGGACGGTCGTCGTCTGCGCCACCGGGAACGGGCTGGTGTAGGTCGGGCTGGACAGCGTGGGAGTCGACCCGTCGGTGGTGTAGTGGGTGCTCGCCACTCCCGATCCGGTGTCGGTCGCGGCCAGCACCACAGAGACCGTGCTGGTGTAAGCGCTCGACTGGCAAGGCGACCCGTTACAAGAAATGGTCGTCACCGGGGCAGTTGTGTCGACCGAGGTGACGGTCGCCCCCATGGTGCCGAAGGTGGTCGCGGCCGGCGCCCCGCCCGACTGCCCGGCGTTCTGTACCCAGCTCAGGAACGTGTTCAGGTCAGCGAGGTCGATCCATCCCGACGAGGCCGTGCAGGTGCTGTAGTTGTTCGGGTCGGCGGTCTGCGAGCAGACCTTGCCTATCACGATCGGTACCCAGCCTCCCCCGTGAGAGCCCGCGCCGGTAACCAGCGACTCCAGGTTCGCCAGGCTGATCTGCCCCGTCGGGGCGTAGGCGCGCAGCGCCAGCCACGTCTTGGGCGGCTGCGTCTCCGCGTAGGTGGGGCCGGTCGGGGACAGGCTGCCCGCGGTCCGGGCGTTGCCGTAACCGCAGTTCTGCACCTCGGTCTCGATGGTGGTGTTGAATGCGCCGCCGGGGTAGGCGAAGGTGTCGGGCTTCAGGCCGTGGGAGATGAGGTTCTGCCGGTCGTTGCAGATCTCGCTGATCTGCTGCGACGTGGACAGGGTGGTCAAGCTGGTGCCATCGACGGTCTTACCGCCGATGTCGTTGCCGGCCGCCGCCAGCGCCGAAAGCTGCGACCAGGACATGTACTTAGTGGATGAGCTGTTGCTCACGCTTCCGCTGCTGACGTAGAAGGTGGCGTTCACCCCGTGCGGCTGCAGCGCCTGCTGGTAGCCGAGGGCGTACTGGCTGAGCGTGTTGTTGTCAAAGGTCAACGACACCGTGGTGCCCGTCGCTGACCTGGCGGCGGGGGCCATGGCCACGAACCCGACCACGGCGGCCAAGGCGGCAAACAACGCTGCCGCCCTCCGGGCATGCCTTCGTAGGACGCGGACAAGTTTCCGCGCGCTGCCATTGCGCCTAAGGCCCATGGCTCCCCTCCAATTGTCCCGGGCGGCACGCACGGCAGGCCGGACGGGGACCGGTCCCCCGTCTCCCGCGCAAACTATGGGCGTCACCGAACGGACGCCCGGCGTTATGCCGGTGGTGAAGCTATCCTGCTCTGCTGTCTGGTCGGTCAGCCAGCCTCATCCGACGTAGTTCGCTTGCGCATTCGGTTCGATTCGAGGTTTCTCCGGTGATCTGCGCGGTTGCGCATCGACACAGTTCGTCCGTCAGCTCACCACGCCCAGCCGACCCACATAGTGCGCGACTGGCACCAGTGGTCCGACCGCCCGGCGGAACCGCCGGGCGGTCGGAAACGGCCAGTTCTAGCAGTGCAGGACTTCCTGCGCTGCCCATTCGAACGAGTCAGAATCCGATGCGGTCCAGCCGAGGACCTGCGACCCGGTGCCGCTCGCGGCCAGCCGCCCGATCGCGCCGTCGTTGCCGGAGGCTGGATCGTTCCACACGTTCACGTTGACCTGGCCGCCCACCGGGGTGAGGGTGGCGGACGAGTCACCGTTCCCGACCGCTACGTACAGCCACGACCCGGACTGGGTGTTAGTCAGGGCATGGGTCTGGTTGGCCGTCCCGGTCGCCGCGTTATAGGTTCCGGCGGCCGCCCCGGCCTGGCTCGCGGCGGCACCGTCCAGCACCTGGACGGCTAGCTGCAGGGTGCCGAGGTGGGAACCCGCCTGGTGCGCGGTGACCGTCAGCGGACCGGGGGCGGACGTTTCGTAAGACTGGAAGAACCACGACGAATTCGGCGCATTCGTCCCAGCGACGTGGGGACCGGCGGTGAACGTGTCCCCCTTGGAATCCGTGACGGTTACCGTGTCGCCGCCGGGTGCCGCCTGCAGTGCATTCACCGTCACTTGCAGCAGGCTCCCCGCGGGCGGGGAGAAACTGGCCGTGGACAGGGAAGCGGCTCCGTACCCGCTATGGGCGACGGCGGGGCTCGACGCGTCCGCTGTGATGCTTCCCGGGCACGTTGTGCTCCCGGTCGGGGTCGGAGACGGACTGGTGGTCGTGGGGGTGGGGCTAGGGCTGGTCGTGGTGGGCGTGGGGCTGGGGCTGGGGCTGGTCGTCGTCGGCGTGGGGCTCGGCGTGGCGGACGTGCTAGTGCCGGTAGGGCTGGGCGATGGTCCCGGGCCACCGAAGGGCACCGGGGTGGCCGCGGCGCCGTTGTTGGGCGCGGCGCCCAGGCCGAAGTAGCGGTAGAGGCCAGCCTCGAGGCCATAGTGGGTGTAGGCAGTGCCGTCCGTGGACCCCGGTGTCACCCCCGCCCCGGCCTCGACCGCCACGAGGTGCTCAGGCGGGGTGGTGCTCATCGACCCTTCGTCCCAGGTGATCAGCACGGTCACGCCGGGCTGAGCCAGCAGCGATGGGACCACCTTGGCCAGCCAGTTGTCGCCCAGGCTGATGAGGCTGCTCCCGGTATTGGAGCCGAAGTAGGCCGGGCAGGCCTGACCGCCACCAGGGAGGGTGTGCATGTCGTTGCACTCGTTTGGCACGATGTAGCTGAAGCTCGGCAGGTTAGCCGGGTTGAAGGTATTGCTGTTCATCGGCACGTCATTGGTGCTGCAGGTGGTGTTGCCGCGGTAGGAGTAGGCCGGGTCATGATCAGCGGTGTAGAGCGCGACGCTGCTGCCCGGAATGTTGGCGCTGTTCCCGTTGGCGCAGTTGCCCGGCCGGCGGAGACTTCTCGGAGGTCAGGCCGCTCGTCATGGCCAGGTAATTCGGGTTGCTGCCGTCAGCCACGCCCGCATAGTTTGTGAGCAGTTCTCCCTGGCTGATCAGTTGGTTCAGATAGGGGGCCTGGCTGTTGCCGGCGATGTTGGCATACGTCTCGTTCTCCTCCACGATCACGACGAGCTTGCCGGCCTGCGCCTTCCCGATCCCCTGAATCATCCCGGTCAGGCCGGCGGCCAGCAGCAGACAGCCCACGATCAATCCCATTTTACGCATGACAACCCCTCCCTGGCGGGACCAGAACCAGCACACAGGTACGTGCCTGCCGACCGGCGCAGGCACCTTCGCTCCACGTCTTCCGCATCCCGTACGGCGGGACCTGAAGAGCCGCGAGGAAGCGCAGGTGGTGCCTTATCCCGACCTAACGTGCATCACATACAACCCTCGCGCACCGCGACGGCGATACCAATCCTGTCCAACCGGTTAACGGCCGAACATCCTCATCTGGCGTAAGTTGCCTGCGCACCGCGAGCCGGATGTCAGACCCGGCGGCGGTGATAACGGGCTGGGGTTCCAGAGAGGCTGCGCCTCGGACCGCCGAGTTTCGTGGTTCCGACCGCGCGGAGCTGACCGCGGGTTCATCCTCAGACCGTAAAGGCGCGGGCTGAAGGTGATCACAGTGGAACGTCATGAACTTCCTGCGGCCGGGCCGGCGGTGGTGACTGCGGCGGATCTGGTGGCCGGGCATGTCACGCTGGATATCTCCTGCCCGGACCGGGTGTACCTCAACGGCTATGTGGCCAAGCTGCAGACCCCGGGCGGGGTGGTGTACTTCTTCCGCGACCACCGGGGCAAGCCGATCATCTCCCCGGCGCTGTTCGAGCCGATCGGGGAGAAGTTCCGGCGCGACATCAAGGACTGGGCGCTGGCCAACGGCATCCCGCTGATCCGGTTCAGGGGCGGGGAACGCAAAGCCGACGTGATGGCCCCCTACTTGGACGCCGCTGCCGCGACCGGGCGCTCGCAGGTCGCGCTCCAGCAGATCTGCGGCCGGTTCGGCCCGGGCACGGTGCAGGTGTGGTTCGAGCGGTGGATGGCCCGGATCCCGCTGCCGCTGTCCGGCGTTGACCGGGACGCCGGGTACTGGCGGGAGCTATCGATGCGGCAGGTGGAGACCTCCCGGACCCTGGTCTTCAACCAGGACGTCCACGCCCGCGCGTTCTTCGAGGCGCTGCTGTGCGAGAACATGGACCTGGGCCGCCCAGGGTTATGGGTCTCCACGGGCTCTGTGTTCCCGGCGTTGTCCACAGCGACGTACTTGATGGTGGTGGTCTGCTGCAGCAGGATTGGCGTCCGGTACGTCGGGCTGGCGGTGGTGGGTTGGAACCGTCGGTGGTGTAGTAGACGTTCCGCACTCCGACCCCGCCGGTGTCGCTGGACGACAAGCTGACGCTGACCGAGCCGCTGTAGACGCCCTGGCACGGCGATCCGTTGCACAGGGCAGTGGTGGTGGGGACGCCATTCACGGTGTCATGGCCTGGCGCATGGTTTGCACCGTCACGCCTGCGGGTGCGCCGCCCGGCTGTCCCGCGTTCTGCAGCCAGTCCAGGAACTGGCCGAGCACGGTGTCCTGGATCGGCCCGTAGGTCGACGTGCAGTTGCTCCAGTCGGAAGCGGCCTGATCGCAGACGTCGTGGAAGGTGAGCGGCAGCCAGCCGCCGCCGTGGGCAGCTGCGGCGGCCACGAAGCTCTCGAGGTCCGACAGCTGCATCGCGCTCGACCCATCCACCGCGATGGTGCGCACCGCAAACGGATCCCTCGGCGGAAGCGTCTCGGCCCACGGCGGGCCGGGCGTGGTATTGGACGAGGAGATGCCGCCGCCTTGCCGCGCGTTAGTGAACCCGCACTGCTGGACAATGCTTTCCACCGTCGAGTTGTACGACCCGAACGGGTAGGCGAACGACACCGGGGCCTGGATGCCGTTGTTAAGCATGTCCTGCCGGGAACCGCAGATCTCCTGGGTGATCTGGGCGGTGGTCAGCGTCGGATCGGTCAGGTTCGGGTGGTCGATCGTGTGCGAGCCGATGTCGTCGCCTTCGCCTTGCATGGTGCGCAGCTGCGCCCAGGACATGCAGCACTGGTAGGGCACGTCGGAGTCGGAGGTGATCGGGTAGATCGTCGCGTTCATGTTGTGCGACCTGAGCAGCGGCCGCGCGTACAGCCACTGGTTCTCGTACGCGTCATCGAACGTCAGCGACACCACCGTCTTGTACGGCTGCAACTGGACCTGCTGGGACTGCGCCTGCTCGGCGTTGCCGGCCAGGTCGGTGGAGAAGAACTCCACCGACGAGGTCTGAGTGAGCGTGAACGGGCCCGCGTACACAGTGCTCGACGTAGTGGGGGTCGACCCGTCGGTCGTGTAGTAGGTCTTATCCACGCCCCAGCCACCGGGGTTGTCGGTCGCGCTGAGCGTCAACGTGACCTGCCCGGTGTACGGCGTGCTTGCGCACGCCGACCCGTTACACGAGATCGTGGTGGTCGGCGGCGTGGTATCCGCCGACTGCTGGATACTGATCGCCTGCGATTTCACCGCTTCGGCGTTCCCGGCGGTGTCCCAGGACCGGAAGTTCACCGTCGCCGAGGAAGTCAGGTTGAACGCACCGGTATAGGCGGGGCTGGACAGCGTGGGCGTCGACCCGTCGGTCGTATAGTGAGTGCTGGCCAGTCCCGATCCCAGGTCAGTTGCCGTCAGTGACACATTGACGGTGCTGCTGTAGGCGCTGGACTGGCACGCGGCACCGTTGCAGCTGATGACGGTTGTCGGCGCGGCCGCGTCCGCCGACGCGGCCGCGGCCGCGGCCGTCTTGAACACCGTCCCGGCCGGGGCGTTGTTCGCCTGCCCCGCGCCCTGCACCCAGGAGATAAATGCCTGCAGGTCGCCCAGGTCGACCCATCCGGACGACGACGTGCAGGTGCTGTAGTTCGACGGATCCAGCGCCTGAGAACATACCTTCTGGATCACGACCGGGATCCATCCGCCGCCATGCGAGGCGGCGCCGCTCACTATCGACTCCAGGTTCGCCAGCGTGACCTGGCCGGACGGGGCATATGCCCGCAGCGCCAGCCAGCTCTTGGGCGGCAGGGTCTCCGCATAGGTGGAACCGGTCGGGGACAGGCTGCCGGCGGTCCTGGCGTTGCCGTACCCGCAGTTCTGCACCTCGGCCTGGATGGTGGAGTTGCTGGTGCCGACCGGGTACGCAAACGTGAACGGCGTGATGCCGTGAGAGATGATGTTCTGCCGGTCGTTGCAGATCTCAGCGATCTGCTGCGATGCGGTCAGGGTGGTAAGGCTGATGCCATCGACGGTCTTCCCGCCGATCTCGTTCCCCGCCGTCGCCAGAGTACCCAGCTGCGACCAGGACATGAATTTCGACGGACTCGTGCCGGCGGTTCCGCTGTTGACGTAATACGTGGCATGGGCTCCGCTTGGCTGCAGGGCCTGCTGATACCCCAGCGTGTACGAACTGATCGTGTCGTTGTCGAACGTCAGCGACACGACCGTCTGGGTCGCAGCGGCCATAGCCGCCGGGACGGCCACCGCGGTAACCCCGGCGGCCAGCAACACCGAAAGGCCCGTAGCTGCCAGCCGGGTGTGCCTGTGCTGGCCGCGCCTGCTGTGCCAGATGTGGTTCTCAAACCAAGTTCCAGCCTGGAACACCCTCGCTCAGCCCCTCCCCAGGAGATCCCACTCACCGCCACGGGCGAAGGGACAGATCCAGTAGTTGTCCCGACCCACCCGAATGCTGACCCGAGCATGACCGATGAGCGTCGAATGACGCCTAAGGAGACCTATCTTGTCCCAGGGGACGGAGCGGGCAACATCCTCATCCAGCGTAGGCTCCCTACGCGAAAGGCGAGGCCAGCCTGATCAGAGATCTTGCCACTTGTGCCACAAAACGCTCGCGGGGCCGCTCGAGAACAGCGCAGGCGGAGTTTTACCGGCGGTGAACCCGCCACGCCGAGACTGGGTGGATTTCCCAGCCGGTTTCGTAGTGGCCGAGGATGTACCGGCTCGGTGGCATCGGAAAGTCCGGCGGCGCCCACCCGCGCGCCTTCCACTGCCCATCTATCTCGATGTGGATGCAGGTGAGATTGCTCCGGGGTCGGCCAACCATGCAGGCATTCCCCGACGTGTCGTGGTCGGTTCCCGGCACGCGGCCGTTGTCGGATATCCAGACGATCTCGAGATTGTCCACCTGCACGAAGACGGGCACTGGCCCCACCCACGCCGGGGGCGGAACCAGCCGTTTCTGGTCGGTGCCGCTGACAACCCGCGTGCCGATCCAGTGCCTGCGGTCGGCCAGCGACATCCCACCGCCCCACCCTCCGACCCGCGTGGCGCCGCCCGGCGCATTCGTCTGCGATCCCAGGATCTGGGCGAGCGTGGTGGGCACCGGCGACGCTGCCACATGCTTGTTCCACGAAACGGGCCCCGCGTGGGTCGCATTCGCTCCGCCACAGCCGGCGAGGCACATCAGTGCCACGGTCAGCGTGGCTGTCACCGCGACGGTGCCGGCTCGCGGCCTGGACCGGGCGATCACCGGCCTGGACGGGGCAGCCATCAGTTCGCGCTGGGACGGACCAGCTCCAGATGAGGCCGGCACATCGCCACGGCTTCGAGCGTGGAGTGGACGCCGAGCTTCGCCATGAGATTCTGCAGGTGGGTCCGGACGGTGTTGGAGGATAGCTGTAGCCTCTCGGCTACCTCGCGCCGTCCCGCGCCGTCGGCCAGGCAGGTCAGTACTTCCCGCTCGCGCGGCGTAAGCGCGGCGAGGAGCCCGTCGTTGTCCTGCTGCTGCTGGCGTTCGGCCATGAGCAGGTGTAGCACATGGCCCGCCTCGGCCGGAGGCAGCCACGTCTCCCCCCGCGCTACGCCACGGATCACGCGCAGCAGGTGCTCAAGTGATTCGTCCTTGCGTACCCAGGCCACCGCCCCGGCCCGGACGGCGTCCACGATGCGTTCAGCCTCGGAAGAGTAACTGAGCACGATGACGCGGGGGGCTTCGTCGCGGCCGCATAGTTCCTCACACAGGCGGATCGCGGCGCGCTCGGGCAGGTCACCGTCAAGCAGCATGACGTCGGCGTGCCGCCCCACGATCAGGCACTGGGCCGGTGTCCGGGCGTGCACGGCCGCTACGACCGCCACGTCCTCCTCGACCTCCAGCCGGGCTGCCAGGGCGTCGGCGAAGATACGTTCGGAGTCGATGACAAAGACACTAATTCTTCCCATGGCCGCGAGCGTGGCTCACTTCTCTCCACGGGAGAACCCCTGCCTGCCGTGGCCGTGCTACGACAAGTGAGGGTGGCAGCGGTACCCGGCTGCTGCCGATGGCGCAGCCACTCATGCGGACAGCTCGCTGACCAGTCCCTCCCGGCTTGCGAGTGCGGCGGCTTGGAGCCTGCTGTGCGTACCAAGCTTGGTGAGCAGGTTCTTTACATAGCTCCGCAGGGTGCTGGTGGCAATGTTCATCTCATTGGCCATTTGCCCGGTGTTCTGGCCGCCGACGATCCGGTGCAGCACTTCTAGCTCACGCGGCGTGAGTTCGTACAGCGGGCGAGCCCGCCGTGACACCACGGTGCGCTCACCGCTCGGCAGCGCCGAGTCATAAGCGGCTCCACCCGAGGCAACCACGTCGAGGGCCTGCGCGATATGGTCCACGTTCTGGTCCTTGCGGAGGATGCCGACCACTCCCAGCCGCCTCGCCTCCCATACTGCCGTCGGTTCAGGCATGCCCGAGAGGATCACCACGGCCGTACCCGGGCACTCCCCCCGGATAACGCGAACCGCGGCGAGACCGTCCTGCCCACCGGGGAACCGCAGATCGAGAAGGCATGCGTCGGGCAGGTATTCACTTACCGCGGCAATGCCATCAGCCACGGATGTCGTTACCGACACTACCTCGTGACCGCGCGCCGTCAGCGCCACTGCCAGCGCCTCGCCGAGAATCCGGTTGTCATCGCACAGAACAAGTCGCATTGGCCCCACCCCTTGTGCTCTCCCGGGGCTAAGCTTGCGGCACCAGGCGTGGGTCCGCAATGCCGTTGAGGCCAATTGGGCGCTTAGTTCTCTAAGCGCCCACGGAAAAGCTCGGCGGCAGCCGCCCGGTCGGCCACCGCCAGCTTGCGCACGATCGAGGTGATGTGCGCCCGCACCGCGCTTGCCGAAAGCACAAGCCGCTGCGCGATTTCCGCCGTCGAGCGTCTCTGCGCGAGCAACTCAAGCACCTCCCACTCCCGGCTTGTCAGCCGCTCGCCGGTTTCGGCCGCGGCGAGCGACCGCCAGCGCGGCCCATGCCCATGAAATTGTTCAAGCACGCGCGCGACGAGGGCCCGTGGCATAGCCGCTTCCCCGGAACAGACACCGTGCAGCGCATCCGGCAGTCGCTTCAGATTCATCGTCTTCAGCAGATACCCATGTGCGCCAGCCCGGAGCGCGGCGAAGATGTCGGTGTCCTCCTCAGACACGGTCAGCATCACGATCTTCACAAGAGGCAGCCTCGACTCGATCTCCCAGGCGGCGGCAAGCCCGCTGCCGGGCATCCGGATGTCGAGCAGGCAGACATCGGGCCGCTCGCGAAGGGCGGCCTGGACGGCCTCGACGGCGTCTGCCACCACCGCACATATGCTGAATCGCTCGTCACCTTCGAGTGCCCGCCGCACATCCTCGCGGGTCGGCGCATGATCATCGGCGATCAGCACCTGCAGTGGCTTCGCCTCAGGGCTCACACCGACACCTCCACCTCACTCCCCCGGCCCGGAGCCGAACAGATGCGCAGCTCACCGCCGACCGAGCGGGCACGATCACGCATGGAGATGAGCCCAAAACCGCTCCCAGGGACGGTGGTATCGAAGCCGCGGCCCCGATCGCTGACCCGCAGCCTCACCAGAGAACCGTCGCGCTCCAGCCGAAGCGTTACTTTCGCGGCGCCGCTATGGCGGGCAGCGTTGGTGATGGCTTCACAGGCGATCCGCACGATCGCCTCGGCCCGGGTCGGCGACAACTGTACGCCGGGAACGAGATCAAGTTCGAGGTCGACCCGAAACCGTTCCGCGATCTCGGCTGCCGCTTCAGCCAGCGCGATCTCCACGGCCCGGTTCCGGGCGGGCGCGAGTGCATTGATTGTCCGCCGCGACTCAAGCTGCGCCCGCTCGGCCGCCTGCCGCAAGCGCTCTACCACGTCACCGTCCACTCCTCCGGTGACCAAATCAAGGTTGCGGGAAATGTAGGCCAGTTCCTGGGCCAGTCCATCATGCAGGTCACGCGAGATGCGCCGCCGGTCCTCGAGTATCGCTGCTTCCGAAAGCGCCTGCCAGTATGAGGAGATCTCCCGCAGGGAGCCGACCAGAAGGGCGACGTAGAAGGCGAAGCGGAAAACATCGCCGGTGTACAGCACGGACTGAGAATACAAAGAAGGGAAGAGTGAGTAATTGACGTGCGAGATCACCGCCAGGACGGCGGCAATGGCGAGCCAGCCGAAGAACTCGTCGTTGAACCGCCGGGAGCGGTTGAGGAGCCCAACCGCCGCCAAGCCATAAAGCGCTGCCAGGAGCAGTTCGAACGCGAGCAGTGCTGGATAGGTGCGAAAGGCCGGATGCGCTACCGCCTCCGGCGTGACGGTAGCGGCGTATTCCGGTGGCCAGCGCTCGGCGAACGTATGAACGAAGATAGCGGCCAGGCCCAGCGCCGTAATCACGCCGACCGCCGACAGCGCGAGCAACGGTCCCGACCGCCGCAGCGGGCGATGCGGGACGAACGCCGCCACAGCGAACAGCGCGGCGCCAAGAGAGCGGGCGAAGGGAGCGGCCCAGACCGTCAGATCGTCGGGTGCCCACCCTGCCACCGACGGCACTGTCACGAAGAACAGGTTGGACAGCGCAAGCACCGCAAGCGCACACGCCAGCAGTAGCTCGTTGAGGTAGGTGCGCCGCAGCAGTCGGCAGGTGCGCCGCAGCAGTCGGCCGAAAACCAGGAACGTGGCGACCAGCACGATCAGCGACCCCGACGCTTCGAGCGCGAGGCGCACCGACGGCCATTGATAGTCCAGGTGAAGTTGTGGCAGCAGCGCAAACCCGACGGTGGCCACACCGCCGACCACCGCCGTCACACCTGCGACCGCACGCGTCGTTTGCATTAGACGGGCACCATCTGCACTGGCCCCAGGCAAATCGCGGTGCGGCTGACCTGGTGCATTGTCTTAGCCGCTCCGGCAAGGGCCGCTGCGGTGTGGCCGACTTGCTGACACGGTCAGCCTTCCCTGGTGGCGCCCGCTTGTGAACTACCGGCAGTCCGCAACCCAGAGGCTTTCCGCACAGCGGCAGGAACGGTGATGTCAGCGCCGCCCGCAAGCGGCTGGCCCCAGGTGAGGGGCAACCAAAGACTCACACGCGTCCGGCCGCTGGCACCACAGCCGCGCTCAAGCCTCCCGCCGTACCTGACGGCGAGTCCGGACACGATGGCCAGACCGATCCCGAGGCCCGTTGTGATCTTCCCGAAGCCTGGACCCGTGTCCTCGGTCGCGAACAGCGCCGAGTTCTGCTCGCGGCCGACCTCCACCGTCACCATTCCCGACGGCCCTGCCGCGCGGGTCGCGTTACTGAGCAGATTCGCGGTCATCCGGCGGAGCAGGACGGGGTGGATGGCAGCGAAGACCGGCTCGGCCGGGCTTACCATCCGTATTTTTCCCGCCCAGGTCACGCGCTCCGCGGCGACTGCCTCGCTGGTGACCCGCACCAAGTCGGCCAGGCGGGAATCTGGCAGACCAGGTTCCACGGTTTGCAACGAGTGCTGGATAAGGTCTGCCAGCCACTCGGCCTGATCGACTATCTGTTCCAGGCGCACACGCGCGGCCGCCGGCAGGCCCGGTTCGGCCAGCGCCGCCGCCGCCAGTGCGAACACGCTCGCGATCGGCTGCCGCATGTCGTGACACGTCTCCCGCAGTCCCTCCAGGTTCCTAGGCGCTGCCTCAACGTCAAGGCTTGGCAACCACATCATTCGTCCCCACTCGTCCCTCCCGCAAGGTGCCGCGACATTCCACACAGGAGTCGCGTCCCCAGCTGCCCCTGCTAAAGTTAACAAGAGGCAAACCCACACCAGCGCTAATGTATCGCGGAAGTTAACACGTAACAATAATAAACCGTCCCAATCCGGCATGTTCCCGCGCTCACGTCCGGAGATGCGAGGAACCTGCCTGTGCAACACTTAACGTGACAAATAAGGTACTCTCAGTCGTCCGCTCCCAGCAGCGCACCAGCTCTAGGTAACGGCGCGCGGCCACACGCAGCTCCATCTCAGGATCACAGCCCGCCGCACGGGCCTTCGCGACCAGCCGGAAAAGCTCGCGGCCGATGTCCTCGCCGGAGTTGGCCGGCGCACCGGAGCCTGCTTCCTCGTCGAGGCGGGCCAGCTCGTCAGGCACCCCGGCCCGCGCCGCCCGGCGCTGCAACTGCGCGGCCAGCGCGAGAGCAGGCTGCCCGAACGGCACGCCATCCAGCGCTGACGGAGCAGCAGGCCGTCCGCGCCGTTCGGCCAGAGCTCTTTTCTCTTCTCGCTTGATCTCGTCCCAGTTGCGCTTGACCTCATCGGCGCCGGAGACGGTCACGCCGCCGAACACGTGCGGATGCCGCCGGACCAGCTTGGCCACGATCCCGTCCGCGATGTCATCGATTGTGAACGAGGTCCGGTCCTCGCGCTCGGCCGCGATGCGCGCGTGGAACACCACCTGCAGCAGCACGTCGCCTAGTTCCTCGCAGAAGGCCTGCTCATCGCCGGACTCAAAAGCCTCGAGAGCCTCGTAGGGCTCTTCAAGCAGGTGCGGCGCGAGCGACTCGTGGGTCTGGCGAGCATCCCAGGGGCACTTCACGCGCAACCGGTCCATGGTGGCCACCAAGTCGATCAGGCGTGCGCCCGGCAGGTCGGCCGAACCATGCAGCAGCTGCGCGCCCGGCGGGACCGGCGGGTCAGCGCCTGGCTCGGGCAACCACACCACAACTCCGTCTGCGGCGAGCGACCCAATATCGGGCTCGTTCACCATCCGGTACGTGATCCCCGCCTCGTCCAGGGCGGGCAGCTGGGGATGACCGGCCGGGGCGAGCACGACGGCCGCGGACCGCAGGGCCTGCCAGGCCGGCCAGCTGAGCAGCCCGGGTGCGACCCGCGGGCTGGTCACCAGGACGGTCAGCAAGCCGGCGTCAGCCCGGACTGCGGCGTCGCCTTGGCGGGACCCGGG
>WNGJ01004930.1_pt1 | contig 13991 bp, 16 predicted proteins | sample 5400611 | NCBI WGS metagenome assembly WNGJ01 (sample SAMN13153375, study PRJNA577476) | soil metagenome | isolation source: 40 cm soil or saprolite under Garry oak tree replicate 1 | place: USA:California | collected 2016-06-15 | reverse complement strand
TTCATCGGTCAGACCACACCGAGGGCCGGTTGACCACCGCGCCAAGCGGATGCTGCGTACGGAAGGGAACGGTCACCGGCACACGCCGAGCGTCCAGCACAGCTGCGGAGCCCCCGAGGGCGCACGGTCCCGTAAGCCCTGCCCGGTGCTGTGTCTCGGTAACCGTGCCCTAGAACGGACGGCCCCACCGGTGATGCCGAGGTACGCGTCGCGCGGTGTCCGGTCACCGAGCGACCGGTGGGGTCGGATGCGGTTGTAGATGTCGCGGAAGCGGGCGGTCTCCATCGCAGCGCTCCGCCGTCATCGATGGGTGCGCGGTAGAGGTGCTCGTATTTGAGGGTGCGTAGCAGCGGGTCCTCGCCGGCGGTATCGGGCTGGTCGATCGGGGCTCCTTCTGGGGCTTCCCACTTGCGGACGTGGTCTGGTGGTTCGACGTCTTGATGCTCATCGAGCAGGTGGCAGCGACTCTGCTGGCGATCGCACTCGGTACTCCCGGCTGTGAGATCGGGGTATAGCCGGCGCTGATCGCTCGCGCACGCGGACACGCACCCTCGGCCGAGGATGGTCTTGCCTGCATCGTGGGTCTGCATCTGATCGATGGCTGGGAGGCACGGCGAGCGCAGACACTAAATCGGGCTTAACCTTGGTCCATGCCTGAGCAGTACTGCGTTGGCCCAGCCATGGCGACCGACTGCGGTAACGAAAAGCCAAAACTTTGGTCGTAGGCGTGAGGATCCTTGTCGGACATTAACTCGCTGCACAATTCCCTCGTTGCGCGAGTTCTCGAAGCAGAGGGTCGGGCGTCGCCTGAGATCCGCCGCGCAGCCTTCGATAACGAGGGCCTCGCTGAGCCGGTGCGCACATTTGTGGACAACGTCGCACACCGCGTAAGGATGGTCACCGACGCGGACATCGGCACGCTACGCAAAGCGGGCCTCAGCGAGGATCAGATCTACGAGATCGTCGTCTGCGCCGCGATCGGCCAGGGCACTCGCCAGTACCAGAATGCGCTCGCAGCACTCATCGCAGCGACCGGGAGAGATTGAAGCATGCGCCTCGCCATCCTCGATCACGGACATGGAATTCGCACGAAGGCAATGTTCCTCCTCATCCGAGTCTTCTCGGGGTATCCCGTGGTGGATGCAGTCAAATTGGCGTTCTATCGCCCCAGCTTCTATCGAGCAGGAGAGTTTACCCAGGAGGCGATGCGCGGACCATCCGAATGGTCGGTCGCGGACCGCGAGCTCATGGCCGCATATCTCTCCAAAATGAATGAAACCGAGTTCTGCATAGCGGCCCACACGGCGACGTCTGCGCTCGCCTACAACGATGGTGCAAAAGTGTCCGCGACCCTCGCCGACCTGGAGACAGCTCCTCTTACCGAGCCCCTCCGCGCGACGCTGCGCATGCTGGGCAAGCTAACGCGCGAGAACAACGTAGATGCTGACGACATACAGAGGGTGTTGGCTGCAGGCGTGTCCCAGCAGCAGATCGAGGACGCCCTAGCGGTCGCATTTGCATTCAATGTGACCGACCGATTGGCCGACGTCTTCGATTTCGCAGTGGACGACCCTGCGGCTATCAACGCTGGCGCAAAGTACCTGCTCGAGCGGGGCTACCGGTAATCACCAGCTCGGCGGCGAGTTCGTCCCACCTGCATGGACACACGGTCACTCGTGCTCAGGTCGACTACCTTCACGAATCGTTTGGGACGGAGGTGATTCCTCGGCCATCGGCGCCGGAACCGATGGATGCCTGGTGTCACGATGAGCGAGGTTATCCGCCGGACCGACATGGCTGAGGTCCACTCACCAACGATCGAGGGAAACGATGGAACCGTCAGAAGTCCAACGAGCACTTGAGGCCGGGAGGTCGACGGCCTCCGCCCTAGGCCTTCTAGTCGATGATGGAGTCGTTGTCCACAACTCGAACCGCATCGCCGTGCGCCTGACCCCTTGTGACGTTCTCGCTCGAGTGGCGCCTCTAGCGCATCAGGCAGGCGCTGAGTTCGAAGTCGAGGTCGGTCGGCGGCTCGCCGAAGCGGGCTGCCCGGTGGAAGAGCTTGAACCTCGGGTGGAGCCGCGCGTCTACGTGCGTAATGGCTTCGCGATCACGCTGTGGACCTACTACGAGGCGGTGCCGTCTCAAGACGTCGCGCCAGCCGAGTATGCGCAGACGCTCGAGCGGCACCATACCGGCATGCGCCAGACCGATCTGACGGCGCCGCACTTCACTGATCGAGTCGCGGAAGCCCAGTGGCTGGTCCGCAACCGCGCCCAGACACCGGAGCTTGATGACACGGGACGGAAGCTTCTCAGCAACACGCTGCAGGGCCTGAGGCGCGCGATATTCGATCGGGCAGCACCAGAGCAGCTGCTGCACGGCGAGCCGCATCCGGGCAACTTGCTGAACACGAAGAGAGGGCTGCTGTTTATAGACCTTGAGACGTGTTGCCGCGGACCTGTCGAGTTCGACATCGCCCATGCACCCGAAGAAGTCAGCGAACACTATCCGGCTGTTAATCAAGACCTGCTTCGCGAGTGCCGGGTCCTCATGCGTGCGATGGTCACAGCGTGGCGCTGGGATCGAGACGACCAGCTCCCCGATGGGCGCTACTGGGGAATCGAGGGGCTCAACCAGGTTCGGGTAGCACTCGATCGTTTCGGAATGGATGTCGCTGACTGATATGCCTAACGGCCGGCTCGTCACGCCTAGTGTGCAGCGTTGCAATACGTTACTGCTGAGGAAACGGATGCAGGTGGAGGTGCCGAAAGCTCAGTAACTAAATGACCCGAGTTGTCTCAAAGGGGTTGACAAGTTCCGAAACACCATTCGAAGACTATCGAGAACACGCCAAAGTTGAATCCAGCCTGACGAACTGACAGGTCCGGGTCGACCAGAGGACTTCGGCTGTAGGGATCACGTGAGGCTGATGAGCCTTGCGGTCGGCGTAATCGCTCGGGTCGCGTTGCGGTAGGTACGGCCCACAAGTCAGCGCAGTGATCGGGGTCACCGGTTGCCTTGTAAATGCGGCTTCCTAGCGCGAGGGGGTCGCCGGTCCCCCGTCTTTGAGGCACGCGCCGCGGCACAGCCGGGGCACAGATTCCCGGAACCAGGCGGCTCTAGGAGGACACTGACGGACACAAAGGAGTGTGATTTGAGTTCAGGCGGGCACCCGGGGAGCCGCCGGGACACTAGAGGACATGCAACCAACACGGTTCGGGACCGTGAGGCCCCGGGTTCAAATCCCGGGGCCCCGACCAAAAATCGTATTCAATTCGAGGTCTTCGCCTGCTCCGTCTAGCGCGCGGGGGTCACAGGGAGGTCACAGATTTTCTTGGAACTAGGAAGCGGCAGCCCCATCCAAGTGGATTTCGAACCGTCAATTGAACTCGCTCACGGCTATCGCACGGGCGATATATCAGCACGCGCACGGCTCCAGGACCGTGAGGCACCTGGGTTTCGAAAATCAAAGGCGTCGGGTACTCAGCTTTGCAGCACTCGCTGTCGACGCCGGTGTGCAGCCGACGCACAAGGTGTAGGCGCGGATCACGGCTAACCCCGATTCTTGACGGGCCACATCTCGTAGGCGGCATCGACGACTCAGCCTCATCAGCAACTGGGTTCGTCCGACAGGGGGACCAAACCCTCCCGAACCGCGAAGATCGCCGCCTGCGTTCGGTCCTGGAGACCAAGCTTGGCGAGCACGTGGCTGACGTGGGTCTTCACCGTTTCCTCACGAATGCCAAGCTCATGCGAGATCTCCTTGTTGGAGCACCCGCGGCCGACGGCCCGGAGTACGTCCAGCTCACGAGCGGAGAGCCGTTCGATGACCGAATCCGAACGTCGGAGCGCTTGACTTGCGATTGCCCTGTCGAGGACCACCCCACCAGCGGCCACCGCCCGCAGCGTACTGATGACCTCCTCCACCCCGGCCGTCTTGAGGAGATACCCCGAAGCCCCTGCCGATAGTGCTTGATGAACGCGATCGTCGGAGCGCAGCGAGGTGAGGATCAGAACACGAACGTGCGGCTCCTCGCGCTGGAGCTCTCTTAGAACGCTGATCCCGTCGACGTTGGGCATCAGGAGATCCAGCAGCACGATGTCCACCGCCAGGCGGCCCACGGCATCGAGAACGGTCGAACCGTCCTCGCACTCGCCGACGACCTCGAAACCGTCCTCCTGATCCAGCAAGAAGCGGAGGCCCTGGCGGACCAGCTTGTGGTCGTCGGCGATCAGGACGCGGGTCATTCGGAATCCACCGGAAACGACGCCGTCACCTTGGTGCCCTGACCGAGCGAGGTCGCTACGTCGAGCGTCCCTCCGACGGCCTCCATGCGTTGCTGCATCATGCGCAGGCCCATGCCGGGTTCGCGACCGTTCCTCTCGAACCCAGCGCCGTCATCACCGATGCCGAGCTGAACACGCCCTTCCGCCTGGCGCATCTGAACCGATATGCGGCGCGCTTTGGAATGACGCACTGCATTCGCCATCGCCTCTTGGGCTACCCGAAGCGCAGCGTGCTCGTGCTCAGGTCGCAGGCTCACATCGTGCAGGTCGGTGCTCACGTCGATGTGGAGGCGGCTGCGATACGCATCAGCGACCTGATCTATCGCCGCTCTCAATCCCGCCTGCTCGAGCAACGACGGCCTGAGCTCGAGAAGGAGCTCGTTCATCTCCTTGACCGACTCGTCCGCAGCAGCGCGCAGAGCACTGGCCTGTTCCTTCAGCGGGGATGAAACTGGGAGCGCCTTCTCCAACCCCCCTGCCAACATGCCGATCGAAAACAAATTCTGGGAGACGGCGTCATGCAGCTCACGCGCGATGCGGTTGCGCTCGGCGTCGCGAGAATGGGACTCGATGCGCACTCGCTCCGCGTCGCGCGCCTCGGCAAGCTGCTCGGCCATCAGGTTCAGCTGACGTTCGAGCAGGCCGACTTCGTCGGGCGGACCGACTGCAACGCGGTGCCCCAAGTCTCCGGTCGCGAGGCTGGCCGACGCGGCAGCTAACCTCTGCAGCCGGCGCACGGTCCGCCGGGACGTGAGGATGCCGAACAGCACCGCGATAGGGATGCTGACCACCAGGAGGCCAAGCCCGGAGACGATGGCAGGTACCAGGATGGTGCCCTGGAAGCCGCCCGGGATGGCGTCCGGCGCCTCGACGAAGACCAAGCCGAGAGGCCGACCCAGACCGGACGGGTCCTTGGTCCCGCCGCTCAAGGCTTGTTTCGAGACCAGGGGCACCGAGGACCAGATCTCGTCCCCGACGGTGGTGACAGTGCCGTTGGCACCTGGCGAGAGCGCCTCGGTGGGCAGCAGCGACGACGCGCGCTCGCCGACGGGGAATCTTGCAGGCCAGGAGCTGGCAACGATCACGCCAGCGCTGTCGACGATCACAGCCGCCGGGGAGTTGGCCACCGAGGCCGAATTCATATCCGGGATCTGGATGCCGTCCCCCTGATAGGCGACCGATCCGGGCCTGTACCCGGACACCAACTCTCCGACCTGAAAGCCGGCGGGCAACTCGAGCGCGGTCGGGTCGGAGGATTGATTGGCGGCGTTGGCCTCCTGGGCGATCTGATAGGCGGTGACCTGAGCACGGTGTGCGAGATCCTGCCGTCCGATCAGGTCCGGGAGCACGATGCCGATGGCCAGGCTCTCGACAACCACCACCGCAATCAGGGCCACTAGCAGATAGGAGATGCTCAACCGAGCAGCGAGGCCGGCACGGTAGGTCATCGCCGGTCCGATTGTAGGTTCGCTTTGCATGGGCCGAATCCCTCGCAAGGGGCATATCACGTCCCCCGAATTCGCGAGCCTCCGTCACTCTCATGCCCGACGCTGGCGCATAACCGCGCGCCTACGCTCAGGCCATGCGCAAATCGCTCTGGCTGCTACCCGTTTTTGTCGCCGCCTGGCTAGCCACCGCTGCAGGTCGTGGCGCGGCGGCCCCTGCGCGGCCAGCGACCCACCGCCGAGTTTCCCGGTCACCGAGATTCGACAGCGCCTTTCGGTCCGCCGCTGAGGAGGACATGTCGTGACTGCGGTTATCGAGACCCAAGGGGTTGGCAAGCGGTACCGAGGGCTGTGGGCGCTGAAGGACTGCATGCTTTCCATCCCCGCCGGCCGTGTCGTCGGCCTAGTCGGCCCGAACGGGGCCGGGAAAACGACCCTGCTCAACCTCGCGACCGGGATGCTGGCGCCGACCGCGGGCACGATTGAGGTGCTCGGCGGGCGGCCCGCTGCCGGCCCGGCACAGCTGGCCAGGGTCGGGTACCTGGCCCAGGGCGCACCCGTCTACGTCGGACTTTCCGTCGCCGATCACCTGAGGCTGGGCGCGCACCTGAACCGGGGCTGGGACGCCGAGCTGGCACAAGGTCGAATCGAGCGGCTGGCCCTGGATCGTGGCCAGAAAGCCGGGACCCTGTCTGGTGGGCAACGGGCGCAGCTTGCGCTCACTGTGGCGGTCGCGAAACGGCCGGAACTGCTGATACTGGACGAGCCGGTGGCCAGTCTGGACCCCCTGGCGCGGCGAGAGTTCTTGAAGGATCTGATGGAGTCTGTCGCCGAGCAGGGGCTCAGCGTCGTGCTGTCCTCCCACCTGATCAGCGACCTGGAACGGGTCTGCGACTACCTGATCGTGCTGGTTGCCTCGCGGGTGCAAGTCGCCGGACCTGTCGACGAGCTGCTGGCCACCCACCAACTGCTGTCCGGCCCGCGCCGCGGTCCGGGCACGTTGCCGGCCGGGCAGGACGTCATCGCGGCCAGCCACACCGACCGGCAGACCACGGTGCTGGTGCGCACCAGCGATGCAGTCCTCGACCCGGCCTGGACGGCCGCCGAGGTCGGCTTGGAAGACCTGGTACTCGCTTACATGAACCAGGTGGCTGGAGGCGGCCGCCACAACCAGCAATTGGAGGTGCAGAGTTGATCTGGCTGACCTGGCGTCAGTCCCGCATGAAGGCCGCCAGCGCGGCAGCAGTCCTGGCCGCGTTCGCGGTCCTGGTGGCCGTGACTGGACCGCAACTTGCCAGTCTGTATGCCAGCAGCAGTATCGGCAGCTGCCAGGGCAGTGCCAGCGCCTGCGGCGCGGTTGCCGACGACTTCGTCCAGCAGCTTTACGGCAGCCTGGGGCTCCCCTCCTCGAGCTTGTCCGGCACCGGCACCTACTGGCTGCTGTACCTGTTGGGCATCGTGACCATCCTGGTCGCCCCCATCGTCATCGGCATCTTCTGGGGAGCCCCGCTGATCGCCAGCGAGTTCGAGGCGGGGACCCATTACCTGACCTGGAATCAAAGCATCACGCGTACCAGGTGGTTGGCGGTCAAGCTCGCGCTGACGGGCGTGGCCGCCATGGCCGTCACCGAAGCGCTCAGCCTCATGGAGGCCTGGTGGGCCGTGCCCATCAGCCGAGCGGTCGGTCTCGGCGCCTGCTGCTCGCCAATCGCCATGAACCAGTTCAGCCCGCTGCTCTTCGCCACCCGCGGCATCACACCGCTGGGCTACGCTGCGTTCGCCTTCGCCCTCGGCGTCATCGCTGGGCTGCTCGTGCGGCGGGCCGTCCCGGCCATGGCCATCACCCTGGCCGCTTTGGCCGTCCTCCAGGTCGCCGTGCCGCTGTGGGTTCGCCCTAACCTGTTCCCGCCCGAGCACACGACCAACATGTTCAGCTCCTTCGCCTCTCTCGACGTCCCGATCAACAATGACACCTTCACGGTCATCCCCGACGGCTGGGACCAGACCGAAGCCTGGGTCCTTTCCGCCGGAGCCGTCGACACGGCCGGGCGGCCGGTCAGCGCCGTCCCGGCGGACTGTCTACAGGCCATGCAGGACGCAAGCGGGAAGGCCGGCCATCCCGCCCTACTGGACTGCCTGGCCAGCCACGGCGTCCGGGTCGCCGTCACCTACCAGCCCGCCAGCCGCTACTGGGCCTTCCAGTGGACCGAGACCGCGATTTACGTCGCTCTCGCCCTGGCCCTGGCCGGGTATGGCTTCTGGAGGATGCGCCGCCGCCTCTCCTGAATGACCTGTCTCTCCCACGTCGGTGGTTGAAGTTGTGGGCTGCCCCCAAAACCAGGCGCTGCTCGGAACGGAACAGGAACTGGTCGGGGAGGCGGGACTCCGCTGAACGTCACGCGCCGCGGCCACGCATCGCCCCCTTGACAGACCGCGTCATGTCTGTGGGAAGTTAGGTCCTCCGCGTAGGAGTCGAAGCTGGGTACGGGAGACGATCGGGAGCAGTCTCCGAGGCCTGGAGGTCACAGCCGTGTCACGCATTCACGGAACCAGGGGGATACGCGAGGTCACAGGAGGACACGAAGAAGATCCAATTCGAGAACAGGAGGAACCGCGCGGACACCACAGGACACGAAAGGACACGCCATTGCGCCGGTTCGGGACCGTGAGGCCCCGGGTTCAAATCCCGGGCCCCCGACCATTTCTGTATTCAAAATCGGCGATTTTCGAGTCTCTCGGCAGTCACCTGCACTCAGCCGTATCACAATTTCCTGAAGAGCAACCAAACCGAGGCGCCGTAAACGGTTTTGTCGTGGGCAATGTGAGATCGCCGGACAGCAACCGGTGGCCAGCCGGCGGACGCACAGGGCAGGACCGTGAGGCACCTCGGCTTCAATGGACCGGCAAGTTGCTCGCGTTAATGATTGGCTGTCGAAAGCGTTAGATTCACAGAGAGGTCGGACCCATAAACACTAGGCGACGAGCTGGGTGGGTGGGGAATCCCGGGTTGGGATCCCCACCTGCTGGCACCTGAAGGTTATGGGGCGCTGAAGTGAACCACCGCTGAGTAGGTCCCCGCAACGCTCAACGGACCGGTGGCAGACACGGCCTCCGTTCCCTCGGCATGAACGCTCGCCAGTCCGCCAGTCCCATCCGTTACGGTGAAAATCACTGTCGCCGCCGCAAAGGTTCCCGACACATGGAAACGCATCAGCGCCGTGCCCGACCTCCCTGCGATTGTGCCCGTGAAGATCCCTGAACTCTGGGCGTCAATGGACCCATCGGGGTGGATCACCACCGATCCTGAGCCGACGCGTGTGCCTGCAAACGTGCCCTGCCAGCTCTCGGCAAGCGTGAAGCCGATGAACGTGTTGCCGTCGGCTGCCCGCGTGGAGACGGGCGACAGCGTGGTTGCCTCAGTTCCGCTGGCCGGAACTGTTTCCTCGGCATAGACGGTCGGCGCAAGGACTAGCCAGAGAACTGGAACAAACGCCAGCGACGCCCTACTCAGAAGACGCCGATAGTTCAGGCCGAACAACAGTCGAGCAAGGGTCCTGACTTGCGTCGGCGATTCCAGCATTGGCTTGCTTGTGATTATGTCCATGATGACTATCTCCTGTTTATTTGAAGCTCTGTAGCAAGCCCGGTGGCCTGCTCGCTACATCGAGAGTGAACCAACCCCAGTTTCACTCTCTGCCGCGCTCTGAGACAGATTCCGATGTAACAAGTTACCGGTGATGTAGGTCACATCTCCTCCGGCGAGTCGCACCTTGGAGCGGTCCGGGTGACAAATCCCGTTGCAACCTTGAAACAGGTGCCGAAACCTTGTTAGCCGCCGGTAATCGCGAAAAACGAACCCCGCGCGTTTTGCGCTTCCGCGCGATGCTGGCCGGCAAGTGCCACGACGGCCGGGATTCCAATCCAGAAAGACAGAGCGCGCCACATCGCGTTGCTGAGGGGCCACTTCGCCAACCGAAATTACTGACTGCCGTACTCGTCGTGGCGCCGGATCCAGACCTGGAACTTCTCGTCCTCGTCGCGGCCCTTCGGTACCCTGTCGAGGATCCCGTAAAAGCCCATCAGGAACTCGACCCCACGAGCCCCGGTTGAATACGTCTGGTAAACGGCCCCATCCTCCAGGACGAAGACGCTGAATCCCTGGTTCTCACTCAAGTAGCTGACCACGTCGGTGCCGGCCTCACGCGCGTTCTTGTCGGCGATCGGTGGCAGCTGCTTAAGCATCGGCGTAACCCACTCACGTGTCTGATCCTCGCTGTTCGAGAAGCCTAGGTCCAGATTGAAGTCGCTCTTGTAGCTCGACGCCCAGTTGAAGCCCCAGCCCATCCGTTTGCGGTAGGCGAGGAGCTTCTCGAGTGGGGCACTCGAGACACAGATCATGGTCACATCATGTGCCCGAAGGTGCGCGAGTATTCCGTTGAAGCTGTCAGCGATGGAAGAGCAGGTCGTGCATCCGGCCTCGTAGTCCGGGCCGAACATGAAGTGATAGACGGCGAGCTGGGAACGCCCGTCGAACAGCTCCGCGAGCGTCTTTGGTCCTTCTGCGGTCTCGAAACTGTACCCTTTGCCGACTCGAAGCCATGGTAGTCCGCGGCGCTGGCGAGCCAATTCATCACCGAGCTTCGTGTGCTCTTTCTCGCGTTCAAGCAGCTTCCCGCTCGCCGCAAGCCACTCCTTGCGCGTTCCGATCTTGTGATCTGTCTTTGTCGCTTTCCTTTTGCGATCGGTCATTTCTTCTCTCCTCCAGTTTTGGAATGACTTGATCGTGACCGAACGAAACCATGTCGATAGCCCCGAGTTGATGCGACACCTCGGCCTGATCCCTTGGCAGCAGCAACGAGCTGATCGATAGTCTCATCCTGACGGACCCGCATGGTCAGCGCAGGTCCTTCGTACGTCATGGATCGAGTTGCTCAGCATCTGACGTATCACAGCCGTGTCACGGAATCGCGGAACTCTGAGGACACGGGAGGATACGAGAGGTGTCAATGGCCATCTCAACGTCCGCGGTCTTGGCCGGCTGAAAGTCCGCACCCGGTGAGGCTCCTCAGCCCTTCTTCTTAGGCGGACCTGTGGGGTTCAAAAAGTCCATCGCGCGGATCACTGATGCCGGGGACGGTCGCATGCGGGGCGTCATGTAGTAATCCAGCCGAAAAACCGAAACCCGCGGGCGCTCAGAGGTTTGCTCGAGGTCACGTGGGATGACGCTTGACATGCCTGATCCACGGTGCTCTGATCATCCCTTCGAGGGTCAGGTGGGTGGCGCCCCTGATGCCGTATCTAGCCACAGTTCAACGGAGGCCGACCGTGACCAGGATCAGAGGACGGTTGAAGGTGTCTCTCGCGCTGTTGACAGCGGCTACCGTGTTGGCGTTGGTGACCGGCGCCGTTCCGCTAATCGCATCCGCCATGGCCGGCATCGATCAATTCGGCTCCATCGCGATACGCTCCGGCACGCCCGCTGGGGCGTCTCATTTTGAGGTGACGAGTCCAGACCTCCAGAACGAGCACGCGTTTTCGCAGAGCGAGATCGCCAACATCTTCGGCTGCAACGGCGGCAATCAGGCGCCGAGACTCCACTGGAGCGGGGCCCCGGCGGGCACCGAGAGCTACGCCGTGACCATGTTCGATCCCGATGCCCCAACTGGGAGCGGTTTCTGGCACTGGCTCACATGGGACATCCCCGCCAGCGGCACATCGCTGGACGCGACCGCTCTACCAGCCGGCGCGGTTGCGGGTACCAACGATGCAGGCCTGACCGGCTATCTCGGCCCGTGCCCTCCGCCCGGCGATCGGACACACCGCTATCAGCTGACCGTGTACGCGTTGGACGTGCACAGCTTGAACCTTCCCCCGAGCGTACGGGCTGCCGTGGTCGGGTTCACTATGCGAACACACATCCTCGGCTTCGCGCGGCTTGTCGGCACCTTCAGCCAGCCCGCAGCCTGACGCCTGGGAGCGCCCGGTCCCGGCCAGCCCCGTCAGCGACGAAACGATGAGCGGAGCGGATCGCCAGCTGTTGAAGGTTTGTGAGCCGTGCCGTTGTGATCGGACCATTCCCAGCAATTCGCTGCACTCGCTCGATTACAAGGCGACGATCCCACCGGCGTAACGCACCCATGTAGTACTTCATGCAGTAATCCGGCTGAAAATTGAGGCAAATCTGGACGCACTGGGCGCGTCGACTTGAGGAATCGAACTGAAAAACGCAGAAACCGACATGTTTGGATGAACTGTCGAGTGATTCGGGACCGTGAGGCCGAGGGTTCAAATGCCTCGCCCCCGACTAAATCTGAACTCAGATCTCAACTTGTAATCGACCGGCGAATCATTCCGGCGATGGTCGCCTATTCGAATCGAGTTGCGCTACTCCGCGTACTGCGCCTCGCCATTGCCAAACGACCAGTTCTCCTTCTTCACCTCCACCAGGCTGATGAAGGCGTCCTCGCGACGAAGCCCCACTGCTTCGTGGAGTCCGTCGGCCAGTGCCCTATAGAAGGCTCGCTTGACGTCGACGCTTCTTCCCTCATTGAGTGTCACCTGGATCAGGATCGCTTCCTTGCTCCTCCGAATGCCGAGATAGGTGGGGTCGATCACGAGTTCGCCCTCTGAGTGTTCGGCGATGACTTCGAATCGGTCATCCTTAGGTACGTTCAGCACCTCGACCATCGAGGTGTAGACCGCCTCGGCGATCGCGGCTCGGTCGGCCGCGGACCTGCCAGCAGGGATATCGATGCGAACGAGCGGCAATCTACTGTCCCTCCAATCGCGCCACTAGCAGGCACGTCGTGGTGCCGTGCGCCAGCAATTTGCCGGTCCGCTTCGCATCCGCTCTGACCTGCAGCCTGCGGCTGAAATCGTCGGGACCACTCACTTCGGCGAAGGCGAGCGACATCTCCACTGTCCGACCGGACAGGCCGGCACAGTTCCCGAGGCCTCCATGCGCATCCAGCGCCCGCGATAACAGCTCGTCCATCACGCCGCCTCCGAAGGTCCCGCGGTGGGGCCGACCTGGGCCCCGTCTTCGCGCATCTCACTCCCCTCGACGACCTTGACGGTCGCTCGCCTTGGGGTGACAGAAAGTGATGCACCAGCAGAGAGGAAGGCGAGAAGCCCGGCCCACCACCAGACATGGACGAAGTGATCGAGATTGCTCGTCGAGGCGGCGGACGAGCCGAGAATGACAACAAGGATGGCGACGCCAAGGACGGTACCGATTTGGCGACCCATCTGGACGATGGCGCTGCCGGTGGCGGTCTGATCCGCTCTAAGCCCGGCAGTACCGGCGGCGACGAGAGTCGGAATAGCGAAACCGACGCCGACGCCGATGATGAGCCATCCCGGCAGAATGGTGGCAGCGTAGTTGGAATGGACACCGACGCTGAAGCCGATGAGTACTCCTCCAACACCCATCAGTAGCGCACCAACGGCGGCAACGATTCCGGCAGGTATCAACGCCGTGTATCGCCGCAGGCCGATCGCAGTCACCGACACCATGACCGGGCCTGGAGCGATACCGAAGCCGGTCTCGATGGCCGACCACCCCCAGCCCTGTTGGAGCCAGAGCACGAGGCCAAGGAGCTGGGCGCCAAAGGAGATCGAGATAAGGAACATAGCCACGTTGGCCCACGCGAAGACCGGGTTGCGGAACAAGTGAAGGTCGATAATCGCCGATGCGTGCCGCAATGACCGCGTCACGAACAGCCCCAGACCAATCACGCTGACTCCGAAGGCGACGAGGATCCTGATCGAGCTCCAACCCCAGCCGGATCCCTGCACGAGAGCGAAGGTGAGCGCTCCGATGGCCACGATCAGCAACAGTCCGCCCCACAGGTCAGGGACTCGTGTTTCGACGGAGTGTTTGATGTTCGGCGCCAAAATGGCGGCTGCCACCAGCGCGGCGATACCAATGGGGATGTTCAAGACGAAGATCCACCGCCACGACGCCTGGACAAGCAGTCCACCGAGCGCTGGCCCAGCAGCTGCGCCCAGGGAACCGCTCACAGCCCAAATCTGGATGGAGTGCTTCCGGCGTTCGGCCGGAATCGCGGTCAATATCAACCCGAGGCTCGTCGGCACCAGCGCCGCCGCTCCGATTGCCTGCACGCAGCGCAGCCCGACGATGACCCAAAGGTCATTGCTCAGCGCACATCCCAGGCTGCCAAGTGTGAAGACCGCGAGCCCGAACAGGAACGCCTGTTTGACCCCGTAGCGATCGGCCAGCCGGCCAGCCGGGAC
>WNGJ01020887.1_pt1 | contig 13994 bp, 12 predicted proteins | sample 5400611 | NCBI WGS metagenome assembly WNGJ01 (sample SAMN13153375, study PRJNA577476) | soil metagenome | isolation source: 40 cm soil or saprolite under Garry oak tree replicate 1 | place: USA:California | collected 2016-06-15 | reverse complement strand
GTCGGCTGCATAGATCAGCGTGTCCCCCGGCACGTCCTTCGACACATCGTTGACGTCGGGCAACGTGCTTGCGTATGACACGTAGGTCGGCGAGGTGACGATGAGGCTCGGCAGCGCGATCACGACCAGAAGAAAGACGCGGATCAGCCAGCCGGCGGGACCCCACAGCCTCTGCCGTCGGATCGCCTGTTCCGCGCTGGCGCGGCGCCGCCCGCCCCGGCCCCTACGAGGCCAGTCGGTCTCGTCGATCCGGCTCTTGTGCCTCATCGTCCTCCATCCCCCCTTCGATGCGCGCCGGCAGAGCTGCGTAGCCGTTCATCCAGTCGAACTCAGGCGCTGACGCGACCCGGCTCAGTGCGCCGCCGGCCCAACCGCGAACGCTGGCGGCCCGGGCGGCGAGGCTCTCGATGTCCACGACCTTGGCGCCGTCCGCGACGCGCCGGCGAGCGCCGTTGGCTGCGAACGCCGCGTCGCGCAGCCTCCGCGCTGCCGCCGGCACCATGACGTCGATTGACCAGATCAAAAGCAGCGTCAGCTGCATGAGGGCGCTTGCGCTCGCCAGAGGCGCCCACGTGTTGAATCTCTCGTTGAGCTCGTCCACGCCTGACACGACCGGCATGGGGGCCGGACCCGGCTTGTCCGTTCGCGGCATCTCCATCCAGTCGCGAAGCCGCACCCGAGGCTGCCAGCCGATCGCCTGGCGATGGGTGTGCAGCAAAACGATGGCGAGCAGGTCCACGCCAAACGCGAGAACGACCCAGGTTGCTACAGCGATCCGGTGCTCGCTCAGCCAGTTGAGGAAGGTTTGACCCATCAGTCCCGCGACCGTGCCAACGGTCTGGCTCGCTCCCCAGACGGCGGCCGATGTCAGCTCGCGGGTCTGTTTGTCATGCGTGCTTGCGACTCCCAGCATGCAAACCCAGATCAGCCCGATCCAGAGCACCAGCTCGACGGGCCTTGACGTCCCGCGCCGCATGATTGCCAACGCGACCAGTCCGGCGAAAAGGGCGATCAGAACCTCCGATACGGCCGCGTCGGTCATCGTCTGGCCACCTCAAAAGGACAACGCGTCCGCGGGGTCGAGTATTGATCGCCCGTGGCGTCGGTTAGATCGGCCTCGATCGGGCGTTACTCCTGTGGCGAGGACGCTGCCCCGCTCAGCGTCCGAGCCACCCTGCCTATGCCGATTCTTCTCATCATCCTGGCGACCGTGCTGGCCCTTGCGTGGAGGGCTCGCGTCGTGCAGCGCTGCCTCAACCCGGTCGAGGCCGAGATTCGTGACGATTCCGGTCTCGTGGACGCGTGCACGCGCACTTCGCTGCTCGTGCTCGCGTCACTGCTAGGCCTTCTCGTGCTCGGCGTGATGTACGGCAGCGTGCTCGGCGCCGGCAGCGTCGCTCCTTAGGCACCGAGCCTCGGTAGGTCGGGTCACCGGCGCGTTCCGTTCAGTAGGCGCGCGGCAGCGGATTAATTGGGCCCATGCGCACAACCGCAAGGGGAGCCATGCCGTGACCTTCAGCGACGAGATCACGACCCTCGCCCTCGAGCTCGCCAAGAGCTTGTGGGCCGAGCTCGGAGTCGGCAGCGGTCAGTGCCGTCACGATTGGCAGGCACTCGATCTCGAGCCGCTCATCATCTTCACGGCCACACTGGCGGCGACCGATGACGAGTTCGTCACGGGAACGAGCCGCTGGTGCGCGCTCCATTCCGTGTGCCTGTCGATCATCAGGTTGCGCAACCTGTCGCTTCGGTTCTCCTCCGCGACTCGCGAATCACTTGACATTTTCATGCGCGCGCAGGAATCGAACGGCCCGGCGCAGCGCGCGTCGGGCGACTGGCCTGATCTGAAACGCGTCGCCCTGCTCCAGCTGCGGCTTCGCGCGCTCGTCGGAGTGGGAGCGCGAGCCGAGGTGCTGAAGCTGATGCTGGCGGATCCCGAGGAACCGAAGGCCGTGGCCGAGATCGCCCGTAGAGCGGCTTTCGAAACGCTTGACTGCGTGCGTGCGCTGGATGCGCTGAGCGCCGCCGGCGTCCTCAAGGTCGAGCCGGCCGGTCACCGCTTCCAGTACCGACTGGCGCGTCCGTCAGACCTCGCCAGCGCCGTGAACAGCGTGCCCGTCGCGTTTCCCGACTGGATCGCGGTCTTCACCGTGATCGACGGGATCCGCGAATATGCAGCGCACGACGCCGAAGACCCGGCACGCAGAGTCGCGGCGGCCAAAAAGCTGACCGACGGCCTGCGGACGCAGCTCGAACGCCTCGGTGTCGCCGCCGAGGTTCCGGAAATCGTGGACGACAAGTCGGTGGCAGCGTTCGAGGAATGGGCGCACTCGTTTGTCGCCGAACAGACAGGAGCAACGCTGCAGGCTGACGTGAATGAAGCTTCGTATTCTGTCCACCGCCTCGCCGTCGGCGGATGGATCGCGACAGTGACGGTGGCCGGGGGTCAGCCCAGGTCCCTTGCCCTCAGCGACACGCCTGTGTTGCGACCCGAACGCAGGAAGCAGCGGCGCAGCACGCGCGGCTCGCTGGGCGACGCCGCGCTCGTGGTCGAGATGATGCTGCAGGACCTCATGACGCGCGCGGTTCAGCGCCGGCTCGGGTCGACGGTCAGCGGGAAGGCCGCCTCAGAGCTCGTGCTGCCGGCGGTGAGCCGCGAATTCGCCGCCGAGCTTTTGCTCCCGATACATGCAGGGGAGGCGACGAGCTTCTCTGAGAGGTTCCTTCAGCGGTGGCTCGCGAACCGCCGTCAGTGGCACGACATCAGCGCCTAACGCCCGCCAATCCGGCATCTCCAGGCGTATTTGACAGAAGTTCAACCTAATTAACCTGGCTATAGCCGGGAGGCTGGCACTCCACCGCTAACTTTCCTCTGACCAGAACTGTGCTTGTCGTGGGGGGCGAGCACCAAGAGGAAGGGCCCAGTTGCATCCAGCCAACCGTGCGTCCAGGCGCGGCGGAAAGCCGCAAACCGTCGCCGCCGTGCTCATGGCTTTCATCTCCGTCACCTCGCAGATGATCGCGCTGGCGGCGACCGCGGGCGCGGTGCCGTCGTCGTCGCGCACCACGCCCACCGCCGTGATGGCGTCCGCTCTGCTGCGCGGGTTCATACCCAGCCCAGCGCCTGCTGCCGGGTACAGGCTCATCGAACACATCGAGGTGCCGACGGGCGCGGCCCAGTGTCCGAACTCTGGCGACGGAGCAGCATGCACCCACGCCGCCGCCTTGCCTCAGGCGGGCAGCTCGGCTGTGCCCACGGGCCTCACCGCCTGTGCCGCCGACGGCGACAAGGAGGTGCTCGCTCCAGGCGCCTGCGGCACCGAGGTGGAACCAGTGATAACCGCAGGTGGAGCGTCGGAGCGGGTCCAGCCCACTGTTCCGACGGTCAGATTGAGCGCTGACAGCTCTGTGCTCGCGTCAGGCGCCACCACGTTGCTTGTCGCAAAGTCCACTCCGAGTGTCACCGGCACTCCGTGGGCGATCGAGATCTTCGATGTCACCGACCGCAGCCTGGTCGGTGCATGCACGCAGGCAGCCATGTGCACGGTTGCGTACACCGGCAAGGCCGGGCGCCACTCGTTTGTTGCGTACGTGATGACTCCGGGCCAGAAGATGCCGACAGGAGCGGCCGCGGCGTCATCTAACCGTGTCGACGTCCACTGGCTCGCGGTGAGCATGGCGGTGAACGGACCGTCGATCGCCGCCCCTGGCAAGCCCATCACCTTTGCTGCAACCGCGAGCGAAGACGTCGGCAAGATCGAGTACCGCATCGAGCTGCGAGATGCCGGCACCGGCCAGCGGCTGACGTTCTGCGGTGAAGGCACGACGTGCAGCACGTCTCTGGTCGAGCCGTCGGCAGGAAGACGGACTGTGACGGCGCTGCTGGCGGCGCAGTCCCCGGCCAACCACCCCAGCTCCGTCCCGGTCAACCCGACCTCCGGCAGCGTCTCGGGTACGTGGCTCGGCGTCGCGCTTGCGTCCAGCACGACCGCCGGATATGTGGCGCTGACCGCTACGGCGAATGCCGACCTCAGCCACACGCCCTGGAGCATCTATATCGAGAACGAGGCTGGGCAGGTGATCGGGCAGCCATGCAATGCCAGCATTTGCTCCGCCAACGCAGCCGTTGGCGCGAAAGACAACTCGCGATATCGGGCCCTCATCGCGCGCAGCGTTCCAGATCAGGCCGAATCGGGGCCGCTCGGCTCGGTTCTGAACACGGTGCAGGCGAAGACGTATCCCCAGGAGCTGCAGGCGACCTCACAGCTGGTCCGGCCGACGCACTTGCTCTGGGGTGTCGATTCGTGCAAGGCGTACACCAGCGATCCCGCAGGCAACAGCGGGTTGATGGCTCAGGTCAATTCGACTCTCGGCACGGCCGGCTTCTGGGGCCGCTACCTGCCCAACACGCCGAACTGTCCGGGCCTTAGCGGCACCGAGATCAGCGCCGCGCACGCCAGGCACATGGGCATCCTGCCCATCTACAACGACTACGACTGCTCGGCTGTAAGCGGCAACGCAACAGGGTCCGCCTATGGACAGGCGGCGGTGCAGTTGGCGCGGAACCACATCATTCCCCAGGGCGTTGGCATCGCCATCGACATCGAGCCGCCCGGCGACTGGTGTCCCGGAGCGGCCAACGTCGACAAGGCCTTCATCGAAGGCTGGTACGACCAGCTGAGCCGCGCCGGCTACGTGCCCGCGTTCTATGGCAACTCAACACGGGGCAGCGAGTTCGCCCGGGCATGGTGCGCTACGGTGGCGGAACGGCCGGACATCGCCTATGGCTCGTACTTGTGGTCCTTTGAGCCCTCCCTCATCACGAGCCCCAAAGCGCAGAACGCGCCCGTTTGGGGGCCGTACAACCCCGGATGCCCTGGCCATTACGTCGTTTGGCAGTACTCGCTGAGCTCCGGCTCCGCGCCCGACGTAGACGTGGATGAGGCCACCGCCGACTTCCCATTCTGGTGGCCCTGAGAAAGGCCCGGTAGCTCGCTCCAGCGAGGCGTTTCCTCTAGGTAAGGGCCACGCGCTCACGTCAAGCGTGCCCTGGCACAAGGAGGGCGGAATGGAACCAGAAGAGCGGAGGAATGTGCGTGAGGAGCCCGCTGCGGCGGGCCCTGAGGAAACTGAGATCGTGAGCCGTTTCTCGCCCGCGCGCCGGGCGTACGAAACGATCTACGTCATCTTCGCGATCATCGTCGGCGCGATCTTCATCCGAGTTCTGCTCAAGGTGCTTGGCGCCAACACCGCCGTTGCGTTCACGCAGTTCATGTACGGCGTGACCGCTCCACTGCTGGCGCCATTTCGCGGCTTGCTGCCGACGTTTGTCAGCGGTCGCATGATCCTCGAGACCTCGTCCCTGTTCGCGATCCTCATCTACGGCCTGATCGGCATCGCGCTGGCAAGGCTCCTGGCCCTCATGTTCATGCGTGACGTGACAGTGGCGCACGGGAGCCGTTCGGGTCGGGTCAAGCCACACGCCGACTGACATGAATCAATGCGAGTGCCGCGCACTCGCATTGTGGTACTTGTAGCCGATCAATCAGTTCCGGCTCGCTGGATTCGCTGCGCTCGCGCTGCTATCGATTTGCGGCCAGCTCGTGGTCCAGGCCGCGGTGGTGCATGCAGCGGCCCCGACCCTTCTCTGGGGAGTCGACTCGTGCAGTCCATACGCAGACCATCCACTCCGCAATCCGAGGTTGCTCCCGATGGTGACGTGGGCCTTGGGACGGCCGGACTTCTGGGGCCGGTACCTCACGGACAGCGTCTGCCCGCCCCTGAGCCGCATCGAGGTTCAGGCCGCGCACGCCAGGCACATGGGGATCCTGCCGATCTTCAACGAAGGGGACTGTTCGGCGGTGCAGGGCAGGGACCGCTCCACGGCCTACGGGATCGGCGCGGTCGCGCGCGCGACTGAGGACGGAATCCCTGCGGGCACAGCGATAGCGATCGACATCGAGCCGGTGGGCTCCGTGTGTCCGGGCGCTGCTCGCGTGGACAAGGCGTTCATCGAAGGCTGGTTCGACGTGATCCGGTGGAGCGGCTACACGCCGGCCTTCTACGGCAACACCATTCCGTTCAGTGCGTTCGCGAACGCGTGGTGTGCGGCTGTCCTGGAAAGACCTGAAATCGCCCGCAATTCCTATCTGTGGTCGTTCGAGCCTTCACTGCAGCGCATCAGTCACGCCGCCAGGAATCGATGTCGACCTCGCCAGCAGCGACTTCCCGTTCTGGTGGCCGTAACACCCCCACCCTGACCCTCCCCCCATGGTGGGGGAGGGGAAGTCCCACCCTGACCACCGCCGCCTTCAGCGGCGCCCCCCTGGGTGGGGAGAGAAGAGGCTACGCCGCCCAGTCCCCCATCAGCGTCAGAAACCGGGTGACCTCTTCGGGACCGGACACCACGAGGTCGCAATGAGCGAAGAGGTCGGGCGGGGCCTCGGCTGAGCCCACCCCGATAATCAGGTGCGGCCACTCGAGGCTGCTGACCAGGTCGAACATGGGCCGGTCGTTCTCGTCGTCGCCGATGCAGACGACTCCGGCCGGCTCCCACTTCTCGATGAGGCGCTCGAGCGCTGATCCCTTGGGCCGGTCGGTGGGCATCACCTCGATCACTCGCCGGCCTGGCTGCGCTATGAGGTCGGTGGCGTCCAGAACCGGCCGCAGCACAACCATCAGCTCATTGAAGCTCGCGTTCGAATGGCGGTAGTGGACGGCGGTGGCGCCGGGCTTCATCTCCAGCCACACCCCGTTGAAGGTCCGCAGCAGCTTCGCCGCCTGAGCGTTGAAGCTGTCGAGGCGCATCCTGGCCTCGATCGGAAGGTGGCCCACACCGGAGTCGCCAATGAGGTCGCCGCCGGCAAGCGGCACGAGCTTCTCGAGATCGGATGTGGGGCGGCTGCTGAGGATCGCAACGCGTCGGACGTGATCGACCAGCCGTTCGAGAGCGTGCACCGATCCAGGCAGGATCACAGCCTCGACGGGATCGGAAACGATCTCGGCGAGGGTGCCGTCGAAGTCGGTCACCAGCATGACCTGTCTGGGCGCCAGTCTTGAGATCGCGGAGGATGCCCAAACCTCTTGCATGCCGGCCGTGAACGCAGGCCGCACTACCTTGAGGTTACGACGACATGCGGGCTCGTATCCCAGGAGTGCCCACCAGGTCGCGGATGTCCTGGACCTGGCGGCTGATCCAGCGCGAGATGTCATTGGTGCGCACGACGTCGCGCGCGCCCTCGTTCCGCCGCCGCCTCTCCTCCGCGCCCATCACCAGGCCGCGGTAGATCGCGTCGGCAGTCGCCTCGATGTCGAACGGATTGACCGAGAGGACGTGTGGATGGAGCTCCTCGTACGAGCCGGCGTTCTCGGAGAGCACGATCACGCCGTTGTTGCGGTTGACGAGCGCGCCTTCCTTGGACACGAGGTTGAGGCCGTCGTACACAGGATTGACGAGCAGCACGTCGAAGTTGCGCAGCGCGGCCATCGCCTTGCGCACGCTTTCGCCGAAATCAAGACGGATCGGCGACCAGCCGCCGCCACCGTAGTGCCGGTTGATGCGATGAGCCGTGGTCCTGATCAGCCGCAGGTAATCGCGGTACACGGCGACGTCCTGCCGTGAAGGCTGAAGGAACGCCCAGAACTGCACGTGTCCCTTCAGCTCTGGGTGGTAGTCGAGCAGCTTCTCGTATGCGAGGAAGCCGCGCACGATGTTCTTTGACGGATCAGTGCGGTCGATCCTCACGATCAGGTGCTCCGGCCGCCACTCCCTGAGCTTCCGCTCCTCCACCAGCACGCTGTGCGAGAAGGCGAGTCGCGTCGTCGCTGCGACCTCGATCGAGATCGGGTAAGGGCGCGCGTAGACGACGCGCCCGTCGATCAGCACCGCGCGTTCCTTGTCATCGACCGTCAGGCCCGCGTTCTCGTCGCAGGTCATCAGGAAGTTGCGCACGTCCAGGCTCGACTGGAAGCCGATGATGTCGCAACCGAGCAGTCCCTCGAGGATCGCGTCGCGCATGTGGCGCGGCAGCACCTTCCAGTACTGCGGCGTCGGCCACGGGATGTGCACGAAGTGAGTGATGATCGCGCCGGGCAGCTCGCGCCGGACCATCTTCGGCACCAGGTACAGCTGGTAGTCGTGGACCATGATCAGCGGCCGTTCGGGCAGCTGATGCCCCACCTCGACGACGCGCCGCGCCACCTGGCGATTGACCTCGACGTAACCATCGGCCCACGCGGTGTGGATCTCGCTGTCGATGATTGGCTCCTGTGCGAGGTTCCACAGGTAGTGCTGGATGAACCACAGCACAGGGTTCGAGATGACCGAGTAATACCTGTGGTACTGCTCGCGGGTGGGGTTGACGTAATGCAGCTTGATGGTCGAGCGGCCGAGCGGCGCGACGATCGTCTCGCCCTGCTGCTCGACCATGTTCCGCTCGGCGTCGGTGCGCACACACGACACCCACTCCGCCGACATGACCTCGGCGAGCGTCAGCAGCGCGGTGACCACACCGCCTCCGCCGCGCGCGAATCCCCCTTCGGGTCGAGGCTCGTGCGGCGCGCGATTGCTCACGACCACAGTCGAGCTGTGCGGAAGCGTGCGCGTGACGTAATTGCGCATTGACGAGCCAGGCCGGCGGCGCTCGACGCTCTGCAGGAACGGGCTGTCAGCCATCAGGCCCTCCTACGTCGGGGTCGGAGATGGTATCGGAGATGGGCTGGGCTTAGGCGATGGGCTTGGCCCAGACGACGGCGACGAGCTCGGGCATGGCGCGACGCCTGGCGATTGACCGGGCAAGACGCTGGGCACCGGCAGCGGAGGCACAGAGTTCGAGCATGACGGTGAAGGGCTCGGCGACGGGCTCGGGCACAAGTTCTGGGTGCCGGCCAGAAGAAGCTCGTTGCCGCTGCAGCCGCGAACGAGTCCGCTCGGCTGCGAGTACCAGTCGCGCATCTTGCTCGGCAGCCCGTTGACGAAGTAGCGCAGCAGCGAAGAACCGACGCTCTCCCCGAATGCGAGGATGTGGCCGCCTCCGCCGTTCGGCGCGGTGTTGCCAACCCACGTACCGATGACGATGTCGGGGTTGTAGGCCATCACCCACGAGTCGGGGATCTGCCCGTGCCCGTTGTCGCTGGTGCCCGTCTTGCTCGCCATCTGCCGGTTCCAGCCGAAGCCCCACTGGTACTGGTAATGCCGCAGGACGTCGGTGATCAGGTACGACTCCGCCGGCGTCAGTACGCCCTTCGTGTCGGTGCCTGGCCGCTCATACACGACGTTGCCCTGTCCGTCGTCTACGCTCTTGATCCAGTTCAGGTTGACGCGCTGTCCCTGGTTCGCGAAGACCTCGTAGCCCTGGACGTGCTCGAGCAGCGTCAGGTCGCTACCGCCGATCGCAGTCGCGAGCCCTGGATCGAGCTTGCTGTTGATGCCCATCTGGTGCGCGAGGTCGATGACGTTGTTCATCCCTTCCATCTGCGCGACCTGCACGGCCGGGATGTTGCGTGAGAACAGCAGCGCCGTCCGAGCCGGGATCATGCCCATGCCGCCGTTGTCGAAATCGTGCGGCGTGTAGCCGTTGAAGTTGGTGAGCTGATCCTTGAGCACCGTCGCGAGCGTGATCTTGTGGTCGCGCAGCGCGGCCTCGTAGACGTACGGCTTGAAGGAGGACCCAGGCTGGCGCTCGGCGGTGACCACGTCGAACTGGCCGCCGATGGAGTCGTTGCTGTAGTCGGCCGAACCGACCCACGCGAGCACGTCGCCCGACTTCGGGTCGGCCGCCAGCAGCGCTGCATTGTTCACCTTCGCCCACTGAAGGTCATGCACGCCCTGCGACACCGATTGCTGCGCAAGGGCTTGCAGGTTGAGGTCGAGCGTCGTGTGGACGACCAGACCGCCCTGCTGGACCGCGGCCGGGCCGAACATCGACTCCAGCTGCGTCAGCACGAAGTCGACGAAGTGCGGCGCCTTGCTCTGACGCGCGCTCAATCGAATGTGCAGCTCCTGTTTCACGTCTTCGGCGGCAGCCTGGTCGGCCTCACTCTGACTGAGCGCGCCGGTCGTCACCATGCCCCGGAGCACGTACTCCTGTCGCGCCTGAGCGTCGGAGTAGTGCAGCACCGGGTCATAGGCGGTCGGCGCCTGGACGAGGCCGGCGAGGAACGCGGCCTGGGCGGCGCTCAGGTCCTTCGCTTCCTTGCTGAAGTACGTGCGCGCCGCCGCGCCGATGCCATAGGCGCCGTGCCCGAAGTAGACGCGGTTCAAATACATCGTCAGGATCTGGTCCTTCGAGAAGCGCTGTTCGAGACCGATCGCGAGCACCATCTCGTGGAGCTTGCGAGGCAGCGATTTTTCCGGAGAGAGCAGCTGGATCTTCACCAGCTGCTGGGTGATCGTGCTGCCGCCCTGGTTCAGGCCGCCGGTCGTGAGGTCGACCCAGACGGCGCGGGCGGTCGACTGCACGTCGATGGCGCCGTGGTGGTAGAAGTTCCGATCCTCCGCCGCGATCACCGCCGCGGGAGGGTACTTGCCCATCTGGTCCAGCGTCAGGTTCACGTGGTAGTGGCCGGCCGGGCTGTAGTCCTCGATGACCTGGCCGTTGCGGTCGAGGAGGATGATGTCGCCCGCCGCGAGCCCGCTGTTGGGGTCGGGAAGATCCTTCAGCGCCCACGCCACATAGGCGGTGGACAAGGCGAAGATCACCGCGATGGTGGCGGAGATCATGATCCGCCGCCTCCACATCCACCCGGTGAGTCCGCGTGTCCGCCAGCTGCGCGGCGCGGACGGAGCAGGATTCACTACCCTCAACCCCCTGTCAGCGCCCGGGATACGACCGGCGAGGCGCTTCGGAGTTAGAACGCCAAGTTCGGGGTGGTTACTCGAATTGTAAAAACGCCCAATTCGAGCTCAGATCAGCCGCGATTCGCCGGTTTAGGAGAACTCCACTGCAATGTAGGCAGCGCCGTTGGACGCTGTTGCCCAGGCCGTGGCCACATAGTGGTATGGACCCATGATGTTGGCTCGGTGCTCCGGGCTGTTCATGAACATGGTGTTCAGCTGCGAGTCGTTGACGCCGCCGCTCCACCAGCCGACGTTCTCACCGCCCTGGTTGCCGAGGTGGCAGCCCAGGTCCAGCGATGCACCGTTGGTGTGATACGGCTGCACCCAACCCTGCCGCGACAGGCGGACGGCGTTGGCCCGTGCGACGGACGCGAGGCATGAGCTCCATGTCAGGGGGCCGAGACCCGCGGAGGCGCGGTCGCGGTTGATCAGCGACTGCTGGTAAGAGCCGATGACGATGGAGCCGGGCGCGCGGTAGGTGGGCGCGGTGTACTGGGGCGCAGCCTTCGGCTTCGTTCCGGTGTGAATGCCCGCAGCGGGAGGCGACGACGCAAGCGCCAGCGTGTCCGTGTGCTGGTGGCCCGCCGCCGGCACCAGGAAGATGCTCGATGTCGCGACGCTGCTGGGCTGCTGTCCGTGGACCGCCACGACGATGATGGCTGTTACAGCGACCCCGGCCAGGCAAGCGGCGATGGATGAGGTGAGGCGCATGAAGCCGAGTCTGAACGCCGATCACGACGGGACGCCGCAAACCAGGTAAAAGCTTGTAAAACGGCCTTTACGAGACTTCAGGGAGCCGTGTGTTGAGCCGCTCCTGAGCCATCACCAGGAACACCTGGGCCGCGTGCTCCCAGCCGCGGTGCTGGGACCACATCATCGTCATCGCGCGGAGGGCGAGGATCAGGGCCTCATAGATCTGGAAGCGGTCGAGCGTCGCGTAAGGCCGCAGCTCGCGGTAGCGATTGAGGAACGCACGTCTGGTTTTCTCGGCTGCGACCGTGTCCTCCCAGCCGCGAGGTGCGGACGGGATCGCATAGGCGCAAAACTTGGCCAGGTCATAGCTTGTCTCGGCCATGGCGAAGTAGTCGAAGTCGATCAGGGTATACAGACCGTCCTCGTGTAGGAACTGGTCGTACTTGAGGTCGGCGTGGGTTGGCAGCACCTCTTCCTCATATGTCTTGGTGATGCGGTCGCGAAGGTGCAGCACCAGCTCACTCAGCAGGAAGTGGGCTTTCGGGTCGACGTAGGCGAACTGCTCCGCCACCGAATCCAGCCGGCTCAACTCGGACTCGATGTCGACCCGCTCATCGGGCTCCAGACCCGACTCATGGATCACCGCCAGGGCGTCCGCGGCGGCGATTCCCACGCCAAAGAACTCGGCGGTCTCGCGGTCGCCCTTCACTGGCTTGCCGGGAGCGGCGCCCTCGAGCAGCATGCCGTACTCCCGAATGAAAACCTCAGGCTTCGCGATCTTCAGCAACCCGTCGGACTCCAGCGCCCGCTGCCACAGCGCCTCTTCGATGCGATACGTGCGCAGGCCCCTTTCGCCGGGCTGCACCTTTCCATATAAGGACGACCTGATGCCGCCCGGCTCATCAAGGTCGTAGCGGAGGATGCCGCTGATCTCCGGGACATATCGAACCCTCTCGACCTGCACGCGATCGATCTGCCGGCCGGTCACATCCGAGAGGACTTTCCACATGGTTTTTGCGTCCGCTGCCCAAGGCAGCCCCGGGAGCGCGAGGTCGAACGGATAGAACCAGTACGCGAGTTGATAGTCCTCGACAATGTGCGGGTATCCGATGTGGTGGATGGGATCGCATGGCCGCCCACCGCCCTCGCGTTCCAGTCGCTTCTTGAGATGACTCCAGGATTCGGCGTCGAAGGCACCTCTCGCCACGAGCCGAAACTTGTCCTCCTCCTCGCCCTTCTTGATGGTGATCTCGAACACCACCCAGTAGGAGTGAGGCGGCTCGAGACGCGAGAACCGACGCCGGACGCGAGCCAGCTCCCAGCCGGTACCGTCCAGTACCTGGCGCGCGAAATCGGCCACGGCGTCCGTGCCGGTGGCCTCCTGCATGGTTAGTAAAGAGACGGAAGGCGTTCTCAACACAAGGGTTTCCCAACTAGCAACGCCGGAGCGGGCGTTCTGCGACATATCCCGGTGACGGGATTTGGCAGGGCGGCGGCGTGGAAAACCCATCCCAAATCCTCATTACCGCTCCGGAGGTGGTCGTTTTGGACAACTCATTTGTCGGGTCCATCGCCCGCGCACCACGACTTCTGCGCCAGGTCGTGGTGTCATGAAGGGCCATCCCAGCACCACGACCAGGAGGTCGGCGGCTCGGGTGGTGGCGACGGCAACGGGAGCGGCGACGGCAAGCACAAGAGTGCTGATAGTCAGAAGGCCGCCGGCTCCGCAGGCAGCTCGGAGACTGCGACCGGCGGCGGCAAGTCGGCGAGCTCATCGAGCTCGTCGAGCAATGCCGGCAGCAGCAGCGACGCCAGCGCGAAGTCCGACAGCTCTTCGCACTCGGACAGCAGCGCCAGCGCTTCGGCCAGCGCAGGCGGTTCGGCGAACGCCGACGCGTCTGCGACGTCAACCAGCAAGGCGAGCAACTCCGGTAATGGCGCTGACAGCGGCAAGTCGGGCGCAACCGCCGGAGCGATGGACACGACCGGACAGCACAAGGAGCCCGGCGAGGGCAACTCCGATTCCAACGGTGATCTGCACAGCGGCGGCAATGGGGACGACAAGCCCAAGACGCAGGGTCACGACAACGGCGGTGACTCGACGTCAGCGCCGTCGGCCACATCAGCCACGTCGACCAGCAGTGCAAGCAGCATGAGCAGCACCGGTTCCGGCGGCAACACCACCGGCGCCCCGAGCGCATCCTCGGCCAACCAGGGCTCGACCGGTTCCGGCGGCAACACCACCGGCGCCCCGAGCGCATCCTCGGCCAACCAGGGCTCGACCGGCTCCGGCGGCAACACCACCGGCGCCCCGAGCGCAACCTCGGCCAACCAGGGCTCGACCGGCTCCGGCGGCAACACCGCCGGCGGCCCGAGCGCAACCTCGGCCAACCAGGGCTCGACCGGCTCCGGCGGCAACACCGCTGGTGGCCCGAGCGCAACCTCGGCCAACCAGGGCTCGACC
>WNGJ01004921.1_pt1 | contig 13999 bp, 14 predicted proteins | sample 5400611 | NCBI WGS metagenome assembly WNGJ01 (sample SAMN13153375, study PRJNA577476) | soil metagenome | isolation source: 40 cm soil or saprolite under Garry oak tree replicate 1 | place: USA:California | collected 2016-06-15 | reverse complement strand
CGCTGATCTGCTAGTGCTTGCATTGTCAGGGTGGTAGCAACTACGGAGAACAGATATGAGAAAGATGCTGCTCGCGCTTCTTGGCGTCGCGACCTTAGCGTTGTTTGGCGCTAATCAATCCCTTGCCGCCCCGGCGAGTGGGTCATCGATTGCTGCTGGATTAAATGACATCCGCAATTTCGAAAACGTTCGGGCCTTCTGCTACAATAAAAATACTGGTCAGTTTGCCCATTGGGGCCAGTGTCGCGTGGTGTGCAACTACTACGGCCCAGGCGGCCAGTGCCGCAAGGTCACCTGGTAAACAGAGTGCCGCAGCTAAACGCCGCACGCAGGCCGAATTTGTCGGCCGTTTTCGCGGTGTGTCCGACATGAGCGCGCCGCCCGGTCGTGTTGTTCGAGGCGTGCAACGAGCACTGCTTACCAATGCGGGACGCGAGCCGCGTTGATGTTGCCTTACGTGCCGCGATCAGCAAGCGGGTAACGTCCTAGGACGTGCCCTCACAAGATCGGGAATATTGGGCATCGCTGGCTGGTGTCCGCTTTGCCCGCGAAAGCGGACAAATAAGCAGACATCTCGGCATGTCCGCTTTGTGCCAAAAGCTGCCGTGGCCTCCGCTTGCTCGCGAAAGTGATGTAGCGTTACCGTAGTGCAGCCAGCGGACGTGCCGCTGCTGCATGCGGGCGCCCCTTGAACTCTTCTGAAATGACAAGGGGAGAGTGTCATGAATCGGCGTTATGCAATCAAGCTCGGGTGTCCCATGGTCGTATCTGCCTCCGTACTGTTCGGAACGCCGTCGCTGGCCGATCCGCGGATGGCGGATCTCGTGCAAGCTGGCAAAGTTCGAGTCGCGCTGTTCCTCCCACTCTACACAAGCGATCCGAGAACTGGTGAGCTACGGGGGAGTGGGCCGGGGATTGTAGCTATCGAAGTCGCTCGCGGACTTGCAGCGCACATCGGCATTGAGGCCTTGCTAGTCGGACATCCGACTCCTCCTAAGGTTCTGGAGTGCCTCAAAGCCGGCGACTGCGACGTGGCAGTTATGGGAATCGAATCATCCCGGGCCGCAGAGGTAAGCTTCTCGCCTCCATTTGTGCAATTGGACTATACCTTTCTGGTGCCGGCGGACTCCTCAATCCGCAGCATCGCTGACGCGGATCGACCCGGGATTCGCATCGCGGTTGTGCGAAATCATGCTTCGACCTTGGCTCTGAGCCGCGTACTGAAGCATGCCAAACTGGTGTACGCTGACACCCCAGACCACGTTTGACCTGCTACGCACCAAGCAGGCAGACGTAATGGCATCACCCCGCATAGCCCTCGTAGCATATTCTACCAAACTGCCCGGTTCACGGGTGCTGGACGACCGCTACGGGGCAAACCTCGTAGGACTGGCAGTTCCGAAGGGCCAAGCCGGACGACTCGCCTACATCAGCGAGTTTATAGAGGAGGCCAAGTCATCAGGGCTGATTCAGAGGGCTATCGAGCGCGCCGGCTTGCCTGGAATCGAGGCGGCGCCTCCGGGGAAAGCAATTGAATGAATTCGAGAAGACCGGCTCTGACGAGAAGATACCTCTCAAGCCTTAGCGTTCGCGCGCGACGGGAACTCTTGTCAGCAGAAACACTCCCGTTAGGAGCGGGGAGACGTTGGTGCAAACACTCCCCGCGTCTGCTGTGGGTCAAACTCGACCGAGTTGGCCAAGGGGACACGTCCACTTATGTCTGCTGTCCCTCCGATAGCGACCGACTCGGTGTCTCGCGACGAACTGACGCGCTGTGCCAGGCGCGGTCATGACCCTTACGCTGCACCGTGTGATTGATGTACCCTAATCGCCCAGCATTTCTCGGGAGACAGAAGGCAATGAAGCTTCCCCGCCGAAGTTTTCTGCATCTGGCCGCGGGCGCTGCCGCGCTCCCGGTCGTATCGCGGCATGCAAGGGCACAAGATTATCCGACGCGGCCGATGACGATGGTCGTGCCCTACTCAGCAGGTGGCCCGACCGACACGATTGCGCGCATCATGGCAGAGCGGATGCGGACATCGCTCGGGCAGATCATCATCGTTGAGAATACGACGGGCGCCGCCGGCACGATCGGCGTCGGTCGGGTGGCGCGGGCGACCCCCGACGGCTACACGATTTCTATCGGCCATTGGGGCACGCACGTGGTCAATGGGGCGATCTACGAGCTGCAGTACCATGTGTTCAACGACTTTGAACCGGTATCGCTGATCGCCACCAATCCGCAGCTCATCGTGGCGCGTAAAACCGTACCGGCAAAGGACTTGAAAGAACTGATCGCTTGGCTGAAGGCGAACGTCGCCACCGCGACGCAGGGGACCGCCGGCCATGGCAGCGGCTCTCACGTCAGCGGCGTCTACTTCCAGAGCATTACGGGCACAAAATTCCAGTTCGTGCCTTACCGCGGCGCCGGCCCCGCGATGCAGGACCTTGTCGCCGGCCAGATCGACATGATGATCGACCAGGCCGCCAATTCCATCCCGCAAGTGCGCGCGGGCACGATCAAGGCCTATGCCGTGACGGACAAGACCCGCCTGGCGGCAGCGCCCGACATTCCGACCGTGGACGAGGCAGGCGTGCCGGGGCTGCACATTTCGATCTGGCATGCGCTCTGGATGCCAAAGGGCACGCCGAAGGAAATCATTGCCAAACTCAATGACGCCGTTGTCGACGCCTTAGCCGATGCCGGCGTGCGCAAGCGGCTCGCCGATCTCGGCCAGGAGATTCCACCTCGGGAGGATCAGAATCCGCAGACGCTCGCGGCCCATCACAAGGCTGAGATCGAGAAGTGGTGGCCGATCCTCAAGGCCGCAAACATCAAGGGAGAATAAGTGGGCTCTGCCAGTAGATTGATTGCTGTTTGGCGCATCGGGTCAAATTACGACGATCTGCGAGCGCCGCGATGCAAACGGGTAGCAGTTTGGTAGCAAACGGCGCGTTTTCCCTTTAGTTTCAAGGCACATCCGCGCAACAAGAAAGTAAGCCTTAAACGGTCAACTACGGCCATGCGGGTGCATGGGTGCCGAGCGGAACGGTTGGCCGCACCCAGTGCGGCGGCGTTTCCGTCATGACGGCGGCGTGGCGCACGGCCGTCAGGCGGCCGAATCCGGACGGTGTGTCTTCCAAGCGGTCCCTCACGTCATCGAAGCCGGGGTCGGGACAAGTGAGGTGATCGATGCGTCCGAGCTGGCGAAACCAGTAGCCGGTCTGCGCGAGCGAGGCTCGAACGTGCCAGCTGCCGCCGCGCTCGGCGCGTCGCGCCAGCGCCGTCATGGCGCCGAACGCCATCAGGTAACCCGTGGCGTGGTCGAGCACTTGTGCCGGCAGCGGTCTCGGCTCGCTCGCACCGGAAGCCTCCGCTTCGGCGGCATTGAAGCCGCTCGCCGTCTGTACCAGCGAGTCGAACCCGCGTCGGCCCGCCCACGGGCCTTCGTGGCCGTAGGCGCAGAGCGAGACGTAGACGATGCCGGGCCGGATGCGTGCGACATCTTGCGGGCCAAAACCGAACGCCGCGACGGCGCCTGGTCGGTAGCCCTGCACAAAGACGTCTGCTTCCCGCAGCAGCGAGGCGAGGGTCGCGCGCCCGCTGGGCTGGCGCAAATCGATGTACGTCGACAATTTCCCCCGGCCGGTGTCGATGACGAGCGGCTCCATCGATGGCAGATGGGATGCCGTGATCAGCAACACATCGGCTCCATGTACGGCGAGCGTGCGGCCGCACACCGGACCGGCAATGATGCGTGTCAGGTCGAGGACCTTGACGCCCGCAAGGGGGCGATCGGCCGCGGCCATGGGCTGCGCCGGCGCATCGCCGATCTGATCGATGGTGAAGAGCGGAAGGCGAGCGATCGCACGGCCCTGGGGGTGCTCATCCCACTCCGCGAACGACCGGCATGCGGTCGCCACGAGGCCGGCGTCGGCGGCGGCGGTCTCGAGCGCCTCACCGCGCCATTTATCGAGCGCGCGCTGGACTGCCATTCGATCATGGCTGCAGCCTAGCAGGGCAAGCACCCCGTCGCGATGATGGGGCAAATTGGTATGGAGTCGCACCCAACGGCCGTCGCCGCAGCGATAGAGTCCCGCGATCGGGTCATGATACTCGGACGGCGGCCTGCCATCGAGGCGCAAGTAGCGTTCGCTGCGGAATTCGATCGCGGCGCTGCGAATGTCGACGCTGACCTTCTGGCGACGCCCCGTGCGCAGCCGCCAGAGGTCGCTTGCGGCCAACGCCGCGGCTGCGATGGTCGCTTGCGCCGCGGCGTCGACCGCGAATGAGGACGGCAGCACGGGCGCAGTACCGGTGAGTTCGATTGCGCCCGGAGTTGCATCCGGATGGCCGGCTGCGCGCAGCAGTCCGGCAAGCACATTCTTTGGATTTGGTGCGCTCATCCAACTGCGGCCATGACGGGCCAAGGACATCGGATCGATGGGTCGCATGGTCGGAACATGGATGCCCTCGAAATGCGCTCTAGACGGTCGGCTCGTTGCGCAGGAACGCGGCGATGGTCGCGTCCGCCTCAAGCTTCGCCAAATCCTCCGCCGAGGGCAATTGCGGCTTGTCGCGGGTGGCGTTCACCATGCAGAGGAAGCCGAGCGGCTCGCCCCTGGTGGCGCGGAACTGATGCCAGGTCATTGCCGGCACCCTCACGAGATCGCGGGTCTCGATCGGCCTGACCTCGTCGCCGACGAGGCAATGGCCGCGCCCGCGCAAGATCAGCACCGCGTGCATGTGTCGGTGCCGTTCCAGGCTGGAGAAACCGCCGGGCGCCACCTCGAAATAGCGCAGCTCGCCATGAAGCTCCGGATCGGAGAACAGCACCTGCCGCGTGATCGACTTGAACAAGGCGCGATCGTCTTCCTTGTACGGAAGCTCCTCCACGCCTTCCCAGCGGTAATCCTTCGCCTTGCGGTGGATCGGTCGCTCGCGGGTGGCCATGACCTTACCCATACGCGTACCGGTGGACTTCGGCCACGAAGGCCGATGTCGCTGCGCGCAGATTTTCGCGTGCCTCGAGCAGCGCGCCGCCGATCAGCAACATGACGTCGGCCCCATAGAAATCAAGCATCTCGCGCACGCGATCGGTGCTCATGCCGCCGGCCGGCACCGGGACGGTGGGGCGTAACCCCTCGCGCCGGTCCAAGGCCGCGCGCGCGAGCGCACGGCACGTATCTGGGGAGTAGCCGAAGCGTCCGCCATAGTTCGGGAACACCACCGCGTCGGCCCCCAGCACGCGGAACAGCGTGCCCAACAGCAGCGCGGGAGCAATCCGCGCCGCCCCGGCCATGGTGGGATGGGCGACGAAGGCGATGGTGGGGTTCTCGCGCACGAGCCGATGGAAGTTCGAGAAACCCATAATCATCGGCGCGACCATGACGGTGTCGACGCCGATGTCCTTGGCGAGCGCGATCTGGGAGCGCATGGTGTCGAGATCGCCCGAGAGGCTCGGCACGTAGCGCGTCGCCCGGCCGCGTAGCTGCTCGATGCCTCGCAACGCGGCCGCGACCGCTTCGAGGCGCGCCGCGAACGGGGAATAGGCTTGGTCGGCGAGCCCATGGTCGTCCTTGATGTAATCGACGCCGCCTTGCGCAAAATCCCGGGCGAGCTCTGCGAGCCTTGCCGCCGGCAAGCCCTGCGGCTTGAGCGGCGAGCAGGTCAAAGCCCGTGCCGGCGCGCCGACCCGGCGGCGCAGCTCATTGAGCCCGTGGCGAGGACCGCCGAAGAGGTCGACCAGGTCCTTCGGAAGCGCGACGTCGGTGAGCACCACGTCATCGTGCAGGGACGTGTTGCCGAACAGCATGTTGATGAGCTGCCCGGGATCGCGCCCGACGGTCTCCGCCGCGAGCGAGATGCGGACCTCGAACAGGCTCTCGTCCCGTTCGGCAATGGCCTCGACGCGGCCGACGATCTCGGAACGCACGAAATCGTCCTCGATCGCCGAGACCGGCATCTCGACACTTTGCTCGACCGCAATGGCGCGCGCGCGCTCCTCGATCGAGCGCGCATCGCTGTGGACGAGGTAGACGGCTTGCAGACGTGGGTGCACGGACGGCTCTGACCGACGAACGGCTCCTGCGCGACCATAGAGCGCGTTCGGCAAAACTGCGAGTGGGCTTTGCGGGCGCGCTCGGCGACTCACCACCGCTCGCTCACCGGCGCGCCGCCCAGCACTTCGACGATGCGCGCGCGCGTCGCAGCTGTGGTGTCGTCGGGCAGCGCATCGGCGGCAAAGAAGCCGTGCGCGATGATCTCGCCATTGGGGACCGGCGCCGCCAACTGGCGAAATGCGCGCACGACGAAGAGCGCGACGTGATCGCGCCGGGAGGCGCGATTGTTGAAGAAAATTCCATGCAGCCGCGGCGGCGCCGTCATCTCGATGTTGCCCTCCTCGCGCAACTCCCGCGCCACCGCCTGGGCGAGCGTCTCGCCGGCCTCGACCCCGCCGCCCGGCAGATGCCAACCGCTCACATAGCTGTGCTTGACCAGAAAGATCCGCCCGTCCGCGTCGATCACCAGGGCGCGCACGCCGAGCGTCATGGCGCGCGCGAAGCGCCAATACACGTGCAGCACGCGCCGCAGCGCGGGCTCGAGCGCGCGCCGTGTCCCGTTGAGGCTGAGGCGTTTCATGCTGCTCTCGCCGCCCTCCATCGCAAGTGAGCCAATCGCGTCCGGCTTGTCAAAAGCGCGAGTTTACTGTTTAGAAGAGTTCTAATATACGCCATCTTTGCAGTGCGAGGGCTCCCGTGAAACGTTTTGCCGACCTCAGCGAACAGGAAATCATCGCGCTTGCCATTACCAACGAGGACGAGGACAGCCGCATCTATCGCGGCTTTGCCGAAGGGCTGCGCGAGAAATATCCAGCCTCAGCCAAGGTCTTCGACGAGATGGCGGAGGAGGAGGTGCGCCACCGCACCATGCTGTTCGACCTCTACCGGTCGAAATTCGGCGAATACCTGCCGCTGATCCGCCGCCAGGACGTCAAGGGCTTCATTCAGAAGAAGCCGCTCTGGCTCATGCACCCGCTCAACCTCGACGAGGTGCGCAAGTTCGCCGAGAACATGGAATACGAGGCGGCGCGATTCTATCGGCGCGCCACCGAGACGACGCGCGATGCTTCGGTGCGTCAGCTCTTGCTCGAGCTCGCCGAGGCCGAGGTCGAGCACGAGAGCTTGGCCCACAAGCTCGGCCAGCAGATCCTAACGCCGAGCGCGCGCGCCAAGGAGGACGAAACCGCGCGGCGCATGTTCCTGCTGCAATACGTGCAGCCGGGCCTTGCCGGACTGATGGACGGCTCGGTCTCGACGCTGGCGCCACTGTTTGCCGCCGCCTTCGCCACCCACAACACGTGGGAGACGTTTCTCGTCGGACTTGCCGCATCGGTGGGCGCCGGCATTTCCATGGGCTTTGCCGAGGCGCTCTCCGACGACGGCTCGCTCACGGGACGGGGAGCGCCGCTGGTGCGCGGCGCGGTCTGCGGGGTGATGACCGCAATCGGCGGGCTTGGCCACACGCTGCCCTATCTCATCCCCAATTTCTGGACGGCGACAGCCGTCGCGATCGCCGTGGTTGCGGTCGAACTCACGGCCATCTCTTACATCCGCCATCGTTTCATGGATACGCCGTTCCTCGCGGCGACGTTTCAAGTCGTCGTCGGCGGCGTGCTGGTGTTTGCCGCGGGGATTTTGATCGGGAGTTCGTGACCCTCGTTGTCACGTGACGGAGATTTGGCCATTGAGAGCGCGGCGGCTTCGCGGCGGATTGCTCGAAGCTCCTAGCGACAGTCGCAATCACGGCATCCTATGATGCGCGCATGTTCGTCCTCGCGCATCTGTCGGACCCCCATCTCGGACCGCTGCCGACGCCCCGATTGGCCGAGCTCGTTGGCAAACGTGCGACCGGCTTTCTCAACTGGCGGCGCAAGCGCCGGCTCATTCATCGCGGCGACGTGCTCGCGCGCATCGTGGCGGATCTCAAAGCGCAGGCGGCGGACCACATCGCCGTGACCGGCGATCTCGTCAACATCTCGCTCACGGGCGAATACGCGCCGGCGCGCGCCTGGCTCGCGTCGCTCGGGTCGCCGCGCGACGTCACCTTGGTGCCGGGCAATCACGATATCTACGTGCGCGCCGCCGCGCGCCATCCACAGCTCTACTGGGGCGAATATATGCGCGGGGATGATGCCGGAGAGACCACGTTTCCGTTCGTGCGCCGGCGCGGCCCGCTCGCGCTGATCGGATTGTCGACGGCGGCGCCGACGGCGCCCTTCCTCGCGACCGGACGCCTCGGCCGCGCGCAGATCGCCCGACTGGCCGAGGCGCTCGACCGCGGCACCCGCGAGCAACTCTTTCGCGTGGTGCTGATCCATCATCCGCCGGTCAGCAAACCGGCGCGCTATCTCAAACGGCTCCTCGATGGCGCCGACTTTCGCGCCGCGCTCGCGCGCCACGGCGCCGAGCTCGTCATCCACGGCCACGACCACGCGCACGCGCTCATCGAGCTCGAAGGTCCGCAGCGCCGCATCCCGGTTGTCGGCTCGCCATCGGCCTCGCAAGCGCCGCGTGGCGAGCACGATTGCGCCGGCTACAATCTCTATCGCATCGAAGGCCACGACGGCCAATGGCGCTGCGAAGCGATCTGGCGCTCCCTTGCGCGCGACGGCGAAGCGATCGTCGAGACCAAACGGATCGTGCTTAGCGATTAAGGCTTCGGCCCGAAGATCAACGCGGCGGCGATCAGGGCCGCGACGCCCACGAGCACGCCGAACACGAAGGCCTTGATGGCGCGGCGGCGGCGCTGGCGGCGCTCGGAGCGCATCTCGTGCTTGAGATCGCGCGCGCCCGGCAGCAGGCCGTCGGCCAGCGCGCGCTCGCGCTCGATCAGGCGCTGCGCCAGATATTTGGTCACCGCGTGGGCGATCTCGGGGACGTTGACCGATTCGGCGAGCACCTTGCGGCCGTAGCGCGTCTCCTGCAGGAAGCGGTACACCCGCTTGTCGCGGCCCATGCTCACATGGGCGATGGCATCGATCCACAGCCGCGGCGTCTCGCCCCGGCTGATGCCGCGATCGAACAGATCGACCTCTTTGGGGACTTCCTCGAACAGCGGGTCGAGCGCCTCGTTCAAGAGCTCGAGCCGGGCGACCTCGGCGTCGTGCAGGTCGACGACGACGCCGCTGCGCTCGGCCTGATCGACGCGTGCCTTGCGCAGCGCGTCCTTGAGCCGCTGCGGCGGCTCGCTCGGCCGCTCGGCGTCGGCGTCTTTGCGTTTACGACCCCACATGACCGCAACCTAGCAATCGAGGCCGGCAAGGCAAGGGCGCCGGGGCACGGTTGGAGGGATTATTCGGTCGATCGGCCTTGAGCCCACGTGGGCGTGGGCTCATTAACGCGCAGCCATAGGCCTTGGGGGCGCGCCTCTTTGTTTACAGTCCCGCCCGTTTCACGTTCACTCGGCGGTGATCGGCGTATTCTTTGCCGTCGATGGGCGCAATGTGCGGCGGATCTCTATCGAGATAGGGTCTCCCGATCCCGAATTCCTTGCCGTGGGCGTCGATCCAGTTCCACAACATTTCGGTTGAAATCCATCGCTCGGAACGCGTCTCGCCCTTGGTGCTCACGACATCGGCTGCAAGCCCGTGGCCATAGCCGCCGCGCAGGCTCCCGCCATGGTAGGAGCGATTGGTCGCGGCCTTGTTGCCGCTCGCGATCGATTGCCGGTAGTCATCGCGGAAGCCGCTTGTCATGCCGGGAGCAAGCCCGGCGTCGTCCAGCGCGCGAAAGAGACGATACAGCCTCCCTTTGAAACCTCGATCCATGCCTCCAATGACGTATTCCATCATCGACATGCCAGCTTTTTGCGCGGCCTGCGGATCCTTCCACGTGAAGTCCTCATCCACGAGCTTGGTAACAGTTTTCGTGACAGTCCGGCTCTTGCCCTTGTTCTTGACTGTCACCTTGATCCGGTCCTTCACCTTGATGGTATCGACCTTGCGCGCGCGTTCGTACACCGACCAGAGATATCGGTCGACGCAGTCTTCAGCCGCGAGGCACTCGTCCGAAGCTCCGAGCGAGCTGACATTTGTCTCTGGCTTGGCGAGCGCAACTTCTACAACTGGATCAGCGAGGGCGTCGCTTGCGTCCGGGTCAGGACGCGCGGCGCTTAAGTCTGGGCCAGCGAGCGCGGCATCTGAGTGAGCGAGCGCAGCTCCTACATCCAGGCGAGCAAGCGCTGTTTTGACCTCTCGGTCAGGATTCGCGGGGCCAGCATAAAGCAGGGCTGCCAAGCTGCCCCATAAGACGCAGTGAGACCCGCGTACGAGTCCCATGTTTGCCCCCCGCTTCTCGTGCCCGTTTCATTTATAATCAAAGAGGAAGGGGCGGCTGTGACTCTTCAGCCACACATTGAGAAAATTAGACTACAGAAAACTCCTCCCGCACGACTGCCTAGACGCAGCGCCCGCCGTCGACCTCCAGCACATTGCCGGTGAGGAAAGAGGCCTCGTCGGAGGCAAGAAACAGCGTTGCGTTGGCAACGTCGTCGATAGTCGCGAACCGGCCGAGCGGCACGGTCGCCTTGAACTGCGCGCGCAGCTCGGGCGAATCCCCGCCCATGAAGGTCGGCAACAGCGGCGTCTCCGCCATCACCGGCGCGACCGCGCAGACGCGAATGCCATCAGGCGCAAGCTCCGCCGCCATCGACTTGGAAACGAGATTCACCGCGCCCTTGGAGGCGTTGTACCAGGTCAGTCCCGGCCGCGGCCTAATTCCGGCGGTCGAGCCGATATTGATGATCACTCCGGATTTTTTCTCGCGCATGAGCGGCACCACCGCGTGCGCGAACAGAAAGATCGATTTGACGTTGACGGCCATGAGCCGGTCGAATTCGGCCTCCTCCACCTCCAGCATGGGCCGCCGCACGTGGCTCATGCCGGCGTTGTTGACGAGGATGTCGATCCCTCCGAAGGCATCGACCGTGGCCTTCACCGCGGCGTTGACGTCGGTGCGCTGCGAGACATCGCAGCGCACCGCGATCGCTTTGTTGCTGATCGACGTCGCAGCCGCGCGCGCGGCCTCCCCATCGATGTCGATGACGGCAACGCGCGCGCCTTCGCGCGCGAAGGTGGCGGCAATACCCTTGCCGAAGCCGGATGCAGCACCGGTGACGAGCGCAACCTTGTTGTCGAGACGCATGCGACTCTCCCTCTCGCGGCACTCCCTGCTGTCGTCCCGCTGATCAGCCGGATTTGACTCCGTAAGCTCGCGCCCAGCCCAGGCCGTCTTCGGTTCTTGCGCGCGGGCGGTATTCGCAACCGACCCATTTGCCGTAGCCGAGACGGTCGAGCGCGGCAAAGATCTCGGGATAGTTCACCTCGCCCTCGTCGGGCTCGCGCCGCGACGGCACGGCCGCGATCTGCACATGGCCGACGAGCGGCAGATGTTTCTCGAATCGCCGGATGAGATCGCCGCCAACGATCTGGGCGTGATAGAAGTCGAACTGGATGCGCACGTTCGGCCGCTCCACCTTGGCGATGATGTCGGCCGCCTGCTCGGCGCGGGTGAGGAAATAGTCCGGCCGGTCGCGCGGATTGATCGGCTCGATCAACAGCGTGACGTTCTTCTCCTGCGCCGCATCGGCGATCCGCGCGAGATTCCTGATGAAGGTCATCTCCGCCGCCGGCCGCTGCTCCGGCGGCACCTTGCCGGCGAGGCAATGGATCTGACAGCCGCCGATGGCGGTGACGTAGTCGAGCGCCTGCTTGAACAGCGTAGCGAATTCGCGCTCGCGGCCGGGGACGGCGGCGACGCCGAACTCGCCTGCGGCCGACTGACCGGCCGCGGTGTTGATGCCGAGCATGGTCAAGCCGTGGCGGTCGAGCTCGGCCTTCACGGCGGACGGCGCGTGGTCGTAGGGCAATTGCAGCTCGACCGCCCGAAAGCCGGCCGCAGCCGCGGCCGCGAACCGCTCGATCAGCGGGCGCTCGGTGAAGAGATAGGCCAGATTGGCGGCGAAGCGAGGCATGAGGGATGAACCGTGCGCGGCGATGCTTATAGCAGCCCGCGCGGGTAATCGACACGCTTCGCGCTTGGGATTCGGTGCGCGGTTCGAGCGATTTCAGTGCCGCAAACTCGGTGCACTCCCTCCTCCCGCTTCCAGGAAGAGGTGGAGCTTGCGGCGCGCACTGTGGCAGTATCCACCGTCGCTTTTGCCGACCCACCAAGCATCGCATGCTCGCCAACGACAGCTTCCACATCGCGGTCCTGCCCGGCGACGGCATCGGGCCGGAGGTCATGGCGCCCGCGCTCGCGGTCCTCGACAAGGTCGCGGCGGCGACGCCGGGGCTGAAATTCCGCTTCACCGAGGCGCCGGCGGGCGCCGGCCATTATCGCGACACCGGCAAGTCGATGCCGCCATCCACGATCAAGCTGTGCGAGGAGGCCGACGCCATCCTGCTCGGCGCCTGTGGATTGCCGCACATCCGCTATCCCGACAATACCGAGATCATGCCGCAGGTCGAGCTGCGCTTCATCTTCGATCTCTACGCCGGCGTGCGCCCGTGCCGGCTGATCCCGAACGTGCCGAGTCCGATTGTGGGGGCGTCCGAGCGCGGCATCGATCTCATCGTGATCCGCGAATCGACCGAGGGCCTGTTCGCCTCCATGGGCAAAGGCGTGGTGACCGAGACCGAAGCGCGCGAGACGCTGGTGATCACCCGCAAGACCTCGCAGCGGCTGTTCGATTTCTCGTTTCGCTTAGCGCGCCGCCGGAGGGCGCGCGGAGGACGCGGCCTCATCACCTGCGTCGACAAGGCGAACGCCTTCAAGGCCTACGCCTTCTTCCGCGGCATGTTCGACGAATGCGCCGCGCGCTATCCCGACGTCGACACCGATCGCCTCTACGTCGACGCATGTTCGGCCATGCTGGTGCGCCGGCCGTGGGACTTCGACGTGATGGTGATGGAGAACATGTTCGGCGACATCATCTCCGATTTGACCGCCGGCCTGATCGGCGGCATGGGCATGGCGCCCTCGGCCGACATCGGCGACACGCACGCGGTGTTCCAGCCCTGCCACGGCACCGCGCCCGACATCATGGGCAAGGGGCTGGCCAATCCGACCGCCATGATTCTCTCCGCCGCGCTGATGCTCGACTGGCTCGCCGACCGTCACGGCCATGGCGGGGCCGCGCAAGCCGCCCGCGCCATCGAGACCGCCGTCGACCGCGCCTTTGCCGCGGGGCTCAAGCCTTGCGAATTCGACGGCGGCGACGGCACCGCCGCGATCGCCACCGCCGTGCTGCGCGCGCTCGATAACTCCGTTCCGGCTTAAGTCGGGTTCCGCCCACCATCTTGTGGGATACTTCCCACGACCCGACATATTTCCGTCTGGTGCGGCCCACAAACCGCAGCGCCGCACAGAGAATATCGGCCTATTCTATCGTTGGGATATTTCCCATTTGCCTTCCCACCTGTGAAGTGGGACCTTTTGTGGTTGACGGACCCCGGCGCGCTTGGTTCGCTGTGGGCCGGTTCCTGCGCCCATCCCAAGCCGCCCCCAAGCGCGGCACGCGCAGGTCGGAGCGAAACGTCGAGGCGTTAAGCCCATGAACGCGCAGGACCTGCTGCAGGAAATCGCCGACTATTGCCGGCACAGCGGACTTGCGGAGTCGACCTTCGGCCGGCGCGCCGTCAACGACGGCAAGCTCACCGCGCGGCTGCGCAACGGCGGCCGCATCACCACCGAGACGCTCGACCGCATCCGCGGCTTCATGGAGACCAACCGGACCGCGGTTGCGCGTCCCGCCGTCATCGAGCGCGCGCGCGAGCCGCGCCCTGCCGTCACCCCGCCCGCACCGGCGCCGACGCCTGCCGGCCAACGCGATCCACAGCGCAACTTCCGCTTCTTCGACAACCGGCAGAAGTACCTGCTGTTCGTCAATACCTGCAGCGAAAAATGGGTGGTCGCGAGCCGCGTGGCGCTCGAGCTG
>WNGJ01004917.1_pt1 | contig 14003 bp, 27 predicted proteins | sample 5400611 | NCBI WGS metagenome assembly WNGJ01 (sample SAMN13153375, study PRJNA577476) | soil metagenome | isolation source: 40 cm soil or saprolite under Garry oak tree replicate 1 | place: USA:California | collected 2016-06-15 | reverse complement strand
CGCAACCAGGATTGTATCGCATGGGATGCCCTGGCTCGCCGGCATCTGGAGGATCGTTCCAACGAAACGTTTTGTTATTCAGATAGCGATGACGCGGCCGCGTATCCGAATCCATGACCGCGTGCCAAACGTAGTGCGTGGATCCAACGTATTTAGCGCGAGACTCCTGCAGGAGCGCGCCGGTCCTCGAAGTTTCGGTCCTGGCGATCAGCCGCGCGCGCGAGGCGGTTACATCGCCGGTCCGGAGGATCTCTTTCGCTATTTCGCCGGCGCGTGTAGCGTGCGTGATTCCCTCAAGCGTAAGTTCGTGGACTCGCTCGGCCGCCTGGATCGGGAGCGAAGTGATCAGGTGCACCTGGCTCTCCATTGCGGCCCGCAGTGTTTCTCCGGTCGGTGCGTGAAAGATTTCACGGCGCAGCACGCGGCCCATCTCGCGCGAGGCCTCGATCCAGGCCACGGCATCACGACGGCCGACGTCATCGTGCATCTTGCGGACGACAGCCCTGGCCCACGGCTCGATGATCTTCGCGTACCGTTTGAGCATCGCGCGGATGGTTTCTATGTTTTCAGTGATGCCGGCGTGGGAAAAATCCTTGATGAGCGAGCCGACTTGCTTGCCGACTCCGACGAGCTGGCGCTCGAAGGATGCCGCAGCCTTGCGCGATTTCAGAAATCGTTCACGCGCGAGTTTGCGGAGCTGTCTCGGTGTGGGCGGCTTCTTCGGCACTTCTCAATTTACTCTCCTTTGGCTAATTTTCTCCATCAGGATTCCAATGGCCATTCCGTACCAGAGCCCAAGCTGGATCGTCTGTGCCGGGTTAGCCTTCTGTTTGATCGCTTCATCTGCGATCTCTTTCGTAAGTTTAAGTATCTCGAGCGAGCCCGCGGCAAACTCCTTGCGCAATTCGCGCATGAGCTCCGGGCGCTCTCGAAGCTGGCCTAAGAGAAATGCCTGGATCGTTTCGTTTACCGGATACGCGCTCAAAAGAACCTCGCGAAGAGTTTCTTCCAATCGATTTCGCCGATTTTATCGGAAACCCACTTCTCTACTTCCTGGCCCCAATGCTCTCTCGTTTTCCGATAGCACGAATCACGATCGAGCAGCACAGCCGTTGCACCACACGCGCAGTGCCACATCCAATCGCCGAAGCCGCTCGTGGCATAGGTTGCTTCATGCTCAGTAATGATGCGGGCTACTTCATCGCGGAACATCAGCCTTCTCTCTCGAACGTAGCCACGAACGCCACGGTTCTACTTGGCCCGACAATGGCGGCTCGGCCCATAACTGCCCTTGCAGAATTTTGCGCACTGCCGCTTGCGCAATATCAACTGCATCTTCGTCATTCACTCCGATGATTTGCTCGACTAGATTGACAGGGCTGAGCCAACGCCATGTGCTGGCATCATCGGCCACCGGATTCTTTTCACTATCGAGCGCCACCAGCATGATCTCGTGAGTGGCGCCCTCGCGACGAATATCGGCTGGCTTTACGCCTTCGATGGGTCGAAGGTGGATCACGGCAAGATGATAATGTCTCCATGCCGCTGATTGGCCCGGGCATTCCAAGAGCCATGACGCGAGCTGCGCTTTGAAATCAGGTTTGTCGCCAGGCTCCCATTCGGAAAGTATTTCGATCGCCTTTCCAGCAGAGCCGATCTGTACAATGCCCCGGGATAATCGCACGTACTCAGCCCAGCGGCGTGATGGTGATGTTCAGCGAATTGCGGAATGGCCTCGACCATGTACGCGTCGCGTCATCATACGATTGGGCGCTTTGTGAGCCGTAGGCGCTGACGTTGATCTCTTTATCCGGGTCCTCGTTCTTCTCCAGGCAAAGCCCGATCAGATCCGCGGCCCGCAGCCGAATGGTTTCTTCCGGCTCAAGGCATTTTGAGGCGCTCTCAAATTGTTGTTTGATTTTCTCGATGACTTCCGGCACCTTCCCTTTTGCTCCCACGCTCCAGCTCATTTTGTTTTCTCCTTAGGATGAAGTGGTTTTGATACGAGGCCCACCAATCCGCAATGATCTCGTGCTGCGCTGCTACCAGCGCCAGAGAGCGCGCACGTTTAATCGCCGCGCTTTCCGTTGGGCTCCAGCCTGTACAGACTTGCCGATGCAGAAAAGTTTCGAGACGATCTTTCTCGCGCGCTTCCGTGATGGGTTGAACCCAAAGATTTTTAACCTCGTCTGCGCCGGCCAATTCTCGCGGCCCGAAGTGATCGACTTCGTACGCCGGCCCTGGGCATCCGGATTTGATGCCATATTCGGCGCACACTTCAGCCTTCATCTGTTCAGTGACGTGGCGGCGATCCAGCCCCCATTTCGTGCCGCACACTGTATCGATGCTCAAATTCCGAAAGCGCCCTGGCGTCAACGCCAGGTTCGGCATGGCCGGGCGCGGACCCACATAAGTTTGCGCCGGATAGACTGGCGCGATCAAAAAGACGTAGACGATGCCGGCAACTGCCAACGCCCGGACTGAAATCGACAAAACGATTTTCATATCGACATCTCATCGTGCGGAGCGCGAGCTGCTCGCGCTGCCATGCGCTCGAGGATTCGGAAGATTCGGAACCAGCGGCGCGCTCGTATTCTACGCCTGGCGGCGGTCGCGCGCGCGGCTATTTCAGATTGCGGCGCTACGGGCTGCCTTGAACCATTCGCAGTAGCCTTCAGGCTTGATGATCCCGCTGACGAGCTCACAGGTTCCTCCTAGCTCTTGATCGTGCTGGAAGTGAACGCAGTCTTTGCAGTGATCTTGCCCTGGAGCTTGATCGACATAATGCGCTTCGGCCTTGGTGCCTTTATCGTCAACTGTAGCCGCATCGCCATCCTTCTTTTTCTTCTTCGCCTTTGGCGCGGCGCCTCCTTCTTCGCCTTCGCCGGAAACTTCAGAGATAGGCGGCACCGGAACATCGCTCGCGCTCTCGATATCCTCGCGCGTGATGTTGGTGAACACGCCGGTGACAGTGCTGGTCTGCTTCAGCTCCTTGAGCGCGGTCTGATCGCTGATAATGCCGCCCTCATGAGCTTTCACCACCGCATCGGTTATCGCAGTCGAGATATCGGCCTTCTCCTTTTCAGGGACTTGCCAGAGCGGCCGGAATACAATTCCGAAGCCGCGATTGAGTTTCATGCCCATCGATTGGGCAATCGCGCGGTAAACGGTAGTGATTCCAACTTTTAAGTGGCGCACTTGCAGCGACCGGATCCCGTCGTAGTAAGTGCGCAAATCGGATTCGCCAGTCGAGTTCAATCCGGCCGGCGACTGCCCTAGAAGCCTGACGAGCGGGATCTGCAGCGCGCCGGAGATTTGCTGCGCGAGAGCCATGATCAAATCACTCAGGCCGGCAAAAGTCGGATTCGCATGCGCTTCGAATTCATCATCGCCATCGAGCAGCGTCATGCCCTCGTTGGTTTGCGTGTCCTTCATGAACGCGACTTGCTTGATCAGGGCCTCATACATCTTGCCGCCATTGGCCACGAGATTCCGGAAGCCCTTGATCTTGTACGTGCGCACCCAGGCTTTATAAGCGAGCTGCGCCGCGCCCTGCGTGGACGAATCGAACGCGACCATGCGATCGTACAAACGCTCGAGCACGGAAATCCCCCACAGATTTTCCATCAGCCGCTGCCAGTAAGGGAGCCGGATACCTTCCTGGCGAATGCACCGGCTGTAGTGGATGGTCATTCCATTCATCCCCGGGGCCTGGCTAGTGACGCGATAAAATTTTGGCAGCCCGTAGTACGGGCCCAGATCTTGAACCAGGTCTGTAAGCGAGGGCTCCACCTGCCAGCGGTCGAGCACGAACAAGCCGCGGAAAGCAGTCTTGCCGACCGACTCGAGACGGAAGGGCGTCTTGGGATCCTGGCCGTCGATCATCTGGACCGCGATGCAGCCGCCGTACAGCCGGGCCCACTTCAGATAATCATTTAGCGAATTCCAGACTCCCAGGGCTGTCGCAACTTCTTCGATTTCATCGATTGCGTCTGGATCGATATCGCCGGTCAGTTCGACGCCGGCGCGCGTCATGTCATCAGCTACCAGGTCGATCGCCACACCACCGAGCCACGATCCGCGATGGATCCATTCGAGGATGTTGCGAACGCGCGTGATGGGATTGAAGCCGTAAGTGGAGCTCGAGAACGTAGGGCTAACGCCCATGCCGAGCGAGGCGATGAAGTTCTGGTAGCTGTCGCCTGTAAGTTTGCTCTCGCCTGTCAGCTTCTTGGCGAGATCCCCCATTTTCTTTTCGAGTTGATTTACGCGCTCGGCGCGCGCGGCATTGTCTGCGGTGAGAGCTTGCTTTGCGAGTCTGGCTTTCGGTCGTGCGGGATTCTTAGGCATCTAGTCCTTCCGCCAGTCACTTTTACAGATTTGGCACAGGCGTGATTTATCGTGCGCGCCTAGCAACCGAAAGCACAGCTTGCAGCGATTCGCTCTTTTGACCTTAACGCCTCGGCGCACAAAATGGAATTTCAATCCGAAGGCCCGATCGATTGCGGAGACGGGGATGGCGATGAGTTCGAGCGGCAGAGCAACGGCCACGCCCGCAACTTATAGCTGGAAAGTTATTTAAGATGCAAGAGAAAGACCCCGGCGAGGTTCGAACTCGCAACCCTCAGATTTAGAATCTGCCGCTCTACCAATTGAGCTACGGGGCCTCAGATATACATGTATATACTTGGATATGTTTTTCGACGGGCTCCCTTCCGACACATCCGCGCGATGGATCTGCGCGTGCTGTGAAAATGAAACTGGCGGCCGGTTCAGTTTGGTATGGCCAGAAGCCTGTGAAGAGTGCGGGCTGTGCTGGATTTGCTGCCAGTGCCCGGGCTCCGCGTTCACGCCTTACGATCCGGCAGTGCTCACATGGTTTCATTCACCCATGCCTTCGCGCGCCGAGATTGAAAGATGGCGCAGGGGCTTGCTTTGCGCTGTAGCGCCCTGAAAACAGCCGGTGAGCCGCCTTCAAGCCACTGCCCCTGCATTGGCGCGCCCGGCGAGTGTCGATCTCGCAGCAGCGGATTTAGAGTCCGCCGTGTTTGCCGAAACTTCGGGCGCGTGATAAAGCCGGTAACACTTGAGCAGTTCGCGCTCCGGACTGTCCGCATGAAGCGGCGCCGTCGCGATCGCTGTCAATCCAAAATCGTGATCAGGTTCTCGCCAGGCAAAGTGCGGGATATTCTGAGTTTGTAGTTTGCGCAGCACGCGTTCGAGAGAACGAGTGTTTGGCATCCCCACGGCGACAAGGTTTGGGATGCCTGGATCACCACCGCGCAGTGCCGCGACGTGAAAGCTGGCGTGATTGGTTTGGACGATGATGTGTTCAACGGGAAGATCGACGCGGAAGAAGAGATAGCGGTACGTTTCGTTTGGAATCTACAGATCGTGTATCATGGGCCGATTATCCGCCGAAGCCGCTCGAAGTGTCAAGCTAGGAATCCGTGGGCGAATTGACTGCCTCACAGGCGCTCTCAATCCTTCCCAAAAAGTAACTGCGTCATCCCGCGCGTCGCACGCATATTCACCTAACAGCTTACCGGATTCGTCGAGCACAATACCACGCTGCGGCTCAAGGCCGTAACATGGATACGCTCCCCGAGCCATCAAACTGGAAGCGAATCGCACCTGCGGCGATGCGAACTGCGGGGCCGGAATCGGGAAGGTGTAGATGCTGAGGCACATGGATCCATAGCAAATCATTATTGCTAAGGAAGCGCAGGCGACTGGTACCTTGTTCCAGGTCGCTACCATACTAGCTCTCATGATTGTCTCCTCCACTGTTTCACGATCTCTTCGATGGGCATTCCACATTGCGTGCATTCTCCAGATCCTTGGACTTGGCCGTGCTGGACAGAGAAATTACCCGTGATGGTCGGGACAGAGTCTTTGGTTTTGTGAACACAAGTCGCTGGATCTTCCGTGTAAACGGCTCCATCGATCATTCGCTTTCTCCTTTGGAAAATAACTCGATGACCGTATCAACAGCTTGAATTGCTTTGTCGAGCTCGTCGCGCCGCCGAACAAGATCATCTCGCAATATCTGGAGCGATCCTGCATTCCCACCTTGCTCGCGTTGAGTTGGTTTCGGCTCAACGGTGTCGGGCTTGCCTCGTCCCGACTCGCCGCCCCCTTTGTGTCCGACACGCGATGCCTTCTCGCGCATTTCATCCGGCCCGTCTTTCAGTCCGGACGCTCCCCTGGCGGTCCCCGTCCGATTCTTACGACGAAAGAAACACCGGCCCTTATGATTTGCAAGCCGACCGCAACCACATTTCACGAGGTGGCCATTTTCAATTTGCACTTTACGGGCGCGAATAGGTGCAACAGGACCGGCCGTGCTCTCACCGACGAGTTGCTGAAGCGCAGAATCGCTCAACTGCTTGACCGGCTGATTTACCGGACGGCCTTTGCCATTCATAAAATCGTGATAACACGGATCGCACATGCCCTTCCCGCCAGGCCCGATGCGCATGGCTACCCGATCCGGATGGACTGCGCAAAAATCAGGCACGATTTATTTCCGCGGAACTGGAACACCTGGTGGCCGGCCTATCCCATGTGGTTTCGGTGGATTTCTGCCAGTCTGATAGTTTGGATTTACGAAGCCGCTACCAGTAGCAATATCCTCGGGCGTGAGCGGCCGCATAGTGTGCTGATTTGCCAGACTTGCATCTGCGCGCCCACCTTCCGGTTCCTTGCGCCCATTGAGTTTGCCATGTCCATAGCCTAAAGCATAGGCGCTCACCGCGATGACCAAAATAATGGGTCCTACCATGGGTCCTCCGTGATAAAAACTTTGATCTCCGTTCGCTGCGGAAGTCCGTAGTGCTTTTCTATCGTGGCCTTCCACACCTGGTTGTCATCCGTGTAGACGATGCCGGTCAGAGCGTCTCCGACCGCGCGGGCGAGTTTATCCCAATCCGGCCTCCTCATATGCTGTTGAAATCTTTTGGGCAGAGATGCCGGCCGCTCGAGATAGAACGTGATGACCAATTCAAGTGGGACCATGGCCGGGATTGGAACAAGCATGCCAGCGTATTCAGTTCTCAATGGGAGCTGTTCACGGAACGCGATCGCTGCAACTTGAGCCACGGTCTTGCGCCATCTCTTCAGTTTCGGATTGCCGTCGACGATCGCTGTAAACTTTCGCCCAGGGATCGATATCGCTTTCATCGAGCCTTGGGGCTGCGGTTCACCCTGGACGACGAAACTGAGAAATTCGCTCATGGCGCGGCCTCGCGTTCCACTTCTATGAATTTGCCGCCAGAGCGACTCACCCATTTCCGAACGATTTCCAAGCACTCATCCCAAGTCGGATAACAACGCGAGAAGAACTGCATCTCGTTGAAGGTTTCGACGCACCAATGATTGCCACACTTTTCGATTCGTGGTTTAGCGATCATGGTTGGTCATCACCTCCTTTCGGCTTGCCGAGAAGGGCTTCGAGTTCTGTAACGTGTAGCTGAGCCTCCTCGCGGAATACATTATCGTTGAAATCGGCTACTCCTAAGCGCCAATGCCACCACTTCGCTTCTTCCAATCGCGCAGCGGCGCAGGCGGCTTGCGTCTGCTCGCGGAGCTCGGCACAGTCCGTCCACGCCATGAGGCCATCGAAGTGTTTGAACGTACCATCGAAATATCGCTTTATGGGCACGCCATCCTTACAGAGATTGCAATGTTTGTCGCTCATGGCTTCCTCTTTAGAAAACTTCGGATAAACGCCCTGCCTTCCTTCGTGTAATCTTGGCGCTTGAGATCGATGGGCCAGTAATTTAGCGCGGCAGCCAGAAGTCTCGTGCCGATGCCTTGACGGCGCCGGCCATATCCACGACCAGCATCACTTCACCGTTCCACTGCCAGCGAAGAAATCCCGTGACATTGCCGGCCTCATCGCAGCACACCAGTTCTCGATGATTTTTGGTTATGCCCGGCTTTCCTTTAGGCCGATTCGTCCAACTCACGCCAGCCTTCGATCTTTACCGGCGAGCTCGAGCGCGGTGAATGCGCCGAGACGGCTAGCGATCCGCTCATCCATCTTAGCTGTGATCTCTCCGAGGGACCAATTCGTAGTCACGATAGTGGGATAGTTTTTATTAAGCCGTTGATCGAGTAGCTCTAGTGTCGCTGATCGCTGGAAGTCTGAAAGCGCGCCAGCTCCCATATCATCAAGGGCTAGCCAATACGGAGATGTGAGTTGCTCGTAAACGTGCCGCTCGCTGATCCGTAGATCGAAGCACTCGCGGATCAGTAAATAGAATTCGGGGCACCGTATGAAATAAACTTCACGTGGCGGCTTGAAGTGGTTGCGGATGAGAATGAGCATGCGGACGATCGCGGCCGCGAGATACGTTTTCCCTCGGCCGGCATCGCCAGTGATCAATAAACCGTCGTTTGGTTTGGCCAGCCAGTCCAGGACAGCGCCACGAAGATCGTCGTCAATATCCGTCATACGCGCCTTGCGCATCTTTCCCGGCAGTCGAGTGATGATCCGTTTTGCGCTGACACACTCACATTCGTGCATTAAGCGATCTAAACCGAGGACGAACCCGACGTCTCGGCAGATTTGACACTCTTCACTTTTCTCCGAAGACTCTAGGTTTAGGGTATTGCTTTCCTGGCTCGTGATGGAGTGCGCCAGGCGCGTTGCTATGTCCTGCATCGATTCCAGATCGTCTGCCATTGCTGTTCTCCTTGAACTGCGGCACTTTATGGATCCAGGTGTACCACGCCCGCTCCCAATCTTTGAAGGTTGAACCTTTAGCTTTGTGGAAATTCTCGAAGTGCTCCCACTCCTTTTCGGGATCGGCGATTCCCCGGGTTCTCGCATACTCGGAGAGTTTGTCTGTCAGTGAAAGGCCGTCAGGCCAAGAGGTCGCGCGCGGAGCGCCGGGTTTGCGCGAATCCCTCCCCACACCCCTCCCTGCTAACGCTACCAACTCTGGATCTTGAGAAAACTTAAGTAACGGCTCCCCAACTCCAACTCCAACTCCAACTCCAACTCCAACTCCAACTCCAACTCCTCTCCCGGATATTCCGGGAGGCGTCCGGGATAATCCGGGACATGTCCCGGATATATAGGCATCTATCTCATTCTTAGTAGGTTGCGGATGTGTATTCCAGTAGCGCTTTCGATGTGCAGGTGATGGAAGCCTCCCAGGCTTATTGGAGCCAATCCAGTACCCGTACTTCTTGCCATTTTCGCGTGTGTAAACGAGCATCAACCCAACCTTTTCGAACTGGTTGAAACACATCTGTAAGTGCTCAAGGTTAAGTTCTGGACGGATCGCAGAAAGATGGCTCCAGTGGGTCCGAATGTTGGTCAGTTCGAAGCAGCCGTTCTGATCGGCGATGCCATAAGCCCATAAGTATTCGAGTTTCGCCCACTCCGGCAACCGCGAGAGCTTATCCGATGTCCAAAGCGCATCAAAATCAATGACGCGAATCGGCATCGGCCGCTCCTAGCTTTTCAGCTATTTCTTCATCACTCCAACCTGAGTAATGGAGTTCTCGGAGCACCTCATCTGGAGGGTAATTATGCTTTTGAAGGTACTGGATCAGTTCCTCTATCGGAGGACGCGGAAGCTCGGACTTGAATCGTTTTGGCGTTTTCCTCTCCTCTGCGAGAAGGAGCAGGAGGGCGCTCGCAGGCACCCTCCTGGGACGAACGGCTTTAGTCTGGAGCGGCTTGAAGATACTGTGGCCGACCTGAAAACGTCAAGCGGATTGGCCTGTGGATGTTCGTGGGAATGTGGAAGAATTAAGGCGCGCTCCGGAAGCTCGGAACGCGCCCTTGGGTAGTTGCAAATTGGCACCTACTCTACACTTCGTAAAATGGTTCCGCTACTCTGAAGTTTCGCGCATCGCTTTCCGCGCGGCCTCGATTTGTTCTTTCCTCTCCGCGTACTGGCTTGGCGGCGCGAGCGATTCAGCGCGATTGCAGATGGCAAAACGCAGATAGCGAATTTCGGATTCGTGATCGGCATTGGGCCTGGTGGGAGCTAAGCGTTTTACGAACACATGGCGGCCGGTCACCCACAGCAATCCGTGATCGCTATAGTGCTCATTAATCTGTTCGATCGAAACCAGGCCGGCAGGAACCATGAAGAACCGGCGCCTTCCCATCAATGGGAAGGGCACGCGCTGCCAGCCGTTTGATTTTGCGCGTTCCTCATTGATTCGCCGATTCCGAAAAACGTGGCGGCCAAACGTAGTGCTCTTCCAGCCCCAATGCTTCTTCTTGTCGGCAATAAAATCAGTCAGCGATATTTTGCACTCGACGACAATCGATCCTTCATAACTACTCCTGGAACTCCAGCCGATCGCATCCGGGATCTCGTTGCAGCTCGCTAGGCCGGCATACACGGGATTGCAGCGGCAGGTGCCCGAGAGCCATTTCACGGCCCGGACGACGAGATCAGCGTGTGTCACGGCGGCGATGTTTCTCGCGTTCATAAATCTTGTAGGCACGTTGCCGGCTGACACCAAACAGTTCTGCGATCTCACGCCAGGATGCGAGCTGATGCGTCTGTTTGAATTCGTACAGCCGTTTGTTTCGATCAGTTTTAGGGGACGTGAATCTCGAGCGCGCAATTTCACTAACCGGGGTTACAGTCTCAGCCATACGCCGTCCACTCCTCTTCGCTGAATGTAGCCGTCCATGCCGTACCGGATTCCGTCCCAGGTGTGATTGTGTTTGTCGATCGGCACGGGGAGCACTTCATTTGTTTTGGGATCCCGCTTGTATCGCCAGAGTCTAGCCTCGAGCGCCGTGTTCTTGCAACGCTGGTGGATGTGGATAAGTTTGAAGCCACGGAGATGCGCAATCCCATCTTCGACCGAGCCATCCCACTTTTCCGCTCCGGTAATATTGAAGCCCTGGCGGGCGACGTAGCTGATCGTCTCCGGCCGTGATTCGTCCGCCTTGATTGGCCAGCGCATGGCAGTCTGGATCCCGGTGAAGGCTTCGCCCTCGGCCGAGATCTTGTGCCAGCGGCTCTCCTTGCGGTCCCACCGCCCTGTTGCTCTGTTCAGCACGTGGCCACAATAGAACTCAGGCATCTCGTCAATCTCGACTCCAATGCCCCAGCATTCCTGATCGATCCAGAGCTCCTCTTCAGGCGGCTCGCCGGTAATCCATGAACGATTCAGCGTTGATGGATCGTTGGCGAACCCGAAATCTGCACCATGGAAATAACGAATCTCGCCATCTACCACTTGCTGGTCGGTGGGGGAGTCGAAGGTGTCGATTACGAATTTGTTCTTGAGGATGACGTCATCACCGATGCGCTTGCACTCGCCCTCCCATACGTGCCAGTAGGCGTCCGGATCGTTGGCGAGCATCCACCGGCGATCTTGGTCCTGAGTCCCTGTAAACCACGGATTGTTCTGCCAGCCGACTTTGACAATGATTGCGTTGGGCGGGGGCGTGCCGCTCACAAAGCGTTTGTGCGTTTCGTCTGTCTCTTCGATCGGATTGTAGGACACGATAATCTCACTGCCTTCTTTACGGATTGTAGGGGTGAGGATGTCCCAAGAATCTTTCGTGACGAGCTGCGCTTCCTCTACCCAGGCGATGTCGATGCCCTCGGTCGACTTGATCTCAATGATGTTGTGGCGCAGGCCCTTAAAAATGAATTCGCTGCCGGTAGAAGGACAGTAAATGCTGTACTCGGTTATCTTAAAGTAACCGATCAGGCCGAGCATCCAAATCTGTTCTTTCAGGAGTTGATGTACGGAATCGCGAATGGAGGATTGCAATTCACGGAAACAGCCGATGCGCACGCGCCCTATTAACGCACGCGCTAGAAGATACCGCGCGATCCCCCAGGACTTCGCGCCGCCGCGGCCTCCCCAAAACACTTTGTAGCGCCGCTTTTTCCAGAGCAGGCGTAATGGGCCAGGCAGAATAAATACCGGGTGTGATTCAGGGAATTCAACTGTCGGAGTCTGAACGATTGCCATTCTTCGGCGGCTCAATGTCCAGATCGTCTGGCGGACCGGTATCGATCACGTTGAGGGGCCCTTCGGCATCTTTCAATGCCTGGACCGTAACAAATCGGAATTCCATTTTGGATGGCGGGGCCAGGATCGCTCCGGCTACTCCGCTAGGCGCCATCGGCCCGGTTGGCCCGAACAGGCTCGGTGCAACTTGCTCCTGGAGGATGTCCTGGATCTTCCCTACCACTTCTACTTGGCCAATCGCTTTCAGATACGTCATCATCCATATCGTTTGCCCAAAGGTCACATTATTCGGGAGCTCCGCGCCGATCGCGCTGGCGATGGAGGCCCGCTGGCGCGGAGGCAAAGGCCAGTTCCATACTTGCTCGCCGGTGATCTGAACGCAATTTCTTTTGGTGTGCCCATTGATGCCGCGAGGATTTGCTGTAGGCTCCCCTTTTTTGAATGGCCTTAATCCACGATAGCGGGGAAGTTTCAGTTTTGGGTTTACAGGTCTTTCGGCAGTTCCGCTGGTGCCTACTTCTGTGTGCGTGTCAGACTCTTCAGGCACACTATCGTTGGCATCCGGTTTCGGGTCTGATTCGCCCATATCGTCGAGTATACGCTTCCCGGGTTCTACCAGGAATCCACAGGCTGTGAACCTTTTCGTTTACAGACAGCTTGACTCCGGGCCGGATATGGCCCTATATGGCCATATGATCCTAGTCCTTCGGGCTGGCCAGCTCGTCTGCCTTCTTGTGATTGCGGCCTGCATGATCATGCGGCTCGTTGACCGCTGGCAGAACAATCATTTCGTGGATGACCAAGGGCGACGCTACAGGCGCACCCGAAAAGGGTTCGAGTATTATTGATGGCCGAGCACTTAAAGACCTACTGGAGCAAGAGCCGCGTGCTCGCACTGCTGGCCCTGGCTATCGCCATAACAATTTTCACGCGAGGGCCTCACTGGATCACAGTTGTGAATATCATCCTTTTTATTCTCGTTGCGGTCGGAAAGGACTGAAGGATGGCCTCTGCAGAACTCGCCCCCGCAGTCACCGACATGGTGCTCTATCGCGCGCAGCGATTTACGTTTCGGACTCTGGCGCATTTGGATCCGGAGATCGAAAACGAATATGACGATGTTCCGGCGTTGATTGTCAGGGTGTGCGCCGGGCTCGAGAACGTGGTGAACCTGCAAGTATTCTTCGACAATCCGGACGGGCCGAAGTGGCTCACGATGATTCGCAAGGGCGATAAGATCGGGCAATGGAGGTGGCCGGATTGAAGTGGATCGTCAAACGTTTCTCGAGCGGGCCTGATCTGTACATCGCGCACGACTTTCGTGTTGGTGTTTACTGTTTCGTAGAGCGTGAACGGCGCGCTTATCGCTTCGATTCGGAGAGGGAGGCCAATAATTTCATCTATGATCATGGCCTCGACGTGTCCTGGCGAGCTGTGAAATGGCCGAATTGAGATACTGCTGGCGCCATCAATTCCTGCTGTGGATGCTCGAGTTAGCAATTGTCTCGTTCTGTATCACAGCCGGCGAGACATTCAAGAATACAGGTAGCTGGCGATGGATCATGGGGACGGCGATAGCCGTAGTTGGAGTAGGACTTCTCCGATGGAGAATCAATATCGAGGATCGGAACGCTAGGGCTTCTGAGCGCCGCAAATGGAGCATCGATGAAAAGGGCAGTGGGTGGCCGGAGTGAAGAAGTTTATTTTGCACTACCGATGCCGCGCTTGCCAGGCGAGATTCACGCGCTCTTTTGAAGCCCCGACCACGCAGGGAATGATCATCTTGCTCAAGGCCGGCATCGACCAATACATTCATCAGCCGTGTGATGTCTGGAAAGATTCACACTCATTTGGTATAGCCGATCTTTGCGGAGTGCAGGCGATCACAGATGAATAGGCGCGCATTTCTTCGGACGATGATTGGCGGCGTGGCGGCGAGCGCCGCGGTCCGCACCTGGCCCTTTCGTGTGTTCAGCTTTTCGAGTAGGCCGACGCTCTGGATTCATCCGGGCGTACTGGTTAATCTTGAAGAA
>WNGJ01018364.1_pt1 | contig 14004 bp, 12 predicted proteins | sample 5400611 | NCBI WGS metagenome assembly WNGJ01 (sample SAMN13153375, study PRJNA577476) | soil metagenome | isolation source: 40 cm soil or saprolite under Garry oak tree replicate 1 | place: USA:California | collected 2016-06-15 | reverse complement strand
CGACCGGGGGAGTAAACCTGGTGGCCGGATTCAGGCCGTCGCTGTGGGCGCGCGTGGCACCCGAGAATATGCCAGCAGGGGTGACAGACTTCGAGCGGGAAGTGCGTGGTGTTGATGGGTACACGATGCCCGCCACTCAGCATGACCTGTGGTTGTGGGTAGCGGGCCATGCCTACCATAAGGTCTTCGATGTCGCGCGAGAAGCCATTGCCGCCCTCGCTCCTGTTGCGCGCCTTGCTTCTGAAGTAGCAGGGTGGACCTACAAGGAGAGCCGGGATTTAACCGGCTTCATCGACGGGACCGAGAATCCTCCGCTCTCCGAGGCGCCCGAGGTGGCACTCGTTCCCGATGGGTCTCCGGGTGCCGGGGGCAGCGTGGTGCTGGTGCAGCAGTGGATGCACAATGCTGCCGCTTTCGAGGCGCTTCCGGTTGAGGAGCAAGAGAAGGTCATCGGACGGACGAAAGATACGAGTACCGAGCTAGCTGAGGAGGTACGCGGTGCTCAATCGCATGTCTCTCGAACGGTGATCGAAGTGAATGGGGTAGAACAACATATCTTCCGCCGCAATACCCCATTCGGGACGGCCACTGAGCATGGTACGATGTTTATCGGCTTCAGCAGCGACCAGCATCGCCTGGCCCGCATGCTCGATCGTATGGCGGGAGCGGAAGATGGAATACGTGATGCCTTGACCAGGTATACGACAGCTGTCAGTGGTGCCTATTACTTCGTACCATCTGTAGAAGTACTGCGGAGGTTTGCCTCCGCGGACGACTAACGAAGCAGAGCTGGGTATGCACTGGATACCATCATTGCTGGCATGACGTATTCGAACTGCGCTGTACTGGCTACCTACTCTATCCTGTTAATACCAGGATTAAATCGGCTCATGACCCCTCTTGGTCATGAGCCATTGCAACAGGCAAAAATAGTATATATTAATGGTGCGTTGCCGATACAAAGGAAGTACAATGATAAGAGTCAAGGATGATACCTGAAAGCAAGTAGGTGAAAATGGAAACAAGAGACGAATCGCTACCTACCGACGAACCAGACTCAGCGCTGCAAAATACCTATGCAATAGCTCCGGTAATACAAAATGCCGATAAAATTGCTCCGGTAATAAATCCTATCACCCTTACACCCCCTGTACTACATACCCAGCGGATAACGCGATTTATTGATGATATTCGACCTACGCCAGGGTCGAATGTCATGCGCATCTATGGTATAAGCGATTGTGTCATAGCAGTCGCATTCACGCTCATCGTCGTAAACATTCCTCTCCCACCTGACGGCTTAAGCACGTCTCAACTACAAAACTTCATCAGGCAAGACTTGCTGCCAAAAATACTTATTTTTCTTCCTACCTATATTGTGGTCGCCAGTTCCTGGGTCTCCCACTACCGTATCCTCATCTATTTGAAGCGATCCAGTAGCCTCTTCATCATATTGAATGTGTTGTTCCTGGCATCGATCGTCTTTCTCCCCGTCCCTGTTTTATTCTTCTTCCAATATGGAAACCAGGCGGGGGTCTGGCAAGTATTCGCCATCACACAAATGGTCACCAGCACGACACTTCTCCTTATGTGGGTCGTTGCGAGAGTAGACCATCTGCTGGATCCAGCTCTACCTTCTGAATATCTCAGATACACCACGACTCGACTGTTAGTCATCCCACTCGGTACCCTTGTATCAATTGGCGTCGCGTTCTACAACGTCTGGATTGCCGAGGGCATCTTTCTCTGCTTTTACGTCCTGGGCTGGTTCTTGCGCAGCATCTTTTACCGTCGCAACCCCAGGGCGAGCTACCTGGAAGGGACCATCCGCATGTGCTCGATTACAGACAATATGACAGCGGTGGCGATCACCTTCCTGATTGCAACAATAACGAGCACAGTCGTGTCCAACAATCAGCAATCCTTTTCGACGGCACTCAACGCGGTAGTGGAGCAATTGCCTGTGTACGGCTTTACCTTTTTGATCGTGGGGTTCTATTGGCTCTCACACCATCGCATATTCATGGTCATCAGACACCATAACATGCCTTTAATCTGGTTGAACTTTGCCTTTTTATTGTTTATCGAATTACAACCGATCTTCAACGCTCTGCGTGCGACCTATCCGAAATCACAGCTTACTTCGATACTCTACGTCTCAGAACAGGCTGCAACAGGCCTGATGCTGCTCGTGATCTGGTGGTATGCAGCAAAAGGACATCGACTCATAGACAAGACAATGGATAGGTTTGAAATCGTTACTTTCGCATTGCGTGCCCTCCTGGTTCCGATGATCTTTATCCTCTCGATAGCGGTTATTTTATTTCGCAACGACTTGGCTTTTTATTTCTGGCTACTGGTGATTGTCCTCGAAGTAGCCGACCTCGTCTACAGGCGCGTTCGACGCAGCTTGAATAGGGTAGACCCTGTTCAGGCTGAAACCTCAACACACTAGTCAAACCCAACAAGTTTTTATGTGTGCTATCTGTAAAATTTCTCAGAAAAATGGTTTGAGTGTTGTATATTCCTTCCCAAGGGAATACACTCACCTATAAGGTCGATATCCTTGACGGAACCCTCCCGGCCAAGGCAGGACCGTGCTCGTTGTTCATTGACCCGGTCGGCAGGCCGTTGTCACCCATGTCGGTCGCGGGCGTACGTCGCCGTCAGCGCCGCCGCTTTTAGCGATGATCTCTTTTAGCGGTATTAGCGGTATTCTAAGGAAGTAGGATTCCAAGGGGTACAGGGTCTGGGAGACCAGGAACAGTTGCCCCCTGGCGGGGAGCGGAAGATAGAAACTTTCGCTCCCCGCTTCGTTTTTGCTTACCCTTGAGCATACACATCGTCATCTTCAAGCAAAGGATGAATGTGATATTCAATCTCATATTCTTTGAGCAAATGCAATGCTTGCTCAGAAACTGTCTCCAACCGTGCATCAAGTATTTTGGCTACAGGCCCATGTTCGTGTAGATCAGGAATAACAGCTTTCAATTCGTCTAAGTGGCTCAGGTCTTCCTGGTAAAGATGAATTTTCAGCTCTATCTGCTTTTCACTAGAGTGTGCCTGGAAGGCGTCCTTACGAGCAGAAAGCCACTGCCATAAAGCATAGGCTTCATTAGGGTTCAGGTGTATCTGTACCTCGTTGCCGGTAATACTTATTCCACCGTCGCTTTGGTCTTCAAATTTTTTCATGCTAACCCTCGCATTCTGTTGTTTTTTGGATTATGCTCTACTTCAGCAAGTCCTAATTCTTCCATGAGAGGAGGAAGATACATGCCAAAACGTCCTCTCAGCCCTTTCTTTAAACCATACCATCCACCAATGGGATTGTCGAGTGAACGTCCCCACGCTTCAACAGTTCCATCCTTTGCCGGCTTCTGTTCATCTGCACTGCCAAGCTCCATCCAATCACCGTACTTCTTGAGCATTGCATGCAAGTCATGAATGCAACGAAGGTCATAGAACAAAACTGTTTTCCCCACAGTACAAACCAGAATTGGTGGATTGTGTGTTTCATCCTTATACATGGCGTATTCTGATGTCCCTGGTGGAGTTTTTAGAATCCAGGGCTGTTCTTTTGTTCCTTTTATTTCTGTCATGGTGACCTCCGCTTTATGTAGACAACAACGCACGACTTTATAGAGTTGTCTTAAGATACTGGCTTGCTCTACGCTCCAACCCCATAATCGACAGCATCAGCTAATTTTACCACTAGAGGCGAGAACTGAGCAATTATTCTGGTTAAATTAATACTCCATTGCCAGCGAGCCATGGCTCTCCTATAATAGTACAGAAAATATCATACTAACTACGAAGGATTCATAAGATATGGATATTGAAGGAAAGTATACGCTTCAAGCTTCACCAGAAGTAGTGTGGATACATTTGATGGATCTACAAACACTACAACGCACCATTCCGGGAATAGTAGGGTTGGAGCGTCCAGGAGAAGATATATATGCTTTTACATTGCATGTAAAGCACGCTCCCTTGAGAGGTTCATTTTCTGGATATGCTGTTGCTACTGAGCTGGAATATCCTTTCTCATACCAAATGAGAGCCGAAGGTGAGGGAATTCCGGGTAAATTTCATGCTGAGTGGACCATAACATTGACGGCACATGACGAAAATACAATTGTTGCTTATCAAAGCTCTCTACATTATTCCAAAGCTAACGCACTACTTCCCAATCCACTGATCAAAGGCACAATCAAAGTACTGATACAACATTTTTTTACAGCATTGGCCGATCATTTACGCTCTACCAGCTACTCATATTTAGCAACGTCGGAAGATACCGGGACCCAATTGGAAGTTTCACAAATATATAACGATCACAGAACAGCCTCGACTTATCCTGACCAACCCATATTTCTGCATACTATTGTCCGGCGGCTTGGACTAGGGGACAAGGACCCGTTATTAGAGCAGTAGTGGGTAAACCGCCTGAGACGTATCGGTATTGCATCAGTGCTCCTGTTGCTTGTCTGGGTGGGCACGAGATTGCCTATGAAACCTGGCTCATCTACTCACTGATAATTGATCGCAGACGCGCTTTCCAGTCACTTTCATCTACAGTATCTGACTCGCTCGGGCCACCAACTGTCCAACTACGTGTCCCATCAGCAGACTTGAAACGCGTAGCCAGATTATCCTGTTGCTCTTTATTATTGGGGGTACGAAGAGCTGCTTGCGCCGCCTTACGCACATCTTGCACCGGGTCACGTAATAAAGGACGAATGAGATCTTTACCCTGATCAACATTTAAACGGTTTAAAGCGCGGATAGCACCTGCTCGCTCTTCCGAGGTAGGCGCAGATAACAGTGGCTCAATCTCAGATGACAGCTCCACAAGTGACAGGTCAGCAATCAAACGCATCAAACGGCTACGACGCATAGGGTGTGTGAGGGATGCCAGAGCAGCACGACAATCTACCAACAATTGGTCCCGATTGACGATAATGCCTTGCTCAATCGCCTCTGCTACAGCCACATCCACCGGAATGGGCGATGCTCCTCGAAGAAAAGGTTCAATCCATGCCGCCACTGGTTCCTGTAGATTGGTACTCTCATGGATTTTCAACGCCCACGCATAATGTTCGTTCAGCCAGTAGTAGAGCGCCAGGGTCATTTCAGCATCACGAGCAGCGTAGGCCACCATTGCCGGGGGTAGGGGGCGACGTGTCCAATCAGTTCGTTGCAAACTCTTATCCAACCGAATATGAAAAGCTCGCTGTAACATCGCTGCCAACGAAGATTCTTGCTGTCCAAAGATGGAGCGACATGTAGCCTCGAGATCAAAGTAATGAGCTACATTCAAGCCTCGTTCTGCCATTACACGTAAATCCCCCCCTGCACCATGTAGTAAGATTACTATAGCTGGATTCTCTATCACAGCAGTCAATGGTAACAGATCGTGCATGCGCAAAGCATCCACGACAAAGCATTGGTTATCAATCGCTAATTGAAGGAGCGCAAGACGAGGAGAGGAGATTGAAGCACCGGCCTGAATGGCGTCACGTAGCTGAGTAAATTCCGCATCAATGGCAACAACATTCGACGTTTTAAGGACTTCAACTGCATGAAGCAATTGTTCTGAGCGATCAACCCAGGCGCGTTGACTTTTCTCAGGAGGTCGGCCAGGTGGGGGAGTTATGCCAAGATAGCCCTGTTGCACCTGCTCATGGTCAGCATTTGTTTCTGCCCGTGGTACTTTATCGTTCAACACTCAACCTTTTCGATTTGAAACGGATTTCTCATACATAAACAAATGAACGTATGAGCAACTATAGCAGATTTTCGGACAAACGTACAGAGAAAAAGTCCTTGTATGAAGTGTCTCCCTATGCTAAACTGAAGCAGCAAATGAGACTAGTTGATCATTTCAGGAAACAGGAAGAGTACTTTCATGACAATAAACACACCCATTACGGTAGCATACGGGGACGGCATCGGGCCAGAAATTATGGCAGCCACTATTGACATTATTCGAGCAGCAGGCGCGCGTATCGATATTGAAGAGATCGAAGTTGGCGAGAAGGTTTACCTGCGCGGTAACAGCGCGGGTATCGAATCTAGCGCGTGGGAATCACTCCGCCGCACAAAGGTATTTCTCAAAGCGCCAATCACTACGCCACAAGGAGGAGGCTATAAGAGCCTTAACGTCACAACACGCACAACCTTTGGACTCTACGCTAATGTACGCCCTTGCGTCTCCTATTATCCATTTGTTGAAACCAAACATCCTACGATGGACGTGGTCATTATTCGTGAGAATGAAGAGGACCTCTACACGGGTATTGAGTATCGCCAAACTCACGATATGGTCGAGAGTTTAAAACTCATCAGTCGGCCTGGCAGTGAAAAAATTGTGCGCTACGCCTTTGAGTACGCCAAAAGCCACGATCGTAAGAAGGTTACATGCTTTATAAAAGATAACATCATGAAGCTTACCGATGGTCTGTTCCACAAGGTATTTAATGAGATCGCGGAAGACTATCCCGCGATCGAAAACGAAACCTGGATCGTCGATATTGGCTCGGCCAAACTTGCCGACACCCCAGAGGCATTCGACGTCATCGTGCTTCCCAATCTCTACGGTGACATTCTGTCTGACGTGGCGGCACAGGTAGCAGGCTCGGTTGGCCTGGCAGGGTCGGCAAATATTGGCGATCGCTGCGCAATGTTCGAGGCTATTCATGGCTCTGCTCCTCGTCGCGCAGGGCAGAACATCGCTAATCCATCAGGACTGGTGCTCGCTGCAGTGATGATGCTGGTGCATATAGACCAGCCGGATGTTGCATCGCTGGTGCATAATGCCTGGCTCCGCACTATCGAAGATGGCATACACACGTATGACATCTACGTTGAAAGTGTTAGTAAGCAGAAAGTAGGCACCAAAGAGTTTGCTGAAGCAGTCATTGAACGTCTGGGAAAGCTTCCCCATATGCTCAAAGCAGTCAACTATACAACTGCCCCACAACATCACGAATATATATCAGTTGCTATGGAGCAACCAAACGAGCGGAAAGACCTCGTCGGCGTGGATGTATTCCTGGATTGGCACGATGGTAGCGCTAACGAATTAGGCGAAGCATTCAAAATTGTCAGTGGTGACGGTCTCAATCTCACAATGATTACCAATCGTGGCGCGAAAGTATGGCCAGGGGGTATGCCCGAAACATTCTGTACGGATCACTGGCGCTGCCGCTTCATGGCACCGAACCGGGGTGGCACGATTAGTCACATGCAGGTAATCGCACTGCTGCAGCGCATAGATGCAGCTGGTTTTGACTTTATAAAAACTGAAAACCTGTATAACTTCGATGATAAAATAAGTTATGCATACCTCGATCAAGGCAGTGAATATCAGGCGTGATGGGCGTGTCTGCTTATGCGTGGATGATGAGAAACCCCCATTCAGCTACATTCAAATTGAGGGTACTGCTGTCATGAGCGCGGATAGCGAAGCGCTAGAATATTGGAGTACGCGAATTGCAGGCAGGTACATGGGAGAGGATCTGGCCGAGGCGTATGGGAAACGTAATGGTGTAGAAGGTGAGTTGCTTGTAAGGGTCACGCCTACTAAAGTTGTCTTTATGAAGGATGTCGCCAATTAAATTAGGGACTGCGATTGTTATTTAAAATGTAGTGGCGCCCCTCGCGGGCGCCAGGCTCATTCACAGACCTCGCTTCTAAACGCTAGCCATTTCCTGTCACTCGTGATTTTTCCGTGATATAACATCCCTCCGCTGTGATTTTTTTGTGATATGAAGGGGGTATGCTCTTAGTAACGAACGGAATAGAAAAGAAATTATCAATAACGTCTCACGCGGTGTGAGCATTGAGTATTCCGTTCTAAGAGGAGATAAACAAATCATGAGTAGCACTGTAAAGAACATTCGGCCTAAGGCCGTAATACAAATCCCCGAGCCACCTATTGCGCGATTCTTGTTTGCCGATACGCGTATGGCCTGGGTCTGGTTGATCGTTCGTCTGTATGTTGGTTATCAGTGGTTTACTGCTGGATTTGAAAAACTGACTGGCTACTCCGCCACTGTTGGAAGTGACTTCGGTCAGCATGTGGGCAATTCCTGGATATTCACCTCGCATCTTGGCGCAGCGATCACGGGATTTGCGCATAGTGGTATAGCGCAGGCAACAGGTCCGTATCCCGCCGTTCAAGGATGGTATGCCTGGTTCTTACAGAACGTTGTTATACCTGGCGCCGGATTCTGGTCTTACCTGGTCACATTTGGTGAAATAGCCGTTGGCATTGGCTTGATCCTTGGCATCTTGACCGGTATTGCCGCTTTCTTCGGAGTGTTCATGAACATGAACTTCCTGCTGGCCGGTGCAGTCAGTATTAACCCGATCATCGGTGGTCTCGCTATTCTCCTGGTACTTGCCTGGCGCGTTGCTGGCTACTATGGCGTTGACCGCTGGCTGCTCCCACTGTTGGGTACGCCATGGACAGGGTCGCTGGCTAAAGCAGAACAGGAGAAGTCCAAACAGACCACACCTCCTGTACCCGCGGCGGGCTAATAATGGTTAGTTGGAAGTAGAGGGAGCGGTTGGGTAAGGTAGGAAGTAGGAGTCCGATCAATCGGACTCCTACTTCTGTTTGTTATCCTGAGACGAAAGCGGGTTCAAGAGGAGATACCGCCTCTTGAACCCGCTTTCGTCTCAGCTTTATAAGTTACATTTACTGGACTTTCCCAATAGTTCGATCATCTAGACCAGGGTTGACTTTATTTGTATAGGGGCTTGACTTGTTTCTCCGCCGTTCGAGGCGCGCTTAAATTTCTCTGCCTCGGGTCGCACAATCAGGAGTGGGAGTTTTGTAGCGCCAAGCACTCGTTCTGTGATACTGCCCAGGATCCAATGCTGCAATCCGCCTCGCCCATGTGTTGCCATTGCGATGAAGTCAAAGCCATTTTGCTCAGCTTTTTTCACGATGGCCTCAGCTACGTCTGGATCTGCTTCAACGGAACAGGTGACTGAAAGATTCAGGTACGCCAAATCCCTTTCACTAAGACGATTTTCCAGGGTAGTCAGGTACGCTTCATCTTCGTGCTTGACCTGCTCTTTCAGGCCAGTGTCAATGTGTGCGTCACTTTTAAATTTTCCGCCGCTAGTTGGAAGGTCTACTACTCGTAACAAATGCAACGCACCCTCTTGCGATGTAGACTGTGCCAGCGCTGCTGCCAGGTGTGCTGCTGGCTCAAGCACCGCTTCGGAAAGTGTAGAGCCATCCAGGGGGACAAGCACATGCACAGGTTCATGAACTGCTGTTGCAGGCACAGGACCACCTTCCCGCAATACGAGTACAGGTATCGGGGAATGGTGTGTCACTTTATCAGCGACGCTGCCAAGCACCCAACGCTGGAAGCCTGTATAGCCGTGGCTACACATTACGATTAAATTGGCATGGAAAGATTGAGCAGCTGAGAGGATCGTCGGTGCAACCGCGCCGATGAACGTTTTGACTTCCGTTGTGATGCCAGCCAGTTCCCCTGATTCAGCAATATTTTTAAGGTAACTTGTGGCCTCGTCAAGATCAGCATCAACGGCTTCCTCCACATACGCCGATGTCGTGCTGTACTTTCCAGTGTCCACTGGAGCAGTCGCCACCCGCAGCAAGATAACCGAGCCACCTGAGGCGCGCGCAATGCGTGCTGCGGCCGGAATGGCCTTTTCAGCACGTGTTGACCCATCCAGTGGTACAAGAATTCGTGTAAACATAGTCGTTCTCCTCTGACATCCTTGTCAGATGTCGGGTATATCGCCTGCTTCAGCAACTACCCTTTTCCGTGTTGTTCTTAGAGACAAATCCTTTTTTGTGTAGGAAAATGCCTATTCATCCCTTCCTATAAAAAGCATAATCCCACGATGTCACAGGGAAATCACAGAACGAGGAACCAATCTCACGAGACACTCACATTGAGTGGACATCAGATCAGTCAACAAGGAGTGCAGCCAGAGAATAGCCCACTCCAACCTTGGTGAGGAGATAACGAGGTTGCGTAGCGTCAACTTCCAATTTGCGGCGCAGACGATTGATGTTGACTTGAAGCATGTGACTTTCGCCCAAATATTCCTGCCCCCACACATGCTCCAGCAACAGATCCTGTGTGACAACACGACCAACATTCTGCGCCAGGTATTCAATGATACGATATTCGGTTGGGGTAAGAGCTATTTCGCGCCCGTTCAACATCACCATGTGCTGGGAGTAGTCAATTACCAGGTTGCCTGTCGAGGTCGTTGCGCGCAGACCCTGAGTATGCTCCCTGTTAGTAAACTGCGAACGCCGTAGAACAGCACGCACACGGGCCAGGAGTTCATCTACACTGAACGGCTTCGCGAGATAGTCATCCGCGCCAAGATCGAGGCCACGAACTTTGTCTTGATCCTGCCCGCGTGCAGTAATGATAATGATTGGTACAGCAGAGAATTCTCGCACCCGATAGCAGACCGTAAAGCCATCCATCTTGGGCATCATCACATCGAGCAGCACGAGATCGGGGGAATTGCTCTCAATAAGCTCAAGGGCTTGCTGGCCATCACTTACGGCCAGGACTTCATAACCCTCCAATTGTAAATTGCGTGATATCAGTCGCAGGAGCTGAGGATCATCATCAGCAGCCAGTATGGTTGTTTTCTTAGCCGGCATAATTGCTCACCTATCCTTTATACGATTTCTTCAACAAGCATTCTATACTACATGCTGGGAATCTCGTCAATCGGTAAACGTACAAGGAAAACACTCCCCGTACCGTTCGGCCTGTTCTCAGCCCAGATAATACCATTATGCATCTCAACGATACCCTTACAAATGGTCAGACCGAGTCCCAGGCCATTTACTTCCCTCGTGAGTCGTGTGTCTACACGATGAAAACGATCAAAGATACGTTCAAGATGTTCGTTAGGTATACCCATACCATTATCGCATACAAGAATTTCCAACATCTGCTGAGAAATGCGCATTGGCTGCGGGTCATCAACTGCGCTTTCAGTCGAGATCGACGTTTCCTTCTGAGTCGTCTGAATCTGCGTCACCGGGCGAAGTATTACCTTGATCACCCCACCTCCAGGTGAGTACTTGACAGCGTTCTCAAGCAAGTTGTCCATGACTTCTCTCAAGCGACGCTGATCTGCCAATATGAGAGGTACACTCGTAGCAGGAGTACCATCTGCATGTTCCAGTGATAGCTTGAATAGCAAACGACCGGGCTGTTGTTCTGAAATACGCTCTTCAATAGCTGCTATTGCCTCCTTAGCAAGGTATAACATGTCTACAGGAAAGCGTTCAATCGTTACTTCTCCTGTCTCCAACTGCGACACTTCAAGCAGCCGCTGAATAATGATTTCGAGTCGATCACTCGATTCATTAATAGCTAACAAAAACTGGTGACGCTCTTCGCGAGAAATGCGACGTTCATGATGGAGAAGTGTAGCAGCATATCCCTTAATAGATGCAAGTGGACTGCGTAATTCATGACTCACTGTTCCCAATAACTCTGCTTCGAGTAGCTCCATATCGGGTAGAGAATCTCGAATTCTGGCAGCCTCGAGTTCATGTATCCGTTCGACCTGTAAGATTCCGACGATGACTGCACCCATAGCATCAATTACATAGGGTAGTATTTGATGCCCTCTTTCAACCGCGAACGCACATTCGCTATTGTTTTCAGCAATCCAACCGAGCACCAGGAGCGCTTGCAAGGGCTGTCTGACGAGGAGCGGCGAAGTAGCATCTGCAGGAAGTTTCTCGATCTCCTTGGGAGAAAGAATATCATGGACATACTGCTCTCTCTCTACCATAAACTCACCCAGGGAGAGTCTATAGGTAAGCCAGCACGCCAAATCTGGATCTGGTTGCATACTGGCATCACCCGCAGGGAAAGTGTTGAATAGAGCATGAGACTCTCCCTCCTCAATATTATTCAGAGCTAAAGCACGAAAGACTTTATGATGCAATACTGGTAACTCAGACGGGAAATGTTCATTCACTCCTAAAAGTACAGCACCACGCTGTGCTGAGCAGAGTACAAGTAGACGTGCGAGCATTTTATCAGCAATGTCATCAAGAGCTTCAATTGTAGTTGAGCCTGAATGTTGTGCTAATTGTGCAAGATCTATCAAGGCTGCTGCTACTTCGGGCGCAAGTGACTTCTGCAAGGGCACATTTTGTTCCACCATTTCTTGCCTACTATTTCAATAATGCACTGCATACCTTTGTTCCTCATACAGTTACTTGTGTTTTATTATAGAATAGAGACATTCACATTCGTATCACAGAAATTTGAGTGGTATCACAATCTGGTCACAATTGAGAAAAGAGACCAAAATGCGATCCGTACCAGGCACAAAAAAATTTATCCAGAAACTTATAACTGTCTGGAACTCTCCACGTGTTGCTGAGTTACGAGCTACCGTGGCCAAATGGCAAAGATCGCAATACTCAGGCACAGTGGTTCTGGTTATCGGTACGGTGCTTGCGACATTGCTCATCATGGTCTTAGACCACACTAGTTTAGTCCTGCCCAATCCAGGGCTGGTCTATTTACCACTTGTCGCCTTCCTCGCATACTACTGGAACTGGCGTTATGCGGTAATCGCAACGTTACTCCAACTCTTTTGCGTCTACTTCTTTTTCATTCCACCGAACAACGCCTTAAAACCTTTAAATATAGAGAGTGTAACACAACTTGTAACACTGGCTGCTGTCACAGGATTTGTGATAGCAATTGTGCAACTTGCTCGCGTACGCCGACTTATGGCGGAGCACGCGGCAGAGCGCTTAACCGCTTTGAATCGCATTGGCACGGCTCTGGTAAGTGAATTGGATGAGAAACGCCTGCTGCACCTGATAGCAGAAACGGCACGAGATCTTACGGGGGCGGGATTTGCAGCTTTTACCTTACGGCCAATCAATGAGCTAGGTCAACCACTCGTACCTTCCGAGGGCAATCTGTTTTTCCTGGCAGCCGTTGTGGGTGTCACCAAACAGCAAGAGGCACAATTTCAACGCATGGGGCTTGGCGGAGAGGGGCTACTGGCTCCGATCTTTCGACACGGTGTGAGTGTACGCGTTGCTGATGCGCTGGCATTCATGCCCCATCCTGAGAATATCCAGGCCGCAAAATTGCGAGCGAGTTCCATCGAGTCTAGAGACTCTGCGAGACAAGCAGCATTCGAGTATGCCCATGGACACCTGGCAAAAGAAGGGCTGCATTCACTAGGTGTCCCTCGCGGGCACCCGATCGTGCGCAGTTTCCTCGGAGCGCCGTTGCTTGACCGCAACGGAAATGTGCGAGGTGGGTTGCTTCTGGGCCATTCAGAGCCAGATCGCTTCACACAAGACGACGAGGTGTTGCTTGTTGGCATTGCAGCGCAGGCAGCAGTTGCACTTGAGAATGCACGACTGTACAGCGCAGCGCAGGCACAGGCACAGGAACTGGATGCTATCTTTGAAAGTATAATCGATGGTGTCGCTCTTGTAGATGACGAGGGCAAGATCCTGCGTGAGAATAGGACCGCTCACCATTTGCTCAAAGCATTGGCGAAAAATCCTGAGGTTTCAGAGGAATTGCTACGTACAGCGGCTGCGCATGCGCTTAATGGCGATAGAGAAACGAGTATACCTGTGACCGTAGTTGATGATTCAAAAGATGCACGGGAATATCTCGTCAGTGCCTCACCGCTACGACAGCCAACGATGGATTCCGGGCCACTAACAGTACAAAAAGGATCCAATACATTGAGTTCTGACGGGCAGAGCGATAAACAGACCACCAACTCACAGCTAGCAACCACTGGAGCTGTGGTGGTCTGGCACGATGTAACCGCGGCCCACAGACTACTCATAGAGCGCCAGGCACATGCTGAAACTGAAGAGCGACGGGCATTGCTGCAGACGGTAATTGATGAATTGCCCAGCGGCGTCTATCTTGTTAGCGGGCGTGATGCAAGGTTAGTACTTGCCAATCGAGCGGTAAC
>WNGJ01013496.1_pt1 | contig 14004 bp, 21 predicted proteins | sample 5400611 | NCBI WGS metagenome assembly WNGJ01 (sample SAMN13153375, study PRJNA577476) | soil metagenome | isolation source: 40 cm soil or saprolite under Garry oak tree replicate 1 | place: USA:California | collected 2016-06-15 | reverse complement strand
GTGATCCAGCTGTGATCCAGCGGGGATGCTCGCGGCCCCTGTCGGCTTCTAATGGATTCGACGGATGAGCGAGGCTAGGTGGTCAGCGCGGACTGTAAGCCGGGTTCTGTCTCGGCGAGTTCACACCGCCCCTTCCGAATACGGAACGACACCTAATGACACGCTGCGATTCAGGGCGGCTGCGTACTGGATGCGTACTAGTACGTCTAACTTACTGTCTCCCGGAGCCTCGCAGTCCCGAATCGCTGGGCACGCGTGGCGCATCGCGACCCTGCAGCTTGTGGTCGATTCTTGATCCGCGGGTAAACTAAGCCTGCGCCGCCAGCTGGTTGAACTTGGTCAGGCCCCCGTTGAACAGGAAGTCGGAAACCTGGGTCAGTGCTATCGCAATCCGCCCGCGGTTGGGGTCGTTGAACCATGTCGTGCCGTAGCCGCCGCTCCAGCCGTAGCGGCCGGGAGCGGACACGGCGTCCGGCCTGACTGAGACGCCCAGGCAGTATCCCCAGCCCTGGCCGTCGAGCAGGACGCCGCCGCCCGCGATCTGCTCTGGCGTGAGGTGGTTGGTGATCATCGCGTCGAGCGACGCCTCGGACAGCAGCCTCCGGCCCTGGTGCACGCCCCGGCCGAGGAGCACGCGGGCGAACGCCAAGTAGTCGTCCACCTTCGACAGCAGGCCGCCCGCCCCGGAGGGGAAAGGCGGCGGCGTGGTCCACACGTCCGGGCCGGTGATCGTCACCTCGCCCATCTTCCCGGTGAAGAAGTCGGTCGCGTACTCGGTGGGCAGCCGGCCGACCTGGTCGGCAGGCATGACGAAGCCGGTGTCGCGCATGCCTAGCGGCTCGAAGAGGCGATCCTGGAGAAAGACGCCGAGTGGCTGGTCCGCCGCCCGGGCGACCAGGACGCCGAGCACGAGCGAGCCGACGTTATACTGCCAGCGCTCGCCTGGCTGGTACATCAGCGGCAGCGTCGCGAAGCGGGCGATCCACTCGTCGGGGTCGTGCGGCGTGCGGGGGTCCGGCTGCGCCATGGCGAGCTGGAGCTCCTCGGCTCGCTGAATGATCGGATAGGGCGGATTAAACGTCGTGGGCTCGACGATGATGAAGCCATAGCCCGGCCGGAACGTCAGCAGATCCTCGACCGTGATCGGGCAGTTGGCGGGGACGGTCTGGTCGAGCGGGCCGTCCACGCGCTTCAGTACGCGGCGGGCAGCCAGCTCCGGGAGCAGTCTCGAGACCGGCTCGTCCAGCGCCAGCCGGCCGTCATCGACCAAGAGCATCGTCGCGGCGCCAAGGATGGGCTTGGTCATAGAGGTGATGCGAAAGATCGTGTCCCGCCGCATCGGCCGGTCGCCGGCGAACGCCATGGCGCCGATCACGTCGACGTAGACGTCGTCGCCCTGGGCGACCAATGTCACGATGCCGGGCAGGCTGCGATTCTCGACCCGGGCCGCCATCGCCTGGTGGAGCCGGTCAAGGCCGGCCTGGGTCAGTGCAGAGGTCTTCATATGTTCGGGTCGGCCGTCGCTTTTGCGTAGTCCGGGCGGCCGGCGGTCCGATACGTCTGAATGGTGATGCCTCGCGAAGTGGTCCGCGAGCTGACCAGTTCGAGCGCGATGTCCGGCCCCGAATCCGAGAACAGCCGCGTCCCCTGGCCGATGATGACGGGATAGATGAGCAGGTCGAGCTGGTCGACCAGGCCGTTTGCGAGCAGCCATCGGACGAGGAAACCGCTGCCGGGAACCACAAGTTCGCCGTCTTGCTGCGTCTTCAGCTCACGGATGGCCGCGGCGACGTCGCCGGCGACGACACTCGTGCCCGCCCACGTCGGATCGGTAAGGCTAGTCGACACCACGTACTTGGGCCGGCCGTTCAGCGCGACGCCTATCGGGCTAGCCATCATTTCGGGTACCGCTCCCCAGGACCTGGCGAAGATCTCGTAGGTCTGCCGGCCGAACAGAAACGCTGTCGCGCCACCGTAGACCTCATTGATATGGTCCATTTCTTCGGTACCGGTAAGCGCAATGACCCATCCGCCGCGGACGAACCCGCCGCGGCGGTCCTCGTCATCTCGGCCCAACCCCTGCATCACGCCGTCTACCGAGACGTTGGTCGTCGTCGTCAACCTCATTGTTTCTCTCCACTTCTTTGATTCGGCCCGGAAGGTTGGGTAGCGCCCACCCCTGATAACATTACAACCATATGGTTGTAGGTCGTACAGCAACCGAGGAGTGGCGCGCCGATCTCATCTTCCGGGCGCTGGCGGACCGCACCCGGCGAGACGTCATCCGCCGGGCGATGAGCGGGACGCTGTCGGTCTCCGGGTTGGCCCGCCTGTATCCGATGAGCACGACTGCGGTCCAGAAGCACGTGGCGGTCCTGGAGGAGGCCGGCCTCGTCCATCTGAGGCGGCACGGCCGTCAGCAGCTCGTCCAGACCGAGATCGACACCGTCGCCAAGGCGCAAGCACTTCTCGCCGAGTTCGAGCAGCTCTGGCGTGGTCGACTTGACCGGATCGGCGACGTTCTCGCGCAACCAGTAGACGGAGACAGGTCATGACGGTGATCGCTGTAGATCGCGACCCGATTGCGCGGACGCTCACGATAGTGGCGGAGTTCGATAAACCGGCGGAGCGGGTCTGGCAGCTGTGGGCCGACCCCCGGCAGCTAGAACGATGGTGGGGACCGCCGACCTACCCCGCCACCGTCGTCGACCACGATCTGTGCGAGGGCGGCCGGGTCACCTACTACATGACCGGGCCGGACGGCGAGAAGCTCCACGCGTGGTGGCGCATCATCTCGGTCGACCCTCCGCGCTCGCTCGCGTTCGAGGAAGGAAACGCTGATGACAGCGGGCCGAACGATGACCCGCCGACCACGTCCATCAAGGTCCGACTCGTAGAGACGCCCGAGAAGACCACCATGACGATCACCTGCAAGTTCGCTCCGACCCCGGACGGGGAGGTGCCCGGTGCGGGAACGGAGAAGGGCATGAGGCTTGCGGTCGGACAGATCGACGCCATCCTTACCACCACTTGGCCCTGATTGCGAGCGATCCTGGTCAGGCCCGGCCCGTTCGAGCACCTTCATCAAAGCTGCGCGGCCTTTCAGGACTTCGGCACGGATCACGTTGGCGATGGACAGAAGCTCGTTACCAGTGCGGCAACCGCCTCTGACGCATATCCCTGATTTCTGAAAGGGCTCCGACACCTCGTAGCAGATCCAGACGCTACAGCCGGACCTCACGTACGAGAGGTAAGCCAGCCGGGTGACGTAGGGCGTACTCGCCGAAGGCAGTCTCGGGCGGAGCGGTGACTCCGAAGTCGCGATACGAGCCCTGCGCGGCGGTGCGCTCGATCAGCGGCATCTCGCCCAAAGCCTAGAACCGACAGACAGACAAAGTCGGCCCGTCCTGGGAATCCAGGACGGGCCGGCTGTTCCCGTCTAATCGTCGTTCGGCGCCTTGGTATCGCGGTGAAGCATTGTGTTGAGCCCCGTCACCTCGAGCATGTACTTAAAGGCTGCATCGCGTGTCTGTCGAGTGTTACTCAGTGAATATCCGGTGAGACCATCAGGGCCCCATGTCTCCGTAAGCACCTTTCCTCTCCAGGCCGGGTTATTGCGGTGCATGATGCCCACCTTGCCGCCTTCGGCACCATCGACCGGGAGGTTCAATTTGGCGATCGCATCCTTCCAGTCGTTGCGATCACGCCAGTCTGCATGGCGCACGTAGTGGTACTCCTTCCATATGTCCTTGGCCATTCTGAACAGAGGGTGCAACATGATGTTGCTGACGGTGAAGGACTCCTTACGAATCTTCTGGCGCTCGATGGCGCCAGTGCCGGGCAGGAGTTCGGGAAAGACCCTGGCGTACTCCTCGAAAAACTTGCCGAAGAACTCGACGAGGTCCCGGTAGCTCCCGTCATTAGCCCCTTCCAGATCGATAAGCAACTTGCGAAAGCCGCCGTATTCGGCCGCGGTCACGATCGTGGAGATAGTCGCGAACTTGCGGGAATCTGAGCCGATCGTGTTGGAGCGGGTTTCCACCTCGGTTTCGGCGAAGATCGGACTGGTATTCATAAGTTATCACTCCTGAATACGTCGAGTCTCGCGATGCTCTGCGGAGGTCCAGGCGGTGCGAGCGCAGCAGTCTCGCGAGATGGGTAGTTGTCCGAGCAGGGGCATCCAGGCATCGGCGGTACCTGAGCAAGGTCCTACTCGTGGATCGAGGCGGCAGAACGCAACTCAGCCTCGCGTGGGATTCCTACTCCGATGGTCAGCTCGACCAGATACGGAACGCTCTGGGATTGCCCGACGAGACGCGACCCTAATGCCCAGCGCGCGGGCTTAGATCTGACTCGTCGGCCACCCCCTGAGGACGCGGCGCTCGAGCTCAGGCCGGCCCGGACGAGGCACTAGGGTGCCGGACCGATCTCGGCCGCTCAGGGCTCCGACCGGTCCGGTGTCAGGTGGTCAGCGATGTAGCAGCGCTGCCAGCAGCCCAACCAGAGCCGCTAGGTGCCGCCAGTCGATACGGATGTAGACGTGGACTTCGACCATGGCAGTTTTCGCTCACTTCTCAATCGGATGTGAACGCTGCCCCTTCGGACGAGACGTCTCGTCCTGCCAGGCGGGTTTCGCCTGGGGCACCGCTTCAAGGACGGGCTTCGCCCCCGTGCGGCTGCGCTTTGGCGGCCATTGTAATGCGAGTCTGCTGATCTCGGGCATCGTCAAGCGCAGCTTCCGTAACGCCGACTCCGGGATGCCCCGTATTTCCTTAAGGTGTACGGAGCAGCGCTCGGATCACGGGCCTCAGGTCGAGGTCGCGAAACAGACCCATTCCACACCCCCAGCCCACGATGGCGATGCGGAAATCACGCAGGACCTTTTCCTTACCAAGTGGTCTTCGATCCCTGGCGAATTCGAGGCGCCCTTAGCTCCAACAGTCGATTTCGGCGGAGACCATTTACTTAGGTTCAAAACGTATTTAGGTTCAAAACGAAGAGCGCACCAGAGCTGACTCGTTGTTCGCGGACGTTTGGCGCGACTGTGCAGTACCAGGACTGATTAGTACTCGCGGTCGATCTCTCGGTCGCTAACGGGTCTGAGAATAGACTCGTGGTCCGAAAAGCATGTATCCGATTCCTACCAATATCAGGATGTACTCACCGATAAAAACGGCAGGCGGAGGGGGAATAGTGAAGAAGAACTTAGCCGAACGCCGGGGTCCGCAGTTCGTGTATACGAGTCTCGACTCCCAACGGAGTCAACAGGAAGCCGAGAACAAAGCCCAGCCCAAACAAGACTGCCAGTATTCCCTCTGCTCTGCTGAACGACGCCATTGTCTTGGATAACCAGGTCATCTCTTAATTCCGCCGTTGCATCCTCTCTCTAATTATGGCCACCGACCACTGCCCCCACTGACAGCCTCCAGGTTGCCAAAGCGTTTCGCCGACGTGTGGAGTTCACAGAGTCCATCAGCGGCGCCCGACCTCATCCCAACCCCGTTGCAGGGACGCCATCCGCGCGCAAATCGCCGCACCCTGATCGATCCGATCCCGACCGTGCTGAGCCAGGTCACTGCCGCATGTCCAAGGTTCATCGCGTCGAGGAGCCATGCCCTCTCCTCCCCACGTCGACCTAAGACAAAGATCATTCAGTCGCGCGGGTGACTCGGACCGGGGGGAGGGGGAAGCGCCAAGGCGACGACAGCAGGAAGCGGTGCCACGGCCGCTGGGGTTAGGAGACTGCGCCCGCTGAGGCGCCGGCTCGGTCGCGACTGCCTTGCGGCCGGCGGCGCAGCAATCGCGATCACATTGGCCTGATACGGCGGCTGGGTCGCGCTCAAGCCTGTCTCGGTTGCAGCCGCGCTGGCCGTGACAGCGGCGTCGCTATGGCTCCTTCGACAGGATCGCGCGGCCGACTACTACAGGTCGCTTGTGCCAATGGTCGTCGCCAGCGTCGGCTCGCACGGCGGAACGAGCACCCACATCCCGATCGAGGTATCCGCCCTTGGCAAGGGCATCGCCTACAACGTGCTCATCAACCTGTTTCCGAAAGTGGACGGAACCACCGCGATAACCGGCGACCACCACGTGCCGCAACTGGCCGCCGGCTTAGTTCAGAAAACTGAGCTTCGTAAAGATCTGGAAAAATTGTGATCCAACTGTGATCCATCGCCATCGCTGCATGAGCCGTGACGCCGGGATCGTATTCAGAAATTGGTCGGGGGCCCGGGATTTGAACCCGGGGCCTCACGGTCCCGAACCGCAATAGCGATCGGTTCGCAGTGAGCCGCCAGAGGCCGTTTGGGTTCGCTTTGTCCACGCCTGAAGTCCACCACGTGCCGCTACATGCCGGCGGATGCCGCCCGGGTTGCTACACGTGTTGCTACACGATTTTCGGCGATAGTAGGCCAGACTCAGTCCACTCAAGACCTCCCGAGACGACCGGTGCCCGCCGGCAAGGAGTCAACTATGTCCACATCTAGGTCGACCGGCAATCCTGGTCGACCACACCGCACGATGACCAGCGCGGTCTTATACGCACCGCGCGATCTGCGAATTGAGCAGCGTCCAGTTCCGACTCCGTCGGAAGGCGAGGTCCTGGTCCGGATTCTGTCGGTCGGTGTTTGCGGATCCGATGTCCACTATTACGAGCACGGCCGCATCGGCGATTTCGTGGTCCGCAGCCCCTTGGTCCTAGGACACGAATCGTCCGGTCAAATAGTTGAAGTCGGCAAGGGAGTCTCCCTGGCGCGAGTGGGCGAACGTGTCGCCATCGAACCGGGCGAGCCATGCGGTCGCTGCGATCAGTGTCGGACCGGTAGATACAACCTTTGTCCGAACATCAGATTCCATGGCACTCCTCCCGTCGATGGCACCCTGTCGGAATTCGTCGCTGTGAAATCGGAGCTCGCTTACACAGTGCCCGATGAAATCAGTGACAACGCAGCTGCGCTGCTTGAGCCGCTTTCTGTCGGCATTTGGGCAAACCGCAAAGCCGGGACCCAGGCTGGGACTTCATTGCTGATCGCAGGGGCAGGGCCAATCGGCCTGGTAACGACCATGGTTGCACGTGCCGTCGGCGCGACGCGAATCGCCGTGAGTGACGTCAACCGCAACCGACTGTCGGCGGCCTTGGCAAGCGGCGCCACGGAGATCGCGGTCCCGGGCTCTGATGACGTCGCCGGCGAGTTTGATGCGTTCATCGACTGCTCCGGTTCATCAGCCGCCATTGATGCAGGCCTACGTTTGGTTCGGCCGGCGGGGTCAGTTGTCTTCGTTGGGATGGGTGCACATGAATTGAGGCTGCCTCTTGGGGTGGTCCAACAACGCGAGTTGCTCATTACAGGCACGTTCCGCTATGCCAATACATGGCCGACCGCAATTGCTCTCGCTGCCTCTGGGCGAGTTAGTCTCGACGATCTGGTCACTGGCGAGTATGGTCTTGCCGACACGGAGCAAGCCCTGACCGCCGGCCGCGATCCGCACAGCGTCAAGACTGTAGTTCGACCAGCGCTTAGCGATACCCATAGTGCCAAAGGCGAGAAGGGCGAACTCCAAGCCGCAGGCTAGTTGGACTCGCGTAGGGCTCTGAATTCAAACTGGTCGGGGGCCCGGGATTTGAACCCGGGGCCCACGGTCCCGAACCGTCTTGATGGAGTGTCCTCAGGTGTCTCTCTGGCTCCCACAAGCGCCTCCTGAACTCAAATGGCGCTGCCTTCGTCACCTTTGGTGACCTGCTATGACCGTCCGGTTCCGGGAATGTGTGACCCGGCTGTGACCCGGCGCGTGTCCAGGTCAGACACCCAGGGCTAGCTCGACTGGCGCAGCGCACTTGCTCGGGTTCTGCGCGCGAGCGGTCCCAGATTTGTCTCCGGAATCAGACCGGCATTGAGACGGCTGGTCACGCGCCTCAGGTCTCTGACCTCCTCCGGCGTCAGCACGTCGAAGACGAGCCTTCGAACCTCCCGGAAGTGAATCGGACCCGCCTGCATCAGCTTCCTATAGCCCTTTTCTGTCAACTCGGCGTTGGTCGCGCGGCCCTTCGTCGCGCTCACCCGGCGTACCCACCCCTGCCGCTCGAGGCGCGAGATTACGTGGGAGAGCCGCGAGAGCGAACCGTTTGCGATCACGGCCAGGTCTTTGAGTTGAAGTCGGCGGCCCGGTTGCCTGGACAGGGCAGCCATGACACCGAACTCGAAGTGAGTCATCCCGGCTTCGCGCTGCAACTGGGAATCGATCGCAGCCGGCAACAGGGTAAAGGTGGCCATCAAATGAAGCCAGGCGCTCCACTCGTGGTTGTTGAGCCACCGGAGCGGCCGCGGCGGCTGGGCGGAATCCGGCTCGGGAATAAGTTGACGCTTCAAGTTCTTCTAGATTACCAACTTGAAGCTTCAACTTCGAGACATGTGGAAAGAAGGAGCAGATCCCATGAACCTTGTAGTCCTCGGAGCCACCGGCGGCACCGGTCGTCTCGTGCTCGAGCAGGCGCTCGCCGCCGGCCACACCGTGACTGCGCTCGTCCGCTCCCCCGAAAAGCTGACCCTTCGCAATCCCAACCTTCATGTGATAGGCGGCCAGGCCACGGATCCGTCAGCCGTCTCACGCGCGCTCGACGGTGCCGACGCCTTGATCAGCACCCTGGGTGGCACTGGATCGGTGATCTCGAACTCGATTCAGGCGATCGTCGACGCCGCACCCAGAGCAGGAGTCAGCCGGGTCGTCGTTCTCTCCTCGTTTCTGGTCGAGCGTGATCGCTTCGATCCAGTCACGCGGCTTCTGACGGGCCTGGCGATGGGCTCGATGATCAAAGACAAGAGCGCCGGAGAGAAGGCGCTGCGCCAGAGCGACCTGGATTGGACCATCCTCTACGCGAGCGGGCTCACCGACGGACCAGCCGGCGGCCCTGTTGTCGTGCTCACCGAGGGAAGCAGATGGAGCCTTTCAGATAGGATCGCGCGCGCGGACGTGGCGGCGTGGTTGGTTCAGGCGGCGACCAGTCCGCAAACCAGCCGTCGCAGCATCAGTATCACCGGCGGAGCCCGGACGAAAGAGAATCTTCAGTCGGAGGCGGCCAGACATGTCTGAGATAAACAAGCTGACCACGACGATCCTGTGGGTTCTCGCCGCGGCCTACGCGGTGGCGCTGGTTGCAAACATCACGTTCGGGTTAGGCATCCCGATCGCGGTGGTGCTTTTGATTTCAGTTGCATTTGCGCTGATTCACGGCGCCGTCCGCTATGGCTGGACCGGCATTCTGGCATTCGTCGTCATCTGCCTAGTGGTGAGCAACGTCCTTGAAAACACCAGCATCCTGACCGGCTTTCCGTTCGGTCACTACCACTACACCGATGCGCTCGGTCCGAAGCTCTTCCTAGTCCCGCTGCTGATTGGCCCAGCCTATTTCGCGAGCGGCTACTTCGCCTGGGTGATCGGCAATGTGCTTGTCGGAGAGCTCCGCCGCGGGTCCAGCGCTTTCTTGACTGTTGCAGTTCCGTTCATTGCCGCCCTAGTCATGGTCATGTGGGACCTGACCTTTGATCCAAGAGCCTCGACGATCCAGCACCAGTGGATCTGGGAGCAAGCCGGAGGCTACTTCGGCGTGCCTCTCACGAACTACCTGGGCTGGTTCTTCACCGTGTACCTCTTCCTCCAACTGTTCGCGCTCTTGGTTAGATTTCGGCCGGGCAGTGAGACGGTCACGAAGTTCCCGCGGTCCCATTTCGCTCAGGCGGTCTTGATGTACGCGGTGATGGGAGTGACACCGGTTCTTACATTCGTGGTTGGCGGCAGCAACACGCCAGTTGCCGATGCGACCGGTGTGGTTTGGCAGACGAGGACCATCACCGAATCGATGGCGACGGTGAGCATCTTCACCATGCTCTTTGCGGTCGCGATGTCGGCCGTGAAGCTGCTCCAAGTTGGAGCGAACGTCCCCAACACGTCCGATGTCCGATTGAATGCGCCGACGCTTGCCGAAATAACACGGTCCCGGTGACCTCACCACGATTTCTCTTCGAGAGCACGGCTTGACCACGCGACTTGGCGTCTCGTTAGGATCAGAACTCTCCCCAGACGCCGGCTTTCCGATAGCCCGCGACCATGGCAATGGCGATCAGAAACTGGACGACTCCGATGACACCCTGCAGCGCCTCGTACCAGGTAGGGCTGCTGGCCGGCACCCACCACAGAGGAGACAGGAATGGACATCGGACACGTGCACCTGAACGTAAGCGACCTGGATCGCTCAATCGCCTTCTACCGCGACGTGCTGGGATTGACCGTCATGCTGCGGATGCCCAAGCTCGCATTCCTCTCTTATGACGGCTATCACCATCACATCGCGCTCGATTCCCGCGCCGCTGCCGACCTCGCCAAATCTGAACACCAGGGTCTCCACCATTTCGCCCTGCGTCACAAGAGCCGGGCGGAGTTGGCGGACAGCGTTCGGCGAGCCCGAGCCGCCGACGTGGCGGTCAGCAGGGCGGCCAAACTTCTACGTGCTGGAGGCAGTCTTCGTCAATGATCCTGACGGCAACGGGATCGAGCTCTCCTGGGATCGCCGTCGCCAGAGTTGGCCCGAGGATTGGGCCACCCCAGCCGGGCTCGGCACCCCGCGGCCACTCGACGTCGACGACCTCCTGGCGACCACAGTGGCCACCAAGAGTGGCTAGTGGGTTGACCATACGTTATCCATGCGACGACGCGCTCGACGCGACGATTGCGGTCGTAACCGGATGGTTGGCAACGACCCGTCGGGATGTCGCGTGACCTGACGGATGTAACCGCCGATGCCTCACGGTCCTGCCATGTGAGTCGGACCGGCTCGAACGCTGCGTTGCCACCGGTCGCAGTCCGGCGATCTCAAGGCAAGATGAGTAGGCTTGAGCCGAGCGCTGGGGCTGCGTGTTATCGGCGCGTTGGGGGGGCCGTGCTGGCCAAGGAGAGAGGAATGTCTGCGCTGCTGATTGCCCGATTTGACGGTGATGTCGAAGAGTTGACACGTTCGTACGACCGCGCACACGCACTGATCATGAGCCGAGGAGGGGCGACATCCTTCGGCGAGTTGCGCCATCATTGTGCAGTCGGAGATGGCGCCCTTTACATCGTGGGGGTGTGGGATTCCGAGGAGCACGCGCGAAGCCGCTGGTCAAGTGATGAGCTTGAGAAAGTCTTGGCCGAGGGCGGGTTTCCGCCTCCCAAGAGTGCCGATTTGACGATTCTCGAGCTGCACGCCGTCGAACCGCCGCTCTGATCCCGGTCTGTCGTGGGCCCCGGTGGACTCGAACCATCTACCTCCGCGGTAAGCATTGCCCGCCGCCGGATCGCGTGACCCTCCGCTGACAGCCGGTTCTACGGCCGGTCGACGTCACCCGACGAAGACTGTGTAGCCCTTATGCCTGAGTTGTTCAGCCAGCCGGACTTCCAATCGTTCGGCTTCGGCGCGAGTCTCGATCGGGTTGTATCGCTCGTAGAGCCTTGGTTTCAACCGGAGGCCCAGGTACTGGCCCCTCCCTTTACCGCCCTTCCAGAGGAAGCGGGACGCCTTGTAGCCAACCTTGTGTTGAGCAAATCGCTCCTCAGGAGTCAAGGCGGTCTGACCGACGTACACGTTCGGGTACTTCGGATTGAGTCGGAGTCCTCTCTCATCCGAAATCTCAATCACGTAAACGCTGTACAGGTCAGGTCACCTGGCCGCTCTCGTTTGCAGCTTTCCAAATCAGTGCGTTTGAGCCGATAGGGGACGTGGCGACGAAGGCGATGGTCGACCGCCAGCCTGGGTGGTCGAAGTCATCCGCCGGGTCATGCGTCAAGCCCAGCCGCTCCATCACACGCGTGGACCTCACGTTGGCCGGGACAGTAAACGGGACGATCTCTTCCAAGTCAATGCGATTGAAGCCATCAACAACTGCTGCGCGGGCAGCCTCCTCGCTAGCGAACCCGCGACCCCAATTACCACCGAACACTCCGTTCTGTCGTAATTGGGGAGGCTGCTACTTACCCGCGTATGCCGCCTCGTCGTGTGGCGCGGCCAATCGTAGAGATCGCTGAAAGCCAATCAGGCAGAGCAGCGTCGCCAGAGCGATTACGAGTGGCCCGATAGTGGTTGGAAGCGAACCGCCGTGGAATCCAACGACCGCATCGCCAGCTTGAGCAAGTGTCAACGCGAGGCCGGACACCATGATCGCTGCGGCGGACCTCCTGGAGACGGCGACCGCGAGGACCACGGCGAGAACAACCGCTCTGACAAGGGCGTATCCAGCGGTCGGGTCAGAGGGCGTGGCAAACACGTACGCAGTGGCGAACAGCGTGCTTACGAGCGCGTTGATCGAAGCCACGACCACCAGGAGAACGGACGCGCGCCCTACGGTGACAGTTTCACTCTTATTCAGCATTGGTCGGCTCCTTTGACTTAGGCGAGTGCTTGCCGCTCATGTCCAGCAGGCGGTCGAGGTCACCGGGGCCTGACACGGCCCGGACCTCACGCGGTGGGACGCGCTCACCGCAGTTCGAGCAGGTCATCTCCGCGTGGAAGACCGTTCCGCAGCGCTCGTGGACCAGCTGGACTGGGGGGCCGTCGGGGGCGGCGTACTTGTCACCCCACTGACGCATGGTGGTTACCACCGGCGACAGATCCTGACCCTTGGCTGTAAGGCGGTACTCGTGGCGGGGGGGATGGTCGCTGTAGGGGACCTTCTCCAGCACTCCGTGGTCGGTCAGGTTGTCCAGGCGCTGTTTCAGGATGTTGCGGGAGATGCCCAATCGCTCCTGGAACTGATCGAAGCGCGTGACCCCCAGGAGCGCGTCCCGCACGATCAGCATCGACCACCACTCGCCCACCACCTCGAGGCACTGGGCCACCGAGCAGTGCATGTCGGCGAAGCTCTTCCGTTCCATGGATTCCAGGATAGAGGGTTGCATCATAGAACGCAATCCCCTACAGTGAGTGAGTTCCATGACAGAATCCACTTTCGTGAAAGGAGTTAGTCGAATGATCCGAGGTTTTCGCTTTGGCGCGTTGGTGGCGGCTGGGGTGTTTGCCTTCCTGTTGACCACCGCAATGGCGAGCGACTCTCCTGTTCGGGTTCTGACAACCGCTTTCCCAAATCTGCCCGAGAGCATCGCCATCGATCGCACGGGCACGACATACCTCAGCTTTCCATTCGCCGGCGAGGTTGTGAAGTTCGCGCCGGGAGGAAGCCTGTCGACCGTGGCCACGGTGCCGGGGATTCCGCTCGGGGTAAGACTGGACGCCGAAGGCAACGTCTTCATCGCCGTCATTCAGATCAGCCCGGAGATGGGCAAAGGCATCTGGAAGGTGCCCGCATCGGGCGGTCCAGCGTTTCAAGTGGCAAGCGGCGTCGGATTGTGGAACGGTATGGCGTTCGATAACCGCGGCAATCTCTACGTTTCGGACGCGGCCGGCGGGGCGATCTGGCGGCTTGCCAAGAACGGCGATTTCACGATGTGGTCGGGCAGCTCGTTGTTAAAAGGCACGGCTGCCCCAGGACCGTGCGGAATTGTTGGTCCCACAGTGACGGCGGGTCTTGGGCCGTTCGGCGCGAATGGAATCGCGTTCAACCGGCACGGCGACATGTTGGTGGCGAACACAGATCTTGGCGACATCGTGCGCATTCCGATGAACCCTGACGGCAGTGCCGGCACGGCGACCGTTTTCAGCGGTCCCGACTGCAACCTTTGGGGCGCTGACGGAGTGGCCATGGACACCGCTGACAACCTCTACGTGGCCGCGGACGCCATAAACCAGATCGTCCGTGTCGACCCGACGGGTCATATTCAGGTTCTCGCTGCGGGCGATCCCTTGAACGAACCCAGCGACATCGCATTTGGGACCGGCCTCGGCGACCGAACGGAACTGTTCATCTCGAACGATGCCGCGTTCCCAACGTTCCCAGCGAGCACGGGCGCGCCAGGAGTGCTCGAGATGAATGTCGGAATCCCAGGAAGGCCGATTTTGGAGAGCTGACTCTGCGGCCCAGCCAC
>WNGJ01011849.1_pt1 | contig 14004 bp, 17 predicted proteins | sample 5400611 | NCBI WGS metagenome assembly WNGJ01 (sample SAMN13153375, study PRJNA577476) | soil metagenome | isolation source: 40 cm soil or saprolite under Garry oak tree replicate 1 | place: USA:California | collected 2016-06-15 | reverse complement strand
GGACGATCTCGCCGCGATCGGGATACGCGTGGAGCTCAAGGCGATGCCGTTCACGGAGCTCATCGAGAACGCGGTCCCCGACCGAACGTACGACGCGCTGCTCATCGGCGTGAACGTGAGCGGCGATCCCGATCCGTACTCGTTCTTCCACTCGAGCGAGGTCAAGGATCCCGGCCGCAACTTCTCGGGCTACTTCACGTTCACGATGGATCGCAGCCTCGAGGCCGCGCGCCGCACGACGGATCAAGCGAAACGGCGCGAGCTGTACACCTCGGTCTTCCAAACGCTCTCGACCGAGGTGCCGGTGGTGTTCCTGTACTTCAGCGATTACCTCTACGCGCAGGGAAAGCAGGTGCAGGGTCTGAAGATCGCGCCGATCAACGATCCGCGCGAGCGCCTCTGGAACGCTGAGGACTGGTATGTGAGGACCGCCCGCCGCTGAGCCGAGCGAGGGTCCTCGTGACGCCGCCGTAGAATTGACTCTTCGCCGACATAGCCCAATTGGCTGAGGCGCCCCGGGCGCGAAGCGCACGCGCGCTGAGACCTCCATCTCCTCCGATGCTGCGAGCGCGGCACGCGAGATCTTTGGATGACGCTCCCCTGAGTCGACACCAAGTACCGCGAAGCCGAACCGTCGCGCGAGCTCGATGCCCCGGCACCCGTTTGCGCGGACGGCCTCCCGAAGACGGGATAACCAACGCCAAGCCCCGACTCATGCATGTGTGTCGAATGGTGACTGAGGACGGCCACCCAGCGGTGCACGCCGTCCGAGAACGTGCGACGCGTCACCTTGCGCTCTGTCGCATGAACATGCGACCGTTCGTCGCACATTTTCGCGACACCACCTGTGCCCTCATCTGTGCGTAGATACGCGAATGGGAAAGGACTGGGCGAAAGGGCTGACCGCCGCGACCGATGCGCGCATCGCGCGAAACGGCGCGGCGCGCCGAGGTCGGCGCTACAACACGAAGCGGCACGCAGCACGCAGCCTCGAGTGGTCTCTTGAGCTCTCGTACGCGCTCGGTCTCACGGCAACCGATGGCTGTCTGTCCCGTGATCGTCGCCACATCACCTTCGACAGCAAGGACCGAGATTTGGTTGAAACATACCTGCGCTGCGTAGGCCGCGAGAACGCGCGGGTTTTTCCAACGCGAACCCGAACGGGAGGTCGCGCATATCGAGCAGCCTTCAGCGACACGGCGCTATACGATTGGCTATTCGCACGGGGCATCAGACCGGCGAAGAGCCTCACACTCGGTGCTGTTGAGGTGCCACCTGGCTTGCTGCCACACTTCTTGCGTGGCTTGATCGATGGGGACGGCACGATCTATGTCCTGAGGCACCGGCCAACGCCGAAGCGCTACCCGGATTACTGGTACGTCCGACTGTGGACATATTTCACATCGGCCAGTCGAAGTCATATCGAGTGGCTTCGAGAGGAACTCCTCACTTCGTACGGGCTCCACGGATATGTCGAGCGACAGGTCCGCAAGGGTCGTCACGACTTCTATCGGCTGAAATTCGGAAAGAGCGATTCGCTCGTGCTGCTGACGACCCTCTATCGCGATCCAGCGTGGCCCGCACTGCAGCGAAAGCGCCGCAAGTGGACGAGGTACATCGGCACGCGGCGGTAGTAGAGGTCCAATCGCTATACGTGTCGAGGTAGAATTGAGGCTCGCAGGCGGATGTGGCGGAATTGGCAGACGCGCACGCTTCAGGGGCGTGTGGCCGAAAGGTCGTGAGGGTTCAAGTCCCTCCTTCCGCACAAGTATTTAGCGGCGGGCGGTCATCACATACCCCTCGGCGTTCCAGAAACGCTCGCGCGGGTCGGTAAGCGGCGCGATCTTGAGGCCCTGCACTTGCCGAGCTTGTGCATAGAGGTGAATCGCTGAAGTAGAGGAACACGACCGGGCACCTCGGTCGCGATATCTGGAACACCGAAGCGTGAGTTCGCGCTTTTCTTGAGCCGTCGTTCGGCGCGTACTCGAGGCTGCGGTCGAGGGCGAGCGCGGTGTATCCGAAAAAAGTTGGGCCCGCCGTCTTCAGGAGGCGGTCCGCGTAAGCGGGTGCGGGTTCGAGTCCCGCCGTCGGCACAGTCGGTTTCGACCTCCTACCATCGCGTTCGTGCCGAAGCGCGCCGCCACGAGTGTGTGGATCTCTATCGACATGGAAGGCATCGGCGGCATCGCGGCGTACTCGCAGGTGATGATGCAGGGCATCGAGTACGAGCGCGCGCGCCAGTGGATGACGCACGAGGCGAACGCGTGCATCGACGGTGCGGCGAACGGGGGAGCGCGCCGGTTCTGCGTGAACGACTCGCACGGCGCGATGCACAACATCTTCGCCGATGATCTCGACCCACGCGCCGAGCTCGTCGTCGGCACCGCGAAGCCGTGGAGCATGGGCCAGGGCATCGACGGCGGATACGACACCTGCTTCTTCGTCGGCTATCACGGCCGTGCGGGGCATCCGAAGGCGGTGCTCGATCACACTTACGCGAGCCGCGCGATCTTCGAGTGCCGCTTGAACGGCAAGCCCGTCGGCGAGACGACGCTCAACGCGTACCTCGCCGGGCATTTCGGCGCCACGGTCTCGCTGGTCTCGGGCGACGACGCGACCTGCCGCGAAGCGCGCGCCCTGGTGCCGGACGTCGTCACGGTGAAGACGAAGGACGCGACCGGCCGCTTCTCCGCAAAGATGCTCCATCCCAGTCGCGTGCAGGAAGCCCTGCGCGAGGGCGCGACGCGCGCGGTCGAGGCCGCGACACGATCAAAGCCACTCGTCCCGAAAGGCAGCAACGAGATCGAGCTGGTCTTCCTGACCTCAGCGATGGCCGACATGGCCGAGCTCATCCCCACGACGCGCCGCAGCGGCCCGCGCGCGGTGTCGTACGCGTCGCGTGACTACCTCGAGCTGTACAAGGCCATGCTCGCGATGGTCCGCATCGCTCCGGCGGCGGTTCCGCCGGAGCAGACCTAGGAGGACGTGCCGCCCGGCGTGGAGCGCGCGGACGTCGTCATCGTCGGTGGCGGCATCGTCGGAGCGTCGATCGCGTACCACCTCGCCGCCCGTGGCGTGCGTGACGTCGTCGTGCTCGAGCGCGACGAGCTCGGCAGCGGCTCGACGACGCGGAACGCGGGTGGAGTGCGCCTGCAGTTCTCGACCGAGATCAACGTTCGCCTGTCGCTGCGGTCACTGCCGCGCATCGAGCACTTCGCCGAAGAGATGGGTGTCGATCCCCAGCTCCGCCAGGTCGGCTACCTGTTCCTCATCACCGAAGAGCGCGACGTCGGGCCGTTCGAGGAGTCGCTGGCGATGTGGAAACGCCTCGGTGTGCCGGCGCAGCGTCTCGACGCCGCCGGGGTGCATCAGCTGTTTCCACAGCTGCGCGTGGACGACGTCCGATTCGCGACCCTCTGCATGCGCGACGGGTACTGCGACCCGACCAGCCTGCTCAACGGCTATGTCGCACGCGCGAGAGAGAAGGGCGCACGCTTCCGCGAACACGAGCCCGCGGTCGGCATCACGCGCCAGGGCGACCGAGTGACCGCGGTCCGCACCGCGAAGGGCGAGATCACCTGCGGAACCCTCGTGGATGCCGCCGGCGCCTGGGGGGCCGAGGTGGGGAAGCTTGCCGGAGTAGATCTGCCGATCCGACCGCTGCGGCGTCAGATCTTCGTGACCGAGCCGGTCGCCGGTCTGGACCGCGACTTCCCGCTCACCGTTGAATTCGCGACTTCGCTCTACTTCCACCGGGAGTCCGGCGGCGTGCTGATGGGCATGGCCGACCCGACCGACGGTCCGGGGTTCGACGCAACCGTGAACTGGGACTTCCTGCCGACGCTCGTCGAGCGCGCGCTCTACCGACTGCCGATCCTCGAGCGCGCGAACGTCAAGACCGGATGGGCCGGCTTCTACGAGGACACGCCGGACAAGCATCCGATCATCGGAGCGATCCCGGGCCTCGAGGGATTCCTGTGCGCCGCCGGATTCTCCGGGCACGGGATCATGCACGCTCCCGCGGCGGGCGAGGCGATCGCCGAGCTCGTCGTCGATGGCCGGACCTCCTTCGACATCGCACCGCTCGCGTACGATCGGTTCCGTCGCGGTGACCTCATCAAGGAGCACAACGTCATTTGAACGCGCTGGCCTTGTTCCTCGTTCTCGATCTCGCGCTCGTCGCCGCGGCGGCCGTGCTCCTCGTGCTCGTCGTCATCGGCCGCGGACGTTCCGTCCAGTACCTCGCCCTTGCTGCGCTGCTCATCGTTCTCGCCGTCGGCGTCTGGTTCACGACGATCCGCGCGCCCGCCGCGCTGCCCTGAGGGCGGGCGTTCAGGCACGCGGGAGATGATCGTTCGCACATTCTTCGTACTTGCCGCGGTGCTTGTGACCGTCGCCTGCGGCAACCAGCCGTTGGCCGAGGCGACGCAAGTAACCCCGTCAGGGGGCGGCGGTCAGGCGGGGAGCCTGGATACGACCTGCAGTCCAACGGACCAAGCCCAACATGTTTATCGGCCGGCGCGCCTGCAGGTGGTCGAGCCTTGCATCCGCGTCGCCGGAACGGTCGTGTCGAGCTCTGCCGAGGCGGATGGAGACGTTCACCTCCAGATCCGACTCGATCCTGCGTATCAGGGCGTGCTGAGACCCGGGAATCAGTTTGAGGACGGCAACCTGATCGTCGAGCCGGTTTGCCAGTTTCCTCCTCTGCAAGCCGACGCCATCCGAGTCTGCGCGTCCGATCCCGATCCTCTCCTCGGTGGACTCCCCGGAGTTGGCGAACACGTCTGGATGGAGGGGCGTTACATCCTCGACTCGCAGCACCATGCGTGGGCGGAGCTCCATCCGCTCTATCGCTGGGGCGTCATGAACCAGTGAGAGTGCCGACCTGGATCGGATGGACCGCGGCGACGACGGTCGGTCTTTCGCTGGGCACGACGGTCAGCACGTTTCTCGTCGGTGCAACTGCGCGACCGCTCAGTCCACTCCTCGGCGGCATCATTTTCGTTCTGTCGTACGGCGTTCTCATCGGGATCGTCGTCGGCCTCACACAATGCCTGGCGATCCCGCGCGGTACGGCCGGCTGGAAGATGTGGATCCTGGCGACGCCGCTCGGTGCCGGAGCTGGCTACGTTCTCGCGTCAGTCGTCGGCGAGATCCTGGGAAACACCATCGATCCAAGCCTGAACGTCGTGATCGGGGAAGGTGCGATCGAGACCGCGTCCGGCGCGGTCGTCGGGCTCGGGATCGGATTTGCGCAGTGGCTCGTCCTGCGACGAGGCCTGCCCGATGCGCGCTGGTGGATCGTCGCGAGCGTGGTCGGTGGGGCGCTGGGCTATGGGGCGGCCGCCGCGGCGCTGGAGCTCTTCGATCTGCCGGTCCTGAAAGCGAACCTGGTGCCCTCGTTCGGCGCGATCCTCGGACTCTTCGTCGGCGTCTCGCAGGGTCTCGTTCTCCGGCCGGCCTACCTAGACTGACCTCGTGTTCACACGCGAAGAGGTGCGCCTCACGACACTCGCGACCTGCGCCGGCTGAGGCGCGAAGCTGGGCCCTGGCCCACTGGCGCAGGTCCTGCGCCCTCTGCAGCAACAGCCGACTCCCGCGGAGCTGCTCGTCGGTCTCGCACCGAGCGACGACGCCGCGGTGTATCTCGTCGCGCCGGACACCGCCATCGTGGAGACGCTCGACTTCTTTCCGCCGATCGTCGACGACGCGTATGCGTCGGGCGCGATCGGAGCCGCGAACGCGATGTCCGACGTGTTCGCGATGGGAGGCGAGGTGCTCTTCGCGCTGCAGATCGCGGCCTGGCCCGAGGACCTGTCAATGGAGCAGCTCGAGACGCTGTTCCGTGGCGGAGTCGACAAGGTGCGCGAGGCGGGCGGCGTCGTCGCCGGTGGCCACACGGTGATCGATCGCGAGCCGAAGTACGGTCTCGCGGTCACCGGTCGCGTGCATCCTGACCGCATCCTGCGCAAGAACGCGCTCCGCGTCGGCGACGCGCTGTGGCTGACCAAGCCGATCGGCACCGGTGTGCTCACGACGGCGCACAAGAACGGAAAGCTCGCGCCGGAAGATCTCGCGTCGGTCGTCGCGTCGATGGTCTCGCTCAACCGCAATGCCGCGCAGGCGGCCGTCGAGGCGGGTCTCCACGCGGCGACGGATGTGACCGGCTTCGCGCTCGCCGGTCATGCGTTCGAGATGGCGGATCAGTCGCACGTGGGCGTCCGCATCGGCGCGGGTCTGGTGCCGCTGCTGCCTGCGGCGCGCGAGCACGCGGTCGGCGCGAGCTTCGGTGGCCTCGAGCGGAACAGGGCGCATTTCCTGGAAGGCGGACGAGTCCGGTTCGACGGTGTCGATGAGGCGCTCGGCACGCTGCTGCTCGACCCGCAGACCTCGGGCGGGCTGCTCGTCGGCGTGCCCGCCGCGCACGCGGCGGCGTGGGAGACCGCGCGCTCCGTGCACAAGGTGTCGGCGACACGGATCGGCGCGGTGACAGCGGGGCAGGGCGTGATCGTCACCGCGTGAGCATCCAGCAGGTCGAGGAGGTCGAGGGAGAAGAGACACCGACGCCGAGCGCGCGAGCCGCGGAGCTCGCGCGTCTCTCGCCCAGCCGCGCGGCACTCGAGCTCGCGTGGCCCGGCATCATCGAGCAGTCGCTCAGCGCCGTCGGGACCGCGATCGTTTTCGCCTTCGTCGGGCATCTGGGAGCGACAGCGACAGCGGGCGTAGGCGCCGCGGGCAACTTCCTCTTTCTCATGTTCCCGGTGTGGCGATCGCTCGCGATCGGGACGATCGCGGTCGTGAGCCGACGCATGGGGGAGGGCCGCGCGACGGAGGCCGCGGATGCGACGCGGCAGTCGTTGCTGCTCGGCGCGAGCGCGGGCCTGCTGTTCGGCGTGTTCTTCGTCATCTTCTCCGCGCCGCTGCTCCGTCTGCTGGGCGCGGACGACGAGATCGTCGCGATCGGAGCGCCGTTCCTCGCCGTCATCGGCGCCGCGAACGGCTTCGCGACAGTGTGGCTCATCGGCACCTCCGCAATGCGCGCCGCGGGAGACACGCGGACACCGATGTTCCTGTCGGGCGCCGGAGTCCTGGTGAGCGTGGCCCTCGCGTATCTGTTCATCGATGTCCTGCGCATCGGACCGATGGGCTCGGCCTTCGCCTCGTCCATCAGCTGGACGCTTGGGATGTGTGCGATGCTCGCGCTGCTGTGGCGCGGCGTCGCCGGCCTCAGCATCGCTGGCGGACCGTGGCGACTCAGCCGTTCGACGATCCGCGTGCTCTTCTCGATCAGCCTCCCGTCCGCGGCCGAGAGCGCGACGTTCAGCTTCGGCATCCTCTTTCTGTCGGGTCTGGTCTTTCGACTCAGCACCGAGGACGTCGCGGCACACCAGATCATCGGCCAGATCGAGACGTTCTCGTTCTTCCCGTGCATCGGTTTCTCCGCGGCCGCGAGCGCGCTCGTCGGGCAGGCCCTCGGCATGGGCGATCCGGAGCGCGCGCGCCGCGCCGGCTGGGCAGCCGCGGGGATGGCGCTCGTGTGGGCGACCGCCGCGGGCATCACGTTCCTGGTCATCCCGAGCTTCCTGCTCGGCATCTTCACGATCTCCGGCGCGGTGGTGATGGCCGGCATCGGCGCTCTTGCGGTCGTCGGCATCGGTCAGCCCGCGCAGGCCCTGATCTTCGCGCTCGGCGGTGCCCTGCGCGGCGCCGGGGACACGCGCTACCCGCTTATGGTGTCGCTGGTGAACTGGTTCGTCGTCCGATTGCCGCTTGCGTATGTGTTCGCGTTCGTCTTCGGACTCGGCCTGACCGGGATCTGGCTCGGGGTGACCATCGATTACTTCGTGCGCGCGGCGCTGCTCGCGGCGCGCTTCAGGAGCGGTGCCTGGGCTAGGGTGCGGGTGTGATCGGCGCGGCGTCTGTGCCCAGGGCGGGACTTGAACCCGCACGTCCTTTCGGACACGAGCCCCTCGAACTCGCGTGGCTGCCAATTACACCACCTGGGCGGGTGAGTCCTCATTTTAATCCACCGTCGAGTTCATGGCGCGCTGCGTAGGAATCCCAGATGACCCGCTTGCGATGGAGGCACGGAACGTCGAGTCCCGAATACAGCCATGGCAGGAGTCGAGACGACTCGTGGTTGGCGTATGCGAGCCGATGCATCGGATGGATCCGATTGTTCGCCTGGTGAGTGCCGATCGATCCCCAGATCCCCAGCTGCGACCGTAGACGTTCGCGGAGCCATTCGACGTGTGCGCGGCTCGCCGAGTTGAAGACCGTGCGGAGTGCTTCATACGTTCCCCTTGCTTTACCCGTTCCCTGGTACATGTAATTCAGGATCGATCCATCACCATCGAGTAGTCCTCGGACGAGGTGGGACACGTTCGAGTCGGGGACGTCGATGGCCCCGAGGACAAGACTCTTCCGTGGCATCAGACCGACGCTCCGGAACCACTCGTACAGGCGCGCATCGCCGAACTGGATGTGGTAAACGACGTTGCCGTCGCGGGTCAGCTCCACGCCGATCGTGTTCGTTCGTCCAAGCAGGGCCAAGTAACGCGACACGAGCTCGAAGTCTTCTGATTTGAAGTTGATCGAGCGGCGTCGACCAAAAGTGAGGCAGCCGTCGGTTGCGGTCAGCCCAACGATGTATGCCATCGAATCTGACCAGGCCAGGGGCAGCGTCGTTGCGGTACGAACGCGACCACCCCAGTCTCTCCAATGGAGTTCGGCGGACATAAAGCTTTCCCCGATGCCCTTCGGCCATGCGTGCCACGCGCGCATCCGTCTTGGCTGTCAGCCCCTTAGCCCAGCCCTTTCCCATGCCGATATCTACGCACGGAATTGCCCATCTGTGTTGTCACACAAATGCGTGAACGGCCAGCTATTTCGTGCGACAAGACTTGCGCGACATCTCGTGTAGTCACGCTCCATGAGAGCGTCAGGGGGTCTTCGGCCGCGCGGGCCGGGAGCAGCTCCTTTGCCGCCCACCGGGCCACACTGTGTGACCGATGCGCATCTTCCGGTGCCCGCGCTGCCGTGCCGAAGATATCAGCGCCGACGCGCACCCCACGCGCGTCCTCGATAACGGCGTCGAGCGCCCGGTCTTCGTCTGCCGCAACTGCTACCGCGCGGCTGAGCTTGAGTTCCGTATCGCGAGCCAGACCGCCGATATCGGCTACGTTCCGCTCGCGATCCGTGATGGCCTGCGGCAGCTCCGCGATTTCTATCGCGCGCGCCTGGCCGCTGCTCGCACTAGCGACCATCAGACTCGCGGTATGAACCCGATCCGTCCGGACCTGGGGCTGCTCTGGCCGTCGTTCACGTTCTTCCCTCTCGCCGCGCTCGCGGTCCTCGTCTTCGGCGCGGCCGGCAGCGACCCGGTCATGATCGTCATCGGGCTGCTCCTGCTCGCGGTGAACATCGCGATCGTCGCGAACCAGGCGTACTTCACGACGCTTGACATCGAGGGCGATGCGGTGGTCTTCCGCACGAATTTCGGCCTGCACGAGGAGCGCGTCCCGATCGGTGCGCTGCAGCGGATCGACGCCAAGCGATACCCGGGTGCGCACTCGGGCGTGTCGGCGCCGTTCTTCGTCGCGCGCGGACGTGACTCCACGGTGAAGGTCAACACGAAGCCATATCGGCTGCGGAGCTTCGCGCCGTTCATCGCGCTCTTGCGGCAGGCCAACTCGCATGTCGAGCTCGATCCGTTCTGGTCGCGCGTCGCCGCCGGCGAAGACGTGTCGAAGGAGATCAGCCTTACCCCGCGCAGCCGGTGGTGACCTAACCGGAGCGCATCCGCCGGTGCTCGATCGCGGTGCACCGATCCCAGACGACGCCGATCCCGGCCGCTTCGGCGCGCCGCGCCGCTCCGATGTTGCCGAGGTCGAGCTGGAACCAGATGGCGGGGATCTTCGCGGCGATCGCGTCATCGACGACCGCGTCGAGGAAGTCGCCGCGACGGAAGATGTCGGCGAGATCGATGTTGGTCGCCGGCGGGATATCTGCCAGGTGGTCGTACGCCTGCTCGCCGTCGACGATGGCCCCGCGCAGCTTGGGATTCACCGGAATGATCCGGAAGCCCTGGCGGCGCAGATAACGCGACACTGAGTTGCTCGGCCGTGTGGGATCGGTGGAGTAGCCGACGACGGCGATGGTCCGCTCGCCCGTGAGGACGTCATGGATGAGGGCGGCGTCGTTCATTATCTCACGTTGTCGTCGCGCGCGGAAGTCTTGAACGGCGCATCGTCCGCAGGATAATCGCGAGCGACATGCCACCACGCGCACCGGTCATCTGGTCGACGATCGCGGTCGGCGGCGAGCGCTTCCACAAGCGTCTCGACGAGCGACACCGCGAGCTCTCCGTGCAGGCGAAGCTCCGCGCGCGCACCTACCGGCGCTCGCGTGCGTTACCGACCAGCGAGGAGTCGATACGCCTGCGCGCGGATTTCCTGGCGGCACTCGGCCGGCTGTCGTCGTTCGAGACCGCGAGCCTTCGTCTATCGCGCTGCCGCTACACTGTGCAGCTGTCCGAGCGCGCGGACGACATCACGCGCGACTACTTCCAGCTCTGGCAGCTCATCGCGCGCCGCGGCGGTGAGGAGTGGCCTCTCGGAGAACGTGACTCGGAGCGCATGGATTTCTTCGCGACGCAGCTCGGCCGGCTCGAGGGCATCGCCGACGCGCTGGTGCTCGCGGGTCGGAACGTACGGCTCTTTCCCCTGCCGCCGATGCCGTGGCTCGCGGTCGAGCGCACCGCGCCGTCATACTCATGACGGGCGACTAGCTCAGCTGGTCAGAGCGTCTCCTTTACACGGAGAAGGTCCTCGGTTCGAGCCCGAGGTCGCCCACAGAGGTTTGCAGTGAGCTCGATCGGTCCCTTCTACGAGGGCTGGCGCAAGGCCAACCGCCGGCTGATCGACGGCGTGGCGAAGCTGTCGGATGATCAGCTCGCTCTGCGGGCAGGCAGCTACTGGCCGATCTGGGCGCTCGCCGGGCACCTCGCGGGTGCGAGGGTGTTCTGGCTCTGCGAGGTGCTCAAAGAGGGCGGCGCGGACACGACGCCATTCACCGATCCGGCCCACGAGGGGTGGGAGGATCACCTCGAGCGGCCGCGAGGCGCGGCCGAGCTCATCGGAGCGCTGGAGACCACCTGGAAGATCGCGGAGCGCTGTCTTGCCACATGGACGCCCGAAATGCTCGCCGAGGGGTTCCCTCGCGAAGGCACAGCGCAGATCCACACACGGCAGTCCGTGCTCATGCGTCTCATCACTCATGACTCGTTTCACGCCGGTGAGATATCGCTGATCCTCGGCATGCATGGCCTGCCCGAGATCGACCTCTGGAGGCCGGACCCGCCTACGGTCTGACTTTCCGCCAGTCAGGTTCCGGGCCGAAGCACCATCAGCGCGAGGTCGCCGATTCCGGGGATGCTACTCCGAGGGCTCGGAGTGCTGCTCGTCAGCGTGCGCGAGATCGAGACCGTAACGCGTGGATTCGGGATCGCCCTCCGCGATTCGACTTAGCCGCTGCATCGCCGCCTCGCGCTCGAGCGGCCGAGTCTCCTTCGCGCCGCGGGCACGCCAGACGAGATCCGCCACCAGACCGACGACCGCACGGCGGGCCTTGCGCCAATCGGCGAGGGTCACACCGGCTTCCCGCCACGGCTTCACCGACTGAGGCCTCGCAGCATCGCTGCCGCGTCCAGCGCTATGACGAACTATTGACAGAGTCGTTACCTCAGGGAACTTTCGGCAGCCGATCGAGCGCGTCGCCCAGGTAGCCGTAGGCGATAAATCCAAGGAACGCGACGCAGACGAGGAAGGCGAATATCCACATCAGAAAGGCGACGCGCCGAACGTAGCCGCTGTCTTCGCGAACTTCGCGCACGGCGCGCTAGCGAGCGCCCCTCGTGGTCTTCTTCGTCGTTCGTTTCGCTGCGGCGGTCTTCTTGGCGGTGGTCTTTTTCGTCGCGCCTTTGGCCGGCAGCGTCAACGCGTAGCGGTGACCGCGCTCGATCCACGCGCCGAGCTCTTTCGGCTTGGACACGATCGTCGCCGGGACGACGACGTACTCGTTCATCACATGGCCCATCGGCTTGAACTGCGCGGCGCCCTTCAGCTTGAGCAGCGCGGCGCGATCCGTTTCCGCGAGGCGCACCATGATCGTGTCCTGAAAGGTCCCGGCGAACAGATTCCCGTTCACGAAGGCGCTCGCGTATCCGAACATCGGCCGTCGGGTGACGCTCGGTGACGCGGGGAGCGCCTTGTCGAAGGCCGCGACGAGCTCGGGCGATGCCTTCTTCCAGGCTTTCACGTTGGCCGGACTCTACCTAAAACGGTCCTTGTCCCGCCGAGGTCGCTCAGGTGGTGGCGAGCTGTCCGTAAACGGAGCACTACACGACGCGGCTTCGCGTCGGACGGCGGGTCCGTCGCCGTGTCCTCGACTCGGCGCCGGCGAGCGCGTCGAGCGCCGCGAGCGCCTGGCTCGAACGCCCGGCCAGGGCCGGAGCGCCCTCGCGTAGGGCCCAGCCGTCGGCGACGCGCGCGAGCAGGTCGGCGAGCCGCCGACGTTCGAGCGCATCGAGCGGTCTGAGAAGCGTGTCCGCCTGCGCGGCGAGGTCGGACGCGACCCTCCGGTGCGTCTCTTCGCCTCGGCGGGTGAGGTGGATCTGATACGAACGCCTGTCGCTGGCGTCGCGGGCGCGCTCGATGAGGTCTTGCCGTTCGAGATCGTCGAGCAGGTATGTCATCACGGTCCGATCCGTGCCGGTCGCCGTCGCGAGGTCGATCTGCGGCCGCGGGCCCCCTTCAGCGAGCGCGCTCAACACGGTCCAGCCGCGAGGCGTTAGCCCGAGCGGTCGGAGCCGCTCGCGCGCGAGGCTCTGGGCGGCGGCCGCGGCGACCGTGAGCAGCTGCCCGATCCGTTCCGGCTTTCGCGCTGCTCTCGTGTGCTTGCGTTCCATAGCGCCGTATTGTAGATTATCTGTCTAACAGATTATCTGGTCAGCAGAGGCTAGGCAAGAAAGAGCCGGGGCTGCGACCAAAGTGGGAGAGCAAATCATGGAGACACGCAGAGCTGTCGTCACGGGAGCCTCGCACGGAATCGGCGTCCACATCGCTCGAGCGCTCGCGGCGCGAGACATGGACCTGTTGCTGGTGGCACGATCCGCATCGGAGCTTGCGCGCGTCGCCCGAGAGCTCGCCACCCCCGGACGCTCGGTAGCGTATGCGGCCCTGGACCTCTCCAGTCCGAGCGCTGCTGAAGACGTTGCGGCCGCGGTCACGGCCGAGCTGGGCAGCGCGGACATCTTGGTGAACAACGCGGCCGTCGAGCTCCAACGGCGCTTTCACACGCTTACTGCGGCGGAGATCGAGGCGGTCATTCGACTTGACCTGATCACGCCGGTGGCGCTCGCGCGCGTGCTGCTACCTGGGATGATCGAGCGCGGGTACGGCCGGATCGTCAACATCTCCTCGATCGCCGGTCGTGTGGGCTTCCCGCTCTCCGAGGCGTATGCGGCGAGCAAGGACGGTCTCATCGCCTTCAGCCGCGTGCTGCGGAACGACTACCGCGGCACTGGCGTCTCCGCCTCGGCCGTGATCCTGGGCGCGGTGAAGGGCGACGGCTTCGGTCAGCGGACGCTCGACGAGCTCGGCCTCAAGACGGGTGGCGCGATGCTCGCGACTCCGCAACAGGTCGCGAATGCGGTGGTGAGGGCGATCGAGAAAGATACGGCGGAGATCGTCGTCATGCCCGGTCCCGGCCGACTCATGAAGGCGCTCATGGATCTCTTCCCGGGCATGGGGCCGGCCATGACGCGAATGAGCGGCGGCGACAAGCTCATGGCGACGGTCGCGGACCTGCGCGAAGCGCGCCGCGCCGCGTCGTCCGGCACGGGTCGCTCCGCTCAGCAGCCGAGATGACCTCTTGAATCCCGCCATTCGCCGACGTCGCACGCGAGATCGCCGCCGCGAGCGACGCGCGCAGTTAGCCTAAGTG